>JACXTT010000619.1_pt1 | contig 60922 bp, 41 predicted proteins | sample 9270951 | NCBI WGS metagenome assembly JACXTT01 (sample SAMN15532306, study PRJNA645909) | rock metagenome | isolation source: weathered quartz diorite | place: Puerto Rico | collected 2017-06-21
CCGCCTCTTTGTTGCCGTAAATGGAACAACGATGGAGCGGTTCCTTGCAGCCCGCGATTTGCGACAAACCCCGATGCATTTGAAACTGCAGAATCGCGGCGAGAAAGTAACGGCTATAAGGCGTGTTGCCGGGGACGTGATACTTCGCGCCGGCATCGAAGTCCGCTTCGGAACGCGTTCCCGGCGGGGTGACGCCCTGGTATTCGCGGCGCAGCTTCCACCACGATTCGTTGTACTTACCGGCCGGAATCTCGCCCGAAAACACCTGCCAGCGCCATTTGTCCACGAGCAGGCCAAAGGGCAGAAACGCGACTTTGTCGAGCGCGCGTTTGAGCAACAACCCGATGTCCTTTGACATGGGAGGCGCCTGGTCGAGGAACCCGAGCTTCACCAGATAATCCGGCGTCACCGACAAGGCGATGGTGTCGCCGATCGCCTCATGAAAGCCGTCGTTGGCGGAATCTCGGAACAGGAACGGCTGGGTTCGATAGGCGCGCTGATAGTAGTTGTGCCCGAGTTCGTGGTGGATGGTGGTGAAGTCTTCGTCGTTGATCTCGATGCACATCTTGACGCGGATGTCCTCGTCGAAATCGACGTCCCATGCGGAAGCATGGCAAACCACTTCGCGGTCGCGGGGTTTGACGAATTGCGAGCGCGACCAGAAGGTCGGCGGCAGCGGAGCGAAGCCCAGCGAGCTGAAGAACCCCTCTCCATAGCGGATCATTTGCTTCGGGTCCACCTTACGCTCTTTGAGGATTTTGGTCAGGTCAAAGCCGGGGTCCGCGTCTTTGGGGGCGAGCATCGGATACAAATTGCCCCACTCCTGCGCCCACATATTGCCTAGTAAATGTGCGGGAATCGGCCCCTTGGCGGACACGGCTTTCTCGCCGTACTGTTCGCGCAACCTGTTGCGGACATAGGTGTGGAGGCTCATGTAGAGCGGCTTCACCTGTTCCCACAGGCGGTCCACTTCCTTCGCGTATTCGTCTGGCGTCATGTCGTACTTGGCTCGCCACATGGCGCCCGTGTCGGCGAAGCCCAATTCTTTGGCGCCCTTGTTCGACAAGGCCACGTAACGTGCGAAAGGTTCGCGAATGGGCTTCGAGATCGCGTGCCATCCGGCCCATGCCGCGGCCAATTCCTTGGGGTCGCGCGATTCCGACAGGATTTTCGACGTCTGGTCGATGTCGAGGCACGGTTTGTTGTCCGCCGGACAGTATTTGCCTTTGCCGTAGATGCCTTCCATCGATGCAAGGATGCCGGCGAGTTCCGCGGATTCTTTGGCGTTTGCCGGCGGCGCAATGGTGAGCCCGAGCTTGAGCAGTTTCATCTGCCGCGCAAGATCCACGGGTAATTGCATGCCGTCAAAGCGCGACGCCTGTTTGGCGAGTTGCGCGCCGGCCGTCATGACCTTGTCGTTCGCCTTGGCCGCGATGCGCTCGGTGTCGTCGGTAATATGCGTGGCGCGAACCCAGTCCACCAGCGAGAAGTCGGTATTCAGTTCGAGCAGGCGGCGGTTCGCGTTCTCGAGAAACTTCTTCGCTTCAGCGACGGAAGGCTTGGCGGGCGTCTGCGCCTGAGCGAGCATGCCGGAGACAGGCAACAGAAGCGAAAGGGCAAGGGTGCGCATACACATTCATCCTACCTGACCCCGTCAAAACGACTCGGAAGGCGCGCCTACGGACGCCGCGACATCCAGTTCGCCACAGCAATGGAGGTGTTTTGCCGCTCCATTTTGCCGTTAGCACGAAATCAGGCTTGGCCGCTTAGAGTAGCCGAAGAACTACTTTCCGTGAATACCTGCTCCATCTGTGAGACTAGCCTGGCCCGTTGTTTGGCGCTGAGGCTGTCCAGGTTCTGCTGCCTCCACCGCACGGCGGGAAGATTCTTCGCTCCTGCAATATCGAGAACTTTCCAGTCCGGCGTTCCGCGTTCGAAGGAGAGGAGAAAGTTCCTGTGCGGTCCCGGCATGGCGCCCACAATCGAAGCAATCAGGTCTTCCCTCGCTTGCATCAGGTTCTCGAGCGCTACTGGCCTCGCGGTCATGCCTGTAAAGCCCATTCGGAATTCTTCAGCGATGTTCTTTCGCTTCGGCGCGAGAATCTCCGCCATTGGCCTGTTGTGGCTCACCAGGTAGATGAGGAAGGCGCGGCGTAAGTCGTCTTGAATGCCTTCACTGGCCAACAAATCGCGAACGTCGAAGAGGTCGCGTGGATGCTGCCGGTCAACCGCCGCGACGATTTTTCCAGAGTAGAGGTCGGCGAACGATACGATGCGCATTTCGGCGAAGCCGAAAACGTCTTCGACGGCGGCCGAAACCGGTCGAAGTTCGGGCTGATAGACACAACCCCGCAACACCGGCGTGACTTCGACCTTCACCTGGGCATTGCCGTGACGGATGAGAAGCTTGATGACGGCTTTCTCGGGGTTGGTCACCGAGGGAACGATCTGCGCGCCGCGAAGGACAAGGCGGATGCGCTGCGCGATCCGGTTCATGGCCGCGTGGATAGCCGCGAGCGATTCCTCCCGTGAAGCGACCGGAAGATAGGTCAGATCGAGGTCGACGGAGAGACGCGGCATATCGCGGATGAAGAGATTGATTGCCGTGCCGCCCTTGAGTGCAAAACACTCTTCCTCGGCAACGAAAGGCAGAATTCGGATCAGCAACGATACCTGGCGCCGATAGGTCTCGCTAAACGCCATCGAGATCCTCCGGCACTGTGATTTGGTAAACGGAGTTCAGCTTCCCGCCGCGAACGAGCATCCGCTTTCCTTTGCCGAGATCGATAGCGTCTTTGTTGATGCGCTTCAGCCATGCGTGGTTATGACGGTCCGCAAAGAAGAAGAACAGCCTCTTCACCTTGACGCTGCGGCAATTGAGCAGCAATTCTTTCAGGAGGCGCGGACGGAGATTGGCGAGGCCTTCAACGAGTTTGTCGACCTGTTCAAAACTCTCGCGGGCCGGCAATTCATCGAGTAATTCAAGCAGGGCTCGCTCGGGCGAGGATAGGGTAAGATTTCGGGTCCCGAAGGGATCGGCCGGCGCGGTCGAACGCCGGCGATCAGCACCTGGCTCGAGGACGGAATGACTGAAGAGCCGGCTGCTCTTGTGGTAGACGAAAGTAACTCCCAACTGCAGCTTGTTCAACCAGGCGGGTGGATGGTTCGGTCCATACAAATGGATGGCTTGGGTTTCATGGTCGAGGTAGTGCGAGAAGCCTTGCAGCGCCAACGCGGTGCGTCCGCCGACGGTTAGATCCTTCGCCAGTATGGTTTGGAGTGAAATGATTGCGTGGGACCAATGGAGAGGGCTTCGAACCCGGCGGTAAACCTGGCGGGCGGGCTGGTCCAGCCAACCGGCTTTGACATACTGACTACGGAGAGAAGTCGAGTAGCCGTGTTCCGTCAGCCAGGCCGCGTCCACCAGCAGCCCTTCGGAGAGAAGCCTCGCCAGGCGGTTTAGCCTTCGCCGTATAAGCTTAGCCATACTAAGTAAATTAGCACTTTGTCAAACCGTTGTGTGGTTTGAGATTGGAGTCAAAAGCTAAGCCAGACTTAGCAAATCAGTTACTTTTCAAACCTCATCGGGACCGGCCCACGGGCCAGGCGGGATTGAGTGTTACGACAGGCGCGCGGGGGGCGGGTTCCTGGCCGGGCGCGGACACGACGCAGCGGCCCGAAGAGGGGTGGCAATCAAAACCGTAGCCGCGATGGAACCAGTGGGGTGTCTCGTATTTCAGGTCCGAGGCGCGGGTCTGCATGGAGATCGAGACCATGCGCGAGTTGCCGGAACTGACATAGGACACCTCGCTGCTGCCGCGGGTCCAGCGGGGGGAATAGCCGGGTGCGATGGAAAGTTGCACTGGTTCGCGGTGTTTCGGGTCAATGGGAAAGGGCTCGACGTAAATGTGTCGGGATCCCGACGAATCGGAATCGTAGAGGATGAACTTTCCGTCGGGAGAGATGCGCGCATCGTTCTCGTTGGACCCATCGCCGGAAATCAGCGGCCGGGGCGTTGCGCCGGGCTCCAGACCGATCGAGTACACGTCCTGATGCCTGTCATCGACATATTCCGTGTAGATGAGGTGCTTGCCGTCCGGAGTCCAACTGGTGGTGGTCTTGGCGGAGTTCGTGTTGGTGATTTGTTGCACGGCGCCGTGGCCAATTGCGGGTCCGACGAAGATGTTGGTTCCACGGATAAATGCGATGCGGCTTCCGTCGGGAGACCAGACGGGCGCGAACTCCGCCTGGCTGCCGGTCGAGAACTTGCGGGGTTTCGACAAGCCGCGATCAAGGATCCAGATGCTTTCGATGCCGGTGTTCAGGTCGGCTGTGCTGACCGCAACGGCGGATCCATCGGGCGACATGGAGGGAAAGCGGTACATCTCTTCGAGTTCCGCGGATTTGAGCATTCGTCCCGAGGCATCGAGCAGCAGAAGCCTGCGTTTTTGCATCCCCGCGCCGTGGCGGGTGACGAGCGTGCCGTCCGCGGCAACAGAGGCGTCGGCGGACGCGCGCCAGACATCGGAGGCGACGCTCGGCGCAAGAGAAGCGGGATTTCCGGTCGCCGAACCGCTCGCCATGTCGTATCCGATCGCCATCAGAGAACTGGATCCCTGGTAGGCCAGATAACCGGAGGATTTACCGGCCGGATAATAGGAAACGCCGCTATTGGCCGAGAGGACAAACTTGCGCTGGCTGGGATTGGAGATCGACGAACGGTAAATCGTGGATTTTGTGCGGTCGAGCTCGACGGCGGTGTACAGAAACTCATCCCCGCCCGGCAGCGCGACCGGCCAGTAATGCCAAACCTCATTTGGATTGACGCGGCGCGTCGGACGAATTGGCTTGCCGCCGCTCGCCGGCACAATCATGAGGCCGAGTTCGGGACGGGAACTGAAGATGACTTGCCCGGTTTCGGTCCAGGCGCCCGAGCCGATGCCGCCGGCGAGGGCAGTAATGACCTGCCGGTTCGAACCGTCGGTGCGGACTCTGACAATCTCCGCATAGGTGGAATAGCCAACTTCGCGGCTGTCAGGAGACCAGAACGGATTGGCGGCGTTGCCTTCAGGCGGGCTGAGACGCCTCCATTCCGAGGACTCGAGGTTGTGCACCCACACGCCATGAAACGTGGCGCCGTTATCGCGAAGAGAGACCGCGAGGTAGCGTCCATCGGGTGAGATTCGGATGGGGCCAGTGGAACTCAGAATGCCGGGGCTGGTTCCTGGTGGCGACCCAAGATGGAATCGCCTGGAAAAGTCGACGGCGGCCCGGGAGGACTGACGGGCAGGATACCACCACCACCACCAGATTCCGGACGCGAGCGCCATGCCGGCCAGGAAACCTGAAGCAGCCATCGAGCGCCAGCGCAGGTCCGGAGACGGAGGCGAAGCCGGTTCTTGCGGCGTTGCAGGCGCCGCCGCCGCTGCGGAAGGGTCGATGAACTGCGGCACATAGCCGCCGCGCGGGTATTCGATTTGCACTGCTTCTTCGGGGCGGGTTTCATAGTACTCGGCGAGCTTTCCGCGGAGCCTCGAGGCCGTCGTGCGAACCACAGAATCGTAGCGAGGGTCGAATTTGGTGCGGCCACAGACCTCAACTCCCAGTACCGATTCTTTGAGCGCCTCCGATTCGCCAGCAAGGGTCTGGTCCACTGTAAAGCGTAAAAAACGGGACAGCAGAGGGGAGGAACGAAAGGTCTCCGAATCGCAGATGCGGTCCAGTTGGGCGCGGATCGTGACTGGATCGAGTGGTTCCACGTCGTTGCCAGTATACACAAAACAAAGGGCGGGTAACGGTTGAATCCCGGTTGCATCCTCGCGAATCGGGGCCCGGGCCTGCATAATTGCATCAGCAATGACGATTCAGACGCGTGTGTCAGACACACGGGGCATCATGTTCGGAATTGACCAATCAGCCAGGACGAAGAAGAACGTAGAGGGCTTTCACTTTTTCTACAACATCGAGACGGCGGTAGGCTTAGGGCAACCGAACCACCGTCCGAGCTCACTGTTAGTGCAGCACATGTTGAATGTTTTCTTGTCCCGGTACGGCTCCCAATTGGGGCTGCGGGAATTACCCGTTAATGGGGTGGTTGGTTCCGAGACCGACCGCTCCATCCGGGCTTTTCAAAATTGGCTGGAGGTGAGTCCTCATGCTGGCTCAGTTCCAGTCGACGGTATTGTGGCGCCTGTGACCTGTCCCTTTGTGGATGGCCCGCACGGGCGCTATGTGCCGTCGCTTTTGTTGCTGAACCGGCTGTGGGCGAGCATCGAACCGCACACGTTTTCGAACCCTGCCACGTTGGGACACGTGATTGGCGAAGATCTGGCGATGCTGCTCTGGCAAGGGCATCCCGATCGCTGCAAACAGAATCAGCCGTTTGCGCCGGCCGAGCCGCCGCTCTGAATCAAGCTACCGGAACCGCTGCTGGAAAGCGCATCACAACCGCGTCGTTTTCGACGTCGATCGTGACTTCGCCGCCGCCTTCGGACAGCTTGCCGAAGAGTAGTTCATCCGCCATTTTGTCTTTGACTTCGGCTTGCACCAGGCGCCCGATGGAGCGAGCTCCGAATTGCGAAGAGTAGCCTTTTTCGGCCATCCAAGTGCGGGCTTTATCCGTCAGGACGATGGTGACGTTTTGCGCGGCGACCTTTTCGCGGATCTCGTCCACGAACTTATCCACGATCTTTTCGACGATCGTGATAGGCAGCGGGTTGAACTTGACGATCATGTCGAGGCGGTTGCGGAACTCGGGCCGGAACGAACGCTCGACGGCGCCCATGTCCTGCTGCGAGACCCGCTCGAGGAAGCCGATGCCCTTGCCGTGCATGCCTTCTGACCCCGCGTTCGAGGTCATGATCAGGATCACGTTGCGGAAGTCCGCCTTGCGGCCGCTGGTGTCGGTGAGCGAGGCGTTATCCATCACCTGCAAGAGGATGTTGAAGAGATCCGGATGGGCCTTTTCGATTTCGTCGAGCAGCAGCACGGCATACGGGTGCCGGATGATGGCGTCGGTGAGCAAGCCGCCCTGCTCGTAGCCGATGTAGCCCGGAGGCGCGCCGATGAGCCTCGCCACGGCGTGCTTTTCCATGTACTCGCTCATGTCGAAGCGCAGCATTTCGATGCCGAGCGTCTTGGCGAGTTGCTTGCAGAGTTCCGTTTTGCCGACGCCGGTGGGACCAACGAAGAGGAAGCTGCCGACGGGTTTCTGATCTTGCGACAGGCCGGCCCGGGAACGGCGAATGGACTTTGCGATCGCCGCGATCGCATCCCGTTGTCCAAAGACCACTTTCTGCAACTCCGGTTCGAGGCCGCGCAGACGGTCTTTGTCGGATGTGGAAACCGTTTTTTCGGGGATCTTGGCGATCTTGGCGACGATCTGCTCCACCATGATCGGCGTGACCTCGGCCTCGCCCTTGAGACCGGCGATGGCGCCGGCTTCGTCGATCACGTCAATGGCCTTGTCGGGCATGTAGCGGTCATTGATGTACTTGCCGGCGAGTTCCGCGGCGGCCTTCAACGATTCGGGCGCGTACTTCACGCCGTGGTGCCTTTCGAAGCGCGAACTCAGGCCCTCGAGAATGAGAATGGTCTCGGCGATGGACGGCTCGAGCAGTTCGATTTTGAGAAAGCGGCGGGCGAGTGCGCGGTCCTTCTGAAAGTACTGCTTGTACTCTTCGAAGGTAGTGGAACCGATACAGCGGACCTTACCTCCGGTGAGGAGCGGCTTCAGGATGTTGGCCGCATCGAGGTTGCCGCCCGAGGTGGCGCCGGCGCCCACGATGGTGTGGATCTCATCCAGAAACAGCACCGCGCCAGGTATCGCTTCGAGCGCCTGGATAATGCCCTTGAGACGCTGCTCGAAGTCGCCGCGGTAGCGCGTGCCGGCAATGAGCGAGCCCATTTCGAGCGAGAAGAGGCGCAGGTGCTTCAGCTTTCCGGGCACCTTGCCGTCGACGATCCGTTGCGCGATGCCTTCGACGAGGTGCGTCTTGCCGACGCCCTGGTCTCCGACAAACAGCGGATTGTTCTTGTTTCGGCGGCAGAGTACCTGTACAGCGCGCTCGATTTCGAGTTCGCGGCCGATGAGCGGATCGATGCGGCCTTCGCGAGCCTTTTGATTCAGATCCTGCGCGTAGGTTTTCAAGAGCTGTTGTGGCGATTGCTGTGGCGCCTCGTCCATGTCTCCGCCCATTCCGCCGCCGGACAGGGGATCTGACCCGGCGCCTGCAGATGGAGCTCCGTGCGAAATGTACTCGAGCACCTGCAGGCGAGTGATCCCCTGTTCATGAAGAAAGTACGCTGCATGACTGTCGGTCTCGTTGAGGATCGACGCGAGCAGATCGCCTACCGTGAGCTTCGACGCGCTCGAAAATTCGATATGCACGATGGCGTTCTCGACCGCCCGTTGAAAGCCGACGGTGTGGTTCGGCTCGTAGCGCTTGCGCGCAGGCACAGTGTCGAGTTTCTCGTGAAAGAAGTGTTCGAGCTTCTCCCGGAGCTTGTCCAGATCGCCGCCGAGGGCCCTGACGAGCTTCTTGCCTTCGTCCGTTTCGAGGATCGCCGACAGGAGGTGTTCGAGGCAAACATACTCATGGCGGCGTTCTTTGGCGGATTCCGTCGCGCGTTCAATGGACTTTTCGGCAGCTTTATCAAACATGGGTGCGCCTAACTCTGACTGTCATTGATATAGATGATCTGGGGGCTATATAGGTTCCATGACACATTGCAACGGAAAGCCTTCTTTCCTCGCCAGGTGGGTCACGGTGGCAACTTTGGTCTCCGCGATCTCGCGCGTGTAGACGCCGGCGATGCCGGAGCCGGCTTTGTGGACGGACAGCATGATATGGTGCGCTTCCGCCGTGCTTTTGTTGAAAACCCCCTCTAAAACTAAAACGACGAACTCCATCGACGTGTAGTGGTCGTTGAGCAGGATGACGCGGTACATCGGCGGTTCTTTGACCGATGTGACGCTTTTCGTGCGTTCGAGTTCTTTGGTCCCGGACTTCGGCATTCGCTACGTTTTGGCTACCTCTACTATCATCCAACTAAGCGGCGCCATCGCGCTAGTGTTGGCGCGCGGAGGACTGCAAGTATCGCTGGCAAGCGGCTTTGGCTGTGTCTTTGGCTTGAAGTGGATGTCAATACAGGTTATGGTGTGGTTGCGGGACTGGTTGCATCATTGGTTGCGCAAGTAGTTGCCTGATCTGTCCAGAATCCGAACCCTCATTGAAGTTCCGCCCGATGTCGCAAAAGACATTGATGCGCTGGTAGGTCCGGGGAAGCGGAGCGCATTTCTCGTTGAACTGGCGAGACGAGAGATCAAGCGGCAACGGCTATTGAGGATGTTCGAAAACCCGGAGCCGATTTGGAAGGACGAAGATCACCCGGAGTTGGCGCACGGAGCCGATTCGTGGGTTCGTCAAATGCGATCCGAAGCGGAGGCGCGATTCCAGAAGTCGCAAACTGAAACCGAGTAGATGGACCCGAGTTCGTATCTGATCGACACCAACGTCCTGGTAAATGCAATCCTGCGAAAGAAGCGAAGCTGGCAAATGCTCCATCAACTCGTCCACGCGGGAGGTTCTCTGGCATGTTCCGTGGTGACCGTTGGGGAACTCTATGCTGGCATGAAGCCGCACGAGAAGGCGCGCACAGAAGAGCTGCTTCACGGATTTGAAGAGTACGACGTCACCGGCGACATCGCCAGATATGCAGGACTTCTCAAGAACGAATGGGCGGCCAAAGGGTTCACCTTGACGCTTCCCGACACGATCATCGCCGCAACGGCGATTTTGCGCAAGCTCGTCCTTGTCACCGAGAACCGGAAGGATTTCCCGATGCCGCAAGTCGTCATGTTGGAAACGGACCACTCTACGGAACGTTGAACTGGTCGCACGGACTAGCCCCTTGACACGGGGCTCGAACACTGCAGTGGGAGCGGCGCCCGGATGGCGATCAACCTGGTGATGGAGTTCCACGAACTCGTCCCAGAAAACAGCGTGACTGGCTGAAACTGCGAATCAGGGACCAGAAGGCCTACCGGACTAAGGGTGCTTGCCGAACTCATGGGCTGTTCCACGAAAGGGAGAGGAAGCGGCTTTGGCCGGACTGTGGTACCGGGCGCCGGGTCAGGAGCAACAACTGTGACGTTCAAGTAGTAGGCACGGGATCGCGTGTCATAGAGGCACTGGTATGAAGCTGGACGGTTGATTCTGTCTAAGAAGTACAAGAAATACCGGCGCCATTGTGGCAATTGTGGTGGAGCGCCGGCGGTAAAGCCAGCGCGGCAGACCTAATATACTGGTCGTGTGCGTAAAAATGCGGTATCGAGGCGGTTTTATCACACACTATATCGATTTCATATTCGCGCAAAATGTTGGTGGCTAGATCGCTGGCTGCACACGGAAGGCGATGGTGGTCCGGTTCCGCCCGCGCTGTTGCGGTTCCGGGTGAGCGAGTCGACGAATTTGAGTAGTTTCCTCGCCGTGGGGCGAACAACTGCGACGGCCATTCAGACCGCGCTCGAGTCGGTCTCGAGGCCTTTGGAGAGTTTTTCGCGGATTCTGGACTTTGGCTGCGGGTGCGGCCGGACGTTGCGTTGGCTGATTCCTGAATTTCCCGCCCTTGCATGGCATGGCGCCGACGTGGATGGCGACGCGATCGAGTGGTGCGGGAAGAATATGGCTGCTCATTTCGCGAAATGCGGCTCTGAGCCGCCACTTGTTTATTCCGACCGCACCTTTGATTGCGTTTACGCCATTTCGGTTTTCACACACTTGAGCGATGCTCATCAAATCCATTGGCTTCGCGAAATCTATCGGATCGTCACGCCAGGCGGCATCCTGATGATGACCGTTCACGGCGAAGGGTGTTGGCGCGTCCTTCCCGATGAAGATGTGGCAGCGCTGAGACGAAGAGGGTTTCTGTTCAAGACCTCTTCGAAACTGCGTGGCATCGTTCCGGACTGGTATCACACGTCGTTTCACAGCCGCGAGTACGTACTTCGGACCGCGGCAGAGTTGGGATTTCGTCCCTTGTCGTACCTCGAGAATGGCTTGGGATACCAGGATCTGGTGATTCTCGAACGATGAAACGCATTTTCCCCTTGCTTATCTACAAGAGTCGTTGTAGATTACCTACATGTCCCGTCCCACGGATCTCGTGCAAGGCACGCTCGATCTGCTCATTCTTCGCGTCATCGCGCTCGAACCCATGCATGGCTGGGCGATTGCGCAACGCATCAAGCAGGTTTCGAAAGAAGTTCTCAATGTCCAGCAGGGGTCGCTGTATCCGGCGTTGCACCGATTGGAACAAAGCGGTCTCATCACGGCCGAATGGAGCGATTCGGAAAACAATCGCAAAGCCAAGTTCTATTCGCTAACGGAGGCGGGTTCGCAACGGCTGCGGGAAGAACTTGCGCAGTGGGAGCGGCTTTCGGGCGCCATCAACCTGGTGATTCGCGAGGTGTAGAGCCATATATGCGAAGACTTCTCGAGATTCTGCGGTTGCGTTTGCGTTCGTTGGCCCGTCGCATGCCGGTGGAGACGGAACTCGACGATGAGATGCGGTTCCATCTGGATCGCCTGGTCGAAGCCAAGATCGCCGAGGGCTTGCCGGCGAAGGACGCTCGCGCCGCGGCGCTGCGCGAGTTCGGCAACCCCGCAGTCCTGCAGGAGGATTGCCGTGATGCCCGCGGCGTCGCGTGGATCGAAAACCTGATCCGCGACACGCGCTACGGGTGGCGGGCCCTCATCCAGAATCCTGCCTTTGCGCTGACGGCGGTGCTGTCCCTGGCGCTGGGGATTGGCGGCGCGATGTCGGTCTTCGCGATCATCGAAGCGGTGATGCTGCGCTCGCTGCCGGTGCATGAGCCGCAGGAACTGGTGACGATCGATGTGGCGGTGCAAGGCCAGGACAAGGGCATGCGGCTGGTGGATTTTCAACGGCTGGTGCGGGAGGTCCCAGTGTTTCAGGCCACCTACGCGGCCGCGAACCGCAATTACGTTCGCGTCACCGCGAATGGCGACCGCAAGATCGATCAGATCGCGGCGACGCAGGTGACGCACGAGTTCTTTGCAGTGCTTGGATTGCGTCCTCCCGCGGGGCGGTTCTTTGCCCCGGAAGACGACCAGACGCCGAATTCCGCAAAGACAGCGGGTTCTGTGGTGGTGATCAGCTACGACTTCTGGGAGCGGGAATTTGGCCGCGATCCGAACGCAATCGGCAAGACGCTCACCTTCAACCAGGCCGATTGCAGGATCATCGGTGTGGCGCCGCAGGGATTCTTTGGCGATACCGTAGGCGAGAAGTTCGACCTCTGGACTCCCTTTCTTCCCTTTGTGGAAGCAGACCGGGTGAACACTTTCGATCGTCCTGTAAGAGCTCTCCGCCACATGGGCCGGCTCAAGCCGGACGTGAGCAGGACGCAGGCGGAAACGCAATTGACGGCCGCCTACCAGCAGATGCAGACGGCAATGCCCGCGAGCATTTTGTTCACGCGCGACGAAAAGACGGGGCAGTGGCAGCGTTATGACGCGAAGCCCGTCGACTATCACGTACGGCTGGCGGATGGCGCCCTGGGCTTCGATCTGTTGCGGACGAGGTACCGTCAACCGCTGCTGCTGATGCTGGGAGCGACGATGCTGGTGTTTCTCACCGGCTGCGCCAATGTCGCCAACCTATTGCTGACGCGCGGCGTGCTGCGCCGCCATGAGGTGAGCATCCGGCAGGCGCTGGGCGCCGGGCGGGGGCGCATTGTGACGCAGCTACTGACGGAGTGCCTGCTGCTTGCGGCGATCGCGTCGGCGGCCGGTCTCGCGCTGGGACAGTGGGGTTCCGCGACGCTGGTGAGTCTGGTGGATATAGGCCGGCCTCCGAGCGTTGGATTGCACCAGGACTGGCGGGTCGGATTGTTTCTCTGCGGGCTGATGCTGGTCGCGATTCTGCTATTTGGGCTGGGTCCGGCGTGGCGGCAGTCCAAAGTTTCGGGTTCACGGACCGCCGTGGGGCGGAGCCACGAATGGCCGCATCGCGCGCTCATCGTCGGGCAAGTGGCAATGTCGATTATTCTGCTTTCGTCGGCGGCGCTGCTGGGGCAAACGATCCGCAATTTACGCAATCAGGATTTCGGCTACAAGCCTGCCCAACTGATTTCGATCACGTTCCGGCTGGACTCCAAAGAGACTTCGAACGATCGGACACGCGAAGCCGGGCGGCGACTGCTGCAACGCGTCGAGGCGATTCCCGGCGTCACGTCCGCCGCGACCTCCGCCTCCGGATTGTTTGGCGACAGCAACTCGTATCAGACGATTCCGCTGCCGGGACGAAGCGGTGAGGGTCCACTGGTGCGCATCGACTATGTGTCGCCGCGCTATTTCGAAACGATCGGGGTTCCGCTGGTCGCGGGACGCGCGTTTCAGGATGTCGAGGATGTGCCAGTGGCGATCGTCAACGAGACCTTTGCGCGGAAATTCCTGGCCGGCAAGGATCCGGTGGGGATGAAGCTCGACGCCAAGAAAGCCCGGCGGATCGTGGGGATGGTCCGGGATGCGCGTTACAACAGCGCGCGGATCGACTACGAGCCGGCCATTTTCGCTCCACAGCCCCAGGACGAATGGGCGCCGCGGCGAATTGAAGTGCGCACCGCTGCGGATCCGCAGGCGGTGATTGGGATGATTCGCGCGGTGGTGCGGGAAACCGATCGCGACATTGTCATCGAGAGGGTTTCGTCGTTGACTGCCGATATCGACCGGTCGTTTCAGCGGGAACTGCTGCTCGCCAAGCTGGTGAGCGCATTTTCCGCATTGGCGTTGACGCTGTCGTGCATCGGGCTTTACGGAATGATGAGCTATTCGGTGTCGCGGCGTGTGAACGAGTTCGGCGTCCGCATGGCGCTGGGCGCGCGTCCAGGGCAGTTGTTGGGGCTGGTGTTGCGCGATAGCGGCGTACTGATCCTTTGCGGCGTCGTGCTGGGGATTCCTTGCGCTTGGATGGCTTCGCGATTGATCGAGAGCTTTCTGTTTGGCGTCCAGCCGACGGATCCGCGGACCGTGCTTGGGGTTGCCTTGTTGTTGACCGTTGCAGGGCTGGGCGCTGCTCTGATTCCGGCTCGGCGCGCGGCTTTGGTGGATCCTGCAACCGCGTTGCGGTCGGAATAATGGACGCGTAATCTCATGCGGCGCTTGCTCGATGTATTCCGATTGCGCTTGCGTTCGTTGATACGGCGGGGGCCAATGGAGACGGAACTCGACGACGAGGTCCGGTTCCACCTGGATCGACTGATTGCCTCGAAAATCGGCGAAGGCCTTTCGCCGGACGACGCCCGGTCCGCCGCGCTGCGGGAGTTCGGCAACCCTGCGGTTTTACAGGAGGAATGCCGCGACGCGCGAGGTGTGCGCTGGATCGAAGACTTCATGCAGGACGCGCGGTTCGGATTTCGCACCTTGCGGCGCAATCCCGCCTTCACCGGGACTGCGATTTTGTCGCTGGCGCTCGGGTTGGGCGGCGCCACGGCGGTGTTTACGCTTTTCGAATCGATTCTGCTGCGCTCGCTGCCAGTCGCGCGGCCCTGGGAATTGATGACCATCGACGGCCGGATTCAGCAGACGGATAGCGGCATCTCCTTTGCCGACTTTCGAACGCTGGCGAAGAGCCAGGAGGCGTTTACGGCGGTTTATGCGACCTCCGGGCGGTATACGGTGCGGCTCACATTGGATTCCCGCGTGGTGGATCAGGTTCCAATGGCGAAGGTGACGCACGGATTCTTCGACGTGCTGGGCGTGCGGCCTCTAGCCGGGCGGTTCTTTGTCCCGGAAGAGGACGCGGCCGCTGGATCGGCTCTGATGGTAGGTTCAGTGGCGGTGATCAGCCGCGACTTGTGGCGCAGGGAATTTGGAGAAGATCCGGCGGCGGTCGGGCGTACGCTGCTGCTGAACCAGACCTCGTGCCGGATCGTCGGCGTGGCGGATGGAGGTTTCCACGGCGACTCGGTTGGCGAGCGCGTGGACGTTTGGGTTCCCATGACTCCGTTTTCGGAAGCCAAGCGACTGGATACTGCCAGCGGATTCTACGCCCAGTATATGGGGCGTTTGCGGGCGGGGGCGACTCCGGCAACGGCAGCTGCGCAGTGGACCTCCGCCTATCAGCAGATTCAGTCGACGCGCCCGAAGACGATCTTCTATTTTCGGCGGGAAGACACGGCGGGTTGGCAGCAGATGGAGGCCGAAGCCAAGGATTATCGTGTGGTGGTGGAACCGGGGGCGCTGGGCTTTGACGCCTTGCGGACGCGCTTTGAAAAGCCATTGTGGCTGATGTTGGGCGCGACGCTGTTGGTGTTTCTGATTGGTTGTGCGAATGTGGCGAACCTGATGCTTTCGAGAGGCCTTGCGCGAAAGCACGAGATCGCGATGCGGTTCGCACTCGGGGCCGGGCGCCGGCGGATTGTGATGCAAATCCTTACCGAATGCCTGATGCTTTCGCTGCTCGCGGCAGGAATCGGATTGCTGCTTGGACGTGTGGGCAGCGCGCTGTTGATTTCGGCCGTGGACCTGGGTTCGAGCCCTTCCGAGGCGCCCGGACTCGAGGTTGGCTTGCTGGGCTGGCGGCTTGCTGCGTTTCTGACCGGGTTAACGGCCGCTGCGGTATTGCTGTTTGGGTTGGGCCCCGCCTGGAGGCAGGCTTCGCGCATGGAACCTGGAGGGGGGCGAACGATTGTCCGGCGCGGCGGTGAACGGGCAAACCGGCTTCTCATCGTGGCGCAGGCAGCGCTTTCGGTGATGCTGCTTTCGGCGGCTCTGCTGCTGGGGCAGACGATTCGCAATCTGCAGCATCAGGACTTTGGGTTCCAGCCGGACCGCACCTTCGCCGTCCACTACTGGCTGAATGCGAAGGACTCTTCGATTGAGCACGCGAAACAGGTTTCGCAACTGCTGCTCGAACGTGTGCAGCGTCTGCCTGGGGTGAGTTCCGCCGCCGCTTCGACTTCGGGGTTCTTCAGCGGCAGCGATATGTTCAACACAGTGGAAATTCCCGGCGGGCCAGCACAAGCGGGAGCGCGGGTCGATTTCGTCTCGCCAGCTTACTTCGAGACGATGGGCGTACCGCTTGTGGCGGGGCGCGCATTTCAAGAGGTGGAGGAGATTCCGGCAGCGATCGCCAACGAGGCGTTTGTACGCAAGTTTCTCAACGGACAGCCGGCAGTCGGCATGACTCTGCGGCAGTCGCCCAAGAAAGAGATCCGCATTGTGGGGGTGGTTCGCGATGCGCGTTACCGGAACGCGCGGATCGACTACGAGCCAGCCCTGTTCTTTCCGCATACGCAGAGCACGAGGGCGCCTTCAAGAATCGAGGTGCGGACAGGAATGGAAGATCCACGCCCTCTGATCGGCATGGTGCTCGCGGCAATTCGGGAGACCGATCCGGACGTGGTGGTGAATTCGGCGCGCCCGATTGCGGAAGATATCGACCGGTCGTTCAACCGCGAAATGGTGCTGGCGAAACTGGCAGGCGCCTTTTCGATGCTGGCGCTGACGCTGGCCTGCATCGGCATGTACGGCATGATGAGTTATGCGATTTCACGGCGGATGAGCGAATTCGGGTTGCGGATGGCGCTTGGGGCGAGGCCGGGGCAGGTGCTGACACAGGTGATTGGCGACGCGGCCAAGCTGATGGGGCTCGGCGTGGCGATCGGAATTCCGTGCGCATGGGCGGGGTCGCGAATGCTCGAAGGGTTCCTGTTTGGCGTTGGCGCGCGGGATGGATGGACCGACGCGGGAGTGGCATTGGCGCTGATTCTGGCGGGCGGCGTTGCGGCCTGGATTCCGGCGCGGCGCGCGGCCTCGGTGGATCCGGCGGCCGCTCTACGGGCGGAATAATTTACCAGTCGAGGATTGCGTTGTCCCGCGCTCTCACTGTGGCGGCGTGGATGACTTCCTGCTCGAAGGGATGTTTCGCCGCTTCGTTTTCGTCGATGTCGATGCCGAGGCCCGGTTTGCCGCACGGGAGCCAATAGCCGTTCTCGGTTTTGAGATCGTGCTGGACGACGTCCCAACGCCATGGGACGTCAGTGAGCATGTCTTCCTGGATCAGGAAGTTCGGCGTCGACAGTGCGAAGTGCAAGGCCGCGGCGTTGGCCACGGGTCCTAGTGGATTGTGCGGCGCGACGCCCATATAGTAGGTTTCCGCCATTGCTGCTATTTTTTTAGCCTCCGAGATGCCGCCACAATGGCACAGATCGGGCTGGATGACGTGGCAGGCCTGTTTCTCGAAGATTTCGCGGAACTCGAAGCGGGTGACGCGGCGTTCGCCGGTGGCGATGGGCACGGGGCTGGCCCGGCGGACCTCCACCAGGGCGTCCACGTTTTCGGGCGGCACGGGCTCTTCGATGAAGTAGGGCTTGAACGGCGCGAGCACGCGGCAGTACTCGACGGCGTTGGCGGGAAAATGGCGGCCGTGGCAATCGACCATGATGTCGATATCGGGTCCAAGGGCGTTGCGGAGCGCGGCCATACGGGTTTCGGCGTGGCGGTAATCCGAGTTGGAGCTGAGCGATTCGGTAGGCGGCGTGAGCAGGACTTTCACGGCGCTGTAGCCTTTGGCGACGACGGCGAGCGCGAGGTCCACCATCTTGTTGACGTCGCCGGACTGTTGGGCTTCGTAGACGGACTTCATGTCGCCGCCGCCAAGGTGCGTGTACATGCGGACGCGGTCGCGCACGGCGCCTCCGAGGAGCTTGTAGACCGGCTGGCCGAGCGATTTGCCGAGAATGTCCCAAAGGGCCTGCTCGATGCCGGAAATCGCGGAAAGTCCGATAACGCCCACGCGCCAGAAGGATTGCCGATACATTTTCTGATACAAATGTTCGATGCGTGTGGGATCCTCGCCGAGGAGCATGGGGGCCAGATCTTCGACCGCGCCAACGACGGCGCGGGTTTTCCATTCGAGGGAGGCCTCGCCCCAGCCGGTGAGGCCGGGCTGATCGGTCTCGACTTTGACGAATATCCAGTTGCGCATTTGCGCGTTCACGACTGTCGTGCGGATGGCTGCGATCTTCATTCCATACTTAGAATACGACCAAATCCTTATGAAACCCTTTTTGATTGGCATTGCCGGGCGCAGCGGGGCGGGCAAGAGTGAGATCGCGCGGCAGTTGGCGGGTTGGCTGCCGGGCAATCCTCCGGTGGTGTCGCTGGACTCGTATTATTTCGCGATGGACCACGTCCCGCTTGAAGAGCGAGGCAAGACGAACTTCGATCATCCGGACTCGCTCGATTGGGCGCTGATCGAGCAGCACGTGGCGGCGCTGGCGCGCGGGGAATCGATCGAAGAGCCGATCTACATCTTCGCCGCGCATACGCGCGCGGCGGAAACGAAGCCGATTCGCGCCAGCCGGTACATCATTCTCGAAGGGCTGTTTACGCTGCACGACGAGCGCGTGCGGAGGCATCTGGGCGCGAAGATTTTCATCGAGACTCCGGATGGGGTTTGTTATGAGCGGCGCAAGGAACGCGATGTGGTCGAACGCGGGCGCACGGTGACGGACATCGATTTGCAGTACAACTCGACGGTGCGGCCGATGGCGGCGCAGTATGTGGTTCCGACATCGCAGTATGCGGACCTGGTGTTGCGCGGGGATGTGCCACTGGCGGAGACCGTGTCGATCGTGAAGGCGTTTCTGCAGCCTCCGGTGCTGTCGCGGCTGGTTCCGGTGATTCCGGTTCCGGATTTGCAGAAGACAATTGACTGGTATGTGGAGCAGTTCGGGTTCGAGCGGACGGGCGCGACCAGGGTCCGGCGCGATCAGGTGGAGCTGGAATTCGAGCGGGGAGTTCCGGTGGGGAATGTGTCTCTGCGAATACCTGTGCGCGAGATCGACAAGCTGCACCGGGAGCTGACGGGCGTGGAGTGCAAGGCGGGGCGGAGCGAGTTCACTGTTCAGGATGTGAATGGGTTGCGGCTGACGTTTGTGGATGGGATTTGAGGATGGAACAATTTTTCGAAGAGGGCAGAGGGGAGATTGAATATGCCGACTATTGGACCGAGGAGGATCTCGCTGAAGTTACTGAAGCCGCATTGCGCCGGTTTATGATGGAAGAGCGAGAAGCTTGGCCGCAACGACGAATTCCGCCGTCAATACGAGAAACGACGAAGTGAAGAGAATCCCAACGTTTAGGAATGAGCGGGACGAAGCAATCTGGTGGGCAAGCGCCGCGGGTCGTGCATTTTTGCAAGAACAGGCGCGGACTCGATCAGCCGGGGGAAAGCGTGGCTCGCTGCTTGTCGCAAAACTAGCCCCCGTTGGCAGCAAGACCAAGGATTCTGACTATGGCAAGAGCCGTTGGATTCGTGATTTAGCCAGGATGATGCGGGTCCAGAGGCCGGTTCGAAAGTAGTTGTCGTCGAATTCCTGGGGTTCGTTTACTTTGACTTCGCGCCGGTAGACGGTGAAGGATGTCACTGAAGCGCCTTGCAGGATCGGGATGTCCCAGTCCTTGTCTTGTCCGTTCCAGGCGAGCGCGCGGATGTTGGAACCGACCAGCGCCAGGAGGTCGTCGCCGGACCATTCGATTTGGCGGACTCCAGGGGCTGTGCGGCGGATCGTCTTGTTGGTTGCGACATAGCGGATGACGACGGTTTCAGCGCCTTCGATCCACGCGATGGGTCCGCCGCCTCGCATCACGATGAGCCCCCGGAGATCGTCGCCTCGTCCGCTGGCAATCACGGTTTCCGTCTCGCCGTTGTCCCGGAGTGGATGGGCGCGGACCTCGGTTCCCCGGTGGATATAGTAGATAGTCTTGCCATCCGCTGACCAGTCGCCATCGCTGTCGCCTGCTGCGATGGTTTGGATCGCTTCGGGATCATCGAGGCGGATGAGGAACAGACCTCCGCCGCCAATCAGCAGTTGTGTCCCGTCGGGCGACCAGCGGAGCCTCTGCATCGGCGGCAGGTTTAATGTGAGTTCGCGCTCCTGCTTCTCGCGATCGTGGTGCACGATCAACTTGGCAGGGGCGCCGAGTTGTTGTGAAAGGTACGCATAGCGTGCGCCGTCGCCGCTGAACGCTGGGGCGAAGTTTCGCGCCCTCGGCTTCGCCTCGATCTCGGCTTCATAGTCCACTAACGATGCGCGTTGGGCTGACGCTATTCCTGCGAGACCAATCACGCCGACGATCAGACGGGTTCGTTGCCGGCTTCCTTGGTTGCCCGTTTCACGTCCACTCCCCATAGGAGGATCATACCGATCACGAACAGTGCGATCAACGAGAGGATTCCCGCGCGGTAGCTTTTGGTTTCGTTGCGAACCACGGCGAAGATTGCTGGTCCGAGCCAACTGGTGCCTTTGTCGCTGATTTCGTAGAGCGAGAAGTAGGCGGCTTCGCGGCCTTTGGGGATCATGAGCGAGAACAGCGAACGGCTCAGGGCTTGCGATCCTCCCATTACCAGCGCGACGATCGCGGCGGCGATGAAGAAGCCCGTTGTCGTGTAGACGATCGAGTACATGGCGAAGACGACCGCGGTCCACAGGGCGAGGGCGGTGAAGATTGCCCATTTGGCGGTGATCTTGCTGGCGAGCCAGTTGAAACCCATTGCGCCGGGGAAGGCGACCAGTTGCACCATGAGGATGGCGGCGGTGAGGTTCGATTGTTCGATCTTCAGCTCTTCCGCGCCGAATTGTCCGGCCAGAGTAATGACCGTCTGAATCGCATCGTTGAAGAACAGGTAGGCGCACAAATAGAGTAGCGTCTGTTTGTATCCGAACATGTCTTTGATGGTGTGGCCGAGCTCCTTGAAACTTTGCAGCACCACATTTACGCCCGGAATCCGCTGCACTCGCGGCGTGCGCTTTCTGAGGCCGAATAGCGGAATCAGCGAAAAGCCACCCCACCAAAGACCGGCGGAAGCGAGGCTGATGCGGACTGCGAGTCCCGTCGAAAGGCCGACCCTTTCAGCGTTGAGAAAGAGACCCAGGTTCAAGGCGAGCAGGAGTCCACCGCCGACGTAACCCATCGCAAAGCCCTTGGACGAAACAGCGTCGCGATCTTCTTCTGAAGCGATATCCGGCAGGAAAGAGTTGTAAACGACGTTGCCGGCGCCGAACGCCAGGTTGGCCAGCAGGAACAACATTCCTCCGGTGAGAAAGTGGTCGCCCTGGAGGAAGAACATCGCCATGGTGGACAAGGCGCCCGTGTAGGCAAGTCCGCCCAGGAGCCATTTCTTGCGTGGGCTCGAGTCGGCGATGGAACCCAGCACGGGCAGCACGAGCACCTGCGTCATGACGGACAGAGAGATCAGTGTGGCCCAGTAGGAACCGTGGTCGAGCTTGAAGCCGAAGAAGTCAATGTTGCCGTCGGCGTCTGCCGCATTCTTGGCGATCGAGGTGATGTAGGGTCCGAAGAATAGCGTGACTACGGTGGTAGTGAACGCGGAGTTCGCCCAGTCGTACCAATACCAGCTTTTCTGCTCGCGGCGGTCGTAGACGCTGACGAGGTCTGGATTGCCGGTCATGCCTGAACCGCCGGGGCCGTCAACTTCTCGACAATCTGTTTCACGGCCGGGTAGTCCTTCTTGCCGCTGCCGAGCAGAGGCACTTTATCGACGTAGTAGATCTGCCGGGGCACGGCGAATTCGGGCGCGCCGAGTTCGCGAGCGGCGGCTTGGAGCTGGTCGCGCTTGAGGTTCTTGTCCTGTGTGATGAGGACGACCATTTCGCCGCGCTTGGGGTCCGGCAGGCTGGTGGAGGCGTGCGCGAGCTTGGGCGAGGCCGTTTCCGCAAGCTTTTCCACCATTTCGAGCGAGACCATTTCACCAGCGATCTTGGCGAACCGTTTCACGCGCCCGATGATTTTGACGAAGCCGTCGGAATCCACGTTCACGATGTCGCCGGTGGGATACCAACCGGGTCCGAAGTTGGACGATGGAGGTTCGAGCACGCCGGGGTTCGATTCCTTCCAGTAGCCGAGCATGACGTTGGGTCCTTTGACATGCAGCAGGGCGCCGTCGTCAATACCGGGGACAGTCTCGAGTTTGTACTCCATGCCGGGCAGAACCTGGCCGACCGTGCCGTTCTTGCTGAGCATCGGCGAGTTTGCGCAGATGCCTGGTGAGCATTCCGTCGCTCCATAGGCTTCAATGATGCGTACGCCGAACTTATCGGAATAGAGGCGGCGCACTTCGTCGGTGAGTTTTTCGGCGCCCGAAACGACGATGCGGACGCTGCGGAAATCATACGGATTCGCGCGTTTGGCGTAGTTCGAGAGGAAGGTATTGGTGGCGAACAGAATTGTACAGTTGCGGTCGTAGGCGATCTCGGGAATGATCCGGTAGTGCAGCGGCGACGGGTACAGATACATGCGCGAGCCGGTCAGGATCGGCAATAGAAAGCCTCCCATGATGCCGAAGGCGTGAAAGAGAGGCATCGACGAAAGGAACTTGTCTTTGGGCTGCACGTCGATGACGCTGTGGATCTGCATCACGTTGGTGTACAGCGCGTCGTGACTGAGCACCACGCCTTTGGGTTTGCCTTCCGAGCCTGACGTGAAGAGCACCACGGCAGGATCGTCCGGGCCGCCCGGGCGGATCACAGACCGCGGCCAACGCAACGCCCACAGCATGAGCCAGAGCTTGTCGCCGAGCGAGAGTTTGGGGCGAAGGTCTTCAAGATAGACGATGTCGACGTCTTTGAGAAGCAGGATCGTCTTGCCAAACGGCGCCTTGGCGAGAAAGGCTTTTGACGTGAGCAGCGTCTTGATTTTGGCCGCGCGCAGGGCGCTCTGCATGCCGTCGAGGCCCGCGGTGTAGTTGATCATCGCCGGTACGCGGTTGAAGGCCCACATGCCGAGGCAGGTGTAGAGCGCGGGTCCGGCATTGGGCAGCAGGACCCCGACCGCTTCTTTTTCGACGGTGATTTTCGAGATGAGCCGGCCGAGCGCGAGCGAAGCCTTGAGGACGGTGGCGAATGTATCGTTGGCAGGGCGGACGTCTTCGATCATGTCGCGTTCGGGCGGGAACATCTCGTAGGTGTCGAGAAAATGTTCGTAGAGCGAGGCGCGCTTGCGGTCGGTGACCACCATTTCCTGCATCATGCGCTTCATGCCCTCGCCGGCGATGCGGCGGCGTTCTTTGGCGGTTCCTTCGGCGGGAATTTCCAGCTGCCTGCCGGGGTGGATCACCAGCTTGATCTTAGGGAAGGGGCGGCCAGGGAATTCGGCGCTGTTCATACGGTTCGCCCAATCGATGTGCACTGCATTCTGGATGTTCACCGAGACGACGGCCGCGCCGGTTTTGGCGGCCATGAACGCGGTGCCTTCGTAGACTTTCATCAAGTGGCCGGTGACAGTGATGCGGCCTTCGGGAAAGATGCCGACGGGCTTGCCGGATTCGATCAACTGCATCGCCTGCTTGATCGCGAACGGGTTCGTCGGATCGAGGGTCATGTGATTGACGAACTTGAGCAGGATCTTGAAATGCCATTGATTGGCGATTTCGGTGTTGACCAGCCAATAGGGGTCAACTGGCAGAAAGGCGCCCAGCAGCACGCCATCCAAGAAAGACTGGTGGTTGGCGATGATGAGCATGCGGTCGTGTTTCGCGATTGTGCCCGAGACTTCCACCCGGAAAACAAGGCGCAAAAGCAGCCGCATGACGATCTTCAACATATGGCCTTTAGTGTACTCGTTTGACGGCTTTTCGAATAGAGCCAGTACCGCGGTTATACGGCAGGTACTAGACCGGCTAACTGCAAATTGAGACGAAGCTACTGGCGCCATGGACCCTAGCCGCATACAACAGCCGCCCGCATACTCGTTTTGTGATCGAGCCCATTGGTTGATTTGAAGATTGATTCGAAACACGGCGCCATTGGCCGCCCTTTGTTGTTTCGGTTGGAAATGATGATTGCATGCGCGATGCGGAATCGCCGATGGTCCATTTGATCATCACATCTTGACAAACAAGAGGAACTGAGGCTATAGTCGGTCTCAGGTCCTCTTTTCTCATGGAAGAACTCAATACCGATGTCATTCAGGGCACGCTCGACATGCTCATTCTGAAGACGCTGAGCCTCGAGCCGATGCACGGTTTTGGCATTTCACGCCGAATCGAGCAGGTTTCGCGCGGCGTATTCAAAGTCAATCCCGGATCTTTGCTGACGGCGCTGCAGCGGCTGGAGCGGGGCGGCTGGCTCGACTCGGAATGGGTGCAGACCGAGAATTCGCGACGGGCGAAGGTATACACGCTCACGCGCAGCGGCCGCAAGAAACTGGATTCCGAGACCGCGGATTGGTCGCGCCGCGCTTCGGCGATTGCGCGCCTGATGAAGGCGGAGAGCTAGTCCGATGTCCATTTGGCGCCAGTTGAAACACGGGCTGCGCGGGCTCGCCAACCGCCGTGCGGCCGATCAGGATGTTGCCGATGAGGTGCAGAGCTTTCTGGACGAGAAGGTGGCGGACCTGGTCGAGCGAGGCGCGTCCGCGGAGCATGCGCGCCGGGTGGCTTTCGTGGAGGCGGGCAACCCCGCCGTAATGCGGGAAGAGGTTCGCTCGTACGGCTGGGAAAATACCCTTGGCCAGGTGTTTTCTGAAGTCCGGTTCGCATTGCGGAGGTTGAGGCAACGGCCCGGATTCACGGCGGCCGCAATTCTGACGCTCGCGCTTGGAATCGGTTCAACTGCGGCCATCTTCAGCGTGATCAACGGCGTGCTGCTGAAGCCGTTGCCGTATCCGGAATCGGAGCGGATCGTCTCGCTGCTGCATCGCGCTCCGGGACTGAACATTGACCAACTCAATATGTCGCCGTCACTGTACTTCACCTACCTCGAGCAGAGCCGCGTGTTTCAAAACGTCAGCCTTTGGGCGGAATCGACTTCGAGCATCACGGGTCTGGCGGAGCCGGAAGAGGTTCCCGTGCTGGTGGCAACGCATCAGTTTCTGCCGGGGCTCGGCGTGCAGCCCTCACTGGGGCGCGGATTTACGGCCGAGGATGACAAGGCCAGCAGCGAGCCTACGGTAATGCTTTCCGACGGATACTGGAAGGCGCGTTTTGGGGGAAATCCGTCGGCGATTGGCAAGCGGATCGTGATCGATGGCGAAGCACACGAGATCATTGGAGTGCTGCCTGCGTCTTTCGAATTCATGGATAAAAAGGCCTCGATGCTGTATCCCATCCGCTTTGAACGCTCGGCAGTGACGCTTTACAATTTCGGCTACCGCGGCGTGGCAAAACTCAAACCGGGCGTGACGCTAGACCAGGCCAACGCCGACGTCGCCCGCATGTTTCCGATCACACGCGATAGCTTCGCGCCGAACCCCGGTATGAGCGTGCAGACCTGGGATTCATCCCGCATGGCGCCGGCGCTGAAATCCCTTCGAGACGACCTGGTTGGCGATGCAGGCAACGCGCTGTGGGTGCTGATGGGGACTGTGGGCATTGTGCTGATGATCGCTTGCGCAAACGTGGCGAATCTGTTTCTGGTGCGTGCCGAAGGGCGTCAACAGGAACTGGCGGTTCGCGCCGCGCTAGGCGCGGGATGGGGACGGATTGTTCGCGAACTGCTGGTGGAAAGCGTGCTGCTTGGCGTGATCGGCGGCGCGTTTGGGCTGGCGCTTGCGCATATGGCGCTGCGCGCACTGGCGGCTTCGGGCCTTTCGCACCTTCCGCGCGCCGGCAATATTGCGATTGACGGTAACGTTCTAGCGTTTACTCTTGTCACTTCGATCGTGTGCGGGCTCTTGTTTGGGATGATTCCGGCCTTCAAATACGCGAGGCCACAGGTGGCCACGCATTTGCGGGGTTCGGGTGGGAGGTCCGCGAGCGCGAGCAAAGAACGGCGGCAAGCCCGTGGCTTGCTGGTGGTGGTGCAGGTGGCGCTCGCCCTGGTGCTGCTTGTCGGGGCGGGCCTGATGATTCGCACGGTGCAGGGATTGCGGCGCGTGGATCCTGGATTTTCGGGCGCGAGTGTGGTGCAGATGCTGCGGATTTCGATTCCTGAAAGCCAGGCGAAAGAACCGGAGCGTGTGGTCCGCATGGAAGAAGCGATTCTGCGAAAGATGGAGGGAATCACCGGAGTTACGGCCGTGGGAATAACCAACACGATGCCGATGGACGGCGGTTCCAACGACGCTATTTACGCGCAGGATCGGGAAGATCTCGATCAGAAGCCCGCCGCAATCCGCCGCTATAAGTATGTTTCACCTGGATATGTGAGCGCCTTGGGCAGCCGATTGATTGCGGGCCGGGAGTTCACCTGGGAGGAATCGTACGCCGCGAAGCCGGCGGCTATGGTCTCGGAAAATCTGGCGCGGGAACTGTGGCGGGATCCTCGCCTGGCCTTGGGCAAGCGGATCCGGGCCAATCGGAAAGACGACTGGGTGGAAGTGGTGGGAGTCATCGCCGATTTGCGTGACCACGGGATCGATCAGGCGCCTCCCAAAATCGCCTACTGGCCGCTGATGGCGAAGAATTTCAGCGGTGCGGCGGTGCGAGTGCGGCGGAATGTGGCGTTTGCGATTCGGACGCCGCGAGCTGGCTCGACGAGTCTATTGGCTGAATTGCGCCAAGCCGTCGCGACCGTGAATCCGGATCTGCCGCTGGCGCGCGTGATGACCTTGCAGGCTTCATACGAAGAGGCGTTGGCGCGGACTTCATTTACGCTGGCGCTTTCGGCGATTGCGGGTGGAATGGCCCTGATTCTGGGCGTGATCGGAATTTATGGCGTGATCGCCTACCTGGTTGCCGAACGGACGCGCGAGATCGGGATCCGGATGGCGCTCGGCGCGCCGGCGCAAGGCGTGATGACGATGTTCGTGCGGTATGGGCTTAGGCTGTCGGGGATTGGAGCGGCTTGCGGGCTGGCGGTTGCGCTATTGCTGACGCGGCTGATGAAGTCGGTGCTGTACGATGTGAGCCCGGCGGATCCTCTAACGTATGCGGCGGCTGCCGCGGGATTGATTCTAGCGGCGATTTTGGCGAGTTACCTTCCGGCGCGAAGGGCGGCTTCGGTGGATCCGATTCTGGCGTTGCGAAGCGAATGAAATCGGCATGTCCAAACCCATGGCTGGCGATTGTGGCATAAAATCGATCTATGGTGCGGACGCCCCTGCTGCTGCTGATTGTGACGGCTTCACTCGTTGCCGCGGGTAACGAGGACGAAGCCGCGCAGGTTCTGAAGAAAAACTGCCTGCTATGCCATGGGGCCGCGATGCAATCCTCGGGACTGGACCTAAGGACTCGCGAGGCGATGCTCAAGGGCGGCGAACGGGGTTCCGCGCTCAAACCCGGAGACGCCGTCAACAGCCGCATTTACCGCTTTGCCGCGGGCCTCGAGCAGCCGTCCATGCCGCCCGGCAAGAAGCTCGCGGATGCCGATCTGGCGGTGCTCAAGAGTTGGATCGAGTCCGGGGCGAAGTTCGAAGCAGCCTCGGTTTCGAAGGAAGATCCGAAAGCGGCGCTGGCCAAGCTCGAAGACCGTCCCATTACCGAAGAAGAACGCAAATTCTGGTCGTTTCAGCCGGTCAAGCGCGTGGAGCCTCCGCCAACCGCAGCCAATCCAATTGACGCGTTTCTCGCCGCGGCCTGGCAGGCGAAGGGCTTGAAGCCTTCTCCGCCCGCGAACAAGCGGACTCTCATCCGCCGGGCTTATCTTGACGTCGCCGGGCTTCCTCCGACGCTCGAAGAGGTCGCGGCTTTCGAAGCCGACAATTCGCCGGACGCCTTTAATAAGGTAGTGGAGAAGTTGCTCGCCTCGCCGCATTACGGCGAACGTTGGGGACGCCACTGGCTTGATCTCGTCCGCTACGCGGATTCGGCCGGCTACGAGTTCGATCGCGACCGCAACACCGTTTGGCGCTTCCGCGATTGGGTTGTGAGCGCCTTCAATTCCGACATGCCCTACAACCGCTTCGTCCAAATGCAGTTGGCGGGCGACGAGATTGCGCCCGGTAGCGTCGAAGCCAAGATCGCGTCCGGATATGTATACCTCGGGCCGGAGGCGAACATGCGCAACGAACAAACGCGTATGGATGAACTGGACGATATTCTGTCCACCACCGGCACGACGATGCTCGGCATGACGGTCGGTTGCGCGCGTTGCCACAATCACAAGTTCGATCCCATTCCGCAGAAGGATTATTACCGCATGCAGGCGGTCTTCTTCCCTTCGGCGTACAAGGATCTGCCGATCGTCCCCGAAACCGCGCTGCGGCGTCATGAAGCCGCGACCAAGGCGTGGAAGGCGAGGCTCGAACCGCTCGAGAAGGAATTGAAGGAGCTGCAGGCGCCGTATCGCGCGAAGATCCGCGCCGAAAAAATCGCGCGGTTGCCGGACTTCTATCAACTGGCGCTGCAGACTCCGGCCGGCAAGCGCACCGAAGGCCAACGGCTCAACGCCGCGCAGGTGGAAAAGACCCTCGGCGTTTCGCGCGGCGAGATCGAGTCGATCATGACGCCGGCCGACGAAGCGAAGGCCTGCAAGCTGATCGAAAAGATCACGCTGGTCGAGATCGAGAAGCCAGTGGTGGAAACCGCCTACGCGACGGTCGAACCCGGCGGCGCGAAGCCCCGCGAATCGCACTTTCTGCACCAGGGCAGCCTAGGCAATAAGGGCTCTGTGATGAAGCCGGGCGTGCTCTCGGTCGCGACCGACAAGGAGCCGGACTTTCCCACGCCGGACTCCAACGCACAGTCGAGCATGCGCCGCAAGACGTTCGCGGAATGGGTGACGTCGCCCAAAAATCCGCTGACGGCGCGCGTCATCGTCAACCGCATTTGGCAGCATCATTTCGGCGAAGGCATCGTGCGGACGCCGAGCAATTTTGGCAAGACCGGCGAACGCCCGTCGCATCCGGAACTGCTCGATTGGCTGGCGAGCGAGTTCGTCGCGAAGGGCTGGAGCATGAAGACCATGCATCGTTTGATGCTCACTTCGAATGCCTATCAAATGGCGAGCGACGACATGCCGGCCAGCAAGCAAATCGATCCCGACAACCGGCAGTTCTGGCGGCAGGGCCGCATCCGCGTCGAGGCTGAAGTGCTTCGCGACGCCGTGCTCGCAACCGCGGGTTCGCTGGACCTCACAATTGGAGGCCCCGGTGTCTTTCCCTATATCGATCCCGCGCTGTTCGCATCGAGTTCCCGCCGCACCTGGCCGGGCAAGCCGGAGGACGATGCGTCCACATACCGCCGCAGCATCTACGTGTTTTCGAAGCGGACGATTCCCTTGCCGATGTTCGAGCTGTTCGACAAACCGGATACGAACATCGCCTGCTCGCGCCGCAACCGGTCTACGATCGCGACGCAATCGCTGATCCTGATGAATTCCGGTTTCGCGATGCGTCAGGCGCAATTGTTCGCGTCGCGGCTTGAGAAAGAGGCCGGCGCGGACGCCAAAGCGCAGATCGAACTCGCCTATCGGATCGCGCTCAGCCGCAAGCCTTCGGGCAAGGAGCTGGACCTCGCCCTGAGCTTCGTGAGCAACAATCCAACGGGGCTGGTGGATTTCTGCCAGACCATGTTTAACCTGAACGAATTCGCATACATCTTATGAGCCACGAATTGACGAGTAAACGATTCTGGTCGCGGCGCGAGCTTCTCGCGCGCTGCGGCGGAGGCATTGCCGGCTTGGCGCTGACGGACATGGCGCACGGGGCAGCGGCCGCCGCGGCGAACGGCGCTTCGCTCAATCCGATGGCGCCGAAGCTGCCGCACTTTGCCGCGAAGGCGAAAGCGGTGATTTCGATTTTCTGCTATGGCGGCGTGAGCCAGGTGGATACGTTCGATCCGAAGCCCGAGCTGCAGCGCCGCGCGGGCGAGGCGATGTCCGGTAAAGGCAACGTTGTCGTGTCACAGGGACATCCGGGAGGGCTGCTGCCTTCGCCCTGGAAGTTCAGGAAGTACGGCCAGTGCGGCATGGATGTGTCGGACCTGTTTCCGCATGTCGGCGGCATGGCGGACGATATTGCGTTCATCCGGTCGATGTACTGCACGTCGAACGACCATGCGCCGGCATTGTTCCAGATGAACACGGGATTCATTCTCACAGGGTATCCGTCGATGGGTTCGTGGATCACCTACGGGCTCGGCAGTGAGAACCAGAATCTGCCGTCGTTTGTGGTGTTCACCGACTGGCGCGGCGGTCCGATTGGCGGCGCGCCGAATTGGGGCAACGGCTTCATGCCGGCCGCGTATCAGGGTACGCCGTTCCGCTCGAGCGGGGATCCGATTGTGGATCTGCGTCCGCCCGCGGGGATGACGGAGGATCGCCAGCGAAAGTGGCTCGATTTGCTGGGCAAATTGAACGAAGAGCATCTGGCGAAGAATCCAGAGGATTCGGAGTTTTCCGCGCGGATTGCCGCGCATGAGCTCGCGTACAGAATGCAGACGCACGCGGTGAAGGCGGTCGCGTTAGGGCAGGAATCGGATGCGACGCAGAAGTTGTACGGGCTCGACGAGCCGGATACGGAGTATTTCGGACGCCAGTGTCTGATGGCGCGGCGGCTGGTGGAACGCGGGGTCCGGTATGTGCAGATTTATTCGGGCGGCGGCAATTTCACCGAGAGCTGGGATGCGCACTTCGACCTCGAGTTGAACCACGGCATGCATGCGAAGGAGACTGACAAGCCGATCGCGGGTTTGCTTCGCGATTTGAAGGGACGCGGTTTGCTGGATTCAACGCTCATTATCTGGCACGGCGAGTTTGGGCGAATGCCGATCTCGCAGCGGATGAATGGGCGCGATCACAATCCGTATGGGTTTACGGTGTGGCTTGCCGGTGGGGGGATCAAGGGCGGTACGATCGTGGGTTCCACGGACGAGTATGGATATAAGGCGGAGGAGAATCGCAAGCCGGTGAACGATCTGCATGCGACGATTCTGCACCAACTCGGGTTGCAGCACGACAGGCTGACGTATCCGTACAATGGTCGGAATTTCCGGTTGACGGATGTTTCGGGGGCGTTGATCAACGAGATTATTGCGTAGGGGTTCCGAAGGGATATCCCAAGGGGTATTTGAGGGACATAGGAGGAGTGTCCCCTTTTGTGTGTAAGTTGTTGAAAATATTGCTCCGGGCTTGAAAATGGGTCAGATTTCGGTCGTGGCGGCGAGGGCCATTGGAGGCCCGAGATGGTCAAAGCGATAGGTGACGGTCTGTTCGGACAGCGTCTTTTCGAACGGCCACCGCCTCCAAGTTCTCCCAAAGAAGAGTTCGGCCTGCTGGAGGAATTCCTCGTCTCCGAAGGGACGCTCGGCGTGGGTGCAGCGGCGAAGCAGATTGTCCATGATCCTGGCGAGATTCGGGTCCGGTCCCGAGACTCCTGTGAGCATTCGATCCCAGTCTTTTTCAGAACCGCGTTTGCGGGCGAACTCCATGTCCAGGATTTCGTGCGTGTCCTCGCCCCGAAGGTGTGCGCGTGCGCTTGACCAGGGATAGTCTATGGGACGTTTGACGAGTTTGGCTCGAACGGGGTTTAGTTCGACATAACGCAGAGCGTGGCTAAGGTGGCGCGGACTCATGACTGACGAATAGAAGCGTCCCTGCCAGAGATGTCCGTTGCACTGCCGAGTGGTATTGGCATAAGCCGCGTACCTTCCGCTTAGACGGCGCATCAGAACGGGTAGTGAGTCGCCCGATTGGGGAACTGCGATGAGATGGACATGGTTTGGCATGAGGACGTAGGCGAGGATACTGACGCCGGCTTGAGCGAGTCCGGTCTTGAGGAGGTTCAGATAGACATCGTGATCTTTGTCCGGATAGAACACCTGGTTTCCATTGTTGCCTCGCTGAGTAATGTGGTGAGGCAGACCGGGCCAAGTATAGCGAGCGGTTCGTGGCATACAAGAAAGTAGTGCGTCGAAGGGTTCGAAAATCTCATCCGCAAATGAGGGGTTCAGGGGCAGGATTTGGCCGTAGTCCGAGGGGTAGATCGGGGACATTGCAGGAGTGTCACTATTGGTCTGTAAGGTGTTGAAAAGGTTAGGAGGCTGATTTTCGGACGCCAAGGTTGCGGGCGGCCAGCAGCGGGAACACCGACCCCAGCAGCAGCGCTACCGCGGTCGCTGCCAGGAGGCCGTCCAAGCCCAGGCGGTCGCGGCTGAGGCCTCCCAGGAACGGGGCGAGGCCGGAGACAATGCCTCCTACCGTGTTGTAGGCGCCTACGGTGCTCGCCCGCAACGCCGGCGGAACCACGTCGAACGCGCACGGGGCCTGGTTCGCGGAAATGAATCCGTTGAAAAGGCCGAACGCAATCGCCGCGGCTCGCATGGTTTCTATGTTTGGCGCGTAGGCTATGCCGTAGATTGCGGGCGCCGAGAAGACGAACCCGGCCATCACCACCCAGAACCGGCCCGCTCTCGACTTCGCTTGCCAGTGATCGGCGAGCCAACCTCCGAGCAGCATCCCGGCGAAGCTTCCGATTTGCGGAAACACGCTCGACTCAAAGCCGGCGCGCGCCAGGCCGAACTGAAAGCGGTCGGCGAGCAAGGTTGGCAGCCATGAGTAAACCAGGAACAGACTGAAGTTCGAGACGCCAATGAACGCCATCACGCATTGGAAATTGCGGATGCGGAGCAGGGTTCCGAATCCCGCGAGCAGCGGACCGGAGGTCGGAGGCGGATCGTCAGCGATGCGGCTGCGCAGAAAGAGCCAGAGCGGCAAGGAATAGCAGAGGCCGATGCCGCCGAGGATCAGGAAGGACGCGCGCCAGCCAGCGCGTTCGGCGATCTGGCTCGCGAGCACGCCTCCGAGAGCGACGCCGAAAATCTGGCCAGACATGAAAATGCCGATCGCACGCGAACGGGTTGCCGGCCCGTGCGCGTTGGCGAGCAGGGTCGCCGCGGAAGGAAAGAAAACGCATTCGGCCACGCCCAGAAACCCGCGGCAGAGCAGGAGGAACCGACCGCTGGGCGCAAAACCCGCGAGCGCCGTGATGCCGCTCCAAACGGCGACGCTGCCCGCGGCAAGGCGGCGCTTCGAAAAGCGGTCGCCGAGCAGGCCCGCTATGGGAGAGAAGAGTCCGTAGGTCCAGAGAAAGACGGCGTGCAGGAGGCCGAGCGTTGCGCTACTCAATGCGAATTCACGCTGCAGCGCGGGAAAGAGGACGGGCACGATCTGCCGGTCCGCGTGATTGAGGAGATAGCAGACCCAGAAGAAACCCACCAGCATCCAGGAGGCGGACATGGACGCCAATCATATCCTATGGGCGGCTTTGTTCGCCTTTCAAGGCAAGCGGCGCGAACGCAGTGGCGGGATCGAGAGGGGCGTAGCTTGCTGGCGCCGCCGAAGACTCAGGGCGAGTGGGACGGCGAATCCCAAATTGCTTGCGGGCGATTTCGATGTCGTTCCAGGTTGCGCGCACCTGCCAGTCACCGGCGCGTTGGGCTCCTACCGCGCCGGAGACCGGTAGGGATGCAATAAAGCACCAGGGTCCGCTGGCAGGTTCGGGAATCGGGCCAACGGCAGCGCGGGCCTCCACAAATCCTTGCCTCGAGAATTCGATGACTACTCGATCGCCCGGTGTTGCGCCGTCGATGCCAAGGGCAAAGCGCGCGGTGCGATCGAGGGTGCTGAAGACGGCCTGTGTCCCAGTTTCGGCCAAACATCCCGCACCGCCGGAGGCAATTGCAGTGGAGAGGACTTGCACGGGGAAACGATCGAACGTCGCCGAGTACACGACGATCTCGTCCCAATACAAACGGAGTTTCCAACGTCCCTGCGGATCGTTGGGAAGTTCGATGGCGCCGCTACTCGAGGTGAGTGTCGTCGAGGTCGCAGCGCCGCTGGGATCGATGAATTCGATTCGTCCTCTTGCGCTGGATTCCACGCCATCGATCACGTAGTGGAAAGTGTTCGAGTCGTCTATCTGAGCGAGTGAAGCCGTGAACGGTGCGGCGACGGAAATCCGGAATTCGGCCCGTGGCGCACGACCCATATAGACGCGTACCGTCCACTCTCCAGCGCTAGGGAGGTTCGGTTTGTAATTGATCTCCTCATAGGGAGCGGTGGATTGCGCGCGCCCATCCACCTCACCGCTGGGCCGGACGAACTCGAAGTCCAAGGGTTCGCTGGCATAGACGCATGGGCGAAGGGTTCGAATGTCGCTCACGCACTTTTGCGCGCCCCGTAGTATGGCCAGTGGCTGGCGGAGGAAGATGGTGAACGGTACGGAAGCTCTCCGCGTACCGTTCCAGAGCAGATCCGCGCGCCATGTTCCAAAGCGGTGCGAGGCGTCGACTATTGTTGGGTCAAGCCCGACGGCGAAGCAGTAGTCGCCCGCGGCGGTAACCGCGGGAACTGCGGTGTTTTCCGCGAGACCCACCGGAGAGATCCACTGCACGCTGAAGATATCAGTGACCGCGACGTTGCGCGCAATGAACCAGAATTGCAGGTCCGCGGAGTCAGAAAGCGCAGTGACGCTATCGGGCGCCGGGCAACCGGCGTGTACCTCGGCGCCGGTTGTGATTCGCGCGGACTCGACCACGGGCGGCGGCGCGGTCACCGTTACCGAGGCGCGGCCACGCCGCGAAGCTCCATTTACCGTGGCGACGGTGAAGTCGCTCGAATAAGTTCCAGGCGCAAGGTCGCGCGCGCGATCCGTCAGGCTGGGTGCGACGCCATTGTTGGAAATCGCCGCGCGAATCCAGGGCGCGGACGTGGTCGCGGATTGGATTGTGGCGGCGCCGGTCTTGATTTGCGCAAGTGGCGATGCCGCCGTGAGAAAGACCTCCGCGGGGTCCAGCGTCAAGGCTGAAGCGCTCGCGATCACTTCCAGTTGCGAAAGAGCCGCCTGGGCGTGCAGGTTCAAGCCGTAGGCGTTTGCAGAGGCGGTTGCGGTCCAATCGTAGGAATTGGGGTTAGAGGGGGTTCCGAGGGTCCACGTACTGGATCTCGAGGCGCCCGGCGTGAGATTGCCGAAGCTTTGCGGTCCGCCGTTGGTGAAGCCGGGAGGCGGGGATACCGTGCCCGTGACGTTGAAAATGTCGATTTCGCCCGTGTTTTCGGCAGTGCAGGTGACCGTGAGGGGCGAACTAATCTGCACGGGATTCGCATGTACGCAGCGAAAGGTAAGGCCTGGATTGGCTGCCGGCGACATGCCGGCGAGCGTCCAGGCGATGGCGTAGTCTTCGGTCTTCAGTTCTCTTGCGAAAGCCGCGGCAGGGGCTTCGATCCTGGCGACGTATTCGCCAGCCGCTGGAATATTGAGCGAAATGACGTTATCGCGATCCCCGAGAGCGCTTGTGACGAGAGACCCATCGCGTTTGTAGATTTGCAGCGATAGCGCGTTAAGCGGGGACAGGGCGCGAATCGAAGAAGTGTCGATGTGACGGTTCCAAGCGAGGGTGGCGCGAATGGGTCCCGCGATGCTGCCGCGGTAGAATCGCGAAGTTCGCGGCGCGATGGCGCCGGTTGCAAGATTCCAACGCTGGTCGAAGGCGGCAGATGCGTTGACGAGTCCCCAACCTGAATCGCGCTGCCAGCCGTATGGCTGCAGGCCCGTCGAATTGATGAGAAGCGCCTTAACCGCCAGAGGATTGTTGACTCCTGCGTCACGGAGCAATACTGCGGCGCCTGCGACGATTGGCGCGGAGGTGCTAGTGCCCGTAGAGACACTGAGACCTCCCGACGCGATATCGGCCGAGTAGACGCGAGTGCCGGACGCGGCGAGATCGGGCTTGTTGCGGAGGCCGGGCGTGGGTCCGCGGGTGCTGCTTGGGCTGATGATGTCGTCGCTCTTGTCCTCCGTTCCGCGATCGTCGAGATTCGCGACCGTAATGCCGTTGTAGGCGATTCCCGGCGTGTTGATCGCCCCGTCATACCCCGCGTTGCCGGCAGCGAAGACGAGCGTCAGTCCGGCGGCGTCGGCGACGTAATCGGCGACTCTGGCGAGCCCGTCGTCATCGCCTGCGGCGGGCGCGCCGACGCTGAGGTTGACGATTTTCGCGGACGTATGCAGAGCAATGAATTCGAGGGCGTCGAAGATATCGGCGCCGTATAGGGTGCCTTCAAGAGACTGGCAGCCGGGTTGGTTGGGCCGCGATCTGAAGCCGGCCTTCATCGAGTAAAGAGTCCCGACGCCGCGGGCTGCGCCGTAGTAGTTGGCGAACTGCGGGATGCCCTGTCCGGCGAGGATGGACGCGGTGCGTGTGCCGTGTCCTTGTAGATCTTCAGGGGAGTTCGCGTCGTCAGCAAAGCAAGGGTCCGCGGCGCCGCTTTTGAGGAAGATGTGGCTTTCGATGTTGACGCCCTGAAACATGGGGTGTGACGACTGAATGCCGGTATCGATGAAAGCGACCGATTCGGTGCGGCCGAGGTAGCCGGCTTCCCAAACGGGTGGGATTCCAGCGACGGGGATCGCGGGCAGCAGACTCGTATAGTATTTGCGGTCGGCCTGGATGTGTTCGACGTCTGGATCGGACGCGAGGGCGCGGCCTTCGGCGGCGGTGAGGCGCGCGGCGACGAGCGGCAGCATGCGGAATTCGCGCGCCTGGCGAAGCGTTGCGCCATGGCGAGCGCGAACGGCTTTGGAATTGTGTGTCCAGATGAGGACGGGTTCCGCGGCCTCGCCTCCGGTTTGGGCGGCTAAAGAAGATGCCAGGATAATGAGGAAACTGCAAGTAAGGAAGGGGAGGCGCATGCCGTGGCTGTCCTTCTTGTGTCACACGCGCGGGGAGGCCGAGTCAAGTGCAGGCAGTGGATTGGTAGCCGCTATACTCAATGAATGAGCACCCATTCCATCCGTCATTCGGTGTGTGTGCTGCCCTTCGCTATCTGGACGTCATGAACAAACCGCCGATCCCGGAAAAGCGGCTGCGCCCGCTTCTTGAATCGCAAATCGTGGCGCCGGCATTTGAGAAGAGTTCCAAGCATTTCAATCCGGACCGCTCGCTTCCACAGGTGATGATCGACAACCAGAGACGGCAGGCGCAGGCTCGCATTGTCGATGCTTTGGTTGCCCGTGGATCGGCAAACGTTGCAAAAGCGCTGTTGCAGGAAACCGAGGCGCTGATGCGGGACTGGGCGGAGGTTGGGTTCGATCCTCTGTACAAGCCGGTGCGCGATTACGAGATCAGGCGCGCCGAAGAGCGGGATCTGGTTCTGGCTGAGGAATCGGGCGACGTTGCGCTGCTGCTCGAAGTCAGAGAGCAGCGCTACCGCAAGCAGGTCACGGAGGCGCACGGCGTCATTGAAATGCGGGGCATTCAGGCGAGCCATCGTGTGATGCTGGCGCTCGACCGGGTCTACATTCCGATGAGCGTTACGGAATCGATCGCCGACGCGAAGCCCGAGGGGCTGCCGTTCCGGAGATACAAGATCGATGCGGGGTTCATTACCGCTGAGAATCGTTTGATGATTGTTGGGGTGCCGGGAAGCGGCAAGTCCACCCTATTGTCGTGGCTGGCGACTGCGTTTGCGGGAATGCCGGACAGCCTGCCGGTCGTGGTTCCTGTACGGACTCTGCAGGGCATTGTTGCGAAGGAATCGATCGCGGAGGCGGCTTGCATTCCCGTCGATGTTTTCGAGTCTGCGCTGACAGGCGGGCGTTGCGTTTTGATGATCGACGGGTTGGACGAGGCGAAATCGGCGCTACGTTCCAAGCTGATGCGGTTGGCGGGCGATCTGGTCAGGCAATTTCCCACGATTCGTATGGTCTGTACGTGTAGGCCGTACGGGAGCGATGAAAAGCCGGCGCCGTTTCTGCGTCAAGTCACGCTTGCTGAGTTCGATGCGGAAGATGTAAGCCGCTTCATCGATAAATGGTGCATTGCGGCGGAGGAGTCGGTCCGCAAAGATCCGGCCGAAGCGGTGAAGGAGGCGAAGAAGGCGGCTTCGGATCTGCAGGCGCGGTTGGTGCGGACGCCAGCGGTGATGCGGATTGCATGTAATCCGTTGTTGGCGTCGATCCTGTGCATCGTGCACAGGTTTCAGGGCCGGTCGGTGCCGGAGCATCGCGTGGCCTTGTACGAGAAGTGCACGGATGCGCTGTTATACGAATGGGACCGGTCCAAGTTTGCAGGCGAATCTTTGATTGGAGAGTTGGATGCTCCGGCGAAGCGCCTGCTGCTGTCGGGTTTGGCGGCGCGGCTGCATGAGCGGAAGCAGGCAGAGTTGCCCGCTACGGAGGTGGAAAAACATTTCGCGAGATGCCTGCCTGATCTGGGGCGGCCGGCTGCGGAGGCAAGGACAATTCTGGACGAGATCCAACAGCGCTCTGGGGTGTTGGTGGAGAAGCGTCCGGGATATTACGGCTTCGCGCATCTTTCATTTCAAGAGTATTTGACAGCGCTCGAGTATGTTCGGCGGGGTCGCACCCAAGAAATGATCGGCATGCACGAGGATAAGTGGTGGCACGAGCCGATTGCGTTGGCCGCCGGGATGCCGGGCAAGCACGTGGCGTCATTGTTCGAGGGATTGTTGAAGCAGCCTGAGCGTGAAGTAGGTTTCTTGTTGGGGATGTGTTTGAACACGGCGACCGAAGTTCCAAGCGCTCTGCGGAGGCGGGTCGAGTCCAGACTGGCGGAGATGTTGCCATTGCAGAATGGTGAAGACCAGCGTTATGGCGAGATCGGTGTGGTTGTCGTACCGATGTTGGCAGCATACCTAGCCGATCATTACGATGAGGGGGCGCTGCTGGCGCTCGTGTTGACCAGGTCGGAAGTCGCCATCCCGGTAATCGAAAAGCTCGTGAAACGAGATTCAAGCCTCGCCGGTGCGGCGTTTGTAGCACTTGCCTACGGTTTCCCACGATCCGAGAAGGCATTCACATTATGCCGTCACCTACTCGGCAGTTGGCTGGACATCTTAGACATATTCTCGTCGGAAGATGATGCATCGCTCCTTCCACAGGGGCCGATATTGGATCTTCTTTTGAGGACGATGCGAACAAAGGCATCACGGTAGCGGCACGCCAGGCAGGTCCGCTTGCCACCTTCGCGCAACCACTTGCGAAATGGCCACGGAAAAAGGCGTACCGGGATCGGCGATTCTCGCCCACTCGCTCCTGGCCAGGCGCTCGCCAACGCCGGGATCGCGCTTGTATTCTTCGACAATCTGATCGAACCGGCTCAATGCCTCATTCACGGCGCGGCGGCGAATGCGCACCAGCCATTTGCGGTTCATCTCGAAATCCGCGATCGTCGCCAGCGCCTTCTTGTCGGCGCTCGTCAGTTTTCCGTCTTCAGCAAACATGAGCAGGTTCTCGACGTCATCGAGATCCGGGCGGATGTAGTCGTTCCACTTGTCCGATTTCGCGCCGTTGCATCCGCCGCAGGCGAGAAAGTAGTTGGTCCACTCATAGGCGAGAGAGGGAAAATATGTTTTCGGGCGAAAATGATCCACTTGCCCCGAGCGGCTGGCGTTGATCGGGTACTCACAGTAGGAACACTTGCCTTCCGACATATCCGCGAGCGCGTCTTTGCAATGGCCCCAAATCGAGGGAAAGTCCGGGATGCCCTTCTTGGCTACGAGCACCTTTGCCGCGTGCTTGTATTTCTTGAAGCCCGATCTGCGATCTTCATGGGCGGGCGCGAGGAGTTCGAATTGCATCGTGACGATCTGAAACTCTTTCCAATCCGGCAGCGCTCCTTCCACCTTGGCTATCCAATCGGCTGGCGGGGCGAACGCCGCGCGATTCAGCCTCCTCATTATTGCGATCCTCGCTGCTGCTTGGCCAACTCCAGTTCCCGCGCGAGGTCTTCGGCGAATGCCTGCTGCAGCTTCGACAAGCCCGAAACCGCCGAGGAATCCGACCTGCGCACATCTTCCTTTTCGACGAGTTCATGCATGTCGCCCATGTGCTGCGAGAGCTTCTGACGTTCCTCTTCCGTGGATGCGCCGGAGGCAACCCGCTTACGCAGGCGTTCGACTTCCCGTTCCTTCTCTCCTATTTCGAGTGAATAGCGGGAGTCCACGCCGAAGAGACCGTTTTCGACGAGCAGCGAGCCGATCTCAGCGCCTTTCATTTTATTGACCATCGTCCTGCCCAGCTTGCGGGGAACCACCTCGCCGCGCTTTTGTTCGCGAAGCACGACAATGGTCTGGTCCAGATCGATCGCCCCCTGCACAACCGCCGGGGAATGCGTGGTCAGCACAAACTGGGTTTTCGGAAACAGACTTTTCAACTGCTGCACGACGGTGCGCTGCCAGCGCGGATGAAGATGCAGATCCACCTCGTCGATGGCTACGCAGGCATTGCCGTCGAGTGGATTGTCGAGTTCTTCGTAAAAATCGGCGTAGAGCAGCAGCATATCGAAGACAATGACGAGCAGCGCCTGGTATCCGTCCGAGAGTTCGCGCAATTCGAGTTCGGCCCCGCGGCGAACGACCATGGGAACATCCCCTTTTGGACCATCCCTGACCACGACTCCATCAATGCTCTGTCCCAAGCCGTTCAGCGCATCGTTCATGCGGTCCCAGACCAGTTTCTTTTTGGGATCGAAACTCGCTCCTGCATGGAGCGCCAGCAGGTACTTCGAAAGGTCGCGTAGCAAGTTGTTGTCCGGATGCGACAGCGTGGCTGTGCGGCTTCCCGCGGGGCGAGGCGCTTGCAACGCTTCGAGCGCGTGGAGTCCGCTCGAGTACTCCGATTCGTCGCTGTCTCCGGGAAAGAAGACCCGGCGGTAACGTCCATAAGCTAGCAGCAGGCGCTCTTTGGGTAGACGTTTTCTGACGCCGCCCTTGCTGGTCCACTTGGCGATGGAGTTGGATTTCCCCTGATCCCACAAGGAGACTTCGCCGGAGGTCGCGCCGCGGCGCAAGGGGAAGTCCTCGAGGCCTTCTTTATCGCCCCAGGTCATCGACGCGAGGGATTCGACGAAGGTCGTCTTGCCCGCGCCATTGCCGCCGATGATGACTGTGATGCCGGAGCCCAACGGAATGCGCGCGTCGCGAAAGCAGCGGACGTTTTTCAAGCGCAATTCCGAGAAGGCGGCGGCAGCGGGCGCTGGTCTCAATGCTCGCATGATGACGGAAATAGTATCACCTTGAAACAGCCGCTATACTCAATGAATGAGCACCCATTCCGTCCGTCAATCGGTGTGTGCGCTCGATTGTCCCGATGCTTGTTCCTTGTTGATCAATGTCGACGGGGAAGGACGCGGTTCCAGACTCCGCGGCAATCCGGACCATCCAGTGACACGCGGGTTTCTCTGCGGCAAAGTCGCACAATACCTCGATCGCGAATACTCTCCCGACCGTCTGCTCTATCCGCAAAAACGCATTGGCGCCAAAGGCGAAGGCCGCTTTTCCCGCATTAGCTGGGATGAAGCGCTCGACACGGTCGCCGCGAATTTCAAGCGCGTGGCGGATGCGTACGGTTCGGAATCGATTTTGCCTTACAGCTATGCCGGCACGATGGGCTTTTTGAACGGCAGCGGCATGGACCGGCGGTTCTTTCACCGCCTCGGAGCGTCGAGGCTCGACCGCACGATTTGCTCATCCGCCGGCGGCGTTGCGCTGACGCAGAGCTTCGGCATCCGCGTCGGCACGGAGCCGGAACAGTTCAAACATTCGAAGCTGATCCTTGCCTGGGGCTCGAACGTTCTCACGACGAACGTCCACCTGTGGCCGTTTATCACCGAGGCTCGCCGCAGCGGCGCCAGGTTCTATGTCATCGACCCTGTGAAGAAGAAGACCGGCGAACTTGCCGACCGCTTTTATCGCATCAACCCGGGTACGGATCTGGCGTTGGCTTTGGGTTTGATCCACGTCATTCTGCGCGAGAATCTGCAAGACCAGAGCTACGTCGATCAGTTCACCAACGGCTTTGGCGACTTGAAATCGCTCGCCGAGAAGTACACGCCGGAACATGTCGAAGGCATCACCGGCATTCTGCGCGAGGAGATCGTGCAACTGGCGCGTGAATACGCAACGACGCGGCCCGCGGTGATCCGCGCGAACTACGGCATTCAACGTTCGGAACGCGGCGGCGCGGCGATGCGCGCGATTTCCGCGCTGCCGGCTCTCACCGGCTCGTGGCGCGAAGTCGGCGGCGGGTTCCAGCTTTCGACTTCCGGCGGATTTCAAATGAACCGCGCGGCGCTCGAGATGCCGGAACTGCAACAGATCGCGCTCGGACGCGAGGCGCGGATGCTCAACATGAGCGAGGCCGGCAAGGCGCTCACATCGGCGGAGAATCCAAGGGTTCACGCGACCGCGGTCTACAACTCGAACCCGGTGGCGATTGCGCCCAATCAGAATCTCGTGCGGAAAGGCTTTGCGCGCGAGGATCTGTTCACCGTGGTGCTCGAACAGTTCCAGACCGACACCGCGGATTATGCGGACATCCTGCTGCCGGTCACGACGTTCCTCGAACATACGGACGTGTATTTCGCCTACGGCCACTACTATCTGCAGATGGCGAGGCCGGCGCTCGCGGCGCCTGGCGAGACCAAGAGCAACGTCGAGATCTTCCGGCTGCTCGCGGATCGCATGGGCTTCACCGAACCCTGTTTTTCGGAATCGGAAGACAATATGATCGCGGGGCTGCTCAGGTCCGGACATCGATTTCTGGACGGCATCACGTTCGACCGCCTGGAGCGCGAGCGTTCCGTGCGTCTCAATGTTTCCGAACCTGGGACGCCGTTCCAGCCATTTGCGAATGGCGGTTTCGAAACCAAGTCCGGCAAGTTCGAGTTCGGCGCGGACGCGCTCGAATACGCGCCTCCGGTCGAGTCGAGACAAGGCGACGCGGCGTTGCGCGCAAAATTCCCGTTGGAACTCATTTCGTCGAAGAGCCACGACAGCATGAATTCGACGTTCGGCAACCGGCCGTCGACGAATCAGCAGACCAGCTATGTCGCCATCAACGGCGCCGACGCGGCCAAGCGAGGCATCGAGAACGGCGACCGCGTGCGGCTGTTCAATGAGCGCGGTTCGCTGATTCTCAAGGCGGAGGTGGACGGCGTGGTTGGGCCCGGCGTCTTGTACGCGCCCGCGGTCGGCTGGGCCAAGCTCTCGCCTGACCATAGCAGCATCAACGCGCTGACTTCGGACCGCTTGACGGATATCGGCGGCGGCGCTACCTTCTACTCTTGCCTGGTGCAAATCGAAAAATGCGGCGACTGACGACCCTTGCAGTTCTAATCCTGACCTTGACTGCGGCAATCGCGACGAGCGGCTGCCGCAGCCGCGACAAGAGGCCTCGCACGGACCTGGTCACTGAGGAACCCGCTGGACTCGTGAGTATGATTCACACGGCCGATCCACGGGCCTCGGTGCAATTGCTGCGCGGCTTTCATGAAGTCGAAGAGGGCGCGTGGCGCTGGGCGGCGGGCGAGTTTGCCGTGACGCTGCGGGTTCCGAAAGGCGCGGCGCAGAAAGGCGCGAGCCTGATCATGAAATTCGCCGTGGCGGAGCCTTCGATACAGAAGTTCGGCTCGGTGACGGTTTCGGCCAAGCTCGACACGATGGACCTGCCGCCTGAAAAGTTCACGGCGCCCGGACCTGCGACCTACACGCGCGAGATTCCCGCGGCGGCGCTGGCCGGAGAATCGGTCACAGTGGTCTTCAAGGTGGACAAATTTATTCCCTCGAGCGATGCCGATCAACGCGACCTCGGCGTGATTGTGCAGTTGATCGGCCTTGCCGTCAAATAGGCATCAAAGCCTCGCCATTTGGGCGCTCGCCTGCGTGGCGTGCGCCGTTATCTTCAGCGACGCATTTTCGTGCTGGTTTCTGATGGACGATTTTGCGTGGCTGGGGCTGCGTCAGGAAATCGATGCGAGCGGCGGATGGCGGCTGATGTTCGAACCTCGCGCGCAGGGCACGGTGCGGCTGTTCAGCGAGCGTTTGTACTTCTGGGCGCTCTCGGGCGTCTTCGGCATTGACCCGCTGCCATTCCGAATCTGCGCGTTTGCGGTGCAGTTTCTCAACCTGTGGCTGCTGGTGCGGATCGCCGGGCGGCTGACCTCCGGGTCCTTGCTGGCGAGTGCGGTTGCGGCGCTGTTCTATGCGGGTTCCGCGAGGATGGTGAAGCCGCTTGCGTGGGCGTCGTCGTTCAATCAGCTTCTCACGGCCTGCTGCATGCTGGGGGCGTTTTCTCTGCTGCTCGATTGGATCGAGACCGGCGAGGCGCGCTACTGGTGGGCGCAGTTCGGGGTGTTTCTGTTGTCATTCGGAGTGCTCGAGTCGGTGCTGGTGTATCCAGTGGCGGCGAGTCTTTACACGCTGCTGTTTGCACGCGAGCGATTGATGCGAACGCTGCCTCTGTGGATTCCCTCGGCTGCTTTTGCGGCTTGGCACTTGTTTGGAATCGAACGCCCCGCGAGCAGCCAGTATGCTCCGGTATTCGACGAGGGGATCTTCGCGAGCCTCGCGCATTACACGTGGATCGCGCTGGGGCCGGAGAACTCCATTGTCACGGGCCTGATCGCGGTCCTGCTAGTTGCGGGCGTGTTGTGGGGCGCGTATCGAAAATTCTGGCTGCCTCTGTTTTTCTGCGCCTGGTTCGTGCTGTTTCTGGCGCCGGTGCTGCCATTTCAGAACCGGTTTGCCGAGTATTACGTCGTGCTGCCTTTGACCGGACTCGCGCTTTGCTTCGGCGTGCTGGCCGCTGGATTGCCGCAGCAGCGGCGCGTTGCTGTTGCAGGGGCCGTGGCTGCGATTCTTGCTGTGTACGGCTGGTTTTCGTTTGGCGAGGCGCGCCGCGGGCTCGACTGGGTGGCTGACCGGTCCGATCGTATTCATCGTTTGCTGGACGCGGGCGTCCAGTTGTCCAAGGCCAAGAAAGTGGACACGCTGCTGCTGAATGGCGTGGACAGCGAACTCTTTACGACTGCATTACAGGATTCGCCTTTCCGCTTATACGGGATCAGCAAGGTGTACCTGGTTCCGGGCAGTGAGACGTCGATTCGGGCGCGTGTGGATCTAGGCGGCGTTTCGGCATATCGGATTTCATTGCCGCAAGCTGTCGAGCTGCTGGAAGGCGGTTCGGCGGCGGTGCTGTCGATCGCGGGCGATGAGGTTCACGACGCAACCAATCGCTACCGCGGCGTGGCGATGAGCCAGTATCTGCAGTCGAGGCCGCGGCAGGTGAACGTGGGCGAACCGGGATACGACTCGCTGTTGGGTCCGGGCTGGTGGCCGATTGAGGACAAGTTCCGCTGGATGGGGAAGTCCGCGAGCGTGCGGCTAGGCGGGCCGGTGAAAGCCGGGACGCACCTGGTGATTTCCGGATTCTGCCCCGAGACGGTTGCGTCGAAGGGGCCGGTGACGTTGCAGGTGTGGATCGGTGATGCGGCGGCTCCGGCTACGTCGAAGACGCTTGCGGATGTGGGTCCTTTTACTGTGACGGCTGAGGTTCCCGAAACCGCTTCTGATTGGGTGACCGTGCGCATCGGTGTGGACCGCGTTACGCGCTTGCCCGGCGACAAACGCGAGCTGGGCCTGATATTTGGTCTTTTCACCCTGAAGCCTCGTTAGAGGCTGAGTGTAATCGCGCGCTGGGAGAGATGTTACCCTTCTGTTTTACCCCTGTTGGTACTGTTTCTACTCCGTTGTTGGCTACGCACATTTAGTCTTGGAGAATAGGACGGACCTGCATGTTTTCTCTCTTGTTGCTCGGCGGCTTGCTGGCAGTGGATGCGGCTGCGGCGGCCCGGCCCGTTTGTAACGGCGAAAATGCGGGAGTGATGTGGCCGCTTGAGGCGAACTTCAATCCAGCGTTGGTGAGCAAGCTATCGAGGGATGGTCAGTTGTGGCTCTGCGGACGGGGGCACTGGCGGTTCCGGTGGGAGAAAGCGGCGGTCCACGTCAATCAGTTGCTGCAGGAGCGGCGGTCTAAAGACAGACGGTCCCACCAGTCGGCTGATGGAACGGAACAGCATTTGCCTCAGCAGCATCATTCTGCGAACGGCGGAACTACGGAGCCGTAACAGCCGGTTGGGTGACGAAACGGAACACCTCAAAGGTCGGGCGGCCGCAACGGTCGGCGATGGTTTCGAGGAGTTCCTTGCGGTATCCAAAGCCTGTCGCGGCGTTTTCGAAGCGTTTCGCATAGCCTTGCTGGATTTCGAGCTGCGGCGTATGGGCGATGAAGATTCCGTTTGGTTCGGCGAGAATCGCCTGCATCGCGTTCCGATCCGCTTCATTGGGAGTCTCGTCACCGACGTGAGCGGCGGCGTCGCGTAGCGGCAGGGCGCCTTTCTCGAGCATGGTCAAGGTGAACTCGGTTCCCCAACCCAGAACATTGATTGCCTGCGGATGGCGTTTGACGAGGGTTTGATGGAGCGGTTCTATGGCGTCAGTCCAGACGGCGCCACCGCACACCCGGGTTGCCTGCGTATAATACTGATTCAATACGAGCAGGTTTTGAGCAGCAACGAGGCCCAGGATCACGCCGGTGAGGGCCATCCACGGTTTTCCGCGATCGGAGAGGCAGCCGAGGGTTATGGCTGCTGCAAATTGAGGGAATGGCCACAGCAGCACGACGTGATGAGCAGAGGCTCCGGCATCATGGGTGGCGGCCATGAGGAGCCAGGATCCTGCGAGGTACACCAGGGCGAAGAGCATCGCCTTGCGGCGCCGCCACCAGACAGGCACGGTCGCGACGGCGGCAAGAAACAACCAGTACCCGAACCCAAACCGCCGTTCGCCCACCCACGTGCGGAGCTGATAGGACGCGCGCGCGACGGGGTCCGCGGGCTCGATCTTCGTTTCTTCCCATTCCTCACGCACGAGATAGCCGAACAGCGCGGAGCCGTCGAGCGTGGATTTGACATGCTCCCACTTGGGGGCGATTTCGGCCAAGTTGATTTTGGCGTTGCCGCGAAAGGTCTTGAAACCGTGACGGGCATTGTATAGCACCAGTGGAGCGGCTCCAAGAAGGAAGCTCGCGGTGGCTATCGCGGCGGTTCGCCAGGACAGAAGTTCGCGGAATTCGCGCCAAAAAACGCATAAAACGGCAAGTCCGAGACCCACCAGGCTCCAACTGAGCAACGCCTTGTCCCACAATCCCATGCCCAGGCATCCAAAACCCAGGGCAAGAGCCCATTGCCGGCGGGTGTGGGCAAAGTGCAACATCAGAAGAACTCCGGACACGAGAAACAGGTGCTGGAGCGCGACGGGTCCCCAATCGAACACCGTAGTCAGTAGGAAACTGGGGTCGGTTGCCAAAAGAATCGCGCCAGCGAGAGCCGAAATCCGAAGTTTTAACGCTTTAGTACAAAGAAGCGCGAATAGACCGATGGTCGCCGTTCCGATCAGGACGGCGGGAAGCCGGACGGACCACAGGCCAGGCTTGAAGAGGCCGAAAACGCCGGCGAAGAGCCAGGACTTCAGGGCGCCGAGGTAGGTCATCACCATGAGCGGGACGTCGTGGTGGAAGGCGCGGAGCCGGAATTCACGGGCGATCGGCCCGTACACCACGGATGCGAAGAGCGATTCGTCGTTCTGGATGCCGAGCAGAGGCAGAAACGCGATGCTTAAAACAAAAAACGCCGAAGCTGTAACGAAAACGAGCATCCAGACGGTCTTTGATCTTGTGTGGGATGGGTTCATTTGGATGGGGTTGGAATAATAGCGGGTTCTGGCGTGATGAAGAGTTACCCGTGGAGACCAAGTTCAGCTTTTAGTATAGGATCTTTGACTGGAACGCTAAAGTGAGCAGGGTTAGAGTCCGATATGCTTGCTCAAGGCGTAGACGTAAGCGTCAGGTAGATAGCGGTTTGGCCGGGGCTCGGAGCTTTGGCACAGAAATTGCTTGACAACTTGAGATGATGTGGTAAGATAACCAGAAGTTGACCCACTTTGCAGTTTAGAGTAGTCAGCCAACGGCTTTGGCTTTTGTATCGAATCGCAATCGAGTCCCCGTAGGCGGATTCACGAAATGCGGATTCGAGCACTACCCCAAAAAGTAGCGAAGCATCCAACTACGTCACCGGCGAGTGGTGTCTCTATACGATCCCGATAGGGTATTGGAGACAGGTAAAGTTGACCGCCTCCGGGACGGGTGCGTTCCGGTTTGCAGGGAATGAGACCGGCGCGTTGGCGCAAAGCTCTTTGAAACTTTTTCGCGGTTCATGCATCTGGTATTCTGCACCGCGAATGACGATTGTAAGAAATTTGTACTGGATGCAAAACATACGCAAAAGCATGAACCTTTCGCGAATGAATAGCGTCTAACGGTGAAAGAAGCAGTCGTAGTAAGAACAAGAACAACAACAAGAAGAACGAAAGAGGAGAAGCAACCATGACGAAGACCGAAATGAACCGATTCAAGTTGATCCTGGACACCAAGCGCCGGGAGCTCGAAGGGAATGTTCGTAACCGTGAAGGCATCGCGATCGAAAAGACGCCCGATGCTTTAGATGAAGTGCAGCACGCTGCTGAACGCGAACTCGCCATCCGCACGCTGGATCGTGAATCCACGCTGTTGCGCAATGTGCGCGGAGCACTCCGCCGCATTGACGATGGCAGCTACGGCGTGTGCATGCACTGTGAAGAGGACATCAACCTGAAGCGCCTGAACGCTGTGCCGTGGACGCCGTACTGCATTTCCTGCCAGGAAATCGCCGACCGCCGCCAGGAAGAGTTCTCTGAGGAATTCGACGAGCTCCTCGTCGCCTAATCCCACTCTGCCGCACACACAGTTTCCCCGCACGCACACGGGCGCGGATCGATCGATGCCTCTCAAAGACGTCGAAAGATCAGCGCCCTTGAACTTTTTGTACCCCTGCACTTATGCCCGCTGCGGTAATTTTTTCCGGCGCCGGCGAGCTGGACAGCCTGCTGCCTTCACTCGCTGAATTGCTCGTCGATGCGGTTGCATCCGGCGCCTCGATCGGGTTTCTTGCGCCGATCTCTTTTGCAGGCGCCCTCGAGTACTGGCGCTCTGTGCGCGAGGCGCTTGGCGATTCCCGCCTTCTGTTGGTATGGCTCGATGAAGCAACCGGCAAGCTCGCGGGGACCGTCCAACTGGATCTTGCACTCGAGCGAACGGACTGCACCGCGCCGAAATCATGAAGCTCATGGTGCATCGCGAGTTCCGCGGGCGCGGCCTTGGCCGGTTGCTGATGCAGGCCGCCGAAGACGAGGCTCGTCTGCGGCATGGGCGGACGTTGCTGGTGCTCGACACACGGAGGGGCGACATTTCAGAGCGCTTGTACCGCTCGATGGGGTACGTCGAAGCCGGCGTGATTCCAGGATATGCGCGCAGCAGCGGTCCAACCGGTGAGTTGCACGATACCGTGATTTTCTACAAGCATCTTGCCCGTGCGCTATGATGCCGGGAAATGCATCTCGCACACATTGCACTTCTGACGCTCTCGCTGGCGGCGCTTGCCGTCGAGTATCCGTCGCAAAAAGCCGGTGATTGGGCGCTGGGCGAGTACCGGTTTCGGTCCGGCGAGGTGTTGCCTAACCTCCGCTTGCACTATACGACGTTAGGCCAGCCGCAGAAGGATCCGGCAACGGGACGGGTGCGCAACGCGGTACTTATCCTGCATGGCACAGGCGGAGACGGCGCTGGTTTTTTAGCACGCGACTATTTCCACGCGGAACTTTTTGGACCCGGGCAGCCGCTCGACGCTTCACGATACTTCGTCATTTTGCCGGACAACATCGGCCACGGCAAATCGTCGAAGCCCAGCGATGGGTTGCGTGCGAAGTTTCCACACTATGGGTACCTCGACATGGTGGACTTGCAGAAGCGGCTTCTTGCCGAGCACTTGGGGGTCGACCACCTGAAGCTGGTGCTAGGGACCTCGATGGGGTGCATGCAGGCCTATGTGTGGGGCGGCGAGCACCCGGATTTCGTGGATGCGCTCATGCCTCTCGCGTGCCAGCCCTATCCGATCACGGGCCGCAATCTGCTGTGGCGATTGATGTCGATCGATCTCATCCGGAATGATCCGGACTATCGCAATGGCGACTACGAGCGGCCTCTCGCGCGTACGATGCAGGCTGTGACGGACATCCAGTTCCTGCTCACGCAAAACACGCTCGATTTGCAGAAGCGCGGCAATACGCGGGCCGATGCATTGGGATTGTTCGAGAACGGGCGTCAGAAACCGGATCGCGTGCCGGACGCCAACGATCGCATCTACGCGCTCGATTCCTCGCGGGATTACGATCCAAGGCCTACGCTCGAGCGGATCACGGCGCGCGTGATGCACATCAACTTTACGGATGATCCGATCAATCCGCCTGAACTAGGAATCCTGCCACGCGAGATTGCGCGGGTGAAAAATGCAAGATATGAGGTGATGCAAGGAACGCCGGAGACAAAAGGCCACGGCAACCACACAAACGCTCGATTGTGGAAGTCCAGGCTCGCGTGGCTGCTGGGAGAAGGCGGCGGGGCGACTGACGGGCAGTGAGGATTCTACTTACTGCGGCGTCAGCAAAATCTTCTCTTCCGTGGCTGCTTCGACGGCCTTTCGCGAATACGGCATTGGATGGTATTTGCCCTTGGCCCAGTCGTCCAGCAGGTCTCCGTAATGTTTCGACGCCGGGTCGCCGGACTCTCCGGGAACATTGGTCATGGTCGAGGCGTCCCAATCGCTGAGGTCGATCACCTGGCGGTACGACGGCCCATTCGTGGTGCGGAAGTTCGTCCCGCTTTGGGCCAACACCGTGTTGGCGTCGCCAGGGCGAGGAACCGCGGGCAGGTCGAAGCGGGCCGCGTTCAGCGGATGGCGCAGGTGCAGTTGATGCAAGGTTCCCCAGACGCGCTTGTTGGCGTCGGGGATTAGGCGGTCGAGATCGCGGGAGGCAGCCTCCACGGAATCGGCGAGCGCCTTGGGATTCGCGGTCTTCTCGAGATCCCGCAATATCAGCGCGGGACTCACGGTTTTGGAGCCCCACTCGCGGCCGTACAGCGCCGCGGGCAAGCGCGACATCCAAAGTTCGAAGATCAAAGCGGCGCGTGAATCCGCCGTGACACGGCAATCCCACTGCAAAAAGTCAGCCACGAGGGCGTTGTTGCGCGCGGGAGTCCATTTCTTCACGATCGCCTGCAAACGGCGCGCGGGGATCGATGTGACGTCGAACTGCATCCGCTCAAAATCGGCGACTGTCAGCTTCTTCTTTGCGGATATCGACTCGCGCAACATCTCATCGACGCGCTGAAACCGGAACGGCGCCGCCCACTCGTAGGAAAGCTGCTGCTGGTAGCCCGCCGGCATGATGTTGTCGTTCGCGGTGGCGACATAGTGCTGCGCCGGATTGTAGGCCTGCGGGTGCTTTTCAATGGGCAGATAGCCGGACCATTCGAAGTCGCTGGTATCGCCGGGAACCGGAAACAGGCCGGTCGCGTTGCCTTTGCGAATAGGCGCGAGTCCACTGGCGATCCAGCCGATGTTGCCTTGGCGGTCGGCATAGACGAGGTTTTCAGACGGGATTTTGTAATAGCGCACGCCGTCCAGGAACTCCTTCCAGTTCGTGGCGCGCGCCAGGCGCAACGCAGGCAGGTAGCCGGCGCCGCCGGGTTCGAGGCCGGCCCATTTCAACGAATACGCAAAGCCTTTCGCTTCATAGAGCACGGGCCCATGCACCGAATACTTCAGCGTGACGCTACGCGGCGTCGCCTCGCCTTTGACGTTGATCTGCTGCTGCTCGATTTCGAAGGCGCGAAAGGCGCCGTTGTATTTGTACTCGTTCGGATTCGCGGGATTCACCTTCTCGACAAAGAGATCCTGCTGGTCGATGCCGACAATCGTAAACCCGAATGCGACGTTCTCGTTATGACCCAGCGCGACGCCGGGCAGCGCGGGTTCGCCGGCGCCAATGACGTTCCAGCCGGGCGCCACGAGGTGGACCGTCTTGCGCAGCGATGGCAGCTGAATCGGCCGGTGCGGATCGTTGGCCAGCAGCGGCTTGCCGCTTGCGGTCATCGAACCATCCACCACCCAGTTGTTGGAACCCTGTTCGCCCGGAAAACGCACCGTCCCGATTGCCGCCGTATAGTCTTTGAGGATCTCGGACGTGATGGTTGCCGGGTCCAGCCCCTTAGGAAGTTCGAACTTCACGAAGGGATCCGGAGGCAGGATCTGCTGCACTTTCTCGATGCCGAACTTCATCACGTCGAGCGTGCGCGTGACCTCAGTCGGCGCGTTGCGAGTCATGAGGATGCCCGCCACGCGCGCCGTCACGTCTTCAGGCGCCCAAAGTCCGGGGTCGTAACCTGCGGCGGCGAATTCCTGTGGGCGCTGACCCTTCAGGGATTTAATGTAGGCGTTGACGCCATTCACGAAAGCCGTGGCGATCTGCTTCGCTTCGGGTGAATACGACTTCCATTCTTCGTCCCAGTTGCCGCGGAAGCGCACCAGGCGCGCAATGCGATCGCGTGCGAGGGCGTCGGGTCCCATGACCTCGGCCAGTTTGCCAGTGCCTACGCGGCGCCAGAGGTCGATCTGAAACAGCCGGTCTTTCGCGGTGATAAAGCCCTGGGCGAAGAACAGATCGTCGGTATTCTTCGCGTAGATGTGCGGCACGCCCCACTTGTCGCGAAGGATCTCGACAGGTTGCTTGAGTCCCTTCACCTGCTCGGCTGGGGATGTGAACGCCGCGCAGAAGAAGAGACACGCGCTAATTACTCGCTGAAACGCCAATGTATTTCTCCACCCAATCCATGTGCCGTTGCATGACATCCTGCACGAACTTCGGTTCCTGCGGGCCGTGCGGGGTGCGCGGATAGGTCACCATTTCGGTCTTGACGCCGCGGCGCTCGAGCGCTGAGTGCATCTCGTAAGCCTGCGTGATGGGCACGCGGAAGTCCTGTTCGCCATGTAGGAACAAGGTCGGCGTGGTGACGTTCTTCACGTGAAAGAGCGGCGAGAGCTTCTGGTAGCGTTCCGGCTGCTCATACCAGGGTCCGCTGAAGTACTCGTCGATCAGGCCGGGGATGTCGTTGGTGCCCCACATAGATGGCATGTTCGACAATCCGGCGCCGGTAGCCGCGCACTTGAAACGGTTGGTCTGCGTGATGACCCAGTTGGTCATGTAGCCGCCATAGCTCCAGCCCATCACCGCGAGTTTGTCGGGATCGGCGATGCCCTGGCGGATGACTTCGTCAACGCCGGTCATGAGGTCCTGATAGTCGCCGCCGCCCCAATCATTCACATTCGCCGTGCGATACGGCCGGCCATACGAAGTCGATCCGCGCGGGTTCGGCCGCAGCACCGCGTAGCCTTTTTCAGCGAAAGCCGCGATGGGATAGAGCGTTGGCGCTCCGATGAACGATTCGCCGAAGGCGCCGGCGGGTCCACCATGAATGTTGAGGATCATCGGATACTTCTTGCCGCGCTCGTAATGCAGCGGCATGGTGAGTAGCCCCTCGACTTCTTTGCCGTCCTTGGACTTCCACCGGATGACGCGGGTATCCGCGAGGCCGGTGCGCGGAACTTCCGTATTCGCTGCGCTGACGCGCACCGGTTTGCCGCTAGAGAGATCGAGCACATAGGCTTCGGCCGGTTCGTTCGATGACTGCATCACCATGCCCGCATGAGTGCCGCTCTTGTTCAGGTTGGCGGCGAAGCCGAGCGAGCCTTGCGGCTGGAACACCGTGGCGATCGGTCCATCGACGGGGGCTGCATACATGACGCTCCGCGTGCCGCGGCCCTCGAGAAAGTAGATTCTGGTCGAGTCCTTCGCCCAATGCATCAGGAACGGCGACTCATCGTGAGAAGCCGGCAGATCGCGAATGGCGCCGGTGGCGCGGGTGAACAGCGCAACATGCCCGCCGCGCAGCACGCGCGCCGCTTCGCCAGCAACGTGCACGAACGCGAGGTACTTGCCGTCGGGCGAATACTTCGGTGAACTCTCGCCTCCGCGAGTGTTGGCGATCACTTTGAGGTTGGTGGTTTCGACTTCCACCTCCATGATGTCGGATGTCGGCGTGTCGTTCGCGCTGGGCGTGGGATGCGTTTCAAAGGCGATGCGCTGCGAGTCGGGCGACCAGTCGATGGCGCCGATGTGCCAGGGTCCCGTGGCGATTATCTTCGCGGTCTTTGGACTCGTGAGGTTGGCTACGAACAGCGAGGCGTTGGCGGGGTTTTCGTCAATCACCTTGAAATCGCGCTTCTCGCGCTTGGCCTTTTCCCCTTCGGCGTCCGGTTCGCGGCCCGTGATGGCAAGCATTTTGCCGTTCGGCGACAACTGATAGGCGGACATCGTCCCCTTGAAATCGGTAAGTTGTTCGGCCTCGCCGCCATCGATGGGGATCCGGTGAACCTGGCCTCCGCGCATGAAGTAGACCCAGCTTCCATCGGGCGACCATTGCGGTGCGTTGGAGGTCTTTTCGCCATTGGTCAATTGGAAGCGCACGGAGCCATCGGTCTTGCCCGCAAAGATCTGGACGAGCATTTCGCTCTTTTCGCCTTCCATCAGGGGACGGCTCTCTGTCCAAACGGCCCACTGCCCGTTGGGCGACGGCATCACGGCCCCGACCGGTTTGACCTTCATCATCGAGGCGGGAGTCCACGTGGCCGCCGGAATTGCGATCGCAGCGGTTGCTGCGATCAAAAGCAGGAATTTACCGGACATATTTTTCCACCCAATCGATGTGGCGTTTCATGATATCGAGGACGTATTCGGGATCGCGAGGCGAGTGCGGCGCGCCCGGGTAGACTACCATTTGCGTGGGAATGCCGCGCTTCTTCAATGCGTGGTACATCTCATAACTCTGCGAAATCGGCACGCGTTCATCGCCGTCGCCGCCGAGCACGAGCGTCGGAGTGACGACGTTCTTGACGTGCGTGATGGGCGAGCGGTCGATGTAGAACTGCAGGTTTTCCCAGGGCGCGCCAAAGGCGTCGATCTTGTTGGTCCGGATGTCGCTGTTGCCGGTCTGGCTCAACAGGTTCGACACGCCGGCGCCGATCGCGGCGGCTTTGAAGTCTTTGGAATGAGTAATGGTCCAGCCTGTGAGATAGCCACCGTAGCTCCAACCCATCACCGCCATCCGCGCGCTGTCTACGAAACCGAGGCCGACGACATTGCGGACGCCCATGATGACGTCGTTGAAGTCGCCGCCGCCCCAGTCTTTGAGGTTCGCGTAACGGAAGTCGCGGCCGTAGCCGGTGGACGCGCGCGGATTCGGCCGAAAGACTACATAGCCCTTTTCGGCGAAGCTTGCGATCGGATACAGGCCCCCGCGGCCGATGAAGGATTCGTCGAACTGACCGTAAGGACCGCCATGCAGAACGACAATCATCGGGTATTTCTTGTTCTTCTCGAAGTGCGCCGGGTAGGTGATCAAGCCTTCGATTTCGAGGTTGTCCTTCGATCGCCACCAGAAGACTTCGGTCTTGCCTACCGGGGTCTTGGGTAGGTCCGCATTGGCGGCGGAGACGGTTGTGGGCTTGCCTCCAACGGGCATCAATTGAGCTTCCGCCGCCTGATCGGTGGATTCGAGCGAGAAGCCAAGGTGCGTGCCGCTGGCGTTGATCTTCACCGCGGCAGCCACGCCATCGGGCGAGTACACGGTCCGCGGAGGCCCGTCGATCGGCATCGCGAAAATCACGGCGCGAGTGCCGCGCTCTTCGACGTAATAGACGCTCTTGGAGTCCGCGGCCCAGCCGAGCAATTTGGGGAGATGGTCCTGCGTGTGCTGCAGGGCGCGCGTGGACTTGTTGATTCGATCGTAAAGCACGATTTGTTCATCGCCGGGCTGCAGAGGCGGATCGTCGGACCGGACGTAGGCGATAAAGCGGCCGTCCGGCGAATAGCGCGGCTGCGATTCGGCTGCGCGCGTCTTGGCGACCGTCGTGACGGCGCCAGTGGAAAGATCGGCTTCGTATACGTCCGAGGTTCGCGAATCATCGACGAACGGCGAAACGCGCGACTCGAAGGCGATCGACTTTCCGTCAGGCGACCAATCGAGCCCGGCGGCGAAGCCCGGAGGTTCGATGCGGCATGCTGCTTCGCCTGAGGCGTCGCTGGCCATGGTGCAGATCTGGTGTTTGTACTTCACTTCGTCCACCACGCGGATGCGGGACTTGGCGCCCGTATCGACTTGAGCCAGGAAAGCCAGGCGGGATCCGTCCGCAGACAAGCGGTAAGGTCCCACGTTGCCAGGGTATTTGCTCAAGCGCAAGGGCTTTCCGGGACCTTTGGTTTCCGCGCGAAACGCTGCGTTTCCGGATTGCCAGTAAAGGTAAGCGCCGTCGGGCGAGAAAGCCAGAGCCGTGGCGGCGCCGGTCCATTCGGGAACCTGCCGTCCGCCAATGAACAGCGCGTTGCGGCCAGGGCGGACCTCGGTCCACGCGGCGATCTTGCCGTCGGGCGAAGGAAGAACCTCGCCGAAGCTGTTGACCTTCATCTGGAGTTCGGGGGTCCAGACTTCGACTGCAAGGGCAAGGGCTATAGCCGCGCTAGCGAACATATTTTTCCATCCAGTCCAGGTGGCGCTGCATGATGTCGAGCACGAACTTGGGTTCTGTCGGGCCGTGCGGCTGCCTCGGATACACCACCATCTTGGCGATGCCGCCCTGGCGCTTGAGCGCGTTGTAGTATTCGTATCCTTGGCCAACCGGCACCCGGTCGTCGGCCTCGCCGTGCAGGATCAGCGTGGGAGTCGTGACGTTCTTGATATGCGCGATGGGCGAGTTCTTCAGATAAGGCGCGAAGTTGTCCCAGGGTTCGCCGCCGAAGTAATCGGGGATGAAGCCGGGGATGTCGGCGGTGCCGGTGAAGCTCCAAAGATTGGTGACCGCGGCGCCGACGACGGCTGCCTTGAAGCGTTTGGTCTGCGTGATCGTCCAACTGGTCATGAAGCCGCCGTAGCTCCAGCCCATGACCGCCAGGCGATCGGGATCGGCGACGCCCATTTCGATGACTTTGTCCACGCCGGCCTGATCGTCTTCGTAATCTTTGCCTCCCCAATCGTTGTAGTTTGCGAAGCGGAAGTCTTTGCCGTAGCCACTGGATCCGCGAGGGTTCGGCCGCAGCACCGCATAGCCTTTCGATGCGAACGAAGCGATGGGATACAAGGCGGCGCGTCCGATGAAACTTTCGAGGAAGACCCCCGTTGGGCCGCCGTGAATGTTCAGGATTAGAGGGACCTTCTGTCCCTTCTGGTAGCCGGCCGGGTAAGTGAGCAGGCCTTCCACGTCGAGGCCGTCTTTGCTCTTCCAGCGGACGATTTCGGTTCGTCCCAGCGCTGGCTTGGGGATGTCCCGATTGGTGGAGCTGAGACGCTTCATGCTGGCGCCGCCGTCCACGGGCATGACGTATGCCTCGACCGGGTCATCCGTCGATTCAAACGACATGCCGAAGTGCGTGCCGGTCGAATTCAGGCTCGCGTTGAAGTTTCCTCGGGCAATCTCGTAGAACGTCGCCGGTGGTCCGTCAATCGGCATCGCGCCGATGTAGGAGCGCGTGCGCTTGTTTTCCTGGTAAAAGAGCTTCGACGAATCCTTTGCCCAGCCCAGGATGCGCGGTTGATCGTCGTACGTCGCAGGCAGTTCGCGGCTGTCGCCCGCGGCGCGGTTGATCAACACGATGCGGTTCTGAAAAGCCCACTTGGGAACGGGCCCCGTGCTGCGGGTGATGGCGATGTATTTGCCGTCCGGTGAATACTGAGGATCGGTTTCCGAGGCTCCGGTGGCGGCGATCTCTTTCACGGCGCCCGACGCGACATCGACTTCCGCGACATCGGCTTTGTACCAGTTCTCAAACTTGGTCGCGGGCCAATGCGTGAAGGCGATGTTCTTCGAGTCCGGCGACCAGTCGAAGTTCACGACGTGATACTTGGAGTCGACGACCTTGCGCTGTTTGCGCTTGCCGTCGGCATCCGAAGCAGTGGGGATCGCATACAGCGAATGGTTGTCCTTCGGCTGGTCGATCACGCGCATGTCGCGTTTCTCTTTCTTCGCCTTTTCTTCCTCTGCGTTGGTTTCGGCCCCTGTGAACGCGATGGCTTTGCCATCGGGCGAAATCTCAAACGCGCCGATTTTGCCTTTGAATTCGGTCAGCTTTTCCGCTTCTCCGCCCGCAATGGCGATGCTGTAGATCTGCGGCGTTGCTTCGGCGCGCGAGGAGGTGAACAGCAGGCGCTTACCGTCGGGAGTCCACCTGGGGTTCGAGGAACTCTTCTCGCCCCGCGTGAGCTGATAGCGCCGGGAACCGTCCGCCGGCGCGACCCAGATCTGCGAAAGCTGTTCGCTCTTTTCGGTCTCGACCACGGGTTTCGTCTGCACCCAGGCGACCATTTTGCCGTCGGGCGAGACGGTGACGCTGGTGATGGTTTGGAACTGGAGGCTGAGCTCCGGAGTCCACGAAGTCGCAGGAGGTGGGGCTTGGGCGAAGAGGACGCCACACGCCAAACAGGCAATTGCCGCAGGCCGCATGGGTTTCATCATACTATCGCAGAAGGATGATCACGCGGCGGAGTTTTCTAGGCGCTGGCGTCGCAGGAGCGTTGCTCGCGCAGCCGGCGAAGCGTCCAAACATTTTGTGTATATCGTGTGAGAACCTGGGTCCGCACCTGGGCTGCTACGGGGATGCGTCGGTTTCGACGCCGGCAATCGACGAATTCGCGGCGGCGGCCGTTCGATTCGACCGCGCGTACGCGGTTTCGGGCGTCGGTCCGGTGTCGCGTTCGGCGGTGCAGACGGGGATGTTTCCGTCGACGATCGGAACGCATATGAATGGCCGCGCGACGTTGCCTGCGTTCGTCAAGCCGTTCACCGAGCACCTCAAACAGGCTGGATACTTTATCGCCGCAACGGGTCCGAAGGCCAAGGTTCCGCCTCCGGGCGTGCCGGTATTTACCTGGAAGCGGCTGGACGCAGTGAGTTTCGCCAATGTGCGCCTGCGCGGCGACGCATATGCGCGGACCATTCGGGCGGTCAAAGCCGGACAGCGGCGCGGGCCGGGCGAACCGGCGTTTCCGCCTCAATTTGAAGACACGGAAGAGACGCGGCAGGACTGGTCGAACTACCACGAGTTGATCGCGCTGCTCGACCGGCAATTTGCGGCGCGATTGCAGACGGTTCCGCCGGAAACGGTGGTGATTTTCTTCAGCGAGTTCGGCTTCACGCTGCGGGAAGGGAATTCGGCGGCGTACGAAAGCGGAACGCGCGTGCCGTTGCTGGTTCGCGCCCCGCGACTGCAGGCGGCCGTTTCGCAGCGGCGTGTCATGCTGCTCGATCTCGCGCCGTCGATCCTCAATCTGGCCGGCATCCCGATCCCCGTGCATATGCAGGGCCAGGCGTTTCTGGGTGACCGGTTGCCGCCGCAGCGGCGGTCGGTTTTCGCCACAGTGGATCGCGCGGATATGCGGTACGAGACGATCCGCTCGATGCGTTCGGGCGGGCTACGGTACGTGCGCAACTACACGAAGGGCACTGAAGAGCTGTTCGATTCCGACAAGGATCCGAACGAGGTGAAGAACCTGGCGTCATCGGATGCGGCCGCGGTGACGCGGATGCGCGAACAACTGGAGCGCTGGAGGATTGACACGCGCGACCTTGGTTTGATTCCGGAAGCGGAACTGGCGGTTCGCGAGGCGTTGCTGCGCAGCCGCTACGCGATTGGCAAGCAGACTGGGTTCGACGGGCTGCAGCAGCGGCTGACGGATGCCGCGCTGGCCGTGGAGGACGGCAAGATCCGCGCCGCGATGTTCGACGAAGACGCCGCCGTGCGGGCGGTGGCGTGCGGCAAGGCTTACGGCGGACGCCTCGGTTCCGAACTGCGAAAGGCGTTGGGCGACGCAAGCGCCGCGGTTCGCATACAGGCGGCGAGACGCTTGCGGATGGCGTCCAATGAAGACGCCTTGGCGTTGAAAACTCTGGTCCGCGAGTTGCGCAGTCAGGAAGAATGGGTTCGCTTTGCCGCGGTCCTTGCGATTGAGGAACTCGGCGAGAAAGACGCTGCGGTGGTCGCCGCGATCCGAGCGATGGCTAAGGCAGATCCCAACAAAACGGTGGCGGCGCTGGCCGCTCGAGTCGTGAAAGGAATAGATCCACAACCATGAAGTTCGCCGGTTTTCCGAAGGAGGGGCTGCGGTTCTTCACGCAGCTTCGCAAGCATAATACGCGGGAATGGTTTGAAACAAAGAAGGACCTTTACGTTGAGAAGGTCAAGACGCCGATGGAGGAGTTGGTTGCGCTCATGAACGCGGAACTGGCCAAGTTCGCGCCGGACCACATCGCCGACGAACCGAAGAAGGCGATCTACCGCATCTATCGCGATACGCGCTTCAGCAATGACAAGACGCCTTACAAGACCCACATTGCGGCGAATTTTCCACGCAAGGGGATGGAGAAACACGCGGCGGCGGGTTTCTATTTCAGCGTGTCGGATGAAGGGGTGGAGATCGCTGGCGGCGTGTATATGCCTGGCGCGCCCGAACTCGCGCTGATTCGCGCCTACATCTCAGAGAACCACGCGGAACTCAAAAAGATCGCGACGAACAAGAAGACGGTGGAATTGATCGGCCCCATGCAGGGAACCGCGTTGCAGCGCGTGCCCCGGGGATTCGCGGCGGATCATCCTGCAGCGGACTATCTGCGGATGAAGCAGTGGATGTTCTACAAGTCGTTTCCCGCGGATGTCGCCGCGACGCCGGAGATCCTGCCGTTTGTGGCGAGCCGGCTGAAGGCGGTGGCTCCGCTGGTGCAGTTCCTCAACACGCCGCTGGCGGCGGTGAAGCGTCCGGTGGCAGCGAGGGAGCTCCTGTGACCTCCTCCCCCTGCGTGTGGGTGAAGGAATAGTCCAAGGGGTAGATCGGGGACAGAGGTGACACTCCTGGAGTGTCACCATTCTGGCCGTTTCGGATCCTGGTTGAGAGGGTTACGCGGCAGGTCTTGCAAGTTTCTGAATTGTATTTTCAACGTCGGCGATGCGGCGAGAGATCCCTGGAAGAGAATAGTCCAGGTGATAGATTGGGGACAGAGGTGACACTGTGCGCCGGGATAAACCGGCATGTTGTAGGGGATGAAAGAGCCCTACAGGAAAGGAGAAGCGACTCCATCCTGACCTCGAGTCTTACGTCAGCCG
>JACXTT010000620.1_pt1 | contig 60912 bp, 59 predicted proteins | sample 9270951 | NCBI WGS metagenome assembly JACXTT01 (sample SAMN15532306, study PRJNA645909) | rock metagenome | isolation source: weathered quartz diorite | place: Puerto Rico | collected 2017-06-21
AATCCGCCAGCCATCGTCCCGCGTCACGAGACCCATCGTCTACCTCCCTCGTCGGATGACAAGAGAAGGCTTCGCCGTCACACGTCGGGTCCCTACCAACCGGGATAGGCTCTTAGCCGGCGTATCGGCACAACCAGGTTTCTGTAGGCGAGCCACGCGGCCAACAGCACGGCGAGCAGACCGACGCAGATGATCGCGAGCTGGCGGCGCTCGAGCCGGGTGGCCGCCGAGAGCGCCGCCGCCTTGTCCTCGCCCGCGTACAGCTGCCAACCAGTCCCGAGTACCGCAGTGCGCCCGTAGAGACGGGCAGTACCGTCCAGGTCGTTGCGCTCGACCGCCCCGGTAGAACGAGCGAATGCCGTGCCCGCCAGTGAGGCGCCAAGCCAGCGCCCGGAGTGAAGCGACCTCGCAATCACCCGACCGCCGTCGCCGCTCGTCACCAAGACTTCAATGGCGTGACCGCCGCCGTAGAGCGAGGCGAGCTGCGACCCGGTGGACGAGAGGTCGACGAAGGCCGCGACGACGCCCTTCCGGTCGGGAATCGGGGCTGCAACGATCGCAACATGCTTCCGCGTGACCGGATCGACCCGCGGTGCGATTAGGATCGGCCGCGTGAGCGCCTGCTGCAGCCAGTCGCCGTCGCGATAGTTTGCGGCGTGATCGCTCTGTGACCGCGACGAGCAGGCGACAGCACCGTCGCGCCTCAGTACATCGAGATGACTGCCGTCGGGACCTCCGAGCCCCGCGAAGCTCAACGAGCACGCTGCAGGATTGACGAGGACCTGGGTGATCTGAGGATTCGCGGCGAGCTGCTGCGTCGTAGCACGGACAAGCGAGACGAAGTCGCCAAGCTGCTTGGCTGCCGTCGACGCAGTGAAGTTCACGTCCTGCCTGGCGGCGCGCAGTGCGTCCTGCCGTGTCTGTGACCGGACGTATAGAGCGGCAGACAGCGCGGCGACGACGAAAAGGCCGACCATGGCCAGAAAGGATGTGCGAACAGGGAACTCCACCCGGCGAGTTCGCTGAGCGCCGCGTCGAAGGAGTTTGATCATTCGCTCAACAGGCTCATCCCGTGCGGCCCGAAGCGGAGCCGCCGGCGGTTGATGAGATCGAGCGCGATGTCAACGAGCTCAGGATCCCATTGGCGCGCACGACCACGCTCGAGCTCCCGAACGACCTCGGGTTCGTCCAGCGGACGGCGGTATGGCCGACTGCCAGACATCGCTTCAATCGAGTCGGCGAGGGCGACGATACGCGCCACCAGCGGGATCTCCTCACCAGCCAGCCGGTCGGGATAGCCTTCGCCGTCCCAGCGCTCATGATGGTGCCGGACGATCGGGCGTACCGACTCGAGCAGCGCCAGGGGAGCAAAGCATGCTGTCTCCAATCACCGGATGTGCCTGCATCACGACCCGCTCGTCCTCAGTCAGCACAGCCGGCTTTAGCAAGATGCTGTCGGCAATTCCGATCGTTGCCAACGTCGTGCAAGACGGCACCCAACTCGAGCGCCTCCAGCTCTTCAGCCGAAAGCCGTGAGCGACGACCGATCTCGAGCGCAAGAGCGGCAAGACGCTCGGTGTGGCCCTCCATGCTGTTATCGCGAACCTCGATCGCGTTCGCGAGCACGCTCGCAACCGTGGGAGCAAGCAACCGCTCGCGCAGCTCAACCTCAGCCAAGAGCAACCGGCTGAGTGCGGTACGAACCTTCTGTTGAAGCTCAGCGGCCTTGAACGGCTTCGTGATGAACCCAGCCGCGCCGCGATCAAGCGCCTCCTGGAGATGTGCCTCATCCGCCGAACCGGTGACGGGGATGATCGGCAAACTCGGCCGACGAACATGGAGCGCCTCGATCAACTCGAGCCCAGAGATACTGCCCGGCATGTTGATGTCCGTCAGGACGACCCCGACGTTCTCACGCTCAACCACCCTGATGGCATCCTCTGCCGAGGCCGCCGTGACCAACGCGATGACCGGCCTTGGTCAGAATCCGGGCGATCAACTCACGCACCGCCGGCTCGTCATCGACAACAAGAATCCTCTCTCGCTGAGGATCGTCACCGAGGTACGCAACAGAGGTCACAATCACAAGATCGGCACGAATCAAGCGAAAGTTGAGTGGCCGAACGTCCCTACCGATCGTCGAGCTCGGCGGGCCCGAGAGCCTCTAGCGGGAGAGGAGCAGCTCCCGTAACGGAACCGAACAGTTTAGGAGCTGTCCGGTTGTGTCCATCGCCGTAAAGACCTGCAAATGCAGAGTCTTGACCCGCCCGCCGCCTCCCCCCAGACATCGGTGCGCCTCATCCAGGCGCCTCTACTGATCACCGCGGTTACTGCAACTGGCGGTCAAGCTGGAGATTTGTCGACAGAAACGCTTCGACCACGGATGGGTCGAACTGAGTGCCGGCACCCCTTCGTATCTCAGCGACGGCAGTGGCGATGGACGTCGCTCGACGGTAGGGACGATCGTTGGTGATGGCGTCGAAGGCGTCGGCGACAGCGAAGACTCGTGCGGCAAAGGGAATCTCGTCGCCTTTGAGTCCCCAGGGATAGCCGCTTCCGTCCCAGTGTTCGTGGTGATAGGCGACGACGTCGTGTGCGAGATGGGACAGGAACGGGATGTAGGACAGCAGGTGCTCGCCCAGCGTTGTATGCATCTGCAGCGTGCTGAGCTCCCGGGCACTAAGTCCACCTCGCTTCAGCAGGATCGAGTCCGGGATTCCGATCTTGCCGATGTCGTGTAGCAGGAAGCCATAACGCAGCTCGGGTTCACGCGCCAGCCTGGGATCGATCGCGCGTGTGAGTTCGAGTGCCAGATCGGTGACCCGGCGGGTGTGATGACCTGTCTCGTCGTCACGAAGTTCAAGTGCGGCGGCCAGCGCTTCGACGGTGAGGTCGTAGGTGCCGTCCTGCGTCTGCAGGAACTCCTGTCCGTTGCCGATCTGTGCGAGCACTCGGCGTAGACGCATCCTGGCAGCACGTAAACCCGCTTCTGCTCGCACGCGCTCCGCGGCGCCCGTCACGGTGAAGACGCAGGTCAACCGATCCTGGTAGGTCAGGACGGGCGAGGCGGTCGCCTGCACCCAGACCCACCTGCCATCGGGTTGCGACATCCGCGTGATTGCTGTGCGAACGCCCTGCCCCTGGCGGCGACGGACGGAACGGGCCAGTACTTCGCCGGCGTCGTCGGCGTGCACAAAGTCGGTCAGTGGACGACCGATCAGTTCGACGGGTTCGCGTCCTAGCAATGCGCGCACAGCCGGAGACACATAGAGGCAGTATTCGGTTTCGAGGTCGATCAGGAAGATCGTGTCGGTGCCATGCTCGATGAGTGTGCGAAACAGCGCCGCGTCATCGAGTGCGTCGGTGGAGACGAGAGCGCGTGAAGAATCGTTGGGGCGCATAGTCGTTGTGTTCTCTCGAAGAAGCGATCGAGAGGTTCATCGGGTCCGCTCCACAAGCTGTCCAATACCCGTGTTGCGCCGTTTGAGACGAGCGTTGTCTCGATGGCTGACCGGTGCAGCTGGTCGACCACAGCTGTTGCTCAGTCAGGCAGGGTTTCTCCGGCGCGGCTCGAGGCCCAGAAGCTCCGCGCGACTTCGCGAGCGGTTTCGAAAAAGCCTCTCAATCCGGGTGGCACGTCCACTCGCCAGGCGACGAAGATTGCCGGCATCTGAAGCTGCGGGTCAAGCTCGAGACAGACGACTGTCTTGCCGGCCTCGAGCGAAGCCGGCGCGAAGGCGATGCCCTGCCCGGAGGCAACCGCGACTAGGAGGTCGGGCCACGTTGCGCCTCCCGCCTCGGCGATGGTCTTAAAGCGGTACCCGGCCTCGCTGAATCGCATGAGGGTCTGTTCGTAGACGGTCGGGTTGGTCCAGCTCGGCCCCGTCACTAACGTTTCGTCGCGGACGTCGTCGGGTCCGATTACTCGATTTGCTGCCAGCCGATGGTCACGTCGCACGTACGCTGCCAGCGTCTCGCCGGCGAACAGCGGCTGCTTCTCCAGGTCAGGGTCGTCGCCGGAGTCAAATCCGATTGCCAGGTCGAGTTCCCCGGAGCGCAGGCGTTTCAGCTGTTCGAGTGTCAACTGGTGTGACACCCGTATCGACAGATCCGGCTCACGATCGCGTAAAGCCTTGAGGTATGCGAGGAGCCGCTCAACCGGGAGTGCCGGAGCGCATCCGATGCGCAGCGTTGTGCCTACTCCAGCTGCCCGGCGAGTCTCGTCGACCGCAAGCCGGAAAGCGGCGAGCATCTTGCGGCTTTCGTCTGCGAAGATGCGGCCGGCGTCGGTCAACGCGACCGAGCGGCTTGTCCGATCGAGGAGCCGAACACCCAGTTCGTCCTCGAGTCTGCGGATCGCATGCGAGAGCGGGGGCTGCGTGAGGTGGAGCCGTTTCGCGGCCCGACCGAAATGCAGCTCCTCGCTTACAGCAAGGAAGTAGCGCAGCTGACGGAGATCGATCGTGGTCGAAGATGAGGTGATCAGAGTCCCCTTTCGCTGCGTGCCCCGGTTGTATACCGACAGGTCTGTACGTACACTACCAAAGGGACACGAAGCCAGGCGGACGTCAATGGCCAACGAGCTGGGGCAATGAGACCTGAGCAGCACGCGGCTAGTAGCACCGCACGCGAGCGACTGCTCCGCGTCGCCTACGACCTGTTTTGCCGTCACGGCGTCAACGCAATCGGGGTCGATCGAATCGTTGCAGAAGCCGGCGTCGCCAAAATGACGCTCTACAAACACTTTCGATCGAAAGACGAACTGATCGTTGCTGCCCTCGATCTACGCGAGCAGCGCTGGACGCACGACTGGCTCGAACACGAGATCGAAAGACGCGCCGACACACCAGGCGAACGGCTCCTCGCGATCTTCGACCTTCTCGACGAATGGTTCCGGCGCAAAGATTACGAAGGGTGTTTCTTCAACAACTGTCTGCTCGAGATCCACGATCCGACCAGCGTCATTCGTCTCGCCGCCGCCCAGAAGCGCGCGAATATCCGCTCGCTGCTTCAGCGCTTCGCGGAGGAAGGACATGCCGAACAACCCGAAACGCTGGCACGTGACTTGCAGCTGCTCATGACCGGCGCCATCGTCGCGGCGGACGAAGGAGATATCGAGGCAGCCCGGCGCGCCCGCGGCATGGCACAGATCGTCCTGGAACGCGCAGGCCTCGCCGCCTAGCCCGACCTCCTGCCGCTGGCCGCGATCGGTGGTCGAGTTCTTCGGCTATCCTGCCGATAACGGAAGGCATCCGGCCTTCCGGTGAGATTGAGCTTCTCGTTCCTCCTTAGGCGGGCTTCGAGTCAGCAGGTCTCGAACCGCATCAAGAAAGAAGGAGTTGAACGTTGTCTCGAGTTTCATTCGGCCAGCTCGGTGTGAGCGCCGACATCGTCAAGGCGCTCGCAGCGCGCAAGATCACCACCCCATTCCCCATCCAGTCGCTCGCGGTGCCCGAGGCCCTCGCCGGCAGGGACGTCCTGGCGAAGTCGCCCACGGGCTCGGGCAAGACGCTCGCCTTCGGTCTGCCGCTCGTGGAGCGAACAACCGGTGTTCACGAGTCTCCCGCGGCGCTCGTGCTCGTCCCGACCCGCGAGCTCGCGCAGCAGGTCGCGCAGGAGCTTCGCCTCCTCGGCGGGGTGCGCGGCCTGCGCGTCACCGCGGTCTTCGGTGGCGCACCCGTCGCCACGCAGTCGAGACAGGCGCGAGACGCGCATCTGCTCGTGGCCACACCCGGACGCCTGCAGGACCTTCTCGACCGGCGCCTCGTTTCGCTTGACGCAGTCCGCACGCTCGTCCTCGACGAGGCCGACCGGATGCTCGACATGGGCTTCAAGCCGCAGGTCGAACGGATCCTTCGACGATTGCCGGGTGACCGCCAGACGATGCTCTTCTCGGCGACGCTCGACGGCGACGTCGGAGAGCTCGCCCGCGCGTACACGCGTAATCCGGTCAGGCTCGAAGCGTCGCTACCTTCCCATCCGGAGCACGGTCAGGTCGAGCACACCTTCATCGGAGTCACCGCCGACGGAAAGCTGGATGCCTTGATCAACGAGCTCGACGCAGAGCGCGGGCTGGCGCTCGTCTTCGTGCGTACCAAGCGTGGAGCGGACCGCCTAGCGCACAAGCTCAGCAGTCGCGACGTGGCGACCGCCGTTCTACACGGAGACATGCCGCAAGCCGCCCGCGACCGCGCCCTTTCCCGATTCCGCCACGGGCACGTGCGCACGCTGATCGCGACCGACGTCGCTGCCCGTGGACTCGACCTCGACGACATCACACACGTCATCAACTTCGATCCGCCCGCCGACGACAACAGCTACATCCACCGCGTCGGCCGTACAGGTCGCGCGGGCCGCTCCGGCCGCGGGATCACGTTCGTCCTGCCCGAACAAGAGTCAGACATGAGCCGCGTCGCGATGCGCCTCGGTCACGTCGAACAATTCCGACGCCAAGGCCTCTCGGTCGCACGGCCACGGAAGGTCTACACGAGCAGACGTGGGCGCCGCTCCCGCTGGTAAGCGGTCCCTGCTCTCCTGCCCGGCCCGTTGACGGAGCCGAGCACACGCGTGGCGGCAAGGTCGCGTTCGTCGGCCGTCGGGGCAGCCTCGGCGAGCGATCGTCCGGCTTCAGGTACTCTCTTCGTACATCGAGAGCGAGTACCGGGAGCGTTACGTCCTTCCTCTACACGTTCGTAAGCAGTGGAGGGAGGTGTTTTTCATGGCAACCGGAACCGTCAAGTGGTTCAACGACGCGAAGGGCTACGGCTTTATCGCGCCCGAGGACGGCAGCAAGGATCTGTTCGTGCACCACACGAACATCGCAGGCGAGGGCTTCAAGTCGCTCGCCGAGAATGCGCGGGTCGAGTACGAGTCGCGCGAGGGGCAGAAGGGCCCCGAGGCGATCAACGTCCAGCTTGTCTAGCGCGGCTGCGCGGCCTGCCCGGCAGGCCGCGCGCCGATCACCCGGAGAGGACGTGATCGCGTGGAGGAGAAGATCGAGATGGACGGCGAGGTGCTCGAGGCGCTCGGCAGCGGCATGTTCCGTGTCTCGCTGGAGAACGGCCACGAGCTGATCGCTTACACCGCGGGCAAGATGCGCCGATACCGAATCCGGATGGCACCTGGTGATCGGATCAGCGTGCAGCTCTCGGCGTACGACCTCAACCGCGGGCGCATCGTCTTCAGGCATCGCTGACGCGCATGGACGGCGCGAGAACGCTTCCCGAGTATCAGGCGAAGCTCCAGGCCCTGCTCGACGGCGTCACCGCCCCGCTGAGCACGGAGGAGATCTCGTCGCTGCGGGCCATCGTGCGCCAGCGCCGGAACGGACGCGGAAACGGACGCGGGAACGGGGAGACACCCCGGGCGGCGCCGCACGTCTGTAAGCGCGCGGACGAGATCGTCGCACTGCTCGCGGCTGCGGCGCGAGAGCTCCGGCCGAGGGAAACGCAAGAGCTCGACGATCTCGTCGCGGGCCAACCGCCCAAGACCGCGCCGGCACCAAGCGTTCCCGTGCGCATGCACCGAAGCGGCTGGCCGTCACGATGACGGCCGACGACGAGCGCGAACCGGATCTCGTCGCCACGCTTCGCGACGGCAGCGAGCACGTGCTCGTGCTCGAGACCGGTGCCGACGCCGCTCACGTCCTGGATGAGGTCGGCGCCGGACGCTCCCAGCTGCTTCGTGGCTGGGTCACGGTACGCCCGCCGACAGGCTCGACGCGGGCGGTAGTCAGCGGAGACGAGATCATCCGGCTTCGACTCGTCAACCGGCGTCTCTGATCAGTGGGCGCGAGCGACGACCTCGGAGGTCTCGACCGCGTCGCGGCAAACGAACGGCACTTCCTCGCCGGCCCCCGCAGACACGCCGCCGGTGCGCCGATCGTATTGCAGTGCGAGTGCACGCACCTCCTGTGCGACCAGCGAATCGAGCTGACGCCCGAGCAGTACGAGCCGGTGAGATCGAGCGCCGCCAGGTACGCCGTCTACCCGCACGACGCGCATGTCGATGCGGGAGCCGACGAGGTGGTCGAGCGGCAGATATCGCACTGGGTCGTCGAGAGGCAATCGAGCGTCGAGGTGCTCGATTTCTTCGCAGCAGCGTCGCAGACGCTTACCTCGGAGCGGACGTCCCGGGTGACGGACCTGCGCGTCGCCACGCGTGTGGTCGAGGACGACCCGGAGGCGAGCGCATGAGCACCGACGAGCCGAGAACCGCTCCCAAGTCGTCGTGGAAACGCGACGTCCCCTCACCGTGGATCGACTGCGGAAGCTGCGGCTGGCGCCACTACGTGGACACCGGCCAGCGACCCGGCCCTTCCTTCCCCGAGGAATGCAGCCGCTGCGGCGCCCAACTCGCAGAGCCGCCGAGCAACCAGGCCTCGTAGCGACCGACAACCCGACGACGGGACTACCGGCGAATGTGACGGGCTATACCGGCGTGACAACGAGCCGTCGTCGAGTCATCGCGCATGAAGTGAGCGACACGGTTAACCCCGCCAGCGCCGCCACCGTTGCGCTCGTGACAAGGAGCAACCCGGACGCCAGCGAGAAGTTGATAGCGACGTCCTTCCCCGATCCCAGCGCGAGCAGGATTGCAGCGGCTGCGCCGGCGTTGGCGACGACCCCGCCGGCGGTGATGGGGACGACGCCGGTGGCCGCGCAGAGACAGAGCACGCAGAGCGCCTTCGCAGGCGAGAACGAAAGCCCGAGTGCAGACAGGAGCAACGCAGTGCCTATCGCCCTGACGCTCCAGCAGCTGAAGAGATACACGCCGGCGATCAGTGCGTCGCGACGGCCGCGCCGCGAACGATGATCCTGCATGTGACTCGCAGCGCTCTGAAGATGACGGCTTCGACGGAGGAGCGGCAGGCGTGTTAGATGGACGCTCGCCACGAGTAGGACGCAGCACCCGATCCCGAAGGCGACAACGATGAGGAGGGGACCACGCATGCTCGCGGAAGTGGTCGCGGTCGCCGAGATCGACAGCGGCAGCATCGCGATCGCATCCACGATCCCGAGGGAGACGATCGAGAGAGCGATCGCCTCGAGTCCGACGCGGACTCCGCCGAGCCTGCGCAGCGTCCCGACCTTGACCACGTAGTCCAGTCGGAAGGGAAGGACGACGCCGCTCGCTGCCGCCGCCCCGACGGATGCGAGACAGCGTGCGTGATCTGGTTGCTGGTCGGGCGGGAACAGCCGGTGCCAGCCACGCGCCCGCAAGATGTAACTCCCGAGGTAGCAGCACGCGGCTACCGCAACGAGGACCACATGCGCGTGGGCGAGCGGCCAACTCGAATGGGTCAGGTGCCGCCCGACCAAGACGCAAGCCACAATTGTGACGAGCGCGAAGACGACACCGGCTACGAGCTGTCGGCGCTGCGGCGCGACGGCAGCTCGGAAGCGAAACACTCTGCAAACAGAGTACCCGCCAATCGAGGTGGTCGCCAGCGTGGTCCGGAGTCCAGAGCGCGGTGCCGAGCGGGCCGACACGCGGCTGGAGTGTTGGCTCAGTCGGTACTCAGGTCGCGCCAGAGATTCCAGAGTTGGCCGGTCTCGGCGCCGATGCTGCCGTCTCCCACCCACTCGGTGAGCAGCAGACGGAGTGATGCCTCTTCCTCGAGATCGAGTCGTACGCTGACTGTCCCGGCGTAGAGCGGTGCCGCAAGGAGCTCCGTTGCCTTGGCGTCGATGATCGTTGCCAGCCGCGCTCCTGCCAGGTTCCCCTCTCGGCGTAGGCCGTCGCGGATCCGGACCGCTTCGTCCGGTTGGACGAGGCAGCGTTTCCCGCCGATCTCGATCCTGAGCAGCGCCGGCTCGGGGAGCGTGTGATCAGTCATTCGCCTGCCGCTCGTGCGCGCGAAGTATCCCGGCCCGGCCGGGACCATCGGGTTTGGTGGCTCCGCTCGTACCGGGCGGGATGCTCTCCAGTAAGTCTTGGGGCACTGCGCAGGTCGAGCAGAGAGGCAGGAGTCCGCCTCTGCCGTCGTTGAACCAGCGCCATCCGTCGGTGTTGTCGACCACTGCTGCGCCGGTCCTGTCGCCGCACACGAAGCAGAGGTCGTGGCGGAACGATGGCTCGGGAACCGCGGTCTCGCTGGTTGTCGCGGTGCCGGTTGCCATGAAAACGCCTCCCTCCACTGCTTACGAACGCGTAGAGGAAGGGCGTAACACTCCCGGTACTCGCTCTCGTTGCAACGAGCGTAGCTGTTCCCAACCCCGGCTGTGGGTACTGGGCCGAGTCCTTCACCCTTTCTATCAGAGCCCAGCTCGGCTGAACCGCTCAAGCCGGGCGCGGCTGCTCCGCGCCCCCGACTCCGACCTGCTCCGGCCGCGGGCGCCGACGTCGTAATCTCACGCGGTGTCTTCGGCCCGCGGAACCGAGCGAAGAGGTGACCGCATGAGAGCGGTCATCCACGATCGCTACGGGCCACCCGAGGTGCTGCGCGTTGCCGAGGCGAAGCGACCCGTGCCGAAGGACAACGAGGTGCTCGTCGCGGTCTACGCCTCGACGGTCACCCGCGGCGACGCGATGCTAGTGCGCAGCGCCGAGTACCGATTCGCCTGTCCCTTCACCGGCATACGCCGCCCGAGGCGGACGAGCTTCGGCACCGAGTTCGCAGGTACCGTCGCGGATGTCGGCGCAGCAGTCACCGAGTTCCGCTGCCCGCGTGGCCAGCACCCCACCGGCAGCCTGAGCCGGCCCCCGCAAGCCAAGACCACGGGAGTCACAGCCATGCAGATCACCAGAAACAGCATCGCGACAGCGCCCGGACCTAGCGAGTGGTTCACAGGCGCCGTCTACATCGACACGGTGACGACGCCGTCAGGTGAGTCGCGGCTCGCCGCGAGCAGCGTCCATTTCACCCCGGGCGCGCGGACGGCGTGGCACACGCATCCGAACGGCCAGACGATCTACGTGATCGAGGGGATCGGCTTCGCGCAGCAGCGCGGCGGCCCGATCGAAGTGATCCGCCCCGGCGACCGCATCTTCTTCGAGCCCGGAGAAGACCACTGGCACGGCGCCTCACCGAACCGCTTCATGACCCACCTCGCGATGCTCGAAGTCGACGAGGCGGGCACCAGCGCGACGTGGGGCGTCCACGTCAGCGACGAGGAGTACGGCGCGGCGCCAGGAATGTGAGTCGAGCCGAGGTCGTCAGAGGCTCGTCGAGCTGAACTCCAGCCCGCGGGAGCGGGCACGTTCGATGATCCGGGGCAGAGCCTGTGCCGTCGTCCGCCAGCTCCCGGGCGCGCTGTAGGCGTCGGAGTCGTGGAGGAGCACGATGTCGCCGGGCTCGAGCGAGCGCAGGATACGCGCCGTGACCGAATCGGGTGTGGCTCGCTGGTCCCAGTCGGCTCCGTCCCGGCGCCACAGCACGGTGCGCCAGCCCTGTTTGCGCGCGTGGAGGAGCGCGGGGGTGGTGAGGATCCCGTACGGCGGGCGATAGACGGCCGCCGCGGTGCCGGTCGCAGACTCGATCAGGTCGGTGGCTCGATTCAGGTCGTCCCGGACCTGCCGCGGCGTGAGCCGCATGAGATTGCGGTGCCGATGGCAGTGAACACCGACGGCGTGGCCCGCTGCGGCGATCTCCGCAGCGAGCAGGGGCTCGCGTTCCACAGCCTCGCCGACGAGGAAGAACGTTGCCTTCACGCGATCGCCGTCGAGTCGCTCCAGGATGGCAGGCGTGCCCTCTGCGTGAGGTCCATCGTCGAAGGTCAGCGCGACCGCGCCTCTGTCGACGGTTGCACTCACGCCGAATGAGCGACGGGCACCGGCGGAGACGAGCGACGCCGACGGCAGCCAGTATGCGGCGGCGGCGACGACGAGCCCGCCAACGGCGAGCGTTCTCGCACTATCGTGCTGGACGGTCATGGTCCCGATCGTCGCCGGTCTCGCGCTGACGCTGGCCGCGTCCGTGCTGTACGCGGTGGGAATCGCGCTGCAAGCCGTGGAGGCGCGCACCGTGCCGGAGCACCGTGCCCTCAGGATCGGACTCTTTCGTCAGCTGATACGCCGGCCGAAGTGGCTGATCGGTACGGCGTGCGGTCTGGCAGGCTGGGGTCTGCAGGCGCTGGCGCTCACACACGTGTCGCTTACGCTCGTCCAGCCGGCGCTCGCGTTCGGGCTCGTGTTCGTCGTCCTGATCGCGAGCAAGCGCCTCGACGAGGCGATAGGCCGCCGGGAGGTGATCGCCGTCGCAGCGATCATCGCCGCCGTGCCGCTCATTGCCTGGCTGGCGCCCGAGCGAACGGTCGCTCGCGCACACGGGGCGCAGCTCTGGGCTCCGCTGACGGCGATTGCCGTCGTCGCGCTCGCGCCGTACTCCTTCCGTGGCGCCAGGAGAGCCGCCAGCGCGCTCGTCCCGGTGAGCGCCGGGCTGGCCTACGCTCTGGACGGCCTGGCGACGAAGCTGGCGTCGGACGAATACTCCGTGCACCGCTGGCTCGCGGTAGCTGCGTGGTTCGTCGCGATGAACCTGGCGTCGGCGGTGGGAACCCTCAGCGAGATGTCCGCGCTTCAGCGCCGACCCGTCTCGCACGTCGCCCCGCTCGTCTTCGCTCTGACCACGTTCGTGCCGGTCGCGCTGGCGCCGGTGCTCGTCGGCGAGGGATGGTCGTCGTCACCGCAGCGCCTTGCGGGTGTCGCGTTCGGGCTGCTCGTCGTCGCCGCCGGGGCGGTCACGCTGTCGTTGTCCGCACCCTTTGCACGCGTTCTCAGCGCTGACGCGACGAGCCGCGAGAGCGAAACGCCCCGCAACCCCCGCTCGGACAGCCTTCGTGCGAGCGCGTCGGCCCCGGCGGGATCGCCGGCGGCGTCGGCGGTGACCACGATGACCGCGCCGGGCACGAGCGACGTGAGCGCCTCCGTATCCTGAAGCGGAGCGAGCTCCACCGCACGCACCGGCTCTCCACCGACGCGCCTCGCAGCGAGATACTCGGCGAGCGTGAAACCTCGCTGCGGCGGCAGGTAGTAGAAGTTCCCGCTGAGACCGAGCCCCTGACGCAGCCGGCGTAGCAACCGGCTCTCCCCGAGCAGCTCCGTCGGGCTCGTCGACGTCATCAGCGGCAGCAAGTCGTCGTCGAGAGCACGAAGCCGCCGCTCGAGGCCCGCCACGGGCAGAGAGGCGGTCGCGAACGTGGCATGAACCCCCCGGCGCACCAGCTCCCGTGCGACGACCATCGTCGGTCTGTTGCCCGGCTCGACCACGACTGCGACGTCGGGGCTGTGCGTCGACACGCGGCTCAGCGACTTGAGATCGAGCGTGCGCTCGAGGATCGGGTACGTGGTCGGGCTGGCGAACGTCCAGCCTGCGAGCACGAGCGACGATGCAGCCGCGGCCGCGAGCGTTGCCCCGCGTCTCGACGCGCGTGGCAGCTCGCGAGGTTGGGCGCCGACGATCAGGGACGCAGCCGTCGGGGCGTCCTCCAGCCGAGGGCGGACGTCGCTGCCCTCCGACAGGATCGCTTCGAGCGCCGCGTGGAACTCGCCCGGGCTGCGAGCACTGCGCGCGAGCCCGAGCGAGCTCATCGTCTTGGCGTTGTGGCGTGAGTGACCGGGCGGCACGCCGTAGACGATGATGCCGCAGCCCACCGTGAGCGCCTCCAGGCAGGTCACCCCGACCGTGGCGTCGACCAACGCGTCGGCCGCCGCCAGATACGTGCTCATCTGCTGTGTGAAGGCGACGATCCGAACCCTCCCGGTGCGGGCGTAGCGGCGTCGCAGCGCGCTGTGGAGAACCTCGTTTCGACCGCTCAGGCAGACGACGGTGACGTCGGGCAGCGCGAGCGTCGCCTCGACGGCCCCGACGACGTCGCCGACGCCCCAGCCGCCACCGGAAATCAGCACGACCGGTCCGCTCGCGGGCAGGCCGAGCGCCCGCCGCGCGTCGTCGCGATCGACGGCGGCGCGGAACGACGAGGCGACGATCGGCCTCGCGGTGCGTACGCTGTCACGGCCCGCGACGCGCTCGACCGCGGCCGTACAGCGATCGTGCATCACCAGGTGAAGGTCGACGCCGCGGTGGGCCCACAACCGGTGCACGCCGAAATCCGTGATCGTGGCGACGACCGGGATCGAGACGCGCCGGCGGATGCGCAGCCGCCCGAGGACGTTGGTCACTGCAGGATGCGTCGAGACGATCAGCTCCGGGTCGAACGACCGAACGAGCCGCGCCAGAGGTCGCGACCCGAAGAGTGCGAGGCCCCAACGCGCAAGCGCGCGCCCGGGAGCGAAACGGGCGAAGAACAGGTACTCGAGGCCGTATGTCCAGCGGAGCTTGCGCACCTGGACGCGATAGAGATCGCGGCTGAAGAACGGGATCAGCCTGCCGAGGCCGCCCTTGAAGGCGTCCCAGGCGATCACCTCGGCGCCGGTCTCGATCGCGAGCTCCCACTCCAGCGCGCTCGCCGCCGAAGCGTGCCCTTGCCCCTCCTCGCAATAGAGGACGAGCACTCTCACCGATTCAACAGACCTTTCGCGTTCAGGTCCAAGGCAGGCTGAAACCTAAAGCACGGGGCACGAGTCGTGCCGCTCGCCTGCCCTACGGACGCTGCGGGCAACGCCCGCGGGGGAGATACTGCTTGCGCTCGGCGACCGGGCGAACAGCCGCGCGAGTGTCATCTGATGCAGGCAACCTGGACACCGAACAGGGCCTCGAGCTATACCGTCACGCTGGCTAGCCGCGTTCGGAAGTGCGGCACTTTGCGGGAGGCTCTCGACTCGGTTTCGCTGAGTGAAACCGCGTGACGGTTACGACTCGTGCCAGTACCGGCCACGGCCTGCTACATGACTCGAGACACGCTGCCGGAGCCCTGGTTGGCTACAAGACCAACGGCGTATGATCCACGTGTAGTTCAGTCGGCGCTGTCGGACCAAGGAGCGGAAATGCGCCACGCACTCATATCCATCACCAGGGGCTGTCCGACCTCGGAGGGTATGACGCGTGTCGCAGAAAGAGCTGAACCTTGGAATCCTGGCGCATGTAGACGCCGGTAAGACGACTCTCACCGAACGCCTGCTCTACGCGGCCGGCGTCATCGACGACGTGGGAAGCGTCGATGCCGGCACGACGCAGACCGACTCGCTGGCGCTCGAGCAGCAGCGCGGCATCACGATCAAGTCGGCGGTCGTCTCGTTCACGGTCGGCGACGTTCACGTCAATCTCATCGATACACCGGGGCACCCCGACTTCATCGCCAAGGTGGAGCGGGTTCTGAGCGTGCTCGACGGCGCGGTGCTCGTCATCTCCGCCGTCGAGGGTGTGCAACCCCAGACGCGCATCCTGATGCGCGCGTTGGAGCGGCTCCGCATCCCGACGCTGATGTTCGTCAACAAGATCGACCGGACCGGAGCCGGCGAGGAGCGCGTGCTGCAGCTGATCTCGGAGCGCCTGCGCGCGGCGGTGCTTCCCATGGGAACGACCAATGAGTTAGGGACGCGTGCAGCCTCGTTCACCGCGCACGGTGCCGACGACGCCGACTTCGTCGCCCGCCTGACCGAGGTGCTCGCCGAGCGGGACGACCGCATCCTCGCGGCGTACCTCGAGGACGACGGCGGCGTTCCCTACGACCGCCTTCGCACGGAGCTGGCAGCGCAGACGGGGCTGGCGGTCGTCCACCCCGTGTATCTCGGCTCGGCGATCACGGGCACAGGTGTCGAGGAGCTGATGTCCGGCGTCGCGGAGCTGCTTCCGGCGGCCGACGGCGACCCCGAAGGCCCTGTCTCCGGCTCCGTCTTCAAGGTCGAGCGCGTCTCGGGTGGCGAGAAGATCGCCTACGTCCGGATGTTCTCGGGGAGGATCAGGACCCGGGATCGGGTTCGCTTCGGCCATGACGGCGAAGGAAAGGTCACCGCCGTCGCGGTCTTCGAGCGTGGGCGGGCGGTTCAGCGTCCGTCCGTCGGGGCGGGAGCGGTCGCCAAGCTCTGGGGTCTCGGAGACGCCCGGATCGGCGACCGGATCGGCGAAACCGGAGTCGGGGCGACGTCGGCGCAGTTCCCCCCGCCCACGCTGGAAGCAGTGGTGGTGCCCGCTGACCGCGACGAGCGCGCGTGCGTCCGCGTCGTGCTCGAGCAACTGGCCGAGCAGGACCCGCTCCTGAACATCCGGCAGGACGACAGGCACGGGGAGATCTCCGTCTCGCTCTACGGGGAGGTTCAGAAGGAGGTCGTCCAGGCGATGCTGATGGATGACTTCGGGCTCGACATGACATTTCGGGAGGCGACGCCGATCTGCATCGAGCGACCGACCGCTACCGGTGAGGCCGTCGAGATCCTCCACGCGGAGTCGAACCCGTTTCACGCCACGATCGGGCTGCGCATCGAGCCGGCGCCGATCGACTCGGGGATCGAGTTCCACGCGCAGGTCGACCACCGCTCGGTTCCCCTCTTCGTCTACAAGACGGCCGAGAGCTTCGGAGTGCACATGGACCGCTACGTCCGCGAGACGCTGCGCGAGGGTCTCTTCGGCTGGCAGGTCACCGACTGCAGTGTGACGCTGACAGAGTGCGGCTACAGCGTCCCGGACGGCCCTCCATCTCGTCGAGGACCGCTCAGCACGGCCGCCGACTACCGAAAGCTCACGCCGATCGTCGTGATGCAGGCGCTCGAGCGGGCCGCGACAGTGGTCTGCGAGCCGATCGTCCTCGTGCGCCTCGAGATTCCTGCGGACACTGTCGGGGCAGTCGTGTCCCTGGTGACGCGCCTCGGGGCGGCGCTGGCAGCGTCCGCGACACGCGGGCAGCTGACGACCCTCGAGACGATGCTCCCTGCTGCGCGCGCGAGCGATCTGCAGCGCCAGATACCTGGGCTGACGCACGGCGAAGGCGTCGTCGAGATGGAGTTCGGAGGTGCGAGCGCGTCGGTGGGCCCGAGCCGACGCGACGACGGACCACACCGAACCCCCTCAACCGGGGCGAATACCTGATGAGCCTGGCGCGGCGCACGACGTCGGTGACGACGCAGCGGTAGCGATCGACTGAGGCGGACACCCCGCGCCAGACGGTCGAATGTCCCCCTTTTTGGGGACGCTGGCCGACGCCGGAACGCCTTAATCGCGAGAGACAGAGCGTTTCACACACAAGAAGGGACCACCTCATGTCCGGTCTCGACTTGGGGAGTGGGAGCACCGTCCCCGTTCTCGCGGGACGGGGGGGTGTTGGCGTGCGCGGCTGGTTCCTGGTCGGCCTGGTGGTCCTCGTGCCGATCCCCCTCCTGGCGTTGAGCGGGATCGGGTTGCCCCTGCCCAGTATGATCGAGCGCGGCCTGTCCGCGATCCTGCCGGGTGGTTCGTCTTCACACGTACCGGCCGGGCCGGGCTCTCGGGCGCGGACGACGCCGACGAGCCCGCTGAAAGGGCCGGTGTCACTCCACACCGGCGGCTCGCCGACCCTGACCCGCCCCCACCGTGCCTCGACCGGTGGCAGCGCCGGTCCCTCCTCGTCACGCGATCCCAACACGGGCGACCCGACGGCCAGGCCTGGCGGGCCCGGTACCGACGGCGGGTCGACCGTCGGCACGGGCACGCTGCCCGGCACCTCGGGCGTCGGTGCTGGAACAGGCGGACGTGGCCGTGGCGGCACGGGCGCCGGCACCGGAGTCACGGTCGGCGTCAACGCAGGCGGCGCCTCCGTTGGCGCGTCGACCTCTGCATCCAGCATCGGATCCGGAACGTCGGCCGGGGCGAGCGCGCCCGACGGGTCGTCGGCAGAAGTGTCGACCTCCACCTCGACCTCCGGGTCGAGCACCTCGGCAGGAGTGACGACCTCGGACGGCACCTCTGCCGGCGCGACCGTCGGCGGCTCGGACTCGGGCGCCGGAGCATCTACGGGAGCCGGCACCGGCGGTGCCGGGGTAGGGGTATCGGCCCCGACGGACGGATCGGCGCCTGGAGTCACCACGAGCGTGGCGCCCTGACGCCCAGCCCCATGACGATCGATCTGGCAACAACTGCTTCTCGCAAGCGAGGACCGCGACTGGTGTTGCGCTTCGCGGTCCTCGCCGCGATTGGTCTCACGGTCGCGGCGGCGGTGATCGTCGCCCTGGTGCGGCAGGCGTATGCGACGCAGGCAGAGCAGCGCGCGATCGCGCGGGCTCGTCTGGCGACCGAGCTCGTCCTCGACGGTCAGCTCCATCGCTCCGATCTGGCCGGACCGGTGCGCGTGGGACGCCGGCACCGGCTCGACCGCCTGTTCGCGGCCTCCGTCCTGCGGGACGGGATCTTCTCCGCCACCCTCTACAGCCGCCGGGCGGCGCCTGTGTATGCCACGAACCCGAACGGCACATCGGCCCGCGGCGCACAGGCCGACGTCCATGCAGCCCTCGACGGCAAGGTGGTCGCCCGTGTCGCAACGTCGAGCGCGACACCGAAGCGTGTGCTGTACACGTACGTTCCTGTCACGCTCGGAGGTGGCCACGCGAGCGGCGTGGTCGTCCTCGCGCAGGACTTCGGGCCGATCAACGCCGCGACGCGGCACTCCACGCTCGTCGTGGCCGCCGTGCTCGAGGGCGTCCTGCTCGCGTTGCTCCTCCTGCTCGGCCCACCCCTGGCACGTGCCTCGAGGCGAATCGAAAGCCAGGTCGCCGAGCTCGACTGGCTCGCGACGCACGATGAGCTGACCGGCCTCGCAAATCGCAGCGGGTTCGGTCGCGGTCTGCAGCGGGTCGCCGCCGACCCGGGGGCGTCAGCCACCGTGATGCTCGTCGACCTCGAAAGCTTCCACGAGTTCAACGACACCCTTGGCCCCGCCTGGGCGGACGAGCTTCTCGTCAGGGCTGCTGCCAGGCTCGAGACCGTGGACGGTCCGATCCTCCTGGCCAGGACAGGGGAAGACGAGTTCGGCCTCCTGCTCCCCGACGTAGCGTCTCATCCGACCGACCACGTCCACGCAATTCGTTCCGCGTTCGCCGCGCCGCTCATGATCGGAGACCGGCGCGTCGTGATCGACGTGCGGGCCGGAAGCGCGCAGCTTCCGCTTCACGGCACCGAGCCGGACGTGCTGCTCCGCCGCGCGGGCGTCGCACTCTCGATCGCGAAACAGGCCGGGGTCGCAGCGCAGACCTACGACCCCGACCATGACTCGAGCGACGTCTCCCGTATAGCATTGACAGCGGAGCTGCGGATCGCGCTTCGAGAACAGCGACTCGTCGTGCACTACCAGCCGCAGGCGGACCTCGCGACGGGCGCGATCCGGGGAGTCGAGGCGCTCATCCGGTGGCAGCACCCGCACCGAGGGCTCCTGCCCGCGAGCGAGTTCATCGATGCCGCCGAGCAGACCGGGCTGATCGCCGACATCCGGCGACTGGTGATCGAGTCGTCGGCCGCGCAGTGGGAGGCGTGGCGCGGTGCCGGCGCGAAGCTCGACATCGCCGTCAACCTCTCCGCCGTCGACCTGCTCGACCCCGAGCTGCCCCGCGAGATCGAGTCGGCGCTCTCGAAACACGCGATGCCGGCCGAATACCTCGTGCTCGAGATCACCGAACGGACGCTCCTCCGCAGCGAGCAGCAGGGGAACAACGTGCTCCGCGATCTCCAGCGCATCGGCGCGCGCCTGGCCGTCGACGACTACGGGACCGGCTATTCGTCGCTCGCAGCTCTGCGTAACCTTCAGGCGCGGCAGGTGAAGCTCGATCGCACGTTCGTCCAGGGCCTCCCGGGCGACGGAGCCAACGAGGCGATCGTGCGCTCGACGATCGAGCTGGCTCACACGCTCGGCGCCACGGTCGTCGCCGAGGGCGTCGAGACGCGCGCCCAGTGGGACCATCTCGCGCGCGCAGGCTGTGACGTCGCGCAGGGCTATCTGATCGGAAAAGCGCTCAGCCCGGAAGCGGTCCTGCCTCTCGTCCAGACGCTTCGGTCGGTGCACATCGCCGCCTAGGATCGACAGCCGCGGGGGGAATCGCCCGCTAACGTCGTAATGACGACCCATGTGATAGGACGGTGGTCGTGCGGACGGGCCTCGTCGACGCCGTACTTGCCCGTCTCGGCGTCGGACATCCATCCCCCGATCTCGCCGGATTGCGACTCGTCTATTCCGCGTGGTGCGGCTCGGTTCCGTTCGAGAACACCCTGAAGCTGATCCACATCGCAGAGGAGCAGCCCGGCCCGCTGCCCGGCTCCACGACGGAGTCCTTCTTCGACGCGTGGCTCGAGCACGGGACGGGCGGCACGTGCTGGGCCGGAAACGGCGCGCTGCACGACCTGCTCGCCGCGCTCGGCTTCGCGGTCGAGCGAGCGATCGCGACGATGTTGCCGACGCCGGACATCCGAGGGCCGAATCACGGCTCGGTGATCGTGAGCATCGACGGAGACCGTTGGATCGCCGACGCATCGATCCTGAGCGGCGAGCCGATCCGGATCGCTGTGCCCGGCGAGATCGATGGGTCGTTACCTCCGCCCCGCTTCGACCTCGTCGACGGCAAGCCCGCCGTGGTGTGGCGCATGCTGCGCGCGCCAGACGGATTTCCGTGCCGGATCGACAGGATCGGCGCCGACCGGAGCGAGTTCGACGTGCTCCACCAGCGCACAGCCGCCTGGAGCCCGTTCAATTACCAGCTCACCGCACGGCTCATGCGAGACCGCCGAAGCTTCGGTGTCGAGGCAGGGCGGCGCTTCCTGCTCCATCTGGACGGGACGTTCGACGCATCACCGCTCGAGGGCGAGGAGCGCCTGCGTTTCCTCGTCGAGGACATGGGCATCGCGGAGGCGATCGCGCGGCGCGTGCCGCCCGACCGCCCCGTTCCGCCGCGGCCCTGACTCCGGCCGCCTATTGACCGACAGCAGGTGCGCGCTCGACGCGGAACAGACGCCACTCGCCGGGAATGCCCTTCAGCTCGTGGACGCCACGGTCTTCGAAGCCGATCCCTGACCCCGCGACGAGGTCCTTGACTGTGCTCGAGACGACGACCTCCCCACCCCGCGCGTTCGCCGCGACGCGTGCTCCGGTATGGACGGCGATCCCTGCCACCTTGCCGTCGACGACCTCGCACTCACCGGTGTGCAGACCTGCGCGAACCTCGATCCCGAGCTCGCGTACGCGATCGACGACGGCGCACGCGCAGCGGATCGCGCGCGCCGGCCCGTCGAACGAGGCGAAGAAGCCGTCGCCCGCGGTGTCGATCTCGTGGCCCCGAAAACGCGAGAGCTCGCGCCGGACGATCGCGTGATGGTCCTCGAGAAGCTCGCGCCACGCACGATCGCCGAGCTCGAGGGCCTTACCGGTGGCGTCGGCGATGTCGGTGAAGAGCACGGTCGCCAGCATCCGGTCGGGCTCGGCCTCCTCCCATCCCCCCGACTCCCACAGGTCGGTGAGGAACCGGCCGGTCTCGTCCTTGATGCGATCGGCCGCGCCGCCGAGCGCGAGGTGTCCCACGCTCGGGAGCTCGACGTACTGCGCACCCGGAATCTGACCGGCGAGGTACCGCGCCGCGGCAGGTGGCACGAGCATGTCGCTCTCGCCGTGCAGGATCAATGTGGGCACGCGAACGGCGGGCAGCACGTGACGGATGTCGATCTCTTTGTTCATCCTCAGCAAGGCCTCGAGCATCCCCGGGCTGGCGCCGTAGCGCAGGTAGTCGACGAACGCCTCGAGCTCCTCTTCGTCGAAGTTGCCGAGTGTGCGAGCCGCGTCGAGCGCCTGATCACGAGCGCCGTAGATCCGCAGCTCGTGCTCGATTTCGCGCTCGTAGTCGTCCTCGGTGCGACCCCAGGGATAGTCCGGCGCCCAGAGCGTTCGCGCGAAGGGGCTCCGCAGGACGAGCGCGGCCGTGCGTTCGGGATACGTGGCACCGAAGAGGAGGCTCATCGACGCACCCTCCGACAGGCCGAACAGGGCCGCCCGACGGGAGCCGACAGCGTCCATCACTGCACGGACGTCGTCCATCCGCGTCTCGAGCGTCGGAGCACCGCTCACCGGGTCGGACATCCCGGTGCCCCGCTTGTCGAACTTGATCAGCCGCGAGAAGGACGCGAAGTTGGAGAGCGACTGACCGAACCCCGGCAGCCTCCACGCCAGCTCCAGGTGCGTCACGAACCCGGGGACGAAGACGAGATCGAAAGGCCCGTCGCCCAGTACCTGATAGGCGATGTTGACGTCGCCGCTGCGGGCGTAACGGGTCTCCGGAAGAGTGTCCACCTCTACGGTCCATTCTCGCGGTCGGCGCAGCGCCGCTGCCAGTAGCCTCTCGTTGCACGGATGCGAGAGGAGCGGTCTTGAGCTCGAACGGACGGCGGAGAGTGGTGATCACAGGACTCGGCGCGGTAACCCCGCTGGGAAACGACGTGCGCTCGTCCTGGGACGCGCTCGTCGCAGGCGCCTGCGGAGTCGGGCCGATCACCGCCTTCGATGCGTCGGCGTATCCCGTTCGGTTCGCCTGCGAGCTCAAGGAGTTCGAGCCGGGTGATTGGCTCGACCGCAAGCAGGTCCGGCGTCTGGACCGGTTCGCGCAGATGATCGTCGCGGCCGCGCGGCAGGCCGAGGCGGACGCAGGCCTCGACGTAGCGGCCGAGCCGGAGCGAATCGGCGTGGCCGCCGGTACCGGGATGGGCGGTCTCACCGCATACAAGCATTGCTACGACACGGTCAAGGAGCGGGGCGCCGATCGCGTCAGCCCGTTCTCGGTCGCCGCGATCATGCCCAACAGCGGCGCCGGCTGGATCTCGATCGAGCTCGGCACGAAGGGACCGCTGTCGCTGCAGTGCACGGCGTGCGCGGCTTCGCAGATGGCAATCGGAGACGGTGTCGACGCGATCAGGCTCGGGCGTGCAGAGGTCATGCTCTGCGGCGGCAGCGAGGCGGGGATCACGACCGTCGGAATCGCCGGGTTCGGCGCAATGCACGCGCTGTCGAGGCGAAACGACGACCCCGAGCACGCGAGCCGGCCGTTCGACGCAGGTCGCGACGGCTTCGTGATGGGCGAGGCCGGCGCCGTGCTGGTGCTCGAGGAGCTGGAGCATGCGAGGAGCCGTGGCGTCCGGATCTACGCGGAAGTACTCGGATACGGAACGTCATCAGACGCACAGCACGTGACCGAGCCCGATCCGAGCGGCGCCAGCCCTGCCCGCGCGATGCAAATGGCCTTCGCAGATGCAGGAATCTCGCCGGAGGAGATCGACTACGTCAACGCGCACGGCACGTCGACGCCGCTCGGCGACGCGAGCGAGACCCGCGTTGTCAAGCAGGCGCTCGGCGACGACCTGGCACGCCGGGTCCCGATCTCCTCGACGAAGGGCGCCACCGGCCACTGCCTCGGTGCGTCGGGCGCCGTCGAGGCGATCTTCTGCACACTGGCGATCGTCGAGGGGATGCTGCCGCCGACGATCAACTACGAGCTCCCCGACCCGGAGTGCGATCTCGACTACATCCCGAACGAGGCGCGAACGGCCGACGTCCGGATCGCGGTCTCCAACTCGTTCGGGTTCGGCGGGCACAACGCTTCCCTCGTCCTGGGCCGCTTCGAGCCCTAGCGCATGGCCGCGATCGAGCTCGAGCACGTCACGAAGGAGTTCACCGGAGGTGTCGTCGCCGTCGACGATGTCAACCTGACCGTCGCTGACGGTGAGTTCATGGTTCTCGTCGGCCCGTCGGGGTGCGGCAAGTCGACGCTCCTGCGGATGATCGCGGGGCTCGAGGAGATCACCGAGGGAACCATCTCCATCGGAGATGTCGACGTCACGGAGCTCGCTCCGCCCGACCGCGACATCGCCATGGTCTTCCAGAACTACGCGCTCTACCCGCACATGAGCGTCAAGGAGAACCTCGGCTTCGGGCTGAGCGTACGGCGGACGCCCAAGACCGAGATCGTCCGACGTGTTCGCGAGGTGGCGTCGCTCTTGGGCCTCCAGGATCTGCTCGACCGCAAGCCTGCCCACCTGTCCGGCGGGCAGCGGCAGAGAGTTGCGATGGGGCGGGCGATCATCCGCGAGCCGAAGGCGTTCCTCATGGACGAGCCGCTCTCCAACCTCGACGCGAAGCTGCGCGTCGGCATGCGCGCCTCGCTCGCCCAGCTGCACGCGCGCCTGGCGGTGACGAGCATCTACGTCACGCATGACCAGACCGAGGCCATGACGCTCGGCCAGCGGGTCGCTGTCATGCGCGACGGTCGCATCGTCCAGGTCGACGTGCCACAGCGCCTCTATCAGGCGCCGCGAGATCTCTTCGTGGCGGCGTTCATCGGCTCGCCGTCGATGAACCTCGTCGAGGCGAGGGTGACGGGAGACGAGATCGTCTTCGGGCAGTTTCGGCTCCCGCTCGCGTCGGGGCGCCGGCCCGCGGGCGGCGTCGACCGTGTCGTCCTCGGCATACGACCAGAGGCGTTCGACGGCGCAGCCTTTGCGCGGCCGCATCTCCCGCGCCTGACGGTCCCGGTCGAGGTGCTCGAGGAGCTCGGCTCCGATGCCTTCGCCTTCTTCCGCGTGCGCGCGCCACGCGTTACCGTCGAGACACGTGACGCCGTCGACGACGAGGCGAGCTTGCTGGCCGAGGAAGACTCACTCTTCACGGCGCGCGTCGATCCGGCCAGCTCGGCGCGCGTGGGCACGGAGCTTGAGCTCGCCGTCGACCCCGCGACCTTCCACTTCTTCGACGTGAACTCGGGCGAGAGCCTGCTGGCGTCGGACCAGAAACCCTGACCCTTCACTTCCCGATACCCGCGGTCAGCCCTCTGACGAAGAACCGCTGCCCCGAGAGGTAGAGCAGCACGACCGGGGCGATCGAGACGAGGGCGCCGGCGAGGACGAGCGGCTGGTTCGTCGTGTAGCGCCCCTGGAACTGTGCCAGGCCCGACATCAGCGTCCGCGCTCGGTCGTTCTGCAGGAAGACGAGCGCGATCAGCAGTTCGTTCCAGACCCAGATCGCCTGCACGACGACGAGCGTGAAGGCCGCTGCGCCCGAAAGCGGCATGACGACTCGCCTCAGCACCGTAAATGGGCCGGCACCCTCGACGGACGCCGCCTCGACGAGCTCGTGCGGCACTGTCCGGAAGAAGTTCGTCAGGAAGAAGACCGCGAATGGCACGAGGAGCCCCGTGTAGAACACGATCACCGACTGCAGATGGTTGACCCAGCCGGTGTCGACCATGAGCACGAACATCGGCACGAGCAGCGTCACCGGCGGCACTACCATCAGCGCGACGTTCGCGGAGAGAAAGAGCCGGTGGCCGCGGAACCGGCCGAACACGACTGCATACGCGGCGAGCAGCGCGATCAGCGTCGACACCGCGACCGACGAGACGGTGACGAAGAAGCTGTTCCACATCCAGCGCGGCAGCGGGTTGTCGACGATGATCGCGCGCAACGAGCCGAGCGTGGGGTGGGACGGGAAGCCGGTCGGGTCGAGCTGGTAGGCGTCGTTCGTCTTCAGCGCCGTGGTCACGATGAAGTAGAGCGGGTAGAGCGCCGAGAGGCAGATGATCACGAGGAACGTGTGGCGCGACAGCACGCCCACGAGACGTCCGCCGGTCGTCGTCCTCACGCCGCCGCCGCCCGGCGTCGCACCCACAGGGAGAGTCCGATCAGCGCGCTCGCCATGCCGAGCAGCATCACGGCCACGCTCGCGGCCGTCCCGTTGGCGCCGTTCGAGAAGCTGCGCCAGATGTAGAGCTCCATCACGCTCGACGCGTAGCCGGGCCCGCCGGACGTGAGGATGTAGACGTAGTTGAAGACCCAGGAGAGCACGGTGATCACCTGGATCACCGTGAGCAGCTCGATGATGGGCCGGATCTGCGGGACGAGGACGCGGAGCTGGAGCTGCCACCAGCCGGCGCCGTCGATGCGCGCGGCTTCGGCTGTCTCGGGCGGCAGCGCGAGCAGCGCGGCAGTGAAGACGACGACGCCAAAGCCGAGCTGCTGCCACACGACGAGCCCGCCCACCGACCCGATCGCCAGGTGCGAGTTACCGAGCCAGTCCTGCGCCAGCCCGCCCAGATGGGCATGCCTGAGAGCTGTGTTCAGGACGCCGTTCTCCTGGAGCAGGAACGAGAAGGCGACGCCGATTGCGGTCGCCGGCAGAACGTAGGGGAGGAAGACGATCGCCTGGTAGTGCCGCATGCCGCGGATGCGATCGTTCAGCACGAGCGCGATCGCCAACCCCAGCCCGAGCATCACGGGCACGGTCACCAGCAGCTTGACGTTGTTGAGGAGCGACTGGCGGAACGACGGGTCGTGGATCACGCCCCTGTAGTTGTCGAGACCGACCCAGATCGGCGAGCTGAAGTTGCCGGCATAGAAGCTGTCGCGGACGACCTGGACGAGAGGGAAGCCAAACGCGAACACCATCGCGGCGAGCGCCGGCAGGGCGTACAGGTAGGGCCAGAGCACCCGCCGCCCCTTGCGGCGGCGGGCGCCCTTCGGAGGGTTGTCGCTCAGCCTCCGCTGACCCACTTCGTGTAGGCGCGGAACTCGTCCGGATGCTGGCTCTTCCACTTCGAGAGCTCGGTCTCCCAGAGCTTCACGGCCGCAGCAGGCGAGCCCGACCCGGAAGTGATCAGCTCACCGGCGACCAGATCGGCGTTGCCGTCCACCTGCGGCGGCACGAAGTTCTCCGGCCACACCGACACCGGCGACTGGTCCAGCTTGAGCTGGATCTTCGCGATCGGGTCCTTCACCAGCGAGGACGGGAAGCGCCGATCGGCGGGGAAGACGCCCGTCGCCTTGTACCACGCTCTGAGGGCCTGCGGCGAGTGCAGGAACACGAGGAACTGTGCCGCCGCCCGCGGGTGCTTTGACCAGCTCGTGATGAACGCCGACGACGACTGCGTCGTGTCGTAGCTCGTGGCCAGCTTGCCCTTGCCCCAGACCGGGATGGGGCCGACGCCCAGGTTCTTCACGCCAACCTGCTTCTCCCACTGCGTGACGTTGCCGTCCGTGCCCCACGACATCGCGACCTTCTTCTGGCCGAACAGCTGGAAGCCCTGGCCGAACGTGATCGATGCGACGTCGGAGTTCAGGTAGCCGTTCTTCCTCAGGTCGGCGAGCAGCTGGTAGAAGCCGGAGAACTTCGGGTCCGAGAACTTCGCCTTACCGATCATCGCCGCCTTGAGCTCGTCGATCGAGTTGAGGTTCTGCTTGCCGATCAGCGAGAAGAACCAGGCGCCCCCGTAGCCGTCCTTGTTGCCCATGCCGAACGGCGTGATCCCCGCTGCCTTCAGCTTCTTCGCGTCGGCGAGGAACTCGGTCCAGGTCTTCGGCCCCTTGTTCGGGTTCAGACCCGCCTTCTTGAACAACGCCTTGTTCCACACGAAGGGGATCCCGAGCAGGTACTGCGGCATCGCCCACAGCTTTCCGCTCGACATGTTCTCCGCCGTGCCGATCCAGTTCTTGATCTCGCCGGCCGGCACGTAGTCGGAAATCGGCACGGACGCGCCGTTCCAGGCCGGCGTCAGCACGGGCAGGGTCGCCCATTGCGTCGCGATGTCCGGCCCCTGGTGCGTCTGCCCCGCGGTCGTGAACGCCGAGGTGAGCGTGTCGGTCGACTGCTCGACGACGGTGATCTTCACCTTCGGGTGCGCCTTCTCGTAGAGCGCGACCTCCTTCTTGAGCCAGCCGTTGGCGCCGGGCGCGTCGCTCTCGGCCCAGTACCAGTAGGTCAGGTTCGCGTTGTTCGGATCGTCGCCGGTGACCCTCGCCGGCTTCGACGCTGCGCCCGACGCGAACGCCGCCGCAGCCACCGCAAGCGCGGCACCGAGCGCCAGCATTACCTTCCTCCTCGGCATCTTCCCTCCGCTCCTCGGGAAAGCGGGCGAGCAGAGCCTCGCCCTACAAACGACCCCGAGCATTACTCCGTGCGCCCGGGAGTGTCAACCCGGAGCGGCGCCTCCGGGAGCACCTGGCCGCCGTCCACGACCAGCGTCTGGCCCGTGATGTATCTCGCCTCGGGTGAGGCGAGGAAGCGGACGGCCCAGCCGACGTCGCCCGGGTCGGCGTAGTACCCCATCGGGATCGACGTCAGCATCAGGCGCTGATGCTCGTCACTCATCCCGGCGAAGCCCGGCGTCGCGACGTTTCCCGGCAGGACGGCGTTGATCGTGATGCCGCTGGTTGCCAGCTCGATCGCTGCGCTGCGCATGAAGCCGAGCATCGCGGCCTTCGACGCTCCGTAGTGCGCGAATCCCGGCTGGCCCGTTACGGGACCGGTGATGGACGAGGTGAGCACGATGCGGCCGTATTGCCGCGACGACATCGACGGAGCGCACGCCTGCACGACCCGCACCGCGCCCTTGACGTTCACGTCCATCACCTGATCCCAGAGCTCGTCGTCGATCTCGCCGAGCTCGGCGACCGGATAGATGCCCGCGTTGGCCGCGAGGATGTCGATCCGTCCGTGCACGGCGAACACATGCCCCACCATCGCCTCGACAGCGCGGCGGTCGGTGACATCGGTCGTCACGGTGGCGACGTCCAGACCCTGCACGCGAAGCTCCGTCGCCGTCGACTCGGCCAGCTCCCGGTTCACATCACACAGGACGACCCGTGCGCCCTCGGCAGCGAGCACGGACGCGATCCCTCGCCCGATGCCCCGCGCGGCACCGGTCACGATCGCGACCTGGTCGGTGAGCCGTTGCATGACGGGGCCCGAATATAATCGCGCGCCGACATGCAGCGGTTCCCCGCGAGCGACGCGAAGTTCGCCTACAGCCCCGAGCACGCGTCGATCGGAACGGTGGAACCGGGCGAGCGCTTCCAGGTCGAGTCGGTCGAGGGGTTCTTCGGCTACTTCAACTCTCCGGCCGACTTCACGCCGGAGCGCTACGCGGAGGCGGAAGCGCACAAGTGGGCGGTGACCGGTCCGATCACGGTCGTGGGCGCGCAGGCAGGCGGCGCCGTGGCGGTGACCATCCACGACGTCGAGGTCGTGACGCCCGGCGTCGTCGTCTACGGCAGCTACACCGCCGACGACCCGCTCGCCTGGTGGGACGACGAGAGCGCGTGCGAGGTGTACCCGGCGGAAGGCGGCGCTCTTCGCTTCGACGACCGAACGACGCTCCCCACGCGCCCGCTGATCGGGTGCCTCGCCGTGGCGCCCGCCCAGGGAACGCTGCACGCCAAGCTGCAGGGCCGCTACGGCGGCAACATGGACTGCCGCGAGCTCCGGGCAGGCGCCACGCTCGTTCTGCCCGTCGCGCACGACGGCGCCGGGCTCTACTTCGGCGACTGCAAGGCCCTGATGGGGGACAGCGAGATCGTCGGGCCGCCCGAGGTCGGTGCGCTGGTGACCGCGAGCGCGGAGCCGCGCGAGCGCCCGGCGGCGATGGAGTGGCCGCGGCTGGAGACGACCGACAGCATCACCACGATCGTCTCGGGCACACCGCTCGAGTGGAGCGCCCGTCAGGCGTTTCGCGAGCTGCTCGAATGGGTCGTCGCGGAACACGACCTGCCGCGTCCGAAAGCCGCGCTTCTCCTCGCGATGATCGCCAACGCCGGCATCTGCCAGATCAGCAACACCGACTACACCGCGTGCTGCACGGCGCCGCGCGACGTGTTGCGGCCGTACGCCCGCGGTTAGCGGACAAGCCCGCGCGCGGCGACGCGGATCACGCGCTCGACGGTGCCGTTCCGGACGCCGAGCAGGCCCTCGTGGAGGTTCACGCAACCACAGGCGTGATTCGGGATCACGTGCAGACGGTCGCCGACCGCCGGGCGCTCCGACATCGCAGAGACGTCCACGTAGCCGTGCTCCTCGTTGAGCGCGCGCAGCCGTGCGTCGGGCAAACCCACGATCAGGCCGTTGCCGCCGTCGTGATGCCCGTCCGACGTGAGGGTCTTCGAGCCGGCATCGATGACGACCTGGCCCGGTACCGCATCGGAGACGACCGTGACCGCGACCGTGAGCGCGCAGGCGTCGAAGCCGAGGCCGGGCTCGCCGACAGCGTCGTTGCGGTCTAACAAGGCGTAGGTTCCCGCCCGCAGCTCGTTCACGCAGGTCGTGTGCGTCATGTAGCGCGTCGGCGTCGAGCCGCCCGAGACCCGGTCGCACCCGATTCCGGCGGCGAGGAATGCGTCACGGGTCTCGCGAAGCAGGGCGTCGACCTCCTCGACCGCCTCGACGATCGTCGCCGGATCCTCGCGGACGTGACCCGGGTAACAGCTGATGCCCGTGACCTCGACGCCCGGTAGGCGCGCGAGCTCATGCGCCACGGCGAGCGCACCTGCCGGCGTCACCTGCCCTGTCCGGTGGAGCCCCACGTCGAGCTCGACGAGGAGCTCCGCCTTCGCGCCGACACGGTGGAGAGCCGCCGACAGGCCCTCGGCGGGCGGGACGCTGTCGACGGCGACCGTCAGCTCGAGACCATCGGCTGCGAGTCGGGCCAGGCGGTCCCACTTGTCGACGCCGAGGGACGGATAGTGGACGAGGACGCGCGGAGCACCCGCCTCGTGGAACACCTCCGCCTCGCCGGTCTTCGCGACCGTCAGCCCACCCGCGCCGATCGCGAGCTGCCGCATGCCGATCTCGGGCGACTTGTGCGTCTTGGTATGGGGCCAGAGCGATATCGCGTGCTCGTCGGTATACGACTGCAGGCGCTGAAGGTTCGCCTCGAGGCGATCGAGATCGACGACGGCGACAGGCGTCTCGACCTCTTCGAGCGTACGACCGACCTGGGCTTCGAGCAGCTCCAGCGTCCGTTCCGCACCGCTCCGAATCTCGGCTGACTTCGCGCTCGCCGTCATCCGTAGTGGAGCATAGTGCGGCGAGAGTTCGATGACCGATCTGAAGGGCGGAATCGTGGAGACAGCAGGCGAGGGCAGGTCCAGGCTCGCTCCGCTGATCGTCCTCGACCGGGTCGAGGCGTTTCTCGACGCACACGGGCTCGGCGCCGGTCCGGTGAGCGCGCGCAGGATCGGGGTGCCCGGTGGGTCGAACTTCACGTTCCTGCTCGAGCGCGGAGGCGACCGCTACGTCCTCCGCCGCCCGCCGCGACCGCCACTCCCACCCTCCGCACACGACATGGTGCGTGAGGCGCGTCTGCAACTCGCACTCGCGAGGCAAGGGATTCGGGTGCCTCCGATCGTGGCCGTCTGCGAGAACGCGGCCGTACTCGGCGTGCCGTTCTACGTCATGGAGCATCTGGACGGGTGGGTGATCGGCGACGAGCTTCCGCCCCACCTGGGCGAGGACACAGACGCGCGGCGCGACGTCGGCCTCGATCTGGTGGACACCCTCGCCGAGATCCACCAGGCCGACATCACCGAGCCCGACCTGGCCGCGTTCATCCGGCCGGGCAGCTACGCGGAGCGGCAGGTGCGGCGCTTCTCCGAGCTCTGGCCCCTCAATGCGACTCGGGTGCTTCCCGTGCCCGAAATCGGACGGCGTCTGACGGCGGACATTCCCGAGCCGCTGCCGCTTGCGGTCGTCCACGGCGACTACAGGCTCGGCAACGTCATGATTGAGCTCGACTCCGCGCGTATCGCTGCCGTCCTCGACTGGGAGATAGGAGCGATCGGGGACCCGCGCGCCGATCTCGGCTACCTCGTGGCGACCTACACCGCGCCGGGTGGGGAACCGAATGCACTCGGCACGTCGCCGGCCACCGGCTCAGCCGGCTTTCCGTCTCGTGCGGATCTGATCGCCCGCTACGAGAAGACGACCGGCTCGAGGGTCACGAGGCTCGCCTGGTTCGAGGCGCTTGCGCTCTGGAAGGCAGCGGTGTTCTGCGAGGCCATCTACGGGCGCTACATTCGCGGTGAGCTCGGCGAGGCGCCGCAGGCCGCGCGCTTCGAGGCGGTCGTGCCGCGGCTTGTCGAGGCCGCCGGCGAAGCGCTCGCGCGCGACACGGGCTCCGGTAGCGTGAGTCGGCGAGGAGCCGAGTGAGCGAGACCCCCCTGATCCGCGTGCCTGCCCGCGGCGAGAAGATCGTGCCCGGGGAACCGGTGCCGGACAACCCGATCATCCCGTTCATCGAGGGTGACGGGATCGGCACGGACATCACCCCGGTGATGCAAAGGGTTGTCGACGCGGCGGTCGAGCAAACCTACGGCGGCGCACGCCGCATCGAGTGGATGGAGGTCTACGCCGGCGAGAAGTCGACGCGCCTGTACGGGGCCGACGTCTGGCTCCCGGACGAGACGCTCGCCGCCCTGCAGGAGTACAGCGTCTCGATCAAGGGACCGATGACGACACCCGTCGGCGGGGGAATCCGTTCGCTCAACGTGGCGCTGCGGCAGGAGCTCGACCTGTACGTGTGCCTGCGACCCGTCCGGTACTTCCGTGGCGTCCCGAGTCCGCTCAAGGATCCGGCGCAAACCGACATGATCATCTTCCGGGAGAACACCGAGGACATCTACGCCGGTATCGAATGGGAGGCGGAGTCCGAGGGCGCCCGCAGGGTGATCTCGTTCCTCGAGGACGAAATGGGGGTGCGGAACATCCGCTTCCCGCGGACCTCCGGCATCGGCGTCAAGCCCGTGTCCCGCGAGGGCACGCAGCGCCTCGTGCGCAGGGCGCTCCGCTACGCGATCGAGAACGACCGCAGCTCGGTCACACTCGTGCACAAGGGCAACATCATGAAGTTCACGGAGGGGAGCTTCCGAGACTGGGGCTACGCCCTCGCGGCGGAGCAATTCGACGCAGCCCCACTCGACGGCGGTCCGTGGCTCTCGTTCGAGAACCCGCAGACGGGTCGTGCGATCGTGGTCAAGGACGTGATCGCGGACGCCTTCCTGCAGCAGATCCTGCTGCGGCCCGGTGAGTACGACGTGATCGCGACGCTGAACCTGAACGGGGACTACATCTCGGACGCGCTCGCGGCGCAGGTGGGCGGCATCGGCATCGCACCGGGCGGCAACCTCTCCGACGAGGTGGCGGTGTTCGAGGCGACGCACGGCACGGCCCCCAAGTACGCCGGCCAGGACAAGGTCAACCCGGGGTCGCTCATCCTCTCCGCGGAGATGATGCTGCGCCACCTGGGCTGGCGCGAGGCTGCCGATCTCGTGATTTCCGCGATGGAGGCCACGATCATCGACAAGGTCGTGACGTACGACTTCGCCAGGTTGATGGAGGGTGCCAAAGAGGTCTCCACATCGGCGTTCGGGCAGGCGATGATCGAGCGCATGTCGCTGTACTCCACCTAGCAGCGCTCAGATCTCGCTCAGATTCGGCTGCGCCCGTCACGCGTTCGTGCCGAGTTCGCCGCGGTTTCTCCACAGATGGCGCTGCATGCAGGGCTTTCCTGCGACGTGCCCGGTTCGGACACTGGGCGAGCGCCGGTGCCGCCAGCTACCCCTCCCTCGTCAACGACAACGAAGGAGGAGAGGTGAAGCGACAGGCGATCGGCCTTGCCGCGGCCGCGACGCTGGCACTCGGAGGCGCGGCGGCGTTCGCCGCCGTGAGTGCCGGAGACGGTTCGATCCACGCGTGCAGGGTCAAGCGTCACGGCCTGCTCCGCGTCCCGGACGCGGGCAAGACGTGCAAACGGACGGAGACGGCGCTCACCTGGAGCATCCAGGGACCCGCCGGTCCTGCGGGTCCCGCCGGGCCGGCCGGCACACCCGGACCTGCCGGGCCGCCCGGGCCGAAGGGCGATCAAGGCCCGTCGTCGATCGGCGCGCTCGTGGGCACGCCCTGCACCACGTTCGAGAACGAGCAGGGCACGATCTCGGTGGACGTCACCGCGACAGACCTGATCGTGCTCCAGTGCGACGCCGGAGCGAGCGGTGGCGGAGGCGGCGGAGGCGGCGGCGGCACAGTGCCCGCGCTCGTGATCAACGAGATCGACTACGACCAGGTCGGGAGCGACACGGTCGGCTTCGTCGAGATCCGCAACAACGGCGGTGCGACGGCGACCCTGGACGGCATCGCGCTCGTGTTCGTCAACGGCGGCGACTCCGCCGAATACGACCGCGTCGCACTGACGGGAACCCTGGCAGCCGGCTCATACCTCGTCGTCCCGAAGGACGCGCAGAACGGCGCGCCCGACGGCGTCGCGCTGATCGACACGACCACCAAGACGCTACTGGACGGCCTGTCGTACGAGGGCTCGATCACGAGCACGACGATCGACGGCCAGACGTACTCCCTCGTCGAAGGCGCACCGCTGCCGGCGGCCGTGGCCGACTCGAACACCGTCGACGGCTCACTGATCAGGAATCCCGACGGGCAGGACTCGGACAACGCCGCGACCGACTGGGCGTTCACGACGACGCCCACCCAGGGAGCCGCGAACGCGCTGACGGCCCCGACCCCGTAGGACGACCACTGCGGGGTGGCGCCACCCGGCCGCCACCCCGCTACCGCGCGCGTCGCCGACGCGCCCGCGCGGAGATGTCCGCGGCGAACTCGTCCAGGCGCCCACTTTCGATCAGTACAGGGCGTAGACGGACCACCTCGCCGGAACGCCGGCCGAGAGGCATCGGTACTATCTGTCCCCCCGACCCGTGCCGGGAGGCGTCGGCGGTAAGACTTTGCGGGGTGCTGCTGCCGTTCGTTGCGTACCGGCTGACGTGAAGAGTGTGATTCGACCATGACGCTGAAGCGAAAAAGCGTGCTCCGGCAGGCCGGACGAATGCTGAGGCTGCGGCCGGCCAGCGAGGCGGTCTTCGATCGAGTCCGGCTCGCGGTCGATCTTCGCTCGGATCGCGTCTACCAGCCGCTCACGTGGATCGGACGCGGGAACGCCGACGCCGAGCGCGCCCAGGGCGTCGAGACGCGGTGGCACGTGATGCTCCCGGTGATCGAGGCGCTCGGAGTGCGCAACGGCCTGGACATCGGCTGCAACTTCGGGTGGTACGTCTTCGAGCTTGCCTCGCGAGGCATCCCGGCGCTTGGCGTGGAGTCTCACCCGCCTTACTACCGCACCGCCATGCTCGCCCTCCGGCAGAGCGAGATCCAGGAGGCGGGGATTCTGGTGATGAACGTGACGCCGAACAACACGTCGCTCCTGCCCGACTCGGACTGCGTCATTCTCCTCGCCGTGTGGCACCACCTCGTGCGTGCCTACGGGCTCGACGCCGCCACCGACATCCTCGAAAAGGTGTGGCGCAAGACCCACAAGGTGCTGTTCTTCGAGACAGGGGAAGACGAGATGGGCCCCGAATACGGGTTGCCGGCGTTCGAGCCCGATCCGCGCACGTGGTTGACCGACTATCTCGGACGGCATTGCGAGGGGGCAACGGTGCGGCACCTGGGCCAGCACCACGGCGGCTCGGGCGACGAGGTCGTCGCCTATCGCAACCTGTTCGCGGTGGTGCGATCGGCCTGACCCTGTCGGACGATGCGCTAGCGGTCGTGGGCTAGGTGAGGAGCCGTGCCACGAGCTCGTGGCACAACTCGACGATGTTCTCGACACTCCGCTCGTAGGCCGATCGACGTCCTCCGAACGGATCCGGGAGCTCGGGTATCCGAGCTGGCCGGCCGCGTTCGTCACGAGCTGCGGCGGCACGTGCGACGACCGCGGCAGCGCGGCTGCGGACGTCTTTCTCGTGACCGACCTGGGGTTCGGGGTCGAGCTCACGAAGGAGCTCGACGAGCTCGGGAAGCGTGAATGTCCGAGCACGCACGGCTCCTGCCTCGACGATGGCTGCCGAGACGTGGAACCGTTCGAACCCCAGCACGAGATCGGTGCTGCCGAGGTCGGCCGAGGCAAGCGAGGTCGTCAGATGACCGCTGAGATCGACACCGTGTCTTGCGGCGGCCTCGATCGCCTGCGGAAGAGCCGGAATCGCGCCGAGGTCGAGGGTGCCGTACGACGAGACGCGGAAGTCAGCTCCGCCGAGAAGGCGCAGCAGCTCCGCGGCGACCGCGCTCCGAACGCGGTTGCCGGTGCACAGGAACGCCACCACGAACGGCTGCTGAACCGCTCCCGGCGCGAGCTCGTCGATCCCCCCGACTCGTCTCTCCGGATTCTTCACTTCGGCGGTCGGGCCACACTAACGGGGTCGCCTCGCGCGGGGTTCGGTTGGCTGACAGATGTCACCATCGCTTGCGAGGTCGGGTCCGACTCGTATCCTGTGAATGGTGCCCGCGGAGCCTACCTCTCAGCCTCGCGGGGCGACTCTCGGCATCGGCAAGGTCGACATCGCGGCGCTCGGGCCGGGAGTCGTGGCCTTCGCGGCGCTTGTCCTGCTGGCGGTGAAGGACGGCGGCTACGCGGCCACCGCGTGGTACCTCGCCGCGCTGTATCTGCTGGCGCTGCTCGCCGTGGTCACCGTCGGCTCGCGTGGACGCATCCTTCGGCTCTCGCGGCCCGCGACCGTCGCGGTTGCGTTCATGGCGGCGTTCACGACGTGGAGCTTCGCCTCGATCTCGTGGGCGGGGGTCAAGGGCGACGCGTGGGACGGCGCCAACCGCACGCTCCTGTACCTCATCGTCTTCACGCTGTTCGCGGCGCTCCCGTGGCGAACGGTGAGCGGCGTCGCGATCCTCGCGGTCTTCGTGCTCGCGACAACCGCGCTCGGCGTGGTCGTCTTCGTGCGCGCCGGCGTGGCCGGCAACCCGCAGCCGTACTTCATCGGCACCCGGTTCTCGAGTCCGACCGGGTACCAGAACGCGAACGCGGCACTGTTCATGACCCCCGTCTGGCCGGCTCTGTTCCTCGCCGCGCGGCGCGAGGTCGCACCGCTCGTCCGAGGCGTGATGCTCGCGTCGGCCGCCTTCCTCGTCGAGCTGGCGATCCTCGGCCAGAGCCGTGGTTGGCTCTATGCGACTCCGGTCGTCATCCTCCTCTATCTCGCCGTCGTCCCCCGGCGGGTGCGGTCGCTGTTCGCCCTCGGCCTCGTCGGTGCGGCAACGGCACTCGCGGGGCAGAAGGTCTCCGAAGTGTTCGACGCAGTCGGTGCGGCACACCTCCGGAGCGCGATGCGGGACACCTGGCCGACGCTCGGGATCAGCTGCGCCGTGCTTTTCGCGATCGGGCTCGCGTGGGGCCTGACCGACCGGCGCATACGTCTCTCCGAGACCGTGGAGGCCTGGACGGGCCGTGTCGTCGGGACGGGGTGCGTCGTCGCCGCTGCGCTGCTCCTCACGTTCTCCTTCACGACCTGGCACGCGGGTCACCGAATCCATCGCGCGTGGCACCAGTTCACGAGCGAGCATCCCAAGACCGGCGTGTCTTCGCACTTTTCGAGCGGGCTCGGCGGTGGTCGCTACGACTTCTGGCGGGTCGCACTCGTCGAGTTCAAGGAACGCCCGATCGGCGGCGTCGGTGCCGACAACTTCGCACTCGGCTACCTGGAGAAGCGCAAGACCACCGAGGAGCCTCTCTACCCCCACAGCGTCGAGCTCCGCATCCTGGCCGGAACCGGCGCCGTCGGCGGCGCGCTATTCGTCGGCTTCCTGCTGTCCGCGCTCGCCGGTGCCGCGAGCGTCTGGAGGTCACGCGTGCACGACCCCCTCGGGAAGGGGGTTGTCGCGGCGGCGGTGGTGACGTTCGGCTACTGGTGGATCCACGGGTCGGTCGACTGGTTCTGGGAGTTTCCTGCGCTCGGTGGCGCAGCGTTCGCCTGGCTCGGACTCGCAGCCGGTCTCGCCCGGGCGCCCGCCGGAATCGTCCGAGAACAGACGGCGAGGCCCTGGGTGCGGCGGCTGGCTGTCGTCGCCGGCGCCGCGGTGACGGTGTTCGCGATCGTGTCGTTCGTCCCGCCGTGGCTCTCCGCTCGGGAGGTCGCCACCGCGACGGACACCTGGCGCGCCGACCCGGGCGCCGCCTTCGACAGGCTTTCTCGCGCACGCAAGCTGAACTTCCTCAGCGACCGGCCGGACCTCGTCGCGGGCGCGATCGCGAGCCGGGTTCGCGACTGGCCCCGCATGCGCACGAACTTCGAGGAAGCTCTCGACCGCAATCCCCGCAACTGGTACCCCTACCTCGAGCTCGGCGTCCTGGACAGCATCCAGGGTCGCGACCGGGAAGCCCTGAAGCTGCTCGCGCACGCGCGGAAGCTCGATCCTCTCGAGGAGACCACGACCGAGGCGATCGCGCGAATCCGGAAAGGGCATCCGGTCACGTTCGACCAGCTCGATCGTGTGTTCGTCGAGCGCGTGAAGAGGCGTCTCCAGTAAAACCCCTGGCGGGACCAGCCGTTCGGCCGGTTGACACTGTCCGGATGGCTACCTACTCTGAGTTACACCTGAAGGGGGATCTGGTGCTACTGATGCGAAGGGGAACTCGATGAGGTTTCGGGCAATCAGCGTTGCTGCCATCGCCGGCCTGACGTGGGCGTCGGTTGCGCTTGCTGCAGGCAATGGATCGTCGGCGACTGCATATGGCGGCGCGGCAGGTGCTGTGCAGTCGCAGGTGTCTTCGGCTCCGCATGTCGCGGCCGCCAAGGGCTCGACTCTGCCGTTCACGGGACTCAACCTGACCTTGATCGTGGTCGGAGCGATCGCGTTGCTTCTGATCGGCTTCGGACTGCGGCGCTTCTCGGGCGACAAGGCGTAGACCCCGGCTTTTGCCGGAGAGAATCGAGGGGCCGCGGACGCGGCCCCTCGTCGTTAGCCCGCGTAGCGGTAGAAAAGCTCGCCGAGGACGCGCGTGACCCAGGCGGGAGAGTGCCGGATCGCCGGTGCGATCAGAGCCGACGAATGACGTACCGGCACGGCCGGGAGGTCGTCCGAGACGAACGAGTACACGAGAGGCTCCTCTGCGGCCCCCCACCCGGCCTTGAACGAACGCAGCCCTTGCTGGTCGAGATCGGTGCGACCGAAGTCGAGCGTCCGGTAGCGGTGCTCGACCGCCCACCGGATCACGTGCCAGAAGAGGAGGTTGTTCGGACGCACGTGAAGGCCACTCGCGGCCGACGCGCCGTACTTGTAGACGAGTCGCCCTTTGAACGAGAGGAAGACGGCCGCCGCGACGGGCACGTCTCGATGGAACGCGAGGAGGACGAAACCGAGGTCCCGCTCGATCATCTCGCGCCAGAGCAGGCGGAAGAAGCGTCTGGGCTGAACGGGAACACCGAGGCGGCGACGGGTGTCGACGTGGAGCGCGTAGAACGTGTCCATCAGGGACGACTCTCCGTCACCGATCCGGATCTCGACACCCTCGCGCTCGGCGATCCGCACGTTGCGTCGCGTGGATCCGTGCAATGCCTTCAGGTGGGCGTCGACGTCACCGCTCAGCGGCAGCACATGCCGTACCCACCCCGAGCGTGTATGGACTCCCTCACCGGGAATGGAGGCGCGAACCTCGACGCTCCTGATTCCGGCCCTCCTGCGGGCGGCGGCCAGGCCCTGCGAAAGCCGCGGCCACTCGCCGGCCAGCGCCAGCGGCGCACAGCTGTCGACATACGGAAGCGACACCCACCGCCGCGGGCGCAGGGGATTCGCGACCTCGATGATCGGCAGTCCCGCGACGAGACTGCCGTCGGCCTCCAGGTCGCCAAGCACGAACGGGCGGAAGCCGTAGCACTCCTCGACCACCCGACTCCACGCGGGATGATGGAACGGGGTCGCGTCCGGGTGAGACTCGACGAGGCGGAGCCAGCGCGCGTCTCCGGTCTCGAGGCGCGTCAGCTCGGGCTGGGTGTCGAGTCCGCTCGTCGTCGCTCCGCGCTGAAGAGATGGCCCACGGACGACCCCTTCGTCCCAGCACCGTCGAGGCGTCCGGTGGCAAGCATATCCCCGTCGCGCATCTAGACTCGCTGGCGATGACCGGGGGTCGGGAATCGAGGGGCATCGCCTACTGGCTCCGCCAGCGGAAGGCCTCGTACATCGCCGCGCGGGTCGGAAAACTGCTCCGCCGCTACGGTCTGCGCGCCGCCAAGGCCAAACAGCGGACGTCGCGCTTCGTCGAGCTCCTCGCCCGCTACGAGTGTGCGCCGACCCTCGCCACCCCCGGTGCCGTCGTCGCGAAGCATCCGGCGTTCATGCGAGAGCTCCGGGACGCCGGGGTGGAGCTGGCCATCCACGGCTTCGACCACGTGGACTTTCGCAGCCTCAGCCGCGATGACGCCCGGTCGCAGTTCACCCGCGCGACGTCCGCGTACGGCGACGCGGGCATCCCGTTCAAAGGCTTCCGCTGCCCGTATCTCAGCTTCTCGCACGACATGGACGGCTTCGTCCCCGAGGGTCCGCTCGGCTACAGCAGCAACGACGCCGTCTGGTGGGACGTTCTCGACGGCAGTGGTGCCGAGCGGAGCGTCATCTTCGACAGCCTCGCCGACTTCTACCGCGCGACGCCGGCGGCGACGAGCCTCGTGCTCCCGCGCACCATCGACCGGCTCGTGGAGATCCCGGTGTCGCTCCCCGACGATCTTCAGCTCCTCGACGGGCTGGGAACGGGCGACGAAGGGGTTCGCGACGCCTGGCTGGAGCTCCTCCGTCAGTGCCACGCGCGCAACTCGGTCTTCGTCGTGCTCTTCCACCCGGAGTCGTTCGATCTCTGCGCCGGCGCCCTCGAGGGCCTCCTCGCCGGCGCGCGGTCGCTCGATCCACCCGTCTGGATCGCCCGCCTCGGCGACGTCGCGGACTGGTGGCGGGAGCTGGGGTCGTTTTCCGCGCGCGTCAGCGGCTCGACCGTCGAATTCGACTGCTCGGAGCGAGCCTCCGTACTCGTGCGCGGGCCGGCGATGCCGCCCGGAACGCCGTGGTCGGGTGGCTACCGCGTCCTCGATGGCCGGACGCTCGAGCAGGGCGAAGGGGCTCTTCCGTTCGTCGGTGTCTCGGCCACGACCCGCTTCGAGAACGTTGCCACGCTTCGTGAGCTCGGCTACATCGTCGAGCACGGGGAGGGGGCATCGACCTGTGCCGTTCGACTGGACGACGACGCCTTGAGCCGGTGCGCGAACGACGTTGAGCTCGTGCGTCTCGTCGAGTCTCAGCCGGGGCCGCTGGCACGCTTCTGGCAGTGGCCTGCGGGCGCCGGCAGCGCGGTCTGCATCACCGGTGACCTCGATGCGCTGAGCCTGCTCGACTACGCGTCGCGGTTGTTCACGCTCTGACGGAAATTGAAACAGTGTTGGGGACAGGATCAATCCTGTTCCCAACGCAGTCATCTCAACGTCGATTCGCGGGACGCGATTGCGATAGGCTCCCGGCCTGTCCAAGCGTGGAACGTACGCGCTGGTCGCGGTCGCCGCCCTCGCGGTAGGGGCGGCCAGCGTCGGGGGGAGAAGCCGCGCCGGGGGATTGGCGCACGTCACGTCTGGCGCCGCAGCGAAGCCGAAACCGAATCCCTCGTCCTGCACCTGGTTCGTCTCACCCATCGGCTCGGTCCGCGCGCGCGGCCGCTCACAGTCGCATCCGACGACCCTGCGCTACGCCTCGCTTCGTGCCGCACCCGGGGCCGTCGTCTGCCTGATGAAGGGCGTCTACAGGTTGACGAACACGCTGATCATGAGAGGCGGCGGACGACCGGATGCGTGGATCACCTATCGCTCATACGACGGGAAGGTGTTGATCACCCCGAGGACGTCCATGCGCGCCGCGCTGATCCAGGTACGCGCACCTGCCGCCTACCTCGAATTCCGAGGGCTCTCGTTCGACGGTGGCGGCACGAATGCATACGAGGCCTACCAGATCGAGTACCGCACGCACCACGTTCGCGTCGTCAGCAACGTGATCTCGAACATGAGCGCGGCCGGGATCGCCGTCACCACCGCCGACTACGTCACGTTCACCGGCAACCGGATCTACCGCTTCGGCGACGGTGTCGGCTGGTCGAGCGGGATCTCCTTCAACTCCGGCGACGGGGCGTTCTGGTTCGACAACGCGGCGGGCTTTCACAACGTGATCGCGGACAACATCGTTACCGGCGGCGTCGACAACTCGGGCCACCACTCGGACGGGAACGGCATCATCGCTGACCTCGGGGGCAACATCCCGCCGGTTCTGATCGCGGACAACCTCGTCTACGAGAACGGTGGCCGGTGCATCCACAGTCTCAGCGTCCAGCACGTCTGGGTGATCAACAACACCTGCTACATGAACGGGCTCGATTCGCGTCTCGGCACCACGGGCGAGATAACCAGCTTCAACTCCCAGGACATCCATCTGATCAACAACGTGGCAGTCGCCTGGACTGGCCGGCGACCGTATGCAATCGACGGCGGCAGCAGCGTCGCACTCGATCACAACGTCGGCTTCGGCGGCATCGCCAGCGCAGTGCCAGGCGACGTGTCGGCCGACCCGTCGAGGTTGCTGATCCGCGACCCGGGCTTCGTCGCTCCCCTCGCAGTCGACCCCGCCGCCGACGGTCAGTGGCAGTCTGCTCCGCCGCCGAGTGCGCTCGGCGAGCGCTTCCGACCCCAGCCCGCCAGCGTCCTGCGCCGCTGGGGCGCAGATCCACGGACCCAGCCGGGCGTCACGAGGGACTTGTTGCCCACGCTTCAGACGGTTCTCGGTCGCGATCTCGCAGGCCAGCGTCGCTCGCTCGGCGGCCGCTTCAGCGTCGGCGCGTACGACTCCTGAGCCGGGCGATCAGGTCTCGTACGCGCCGTAGTCGAACCCTGACCCCGCAGGCCTGGGCGTGCCGTCAATCGCGGTCATCGCGTACTCGAAAATGCCGGCGAGCAGCGAGGAGTCGAGTCCCGGCAGGGTCCGCGGGTCGACCCCCGCGTTCAGCAGGGGGCTCCCGCCCTGCAGCGCCAGCCCTCTCCCCACCGCCGCCGGTGTCGGTGGGTTCCGCCACTGCCCGTCGGCCGCGGGATCGACGGCCGGCGGGGCCACGAACAGCGGGTTCGCCGCCAACATCTGCAGCGGGTCGCCGAGAACCGACGAGAGCAGGTTCTGCGTGCCCAGCCCGCCGAACGTGGCGTCACGCGCGTATGTCACGCCCGTGGAGCCGCCCAGGAGCTGGAACGTGTAGCGGGGGGCCCACGCGAACACTGCGTTGTTCGCCCAGACCTGATTCGAGGACGCGTTGGCGACCGCCTCCCCGATCCCGCTCATGCGGAGATCGAGGCCGTTCTTGTACAGCGTGTTGTTGACGACGTACACCTTGCCCGTCGTCCTGAGCGTCTCGATCCCGCGACCGCCGTTCATGTACACGATGTTGCCGGTGATGAGTGTCGGCGAGATATCGCCCCCGAGGTCGAGGATGATGCCATTGCCGTCCGTGTGGTAGCTGGAGTTGTCCACTCCTCCCGAGACGACGTTGTCGGCGATCACGTTGTGGAAGCCGGCGGCCTGGTCGTACCAGAAGGCGCCGGCGTTCCAGTTCAGGTTGATCCCGCTCGACCAGCCGTAGTAGTCGCCGAATCGATAGACGGTGTTGCCGACGATGGTGGCGTAGTCGCAGTTGTTGAGCGAGATCCCCGCGTCGCCCATGTACCGCACTGTCGAGTCGAGCACGCGGATGTGGTGACCGTGGTTCTGGCAACCCACGGCAGCCGTGGCCGTAGATGCCCCGTCGAACGTGATGTCGTCGAACTCCACGTAGCCGGCACCGTCGGAAACCTTGAACATGTAGTTCTTCGACTGCGACGTGTCCCAGCTGATGACCGGCTCGCCGTTGTACGAGCGCCACGTGATCCACGCCGACGCCGTCCCGGAATGCGCCTGCACGAAGCCCGACCTGTAGGCGCCCGCGGCGAGGCAGATCACCGAGCCGGGCACCGACCGCGTGTTGGCGGCCGCCATCGTGAGCGGGCTCGACGGGGAATCGCCCAAGCTGGTCGAGCTGCCGCTCGGCGCGACGTAGAGCGTGCACGCGGGCAGGGTCGAGGCGGGCTTGGGCAGAGCCGAGACAGTGGCGGTCGCGTTCGACGTCGCGGATGCCGATCCGCCCGCATTCGTGGCCGTGACGACAGCCTGCACAGCCTTGCCGACGTCGCTCGTCGTGAGCAGGTAGCTCGCAGCCGTGGCGCCTGACACGTCGGCGCAGGCACTCGTCGCGTCACATCGCCGCCACTGATACGCGTAGCTCGTCGGCGACCCTGACCAGGTTCCCGTGGAGACGGTGAGCGTCTGACCCTGCATGGTCGAGCCTGAGATCGAGGGCAGGCCCGTGTTCGCCGGCGCAGCCGGGGCAACCGGTGCGGGGCCTGCGACGGCGGTCGTCGCGAGAGACGTCGCCGAGGCGGAGCCCCCGACGTTCGCCGCCGTCACGACGACCCGCATCGCACTCCCTACATCGCTGCCGATGAGCGTGTACGTCGGCGAGTTGGCTCCGCTGATGTTCGCGCAGGCGGATCCGCCCGGTTGACAATCTCTCCACTGGTACGCGTACCCGGTCGGTGAGCCCGTCCAGGTCCCGGTCGACGCCGTCAGCGTCTGGCCCTCGACGGTCGTGCCGGCGACAGTCGGCGGCGCAGAGTTCGCAGGAGCCTGCGTCGGCGTGGGCGCGGGTGGCGGCGGCGCCGAGGACCCGGCAGGGCGGAGCGCGATGACCTGCGCGATTCCGCCGCTCGAGCCACCCGGATCCGTCGACAGCCGGGAGTCCGTAGACCCCGCCGACGAGAGCACAGAATCGGCAAGGGTGGATGCGGCGCCCACCACTGCTGTCCGCCACCTGACGTTCATTCCGCTCGCCGTCGTCGGCTTGTTGACGGAGCCGTAGGCCGTGAGGAGAAGATCGCCGGCGGTCGACGCCGTCACCGACGGCGCAGTCAGGATCTTCGTCTTCGACGTCCACACCGCTCCGCTCGACACGTCGACGGCCGACGTCGGGTCAACCCCCTCGTATGCAGCAATGCCTCCTGCTGCATTCGTGGCCGAGGAGAACGTCCAGACCCATGAGCTCGGATCCGACGCGCCGGCAACCCTCACGTACACGGCCTGCGTCAGGGTGCCCGCCGTCGACGCAGCAGAGTCGCTGCGGACAAGGGCCCATCCCGACGGCGCCGAGATCGCGGCGGCAGACGAGACGCGGGCGTCGACGACGGCCAGCAAGGCGTCACCCGCGGCGGTGCCGGCCGGCGTGACGATCGGCAGCGACTGCGACGAGACGGTTGTTCCGGTCGCGGCGGAGCGGAAGGTCGTCGAGCCCGCCGCCGAGCTCGACGCCACGTAGAGCGCGAGCAAGACGGCGATTCCGGCGAACACAGTGATTCCGGCCGGGCGGGTTTTCTGCCCCCCGGCAGGCGGCGACGGCAGGATCTTCATACGACGCGACCTCGGCCGGCCGCGCGGTATCCCTGAGGTCAGTTCCCTCTATCGAAGGACGGATTTCCCTCGCACGAGGTACTCCGGTCGTTCGTCCGTGGGGGGACGCGAATCACCCATTCAGGGTGGCGCCACCCCCACGCTGCGGTAACTCCCTCGGGACGTCAATCGCCGGCGTCGAGACGGGGGCGGCCTTCCTCGACGAGGTACACGAGGCCGCAAGCTCCACAGCGCACGTGGCGGGCCGCGGTGTCGATCGACTCGCCGCAGCGGCACACCCACCCGCGCGGCCGGGCCGGGGAGCCGACCACGAGTGAATGGGCGTCGACGTCCCGCGTCACCACGGCCCCGGCTGCAACGAACGCGAACTCGCCGATCACCACGCCGGACAGAACGATGGCACCTGCTCCGAGCGTGCTGCCCCGGCAGACGCGTGTCCGTACCAGCCAGCCGTCGCTCTCGTACCGCGCTCGCGCCTCCGTCAGTCGCCGTGACCTCGGGCGCAGGTCGTTCGTGAAGACGACGCTGGGCCCCACGAAGACCCCGTCCTCGAGCGTTACCCCGTCCCAGACGGCGGTCCCGTTCTTGATCGTCACGTCGTCGCCGACCATCGCCCCGGACTCCAGGAAGCAGTGGTCGCCGATGTTGCAGTTGGAGCCGATGCTGACGTCCGGCAGCACATGGGCGAAGGCCCAGATGCGGGTCCCGCGGCCGATCCGGTCGGTCTCGACCAGGGCAGTCGGGTGGATGAAGACCTCGTCGGTCATCCCGTCCTCCCGACGCGCGCGAACCGTGTCGGGACGAGGCTCTTGAGAGCCGCCAGCTCGTCGGCCGAGAACGCCCTGAACGCGAACACCAGGGGGACGTAGATCACCGCGGCGATCGGAACCAGCAGCCAGAGCTCGACCGATCGACTGATCACGAGCACGATGCCACCCATGATCAGCGCCGCGGCGGCGAACCTCCAGGCGAGCCTGACGACCGGGATCCTGGTGCCGTCCTCTCGCGTCGCCCGCGCGAGCAAGCCGACGTGGACCAGAAGCGACGCCGGCGCGCTGATGGCAGCGCCGACAGCGTTGAACAGCGCGATCAACACGGTGCCACCGCCGAGCCGGACGGACGTCGAGACGAGTTGGACGCGAAAGACGCGGCCCTGCTGGCCCCGGGCAGCCAGCACCCTCCAGAGGACCGCGTGGAGACAGACGATGGGCGTACTCAGCGCCAGGATGCGAAGGAGCGTGACCGCGGGGTCGAAGTTCTCCCTGTAGAACGTGTCGATGATCCGGTGCGCCGCAAAGAAGAGACCGGCCGATACCGGCAGCGCGAAGGCCAGCAGATACTTCAACGCCATGTCCTGGATGTCCTGGGCGCGGCCGTCCTTGACGTGGAACGAGCGCGAGAGGATCGGGAACACGTTGATCATGAACACCTGCGGGATGAACGCGAACACCTCGACGAGCTTTGACGCCCCGCTGTAGTAGCCGACCTCCACCGTGCCCGCGACGAGCGAGAGAATGATGATCTCGGGCCGCGCGAACAGCCCGGCCACGAGCGACGAGCCCGCGAAGCCCTTGAGCTCGGCAAGGATCTCGCGCGCCACCTCCCGCCGGAACACGATCCCGATCTTCGCGATGTAGCGGTTGATGATCACGAAGTACGCGATCGTCACGGCGTATTCCGCCGCGACGAATGCCACGATCAGGCTGACGACGCCGTGACCGGTCTTCAGCAGCACGACGCTCGCCGTGACGAGCGCGACGTTTTGCACGAACGTGCTCATGGCCTCGAACTCGACGCGCTGGTGTGCGACGAAGACGCCCTCCTGGATGGTGTTCAGCGTCCCCGGCGCGACCGCGAGCACGATCAGCTCGAGGCCGTGCCGAAGGTTCGCGGAGTAGCCGAGGTGTGGGATCACGAGCAACGCGATGGCCATGACGACACCCGAGGCGGTGAGCGCCATGAGGCTCGTGTGGCTCACGTAGGACGAGGTACGCGCCTTGTCCTTCGAGAGCTCGCGCACGATCAGGTTCGTCGAGCCGAACTCGCCTGCCTGGGAGATGAGTCCGAAGTACGCGATCACGGTCGCGTAGACGCCGAGTCCCGAAGCCCCGAGGTGGCGTGAGATGATCACCGTGAGGACGAGCCCGCTCGTGCGCTCGATGATCCGAGCCGTCGCGAGCACGGCCGTGTTCCGGAAGATCGCCCGTGCCTGACCCACTCAGGAACGCTCGCGATTGCCGAAGAGACGTGCGTAGCCGTCGAGCAGATGCGGGACCGAGTTGGCCCACATCAGCTCACGCGCGACGCGGTCACGACCGAATTCGCTCATCTCGCGCCGGCGGACGGGATCGTCGATCAGGTCGACGATCGCGCCGCCGAACGCGGTCACGTCGTTCGGCTGCACGTAGACGGCGGCGTCCTGTGCGGAGATGCGATTCTCGGGGAGGTCGAAGGCGACGATCGGCTTGCCGATCGCCATGTACTCCATGATCTTGATCATCGTTGAGCGATCGTTGTAGGCGTTCGACGGATCCGGCACCACGCAGACGTCCGAGGCCGCGAGGGACGAGCGCAACGTCTCGCCGCGAAGCTCTCCGGTGAACCGAACGTGACCGTCAAGGCCGAGCTCGCCGGAGAGTCGCTTCATGTCCTCGAGCGCGTCGCCTCGCCCGATGATCACGCAGCGCACGTTCGCGCGACCTCGTTCGAAGACCAGATGGCGCATCGCCCCGAGGAGATAGTCGAGCCGGTCCTGGTAGCCGATCACGCCGACGTAGCCGACGACGGCGTCGACACCCTCACGGAGAGCCTGGTCCGGCTGCACTGGGTCGAGGAACGTCTGCGACGGGCCGTTGCGCACGACCACGACCCGGTCCGGATCGACACCGTAGTGCTCGATGTCGTACGCCCGGTAGGACTCGTTCGTGGCGATGACGAGGTCGGCGGTACGGCAACAGAGCCGTTCGAAAGCGACGAGAGCACGATGGACGATCGGATTCGAATTCCCCTCGAACCGGACGTGGTACATCTCGGCCGCGAGGTCGTGGTGATCGAACACGACGCGCTTGCGAAAGAGATTCTTGTGCAGCACTGCCACGAGTCCCAGAGTGTCCGGCGGGTTGTGAAGATGCAAGACGTCGAATCCCTCGCGGACGAGAATCCGCATCGACAGCGCGAAGGACGCCAGGGCGGCATAGAGGAACTCGAACACGTAGCCGAGTGGCGTCTGCGCGTCTCCCGGCAGACGGAAGCGATGGACGCGAACGCCCTCGATGGTCTCCCGCCGGGGCGATCGGCGCGCGCGCTTCGAGATGACCGAGACGCGATAGCCGGCGTCGATCAGCGCCAGCGCCTCCTTGGGAACCCGGCTGTCGCACGGGTAGGAGTTGTTCGCCAGGAGCATGACGACGTGCCGGCTCGCGCTCACCTCGCCCATTGTCCCGCGACGCCCGGAGCCTCAGGCGGCCGGCGCCGGCTCTGCAAGCGCACGAACCGGCGAGTCGACGAACAGCCGGTGCCACAACTCGACGTTGAGGAGGCTGTAGAGGAGCGTCGAATGATCGGCAAAGCCGCGGTCGTGCTCGTCGAGCAACCGCGCCACGTACGCGGGATCGAAGAGACCGCGGCTCTCGATCACGTGGGGCGAGAGGTGATCGCCGAGGAAGTCTCGGGCTTCGTGGCGGAACCAGGTGCCGATCGGCGTCGGAAACCCTTGCTTCTTCCGTGTCAGAACGGCTTCGGGCAACCACTTCGACGCGACCTTCCGAAGCAGGTACTTCCTCGTCGCTCGGCGTAGCTTCAGGTGTGGGGGAAGTGCCGCCGCGAACTCGACGAGGTGATGATCGAGGAGCGGCACCCGCGCCTCGAGCGACGCGGCCATGCTCGTCTTGTCGCCTCGCGCGAGCAGGTCGTCGGGGAGCCAGAGCTTCGTGTCCACGTAGAGCATCCTGCTGACGACATCGGCAGCATCGGTGCGCGCGAGCTGCGCGGCGAACACCGCATCCGCGGGAGAGGCGTCGACGACCGACCGCAATCCGGGCGTGACGAGCTCGGACAGTCTCTCCCGGTTGAAGAGCGGGAACCAACCCGTCAGACGCCGAACCTCGTCCGGCTCGCACAGGGCGTGCAGGGCGATCTTGGCCCGGCGCAAACCCGGGAGCCGACCGGCGGCGGCAAGCGCGAGCGAGCGCACCGGCGCCGGCACGGCCCGAAACGCGGGCGACAGCCGCTCGAACGAATAGCGAGCGTAGCCCGCGAACAACTCGTCCCCGCCTTCTCCGCTCAGAATCATCTTCACGTGACGCGCGGCGAGCTCGCTGACCATGTAGTTGGGCAGGCTGGCGAGATCGCCGACAGGCTGGTCGAGGTGCCAGACGACCTTCTCGGCGAGATCCACGAAGTCACGGGGGCGGATGATCACCTCGTGGTGCTCCGTCCCCCAGCGGTCTGCGACCAGGCGTGCGTACGGGAGCTCGTTGACGACGCTGCCGGGTCCGTCGAAGCCGACGGCGAACGTCTTGACCGGGTGATCGAGCATCTGGCTCATCAGGGCGACGACCGTGCTCGAGTCGATGCCGCCGCTCAGAAAGGCGCCGAACGGCACGTCGCTGACGAGATGGCTGTGAACCGCGTCGCGAAGCAGCTCCTCGAGCTGCTCGGCCGCCTCCTCTTCGCGGACGGTGTCGCGGCCGTCACGGGCGAACGAGACGTCCCAGTACTGCTCGACGCGGACACCGCCGCGATCACACGTGAGGAAGTGCCCCGGCGGGAGGGCGTGGATGCCCTCGAACATGGTCTCGGGGGCCGGCACGTACTTGAGAGCGAGGAAGTGACCCAGCGCCTCGAGGCTCACCCCGACGCCAACGGCAGGATGCTGGAGGATCGCCTTGATCTCCGATCCGAACACGAGCCGGCCACCGGCGTCCGTGTAGTAGAGCGGCTTCACGCCGAGGCGGTCGCGGGCCAGGAACAGTCGCTCGCGCCGCGCATCCCAGACTGCGAGCCCGAACATTCCCCGCAGTTCGCCGACGAGCGCTTCGCCCCGGTCCTCGTAGAGGTGAACGATCGTCTCCGTGTCGCTGGCGGTCTGCACGACATGGCCGCGCGCGCGCAACAGGGAGGCCAGCTCGCGGTAGTTGTAGATCTCGCCGTTCGAGACGACGACAACCGAGCCGTCCTCGCTCGACATCGGCTGGTGACCACCCTCGATGTCGATGATGCTCAGCCGACGGCTGCCGATCCCGAGATCGCGATCGATGTGCATGCCGGAGTCGTCAGGCCCACGATGGCGGATCACGTCCAGCATGCGGCCGAGAACACCCGGCTCGACCGGCTCGCGGCACCCGTACGCGTAGACCCCCGCGATCCCGCACATCTCCGACCTACGCCTCTGCGCGACGCAGACGTGTCCGCGGCGCCCGCGCCTGCTCGACAACCTGCTCGTAGACGGACAGCACCCGGCTCGCGACGACCGGGCTGTCGAGATGCCGGACGCGCTCGCGACCGTCGGTGCGGGCCCTCCGCCGTACGATCTTCTCGAGCCGGTCGGCAAACACCTGCGGCTCCGGCGCGACGACGAAGCAGCCCTCGGTTCCCGCGACGATCTGCGCCACGTCACCGACATCAGTCGCGACGATCGGCAGGTTGCATGCCATCGCCTGCTTGACGATGTTCGGCGATCCCTCCTGAAACGACGGGAAGACCAGCGCGTCGCACGCGCTCATGTAGAGCGCCAGCCGCTCTTGCGTCTCGCGGAACACGACGAGGAGCTCGACGGCGGGATCTCGCTCACGAAGCAGCGCCACGGCGGCCTCCGCAAGGGGATACCGCTTGACGGCGATCTGCGGCGGCGACGCGAAGAGGACGTACGGGCGATCGGGGTCGAGGCCGAGCTCGCACCGGGCGACGTCGCGTTCGGTCGGCTTGAAGAGCTCGAGATCCACCTCGTGTGGGATCACGTGCACCCGCGGGGTGTGGTGCAGCCGCTCGGCCATGACCTCGTTCTGCACGATCACCGCGTCGACGTGCCGCGCGAGCAGCTTGCCGGCAGCGACGATGAGCCGGCTGACGCCGGTCGTGCGACCGTCGGGACCGACGGTGCCGAGGAGGTCGTCGCCGTGGAACGTGAGCACGACAGGCACCGAGAACTGCGTCCTGGCGACAAGTCCGACGTAGCTGTAGTGCGCATGAACGACGTCGACGCTGTTGCTGCGAAGCCGCCGGCGCAGTTGAGGCACCGCCTGCAGGTACATGAGCTTGCGGTTCCGTCCCGTCAGGACGAAGGGCTCTGCGTCGACTCCGATGCCCCGCAGCGACTCGACCTGCGTACGGACGAAGGTTCCGAAGGCCGGACGTTCCGCCGACGGGTACATCGCCGATGCGACGAGGACCTTCACCGCGCACCCCCCGTCGTGCATCGAGAGAGGCCGGGATCCTTGCCGTGTGCCGGCGCCGCGTGAGTTGCCATCTCAGGTCTCGCGTGCGACGTTCTGCATCGCGACGAGAAGTCCCGCCACGAGCCAGAGGAGCTGGATCTGCGGCCTGCTCTGGAAGATGTCGACGGACATGTGGACCGTCTGCCCGATAATGCCGGCGGTCAGGCCGAGTGCCAGCGGCGAGAGCAGTGGGTCGTCTCGGCGCCACAGGCTCCAGCCGCGGCGCAGCGACGACCCGAGGAACCACAGGAAGGCCAGCAGCGCGCCGATCCCCGCTTCGGACCAGACCAGCAGGTACTTGTTGTGAACGGTGTAGATCCAGGCGCGGTCGTATGCCGGCCCGGCGTACGTCGGAAACACGAGGCCGAGGTTGTTGGCGCCGACGCCGAGATAGGGATGGTCCTTGATCACGTTCTCGGCGAGGTGGATGAGCGGAATGCGTGACGAGGCCGACCCCTGGTCGCTGCCCGTGATGCGCGCCGTCAGGCGGCCGCTGAACGGCAGGACGATCACGGTCAACCCGATCGCGACCAAGATCGGGATCCTCGGGGAGATCCAGCCCCGCCTGAGCCCGACGACGGTCAGAAAGGTCAGCGAGACGGCGAGGGCGATCCAGCCACCCCGCGAGAGCGTGAGGACGAGGGCGAGCGTCGCCAGACCGACCGCCAGCGCCGCGAGCCGCTTGACCCTGCGCGAGAAGGGCGCGGCGATCAGCGCCACGCAGGGCGCGATCAGGAGCGAGAAGAAGCTCGCGGCCGTGTTGGGCGAGCCGATCGTCCCACCGAAGCGCGCGTCGGGGCCACCGCCGGTCCCGTTCGCACCGGTATCCGCGTAGGTCGAGATGCCGATGATCCGGTGGCTGCCGATGTACGGCACCATGAGCGTGAGCAGGCTCTCGCAGAACAGACAGGCGATGATCGTGACGACGACGAACCGGATCTCGTCGCGGGTGCGGATCGAGCCGGCCACGTACACGAACAGCAGGAGCGTCTGGACGAGCAGCGCCACCTCGAACTCGGCCAACATCTTGTCGCCCGCGACGACGGTGGAGAGCGCGGTGATGCCCGTGTAGGCGACGAGCGGAAGCGCAGCGCGGGCCACGCCGCGCGGTGCCTCCGAGCGCCGCGTGGCCAGCTCGGCGAACCACATCACGTAGAGGCCGAAGAGGGCGATCGTCGTGACGGAGACGCTGAGCCCGCCCAGCGCCCCGAGCTTCGCGGCGGCGTCCTGGTAGTGGAAGTTCTTGTCCCACTGAAACGCGGTGTCGAACACGACGACGACCAGCAGCGCCCGTCGCACGTCGCGGACGACCATGAGCACGAAGGGGATGAGGGCCGCGAGAAGCAGCAGCGCGCCGTTTCGGGGTGACGAGGCGGCGCGGGCGGTGACGAGGCCGAGGACGAGCATGGCGGCGGCGACGCCGAGCCACTTGCCGATCTCAGGCGAATAACGGGTGCGGTACGCCGCCCTGCCCGGTCGCAGGACGGCGACGAGCTCGCGGGAGCGCCTGACGCCCTCCGTGGCCATCGCCTACGCGGCGCGCGACGGCTCGTCCGCCGGCGCCGCGAACGTCCCCGACGGAGCCGGGGCGAGACGCAGGGACTCGGCACCGAAGTCCGCGACGGCGTCGGCCACTGCGTGAATCTGAGCCTCGTCCAGCTCGGGGAACATCGGCAGCGACAGTATCTCGCCCGCCAGGCGCTCGGTGACCGGAAAGGTGCCTCGCGGGTAGCCCAGGTCCTCGAAGGCGGGCTGGAGGTGAATCGGCAGCGGGTAGTGGATGCCCGTCTCGATGCCGCGCTCGCCGAGAAACGCGCGTAGCTCGTCGCGGCAGGCGACCCTGATCACGTACAGATGCCACACGTGCTCGACCCACGGCTGCGAGAGCGGGGTCGCGATCCCTCGAGGGGCGAGGAGCTCTCCGTACAGCGCCGCGCAGCGACGCCTCGCGTCGTTCCACTCGTCGAGGTGGCGGAGCTTCACACGGAGGACGGCCGCCTGCAGCGTGTCCAGACGGCGGTTGAAGCCCTTGATCTCGTGCACGTACTTCTTGCGCTGCCCGTAGTTACGGGCCAGTCGGAGCCGGTCGAGGAGATCCTCGTCGCTCGTCACCACCGCGCCGGCATCGCCGAGCGCACCGAGGTTCTTGCTCGGATAGAAGCTGAACGCTGCCGCGTGACCGAGCGAGCCCGTCCGGAGCCCCTTGTAGCGCGCACCGTGCGACTGGCAGGCATCCTCGACCACCAGCAAGCCGTGGCGGTCGGCGACGGCGCTGATCTCGTCCATGGCCGCCGGCTGGCCGTAGAGGTGCACGGGCATGACGGCTTTCGTCCGCTCGCCAATCGCATCCTCCAGCGCGCCCGGGTCGAGGTTGAAGGTCTCCGGATCCGCGTCGACGAGCACCGGGGTGGCTCCGGCACTGACGATCGCGAGCGCGGTCGCCACGAACGTGTTGGCCGCGGTGATCACCTCGTCACCGGGGCCGATGCCGCAGGCGCGGAGCGTCAGGTCGAGAGCCGACAAGCCGGAGTCGGTGCCGACCGCCCAGGCCGTCCCACAGTAGGCCGCCAGCTCCTCCTCGAAGGCTGCGACGTCCTGCCCGAGGATCCAGTCGTTCCGATCGAGACAGCCACGGATTGCATCGTCGATCTCGCCCGCGATCGTCGACCGCTGGGCCGCGAGATCAACGAAGGGAATTCGCAAGCCCCGTCTCTCTCGTGTCGATCTCGCTCCAGTCGATGTGGACGGGAGCGCCGTCGCTGGCAACCGACTCGTCGATCGCCTCCATCACGCGGACGACGGCGAGTCCCTGGCCGGCATCCGTAAAGGCGATCTCGCCTCGCCGGATGCAGTGCAGGAAGTGGCCGCTCTGGTTCTTCAATGGTTCGCTCACCGGCAGCGCCGGGCTCGTGATGTCGCCGTCCCGCAGCAGGAAATGGTACTCGCCGAAGCTGACGGGCTCCTCGAGCGGCTCCACCTTGACGCCCTTGTTGAAGACCCGGACCCGCTCGAGCGGGTCGAGGTCGTTGAAGACGATCCGCTGGTCGCGGCACACGACGACGACCTCGCGGGTCTTGTTCGGGTCGGCCCAGCTGACGTGGATGTGGCCGACTATCCCGCCCGGATACGTGAGCGAGATGAACCCGACATCCTCGCGGTGGTTGTGGAGGACCTTGGCGCCGACGGCGCTGACGAAATCAGGTTTGCGCCCGAGCAGGAAGTTGAAAATGGCGACGTCGTGCGGGGCGAGGTCCCAGATCGCATTGACATCGCGGCGGATCGGCCCGAGGCTCGTCCGGCGCGCGTAGAGGTAGTAGACGTGCTGCTCGTCCACGTACTCCTTCACCTTGCGGACGCCCGCGTTGTAGAGGAACGTGTGGCCGACGAGCAGCAGAAGGTTGCCGCGCTCGCTGAGGCGCAGCAGCTTCTCGCCGTCCTCGGCCGACGTCGTCAGCGGCTTCTCGACCAGCACGTGCTTGCCGGCGATGAGGGCGCGCTTCGAGAGATCGAAGTGGGTTCGCGCGTTCGTGGAGATGACGACCGCGTTGACACCCTCCATGGTGAGCGCCTCGTTGAAGTCGGTCGTGACGACGATGTCCGGGAACCGTCGCCGGATCTCGTCGAGGCGACTCTGCCGCGGGTCGCACACCACGAGGACCTTGGCGTCCGGCATCTCGTTGAAGACGCGGACGTAGTTGATTCCCCAGTAGCCGCAGCCGATGACCGCGATCCCGGTGGGCTCGCGGTCCTCCGCCACAGACAGTGCCTGCCGGTCGGGGTTTCGCCCGGCGGCGGTGCTCACCCGGCGCCTCGCCCGCTGAGCACGGCGGGAACGGTCCGCAGCAGGATCCTGAGATCGAGCAGCAGCGAGTGGTTCTCGACGTAGTCGAGGTCGAGTCGTGCCATGTCTTCCGCGCCCACGTCGCAGCGTCCGCTGACTTGCCAGAGCCCGGTCAGCCCGGGGAGCATCGCGAAGCGATCGGGGTAGTTGGCGACGTAATGGTCGCCTTCGTACGGCGGCACCGGCCGCGGCCCGACGAGACTCATCTGGCGCTTGAGGACGTTGAACAGTTGCGGCAGCTCATCGATGCTCGTCCGCCGGATCAGACGCCCGACGCGGGTGACACGGGGATCGTGCACGAGCTTGAAGCGCGACTTCGTCGAGCCGCTCGCCCCGTTACCTGCCAGGTACTCCTCGATGTGTGCCTCGTGGAGCGAGGAGTCGGCATCGCGGATCATCGAGCGGAACTTGTAGAAGCGGAACCGTGCCGGCTCGTGCACGATCCACCGTCCGACACGGCGACGGCGTACGCCGACACGCTCCTGAACGAAGAAGACAGGGCCACGCGAATCGAGCTTGATGGCGAGAGCGACGACGACCATCAGTGGCGCGGAGAGCGTCAGGAGGGCAGTAGCCAGCACGATGTCCTGAACGTCCTTCACGCGCGCGCGCGTCAGGGAGAGGGACAGAGGTGGCGCTTCGACTCGTTCGCCCCGCTGCTCTCCCCGGGAAACGAGACCCGGAGCCTTCTCGACTGTGCTCTGCGTGGACACCTTCTCCCCTGTTACGTGCCGTAGGGCTGCTTGGAGCTAACGGCGGTTGTAGTAGTGGTAGCTGGGTACCTCTTCCGACCGGTTCACGACGATGCCGAGCGGGTGCGCCCCGATACCCGTCAGCTGTTTCCGCACGCTGATCAGCGCCTCTTTCCTGGTTTGCGAGCGGCCGACGACGATGAGCACGTCGGGGATCTCGGTCGCGAGCGACAGCGCGTCGGCCAGGGCGAGCAGAGCCGGGCTGTCGACGAGGACGACGTCGAAGCGCTGCGCCAGGTCGGCGAGCACGGGCCCCGTCGTCGCGGATGCCAGGAGCTCGGCGGGATGCTCGAACGGCCCTCCGCTCGGCAGCACCGACAGACCCTGGATCTTCCACGATTTGACGATCGCGTCCTCGAGCCGCGCCGAGCCCTTGAGCACGTCGCCGAAGCCGACCGTGTTCGGGATGTTGAAGATCGCGTGGATCGTCGGTAGGCGAAGATCGCCGTCCACGACGACGACCCGCAGGCCTGTCTGAGCAAGCGTGACGGCCAGGTTCGAGACGATGGTCGATTTGCCCTCGTTCGGCTCGGCGCTCGTGACCAGCAGCAGGTTCGGAGTGCCTGCCCGCTCGAGAGCGAGGATGTTCGTCCGCAGCCGCCGGAACGCCTCCTCGGTGGGCGAGCCGCTGTTGAAGAGTCCTCGCTCGCTGGGCACGCCCACAGGAATGGCTCCGAGTACCGGCATCTCAGCGGCACGCTCGATCTCGTCGGTCGCTTCCATCCTGGTGCTCAGGTTCTCGAACAGGAACGCAAGCCCCAAACCTCCGATCAGCCCGACGAAGATGCCGAGCGCGATAGCAAGCTTCATGTTCGGGCCGGACGGGCTCGTCGGTGCCGTCGCCGGGTTGACGACCGAGAGCAGGTTGGACTGGTCGAGGATCGACGCCCGGTTGGCCTCGTACGCCGACTGCTGCTGCGTCGCCACCGTCGTCTTCACCGAGATGTCAGCCTGGAGGTCGGCGATCTTGGCTTTGTCCGAGGCCGTCACGACCCCCGCTTGCAGGGTGGTGATCTGCGCGCGGTCGGAGGCGATCTGCTTCTGCAGCGTCGACTGTGACGCTCTGAACTGCGCGTCCGCCGTCCTCAGGCTGGCCTCACCGAGCCCACGCACCTGCATGATCAGGAGGTTGGCGGCGAGGTTCGCGACGGCCGCAGCGACGACGGGCTTCGCGGCGTCCGCCTGGAGGTCCATCAGCTCGGTGTTGGGGCGAAGCTTGACCGAGATCGAGGGGCGCGAGGTCAGCTTCAGTCGCTTCTTGACCGCGTCGCGGTTCTCGGGGCCCGTCGCCAGCTTGGAGTACGTGTTCTGGAGGCGATCCATGTAGTCCGTCGAGGCGACGATGCTCGCGCTCGAGGCCAGTGCGGGCGTGGCGACCCTCAGGGTCGTCGTCGCCGTGTACGTGGGGGCCCGGAACGCGGTGACGGTCCCAGCGATCACCGTCACGACGACAAGGGTCAGCGCGATCAGCCACTTGCGGCGTCCGACGATCGCGAGATAGTCACGAAGCTCCATTACCTCTCCTTTTGGGCAGCCTCGACTGCCCTCCGCCCCGCCGTCCCGTGCCCGAGACGCCGGTGCGCGATGCGGTGCTGCTGCGAACCCCTCGTTCCGTTCTTCCCCTGTCGTTCTCAGCATCGGTGGGAACCCGTTGCCTGTCAAATGAATCGGGCTGACTCACGTCAGGCTTATCGGGCTCGCAGACTCAGGTCTTTAGCTATACCGGCAACTCCCTCGCTCTACTGAAACCGTAGTAGTACACGCACCGCCGTACGACGCACCGCGGTCCTGGTCCTGCCTAGCCTCGTGGCTGGGTCGGACTGCAGAGTGCGGGTGTTAGCGGCTAGACGTCTCGGCCTTTCATGCGCATGCGCTCCGCCGCGTCCCGCGTGATGATCCGCCAGCGGCGGCGCGCCTCGGCCTGCGATCTCTTGTCGAGCCTACGCTCGAGGTGCTCGAGCTCACGCTGCAGCTTCTGGTAGCTCTCCCAGCGGTCGAGCGCGAGCGAGCCGTCCTCGAGCGCGGCTCGCACCGCGCAGTCGGGCTCGGTGTCGTGGGCACAGTCGGAAAAGCGGCAGCCGGCGAAGAGACCCGTCACGTCCTCGAATGCCTCCTCGAGGCCTTCGTCGGCGTCCCACAACTGGAGCTCACGCATCCCGGGCGTGTCCACGATCAGCCCGCCGTCCGCCAGGACGATCAGCTCCCGGCGAACCGTCGTATGACGGCCCCTGCCGTCGTCGCGGATCTCTCGTGTGAGCAGTCGCTCGTCGCCGACCAGCGCATTGACGAGCGTCGACTTGCCCACACCCGACGAACCGAGCAAGGCGCCTGTGACCCCGACCGGAAGCAGTGCCCGCAGCGTGTCCAAACCGACCATCGTGCGTGTAGAGGTGGCGACGACGGGAACCCCGTAGGCGACGGACTCCACCTGGGCAACGGCGGGGGCAGGGTCGTCGACGAGGTCGGCCTTCGTGAGGACGATCACCGGTGTGGCGCCGCTCTCCCACGCGAGCGTCATGTATCGCTCGAGGCGTCTCGGGTTGAGATCCTCGTTCAGCGACGTGACGACGAACACGACGTCCACGTTCGTCACGAGAACCTGTTCCTCCGCTGCCTGCCAGGCCGTCTTACGCGAGAACTTCGTGCGGCGCGGCAAGACCGCTTGGATCGTTCCGCTGCCCTCGCCCGTTCGCGGAGCGACGGCCACCCAGTCGCCGACGGCCGGCAGCTCCGAGGCCGTGATCGCGTCGTGGCGCAGACGTCCGGCCACGTCGGCGCGAAGCTCCCCGTGCTCGGTGAGGACGTCCCACGCCCCACGATGCTGCACCGCGACGCGTCCCGGTACGAGCCCCGCGGCGCGGTGCGGTTCGAATTCGTCGCTCAGCCGGTCGTTCCAGCCGAGCATCTTCAGCGTGTCCACTGTCGTCAGTTCTCCTGGTCTCGGTAATGAAAGCGCGCGCGGAGGCCCGCACGCGTCGACGCCTGGAGCGCGAGACCGTGGGAGACGCCGAGAAGGAGTGCCCGACTAGCCCAGGAGCCTCGCGGCTCGCCGGCCTGCAGCGGCAGGCGCGAAAGAAGCAAGGTCGGTCATCAGTCGCACCTCCGTTCGTGGTCGTCGTCGTCGGGACGAAGGGGAGTATGCCACCTCATTTGTCCGAGTGCGCTCGCGAGCGCCTCGTCGAGGCTCCGTCGCCGGATGGCGTAGCCGCTCGCCTCGAGCGCGGCCGGCAGAGCGCGTTGACTCGCGAGCAGCACCTCCTTGCCCATCTCGCCGAACAGCGCACGCACGGCGAACGACGGGAACGGCGCCAGCGCCGGACGGTGGAGGGCGCGCGCCAGCGCCCTGGCGAAGTCGCGGTTCCGGGCCGGCGCCGGGGAGACGAGGTTGACGGCGCCCGAAAGCGGATGCGCGAGCGCGTACGCATACGCCTCCACCACATCCTCGATCGCGATCCAGCTCCACCACTGCTCGCCGCTTCCCACGGACCCACCGAGGCCGAGCCGGAACGGAAGGAGCAGGCGCGCAAGCGCACCACCCCGGCGCGAGAGAACCAGCCCGTGCCGGAAGTTGACGACGCGGATGCCCGCATCGCGCGCCGGCTGCGCTGCGACCTCCCATTCAACAGCCACACGGGGGAGGAAGCCGTCCCCGGGCGGCGACGCTTCGGTCAGAGCCTCGTCGCCCCGGTCGCCGTAGATCCCCACCCCCGAGGCGCAGAGGAACGCGCGCGGCCGGGGCTCGAGCACGGCGGCGGTCTCCGCGAGCAACATCGTCCCGCCGGCCCGCGACTCGAGGATCCGACGTTTCCTCGACTCCGTCCAGCGTGTCCCGATGTTGTAGCCGGCGAGATTGACGATTGCGTCGACTCCGGCGAGCGCGTGCGCGTCGATCGTGCCGGCCTCGGGATCCCAGCCCACCTCATCGGCGGCGGTGGGCTCGCGGCGCACGACTCTCAGCGGTTCGTGACCTTCGCGCCGCAGCACCGGGAGCAACGCTGACCCGATGAGGCCGGAGCTGCCCGTGACCGCCACCCTCACGCGGCGACTGTACCCCGTCCGATAGCTTCGTGAACGTGGACGAGACGACGCGGCGCCCGCGTTTTCGAGACGGGATGCGGGCGGCGGCGATGCTCGCGCTCGGGCCGGTTCTGTTCGGCATCTCCTTCGGCCTCCTGGCCGAGACGGCGGGGATGGGCGCGACCGCGGCCGTGATCTTCTCGGCGACGACGTTCGCCGGCTCCGCGCAGTTCGCGGCCGTGTCGGTACTCGGCGCAGGGGGGAGCGTGGCGGCAGCGGTCACTGCAGCCGTCTTCCTGAACGCGCGCTACGCACCGATGAGCGTGGCCGCGGCGCCGGTTTTCCACGGCCCCTGGTGGAAACGGCTGCTCGAGGCGCAGCTGATCGTCGACGAGTCCTGGGCGCTCGGGGGACGCGGCGGACGGTTTCGCCGCGAGATCCTGCTCGGGGCGGGAATGCTGCTCTATCCGCTCTGGATCGCCGGGACGGCGATCGGCACGCTGGTCGGCAACCGTCTCGGAACGCCGGAGGACTACGGGCTGGACGGCGCGTTCGCCGCGCTCTTTCTGGGCCTGGCGCTGCCGACACTCGGCGAGCGACGCGCGAGGACAGCCGCTGCACTCGCGGCCGTGATCGTCGTCGCCTCGATCTCCTTCGTCCCCGCCGGTGTCCCGCTGATTGCAGCCAGCGCCGCCTGCCTGCTCGGGCTCCGCCGATGAGTCGCCTAAGTCAAGGTCGGTGGTTGGAGGTGGCGGTCGCGTCGGCGGCGGCGGGTGGGGTCGTATGTGCTGTTGGTGTGCCAGCAGGCCCAGATGACGCGCAGCCAGGCGCGGGCGAGGATGCGGATCGCGTGCGCGTGGCGGCAGCCTCGGGCGCGGGCGTCGCGGTAGATGTGTTTGGCCCAGGGG
>JACXTT010000621.1_pt1 | contig 60874 bp, 53 predicted proteins | sample 9270951 | NCBI WGS metagenome assembly JACXTT01 (sample SAMN15532306, study PRJNA645909) | rock metagenome | isolation source: weathered quartz diorite | place: Puerto Rico | collected 2017-06-21
GCTGGACCGTAATGCGGCAGGTCATGCGGCCGCGCGAGCTTTGAGGAAAAGGCGATCCATTGGTTGGAGGAATGAAACAAGGGAACAACATAAAAGCCCGAGAGCAGCACGCGGTCATAAGCGCGCGCAGCAGCGACAAAATCCTCGCGCGTCTTAGCGGCGAGAAGGGCGTTGATCATCGCATCGACAGCCGGCGACTTCACACCGGCGAGATTGAACGAGGCTTCCTGGCCGGCGCTCGCCGATCCCCAGCGGGAACGCTGTTCATTGCCGGGTGAGGCGGACGCAAGCCAGCTTCCAATCATCATATCGAAATCGAACTTTTGCCGCCGACGCTGGTATTGGACCTCATCGACAAGCCGCACCTTTGCCTCTACCCCTATCCGGGCAAGTGAATCCGCGTAATTGAGGGCGAGTCGCTCCTGGTTCCTATCCTTAACCATGATTTCGAACGATAAGGCCACGCCCTGCCTGGTCAAGCGCCCGTCATCAATTTCAAAGCCGGCGTCTTTGAGAATTACGAGCGCACGCTTGGGCTTAGTCCTGTCCGCGCCAAGGCCATCGGTTGCGGGAGGCTGCCAACGGCCCTCCAAAATATCGCTGCGAACCGCGCCGGGAAAGGGTGCCAGAAGAGCAAGCTCGGCGGAAGCCGCGGCGCGTCCAGTCGATGCTAGCTCTGATTCGTCGAAGAAACTTTTGGTTCGCTTGTAGAGGCCATCAAAAAGATTGGTGTTGACCCAATCGAAATCGAAAACGAGGCTCAGAGCCTCGCGAACCCTAATATCCGTAAACAGCGGCCGGCGCAGGTTAAAGACAAAGCCCTCCATCCCCTTGGGGCCTCCCAGGGGGATCGATTCACGAATCACGCGGCCGTCGCGAACCGCGGGGAAATCATAGGCATGCGCCCAACGGGCAGGACTGGTCTCCTCGCGAAAGTCGAGAATGCCGGCGGCGAAGGCTTCAAACAAACTGTTGGCGTCCCGGAAATATTCTATGTCGATGTCATCGAAATTGAAGAGCCCAGCGCGAACCGGCAAGTCCTTGGCCCAATAATTTGGGTCCTTGCGCAGCATGATACGCTCGCCAGGCTTGACATCGGCGATCCGATAGGGACCCGAACCGGTTGGGATTTCCAAACTCGCATCGTCGAATTTCGACGTGTCGGTCTTGTGGCGTGGCAGCACCGGCATGAGTGCCAGCGTCAATGGCATTTCCCGGTCGCCTAATCCCGATAGATCGTAGCGGACCGTGTGAGCATCCGGCGTTTCGATTGATTTGACGAGCGCGTAGGCGGCGCGCTGCTGCGGCCTGCCCTTGGATTTCAGGAGTTCGAATGTGAACCGGACATCCTGCGAGGTCACCGGAACTCCGTCCGAAAAATGCGCGCGGGGATCAAGCCTGAAGGTCACAAAACTTCGATTTTGATCTGTATCGATCGTTTGCGCGATCAGACCATAGAGCGTGAAAGGCTCGTCGAACGAACGCGCCATCAAGGCCTCAAAGACATTATTGTTCAGGCCCTGCGCCGTTGAGCCAGCCTTTAGATTAAATGGATTTAGGCTATCGAAAGTACCGAGAAATCCAATCGTAAGACGGCCGCCTTTCACAGCGGCTTCGTCGGCATAGGGCAAATGCCTGAATGGGAAGTTCAGGCTTGGCTCTCCATGCATGGCGATCGCTGGCACCCCGGCTGGCGGGAGTTCTTCTGCAACGGATGGAAAGGTAGCGGCGCCAAACGTCCATGCGAGCAGCGCCAAGGCCAGCAATGGTCCCGAAAGATGTTTCATTACCGTAACTTAGACCGTTGAAAAGCCGGGTCAGGTGGTGCCCGCGGGCACGCAGGCAGGAATCGACTTCCCTTAACGCGGAAAATGATCTATGAGTATCGTTACGTCGCTGCTCGCTGAATTCTAGACAGGCGTCGCCGTGGTCAAAGTGGCTTGAGCGGTTGGGGTGCCGTCATCGCTGCGGGAACTGTCTTGACTTTTGTGGCAAAAAGCTCGACGTAGCAATTGCGATCGTGAAGAAGCGACGCCAAAATGAGTAAATAGACCGGGAGAGGAGCATGAACGACCACACCTGTGCCATTTTAAACGGCATTCTCATCGCGACCGTACTTGTCCAGATTGTTCTGACGAAGATTTGGACGTCCTAAGGGTAAAAAAGCGCGCGGCCGCGCAAGCGGCCGTGCCCGCTTACCGCGGACTTTTACCAGCGGTGCGACCATGGAGTAGAGGCGTGGGCCCTACCCGAAAGAGTAGGGTAATTTTTTGTTTGCGACTTGCCTTTTCCACAATACTTCCTGAAATTTGGCGTGGCGTTGTTAGAACGGACTGCCGGCGCGGCATATTGACCTTGGTGACGGATGGAAATCTCACCTCCGTACCAGGGAATAATTCCGAGCTGCCATGGCAGCGAGTTTCGCCCGTGTAGGGGGCCGCTCTTCGCAGCCTCGCTACTATGAATTTCTTAACACGTCCGTTGATTGATCTGCCGTGCTGTCTCGCAATGGGCAGCTGTCCAACGCTTGCATCCCAGCTAAATTATGCTTACCGAAGCGGTAAAATCGATCAGTGGACCAACCGCCATCCTCTCAACATCGGCGCAGTACTCCGCAGCGGCCGGCGTCACAAGGTGATATTTTTGTTGCTGCATCCCTTGTGCGTTACGGCCGCGGCGACAGGTGGTTCGAATGAGCAGTCGTTGGAAAGGAAATTTAATGCCTATCTCATTGAAACGCCTTGGCGCCGCCAGTCTCGTCAGCTTTTGCTTGCTTGGAGGGGCCGATGCTTTCGCGCAGGTGAAGAAGCAGCCTGCACCCGCCCAGCCCGCACCGAGCCAGGCGGCACCGAGTCAGGCCGCGCCTCAGCAGGCGCCGCAGGGCCCGGTCTCAGTCGATCTCGTCCCGACGCAAAACGACTGGACCAAGGTTTGCGGCCGGGATCAAGCTGCCAACAAGGATATTTGCTATACTACGCGCGATTTTAGCACACAGACTGGTCAGCCTCCTGTATTGGCATTGGCCATCTATGAAATCAAAGGCGAAGACACCCATATTGTCCGCCTGCTGGTGCCCGTGGGTCTCATGTTAAGACCTGGCTTCCGGTTCACGGTTGACAAGGGCGCTGAACATGAAGGGGCTTTCGAAATTTGCTTCCCGAACGGCTGTTTCGCGGAAGCCAAGGTGAATGGTGCGCTTATCGACGGAGTCAAAAAGGGCTCGACTCTAAGCGTCGCGGTCAAGAACCAGGTGAATAATCTAATTACCTTTGTGATTCCCTTGGCAGGTTTCGGCAAGGCATTCGATGGGCCCCCGATCGATCCCAAGGTTCTCGAGGAACAACAAAAGAAATTGCAGGAGGAATTGCAGAAACGCGCCGAGGAGGAGCGCAAACGCCTTGAAGCGGCAAAGCCTGACGCAAATAAACCGGATGCCAAGCCCGCTCCGCCCGCGCCTGCGGCAAAATAGGTCATATAGCGGTGGCAGTTGCGTGGGCGCAGCAGCACCTGTCCCCTGCGTGACCGGCGCGGCGAATTCCCGCGACTCGCGAAGGCGAGCGTCAGCCGGAGTCGTGGAGTGAATGGTGACTTCGCCGCTTCTTCCGACCTACTCTAGGTTTCCCCTCGCATTCGAGCGTGGCGAAGGGGCTTGGCTGATCTCCACAGAAGGCGAGAGGTACCTCGACTTTGGCGGCGGCATAGCCGTGGCATCTCTCGGATATGGCCACCCTCACCTCATTGCGGCATTGCAAGACCAAAGCGCGAAGCTTTGGCATACCTCCAATCTGTTCGAGATCCCGCAAGCGGAGCGTTTAGCCGCCCGTCTTGTTGCAGCAAGTTTCGCGGATTACGCATTTTTCACCAATTCCGGAACGGAGGCTGTCGAAGGCGCCATTAAAACCGCGCGAAAATACCATTCCGACGGCGGGCATCCGGAAAGGTACCGTATCATTACTTTCGCCGGAGCATTTCATGGGCGGACGTTGGCGGCGATGGCAGCAGGAGGCAACCCCAAACATCTCGATGGCTTTGGACCCAGAGTCGACGGCTTCGATGCAGTCCCTTTTGGCGATATCGAGGCGGTCAAGGCTGCGATCGAGCCGCAATCCGGGGCCATTTTAATCGAACCAATTCAAGGCGAGGGCGGGATCCGGACACCGCCGCCGGGCTTCTTGCGGGCACTGCGCGATCTTTGCGACCAGCACGGGCTCCTTTTGATCTTCGACGAGGTGCAGACCGGCATGGGCCGCACCGGCAAGCTTTTCGCGTATGAACTCTCTGGCGTGCCGCCGGACATTATGGCGATCGCCAAGGGCTTGGGCGGCGGATTCCCGATCGGTGCCATGCTGACGACGCGCAAGGCGGCATTTGGAATGACAGCTGGCACACATGGCACGACATTTGGAGGCAACCCCCTTGCGACAAGCATCGGTAACGCGGTGCTCGATGTGGTGATCGCGCCAGGATTTGTCGAACATGTCGCGTTGATGGGCCTAACCCTCAAACAAAGCCTCGCTAAACTTAAGGACCGGCATAGCAATGTCATTTTGGAGATACGCGGCGAAGGTCTCATGCTGGGCATCGCACTTCGAGTGCCGGTCAATGATTTCGCAGCAGCCGCGCAAGCGGAAGGAATCATCGTCATTCCAGCGGCTGACAATGTCGCGCGTCTGCTCCCGCCTTTAATTATAGGCAACGCCGAGATTGCCGAGGCTATCGATCGTTTACACCGCACTTGCCAGAGGGTCGCCTCCGGCCAACCCGAAATCGCGTGGGCAAAGGTAACTGGGGCAGCCACGTGACCGCGCTCGAAAACCAGGGTGCAGTTTCAGCCGCGCGGCATTTTCTCGATCTCTCGGACATTCCTGCCGGCGAATTGCGCCGAATAATCGACGTTTCCGCATCCATGAAGGCATGCCGCCGAAAAGGGCCAAGCCCCTGGCCTCGTCCCCTCGAAGGCAGGGTTTTGGCGATGATTTTCGACAAGCCTTCGACCCGCACCCGTGTATCCTTTGACGTTGCAATGCGTGAGCTGGGCGGCGAAACGATTATGCTGACTGGCAGGGAAATGCAGCTCGGCCGGGGCGAGACGATCGCGGATACGGCGCGTGTGCTGTCGCGCTACGTCGATGCGATCGTGATTCGGATTCTTGATCATTCCGCCATACTCGAACTCGCCCGTCATGCCTGCGTGCCCGTAATCAACGGCCTCACCAAACGCTCGCATCCATGTCAGGTCATGGCCGACGTCCTCACATTCGAGGAGAAGAAAGGTCCGATCAAAGGACGGACAGTTGCGTGGACAGGTGACGCCAACAATGTGCTTGCCAGCTGGATTCATGCAGCCCAGCGATTCGACTTTTCCCTCCATGTCGCAACCCCTGCCGGACTTGATCCGCAAAGCGGGCTTCTCGAATGGGCCGGTGATTTGCATGCCCGTCTGAAGCTTACACGTGATCCTTTCGAGGCCGTGAAGGGAGCCGATGCGGTCGTTTCGGATTGTTGGGTTTCGATGGGCGACGTGGACGAAGCCTTCCGGCACAGAATGCTTGCGCCATTCCAGGTCAATACGAAATTGATGGCGGCTGCGGGCAAGGACGCACTCTTCATGCATTGCCTGCCGGCTCATCGCGGCGAAGAAGTTACCGACGAGGTGATCGATGGTCCCCAATCTGTCGTTTTCGACCAGGCCGAAAATAGGATGCATGTGCAAAAAGCGATCATTTTGTGGTGTTTTGGGGCGTACCCCTGGCCATGGCCTGATTTGAACTCGGCGCCCTAAAACGCCATTGTCCCCTCCAGTCCCAGCCCGTCGTTTTAAGCCCGCGAGTGCCGTGAGCCAGGACGCCGTCCGGGCGCTCCGCCCTGGCGCTGGCCAACCGTCGCAAACACTCATGCTTAGCGATTGGGCCGCACAGAAGCGAACCTATTTCTATTATAAGGAGAACTTATAAACGTCTATTACCGGTGATTGTAACAAAATAAGGCGAAAAGATGGAATCTATCGTTGCCGGGACCGTAAAATTTGTTAAGATAATCATTATCTGATATTAATACAGCTTATTTATCAGTTATCAACAGCTGCGTTGTCATAGTTAGGAGTCCGGCCGTGAAGATTGAAAGGTTCCTTTCCACCCCGTCGAGAGCAGCAGTCACAGCGCTCCGCGAGGAGCGCTTGGCGAGCGCCTTGGCAGCGGCGAAGGCCACCGTCAGAGCCTCGGCGATGGCGGAAGCGGCGGTGGCGGCGGCAAACGCGGCGGATGCGGCAAAGGCGGCAGAAGCAGCTCTGGCGAAAGCCGAAGCGGAGCTGGCGGCGGCAGAAGCGGCGGAGGCTATGGCAAGAGCTGCGGAAGCTGCCTTGACCGCAATTGACAAACCGCGTTCGTCAACCAGAAAAAGAGCTAAGTTCGATGGTCCGCTTGCCGTGTCGGCTCCATTCGACGTTCAGTGATCGCGAGATCGTGTCGGAGGCGTGGCGTAGCTCGCGTGGCGTAATTGCCGCGCTCGCCCGCATAATCGGGCTGATCAGGCAGCTAAGTGTCAACTTTCTCCGGTTTCACGCCTTCTATCGCGAGAAGGCGGAGTTTTGTCGCAACGCCGCCATCGGCGGAGAAACCGCCCATCCGCCCGTTCGACGCAACCACCCGATGGCACGGTACGATGAGGGCAAAAGGATTTCGCGCAAGCGCTTGCCCGACCGCGCGCGCCGCGCCTTGCGCGCCGATCGTCTCGGCAAGGCCGCCGTATGTCGTCGTCGTCCCATGGGCAAGTTTCCGCGCGGCATCGTAGACGCGGCGATGAAACGGCGGCACGGAATTCATGTCGAGCGGAATTGCCGAAAGATCAGATGGCTCGCCGCGCAGCAGCAACACGATCCTGTCTAACGCGCGTTTCACCTCAGCCACCGGCTTCGCCTCCCGTGCTTCTGGGAATCGCTGAAGCAAGCGGCCGCGCGTCTTGTCCGCATCGACCTCGGGAAGCTGCACGCCCAGGATACCACGCGCGCCCCAAGCGAGCCCGCATGGGCCAATCGCCGTTTTGAAGAGTGTAAAACATACTGACATGATGCCCGCAATCCTAGCATCCGCTGCGCAATTCGCAAGAGCCTGTCCGGGCTCTGTACGTATGAGACGGCGGTGGATCGCCGTGGCCGACGGTTTGGAGATACTCTGCCGGTGTTCTTCCCGCAAGGGCATCGCGCTGAGGGCTATCCCCCGCGATACAATCCAATGACTAGTCTAGCCCGAAAGTAGAACGATCCGTCACAAAAGTCATGCTGATGCCTTTGAGGAAAATGGCGCTCCGCAATGGGGAGGGCGTGCGCCGGAGCGCTCGCGTCAGCGCAGCTTCCGGAGATTTCCGGCCGCCGCGGCGCTGCCATTCGCCTTCGCCTGCTCGAACCAGTAGTGCGCTTTCTCCTTATCCTGCGCGACGCCACGGCCCTTGGCATAGGCCATGCCCAAGGCATTTTGCGCAGCCGGGTCGCCGTTGTTCGCGGCCTTCTCAAACCACTGGAAAGCCTGGTACGCATCGGCGGTGGTCGCAAGACCTTGATCATACATGGTACCGAGATAATACTGAGCCTCGGACTGATCTTGTTGCGCCGCGTGTTGAAGGAAATCGAAAGCCCGGCTGGGATCGCGCGTCACGCCATCTCCACTAAGATAGGCCTCGCCGACCTTCATTTGGCCAAATGAATCGCCGTGATCGGCCGCTTTCAAATACCATTTGAGAGCCTCGATCCAGTCTTTGCGCGCGCCGCCCCAGCCGTTTTCATAGGCATCGCCAACCCAGGCTTCTGCATCTGCATCCCCTTTGCTGGCCGCGCTCTGGTACAATTCTAATGCGCGGAACGGATCGGCGGCAACGCCTTTACCGTCCTTGTAGCAAAAGGCAAGATCCCTTTTTGCCAACGCGTAACCTTGCGCGGCGGATTTCTCATACCAGGAAACGGCGGTCGCGAAATTTTGCGTCACACCATATTTGCCGTAGTAGAAGAATCCGCCAAGATTATACTGAGCTACTTCATCGCCTTGTTCCGCTGCCTTCGTGTACCAGGCAATCGATTCATTGGCATCGGGCTTGGTCAGCTTGCTCTCGTTAAAATAGGGATCGTAAAGCGCTCCGAGCGAGAATTGCGCATTTCTGTCGCCGCTTTCGGCAATAGCCCTCAACCGCTCGAAGGCTGCCGCATCGGATTTTGCGCTTTCGTACAAACGGTTAACATCATCCGCGCCGTGCGTCTCCTCGGCCCGTGCTGCCCAGGGCGCAGGGCTGCCCGTGCCCGCTGGAGCGCCGTGAAATATCAGCCAGCCTGCAACAAGCGATGTTACGGAGAGCAGCCAGATGAACCATGACCAACGGTACCACGGATCGACAACCCATAAGGCGTTATGTGCGGCAGCTAGATTTTGTAAGCGCGTGGCCATCACGCATAACCCGTGGCGTCCTCGACGTCCGCCATGCAGATCTTTGCCTCCTCCGTGATCTGCGCGGACGATCCTGGGGCAAGGGTCGCTGCCGTGGCCGCAATTTCGCTTTGGGCAACCATAGACAGTTTGGAATGGCCACTGGCTACAGGCCCGTGCCCGAACATGGCAACCAGCGCAGCCGCCGTAACTATTCCACCTGCAGTGCCAAGAAGCGGGACCTTAAATCCTGCCGATCCCGCCGCGGCACTCTTCTCCGCGCCCGCTTGGGCCAACTCACTTGGCATCTTCCACCCCGTTGCCCTTGCGCTTGTTAGGTTTTTGCCAAAAGCGAATTTTTTCCGGAGGAATCCAAAAAAGCAACTGCATGAAATTTGTCCCTCAAAACCCCGGTAACGCTGTTTATTGCTCGAGACGGTTTTGGCGCGAGGACTTTAGCTTAATTGGCGAGGCAATACGAAACGGCGATATGCATCGATCTGATCATAAATGCCAATTGTTTATCGTCACCAAAATCAGGCAATCACCCAATCCTAGCGCATCATCCGCGCCAAGGAAATTGCCTCCAAATTGAAAATCGATATTTGAAGATTGCGGGCGGCGAATCTGTGCGGCAAATCACGTACATTTGAAGCATGCCAGGGACCCGAGATTTTGTCCGCGCGCCAAAGTCACCCGGGAAAATCGATCGAAATGAAGGAAAGGAGGGCGCGCGGCTTCGAATTCGTCAGTGAGTGCGAATATAATCCCCTCTTAGCGTGATATTTTTTACCAAGGCGTAGTCGCCTTTGGGATAGACGGAATTTATTTTTAGCAAGCTCGGGAGCTTCACAAATGCCAGCGTGGCCAGCCGGTACAGCCGTCTTTGACTCTTGCCTATTTGCTGGTTCGGGTCTGGTGCGAAACTGCGGCCGTGCTGGTCAGCAATGCGTTTGAGATTAATGTTCAGGCCGTGGCTTGCCGCACAATCGGCTATCCACAATAGAGCGCAGTCCGAGAGCCCGGTATGTTCATGGCCGCCGCCGACATCCCCATGGACTCCCGGAAACCATTTTTCTTCATAACGAAGGTATCCGTGTTCCTGCATGGATTGCTTGTTGCGGTCCTGATGCACCTTCTGCAACCGCCATAATGTCGGGCGAAAGGGCCAGCGCCGTTCGTCGCTTGCCAACGCATGGTATGCATTGAGAACATAGGTGCTCAATTTGGTATCGTGGAAACTGCACTTGAATAACTTATCGACAATATAGCCGAGCACGGCGCCGAATGGCGCGCCTAATGCGCCAACAGTGTCCCAGACCCCGAGGAATTTGATGGTGGTATCCTCGCCTTGGCAATAATTTCGCCGAAACTCTTCAGTTTTGACGCCGCCTTTTTCGGGATCGGGATGCCACTCGGCGGATCCGGACCTGTAGTAGTTATAAGCTTCGCCAACCAGAGGCAGATACTGCCGCTTCAAGACACCGAAATTTCGAATGAGGCCGGCGATGCTGCGCGCCGTGAAGGCTCCGCGGCTGAACCCGAACAAAAATATCTCGTCGCCGCGTTCGTAATTGCTGACGATAAACGAATAGGCATCCTTGATATTATCGGAGATGCCGTATCCGAATGTGCCGCCGCTTAACCTTTCGCCCTTTCGCGTTCCGATCCCAGCGATATAATGCACGAGCTGCGGATTCTTGCCGTCGTCGGGCTCCGTGGCTTGCAGCATCCTGAGCACATTGGTGCTGTATTCCGTTGGCTTATTCCAAGTTCCGTCGCAAAATATGATGAGTTTTTTTGGCATTGCGAATATCCCCTTTTTCCAAAATTCCTTCTGCCAGAACCGATGTGACTCCAGCCTCTTGCCTTGCTAATCTACGTCTGATCGGCGAGGCGCTATGTGCGCCACCGCACGAAAACAGCCGTCCGGAAAAAATGCGCCCCAGGCGAGCCGCATGGCTTGGCAATCTCCGGACCATGACTGGATCACCGCCATAGCAGGGGAGATTGCGATGGATTAGCGGCGTTGCTTTAAAGATTGTAGGGAGATCGCTGATTTCGGCATTGGAACAGGCAGAATCCTGCATTGAGCGGGCAGCAAGCGAAATTCGATCTTACCATCGCATCAGGGCGCTACCCCAAGTCATGCCGGCGCCGATCGCCATCATGGCGATGAGGTCGCCTGGCTCGAGGCGTCCGGCACGGTTTGCCTCGTCGAGCGAAATCGGCAGGGATGCGCTCGAAGTGTTTCCGTAGCGATCGAGATTAAGCCAGCATTTTTCGAGCGGCATGCCGAGCTTTTCCAAAACCCTTTCGACGATACGTGCATTCGCCTGGTGCGGCACAATGTGGTCGATGTCCGAGACCTTTAGCCCGTTGGTGTCGAGCGCTTCGAGGATCGCCTCAGGCAGCACGCGCACGGCGAATTTATAGATCTCGCGGCCATTCATTGCGATCTTGTGCATCTTCTTCGCGAGCATTTCCTCGCTCGGAGGGTATTGGCTGCCGCCGCCCGGTATCGACAATATTCCCGCAGCGCGCCCGTCGGAATGAAGATGGGTCGACAGAAGGCCACGGCGTGGATCATTGGCAGGCCCAACAACCATTGCGCCTGCGGCATCGCCGAATAGCACACAAGTATTGCGGTCACTCCAGTCGACAAGACGGCTCAAAAGTTCAGCGCCGATGACGAGTACTCGCCATGCTCTGCCGGTTCGAATGAATTGATCGGCGATGGCCAGGCCATAAAGCGAGCCCGCGCATGCTGCGGAAACATCGAAGGCGAAAGCGCGCGCCGCGCCGAGCTTGGCTTGAATCACGACCGCGCAAGAAGGCAGCGGCATGTCTGCCGAGATCGTGCCGGCGATTATCATATCGAGATCGGACGCTTTCGTGCCGGCCATCGCTAGCGCGTGGCGCGCTGCGACAACGGCCATGTCCGAAGTTACTTCCCCTTCCGCCGCGATCCGGCGTTCTTTGATGCCCGTCCGCTCGCAGATCCAGGCATCGGTCGTGTCGACCATTTGCGCGAGATCTTGATTGGTCAAAATCTTCTTTGGAGCGTAGGCGCCGGTTCCGAGAATTTGCGATTGTATCAAGAACAGGTTCCCTGTTTACCACCTCAATGGAGCCGCAAAAGAGGTTCCGCATTGCCGACACAATTGGATAAGCCCAAACTGCGCATTTCGCCAGCGGGCAAAGACCCGGCGGCATTAAGAAGCTGGGGGCAATCATCAAAATTGCGTAATATTTGGAAATAAGGCGCTTTTAGGCGTCGATAGCTCTCGAGAGAGGGTCGGCCGCGCTATTTTGCCGGGTCGCGACCGAATTCGTAAGTTTGCCAAAGGATTGCGACCGTCTCGCGACCTGCGCCCGAGCCCACGGGCTAAATGCGCTGCATCGTGGCCCCACCACCGCACCACAGAGCTCAGCGGAAAACACGGCAAGGAAGCCGCCGTTTTTCACATGGCCAGCATTGCGACTGCGCTGGTTGTCGTCATGAGAGACTTGACAAACGGTGCATCTCACATTGCTGACATAATTAGAAAAAAGCGAGCGCTTGACCGGAAGGGGAAGCAAAAGCTAAAGTAACTCCCCTCTTAGGGAGCGAATCGTTTTTGGTAACAAGGGGCTCGAATGCGCATGTTCTTCGGGATCATACTTGGGATAGTCCTAACGGTCGGCGCGGCATATGTCGCCGATTCGGTACGCAATACGAGCGGGGGAGAAGGAACCTTCGATCGTCCGATCGTCAACTGGGACGTGCTGGGCCACAGTGTCAAATCGTTGACGTCGACGGTTCAGGACGGGTGGGCGCGATTGACCGGCCGGCCTAAAGATAACTGATTTGGCTTAAGCATTAGAACTCTGGCTTTATCCGGTGACCCGGTTACGCCGGAGTCTTTGCTAATCTTTTTGCAGTTACGGGAAGCCGCGGAGGTTTCGGCCTGAAATGCGGAAGGGTAGGTTGTTGCTCTGTCGTGCGATGTGTGCGCGCAATTAAACTTCGTTCCTGCGCGAATAACCGGTCAATCGATCTTTTCGTTCGGATAGACCCCCCAGAGATCGGATTGCTGGATATAGCCATCGAAGCCATAGCCGGAGACGTGGCACCATGTGCCGTCGCAGCTTTTCACCGATGCGATGACATTTGACTGCAATTTGGCGACGGGCGCGGCGGTCAGGCTTGCACGGCGGTAAAGGATCGATTCCGACCCTTTTTTCCAAGGCGCAACCAAAGCCGTGCGTCTTCCGGAAAGCAAAGAATGAAGCACCCAGCCTTCGGCGCCCTCGGAATCGCGGACCTTGCGCCATATTTCGAATTCGGCTGTAATCTCAACGGGAAGCCCGGCGCGTTGAAAGATCCAGACCGTTCGGTGATCCTTCGAGGGCCCTTCTCGCAAATTTACCCTGTCGGACTTCAAGCTTACATAACGGGGGATCGGCAGGCCGCTCACGGAACTGTTGGTGTCCGCATGCGCGGTGTCAATAACCGTGACGCAGAGCGCGGCCATGACACGAACGGCGCACGGCAAAATTTTTTTCCAGCGAAGCGGCATTTGGCTCGATAGGAGTAGCACGGTTCTTCTCATTGGCGAGCGAGAACGTTTTATAACTGTGTGGTGAGGCCGTAAGCGCAGGTCAACGGGCGGCGAGTGTCTTTAAGGTACTATCACAAAGGTACTATCACAATTTGCGCCCCTCTTTAAGAATACAGTGGTCAACGAATCTTATAGTATAAGCCGGGTCAGCAGCGCAAAGAAGACCGGCGTTCTTGCCGTTGAGCGGCCTTGTGTACACATGCCAAAAGAAACAATGAGGACCCTCAATAGGCGCTTTGATGCTCCTAATGTCGTTAACGCAAGGTGAAGTCTTCGGGCACAGCGGCTGGGAATGGGGCAGCAATCCTCTAGGAAATTGGAGAATGAGGGCTCTAAGCTTATAAGCGCAGGGCAGGGGTTTGATTTTGAGATTGCCATTGGCGACTACGGACAGGGATCAGGATGGGCCGGAAAAAGCCGCTCGTTATCGTGACTCGCAAACTGCCTGAGGCTGTGGAAACACGAATGTGCGAGCTGTTCGATGCGCGGTTGAATATCGACGATAAGCCGATGCCGCGCAGCGCCCTCGCCGATGCCTTACGCGCCGCCGAGGTGATCGTTCCGACAGTGACCGACAGGATTGACGCCGAACTTATTGGCTTGGCTGGGCCGCAGATGAAGCTTGTCGCCAATTTTGGCAATGGTGTCGACAACATCGACGTGGCTTGCGCCGTGGAACGTGGAATGACCGTCACCAACACGCCCGGCGTTCTCACCGAAGACACCGCCGATATGACCATGGCATTGATACTCGCGGTCGCCCGGCGGATTGTCGAAGGGGCCCAAGTCATACCGGCGGGCGATTGGGCCGGATGGGCGCCAACCTGGATGCTCGGCAGCCGGATCAGCGGCAAGCGGCTTGGAATCGTGGGCATGGGCCGCATTGGCCAAGCGCTCGCGCTGCGCGCCAAGGCCTTTGGACTGCAGATTCACTATCATAACAGGCGCCCCATTCCTGCAGAGATGGAAGAGGCGCTCGATGCGACTTATTGGGAATCCCTCGACCAGATGCTTGCCCGAATGGACATCGTTTCGATCAATTGTCCGCACACGCCCGCGACCTATCACCTGCTGTCCGCCCGCCGGCTCAAATATTTGCGACCCCAGGCTATTCTCGTCAATACGGCACGTGGAGAAATCATCGATGAGCCTGCTCTGACCCGGATGCTTGAGGCGGGCGAGCTCGCGGGCGCGGGGCTCGACGTATTTGAACATGAGCCGGCTGTCTCGCGCAAGCTGATCGGCCTCGCCAAGGCTGGCAAGGTAACGCTTCTGCCGCATATGGGATCGGCGACCGCGGAGGGCCGTATCGCCATGGGCGAGAAGGTTATCATCAATATTAAGAGTTTTATGGACGGTCACTGTCCGCCCGACATGGTGCTGCCCGCCATGCTATAACCCGGGCGGGCAGATCACCCTCAATGCTGCGAGTGAATGTCCGGAGGCGGCGGGTGCGGCGGTTCGCGATTGAGCAGTGCAAGCTGGCCCAAGATGAAACCGGGATCGCTCCAGCTGTCGTCCTCGTCGGGGAGCCAGCGCGCGCGGATATAGCCGGAACGGTCGATCAGAAATTCGGCATGCAGCTCGGGAACTCTGACCACGTCCATTTTCCGGTTCTGGAAGCTGCGGGTGTACAAACCGTAAGTCGCAGCCACATCCTCGATATCGTGATCGGCGACAAAAATTTTCCCCTTCGCCAACTTGCGCAGAGGCTCGCAAATCTTGCCAGAGGCAACGAGGATTATCTTTGCGCCAGCATTCACCAGTGCTTCCCTTGCCTGCAGCAATTGTTCGAAACGCGCGCGGTCTTGCTCGAAGCTTTGTTGCGAGCAGGGAAGCAGCACCAAGAGAAATGCGGATTTGAGTTGATAATCGCTCAAAAGCTTGGCGGCGCCGAATTCATCGGTAACTTGGAAATCCGGCGGCCCTAGCCAATATTGGCCCGGGAAGATTTTCGGTTCGATGGTGCGGGCCTGGTATCCAACGGCGAAAGCACCGAGAAAATTGATAATGTCCCAGCGATCTTCATAGGTGAGCACGCCGTCAAAGCCCGGCATAGGGGATCCTTCAAAGCCGTGGGTTACCCACCAATAAAGGTCTCCCGCGGTATGCAGGGCGGTGTGCGGCGCCGAAAGATCGGCCGGTTTCTGATTGACCGGCATGCTCGCTGCCAGGGGGCCATCGCCGTGCCCGCTCGTGCCGTGGCAGGGCGAGCAATTGTCCTCATAATGTTTAAGCCCTCCGGCAACCGAGGTCACCGCAAAGGGAATGTCGGTCGTGAGGTAAGTGTCCGGATAGGCTTTCACCGAAATTGCTGGAAAAGCGATCGCACTTCCTGCCAGCAGGGAGGCAACGCCCGTGGCAAGGCAGGCGTTGGCTCCTAACCGGAACCATCCCGGCCTGACCGCAGGCGCAAACCGGAACGCAGTAATTGCAAGACCGGCCAAGATTAGAACGGCGCCACCGATCGCCCGCGTCGGAACCCATGGAACCGGCCAGGTCGCGGCGAGTGAAAATCGGAAGGGCAGCGGCCAAAAGATATTTTCATGCTCCGGGGGAGCCAAACCCGCCATATCCGAGGCCACGATGAGGATGAGGAGGGCGAGAAGGGTTTCGATTTTGACTCGGCCGGCGTAGCTTCGAATAATCGGATCGCCTGGCTTTAGCTCAAGCGCCGGCAAGAGTTTTCGCTGCAGGCCGGAAGCGATAGCGAGGACACCGCCCAGCAAAGCAAGCTTAATGAGCAGCAAATAGCCGTATTGCGTTCCGATCAAGGAAGGAAAGTTGCGGACCAAAAACCACGTTAGCAGCCCGCCGGTGGCGAGAATAATGCCCATGGCAACTGTTGCCACCCGCGAGAAGCGGCGCAATACGACCGCCGCCAATTGCCGGGTGTCGTCCGCGACCGGACCGGCTCCAATTAATAATATGAGGGCGGGCAAGCCGCCGAGCCAGATAGCCAAGGCGAGACGATGGGCCATCGAGGATAAGATGCCCGCAAACTCCTGGTTAAGCGAAACCGGATGGCTATTAAACGGGTAGGCGACAAGACCAAGACCCGCAATGAGGGCCGCCGAAAGCAACGCACGGCCGGACGTCGCGGACTTCTTGACCGTGACCCAGGCAATCACAGCTGGGACACAAGCCGCCAAGGCGCAAGCCATCTCGACGATCGCGATCTTGCCTACCCCCGTCTTGGTGAGGAAGGTCGCGATCACCGGCCACTTAATTGAAAGGGGACTGATCCCGGCAGCGGCCGCCGCAGAACCGGCTATGCCCGCCCAGGTGGCGACGGCGCCGGCAAAAGAGGAGATCAGCACGGCGCGAACGACGCGGTGGCGCCAAATCGCGCCTCCCGCCGGCAGAAGGGCATCCCGCGAGTACCAGATCAGTGTGCTGGAGCCCACGACGATCGCCGCTGCCAAGGTCGCGATTGCTCTAACTAGCGCAAAAGGATCAAACATAAGTCTTGCGGCCTACTTAGGCTTGACGGTGAAGCTAAGCTTATCTTCAATTGTGTGACCATCGACAGAGAGTACGTGATATCCGATGACGACCGTCCCGGCCGGCACATTGTCCGGCATCGTGACGACAAGGAGTTTGCGGTCCGAACTATCGCCGCGGCTGGTCAAAGGAATTTGCCCCCCCTCAGCCGGGGCAATCCACACTTTGGCAAATGCCGGCTCCACCGCTTCATTGTACCAAAGCTTCAATTCCTTTGGCGCCGTCTCAAGGACCGCCCGCGCGGCAGGATCGGATTTGGTAAGGCGCGAGTGCGCGGCGGCACCGGTAATCCCCAAACCGAACCCGAGCACGGCAAAAAAATGAAGAAACAGGGCTCGTCTTTTCCAGTTGATTGCACGGCTCATCGTCCGGCGTCTCCTTGTCATATGGCGTAAAAACGGCGTTATGCGCGCGTTCGCTCGAACATAGGCAGCATATATAGCGGCGTGATAAATCCGTTTTTGTTCCAAATCAATTTGCGACCGTGCCGCAGGGGCATCCCCGGCACGCGAACGTGGCAAAAAAGTCATAGTGCGAAACGAAAGCACGATGGCAAGCACTGATCGTTTGACAAAAGGTCAATATCGCGTGAACCCTGGAGCATAAAAACATGGAGGGATTGTTCATGACCGGTGCTCTCAGACTTTGCGCGGCCTCTCTCGTCGCGGCCTTCACCCTTACCTGTGCCCATGCTGCGGAGCCCATTGCCGTTCCGCCGCCCCCGCCGCCAACCGCGCCGCTGTTCTTCGTCCACGTCGGCGCCCTCGGCATATATACGGTAGACAATGCCAGTTCGACCGGCGGCGGGTTTTTCAACACGGTCGAGCCGCAAAATTTTCTGGGCTTGCCGGGGCCGCTCGCCACGATCTCAAATGTTACCGCCCCGCCGTTGTACACCTTGGGTTACGACCTGGGCTATTACTTCACCCCCAACATCGCGCTTTCTCTATTCTCGGGCGTGCCGCCGATCTTACATGTTAAGGGAACGGGTATTTCCGTGTTACCGGGTTTCAACGGGTTACCGGGTCTCCCCATCAATCATAACTTGCTCGGCACCGACCAATTGGGCAGCGAGCGGTGGGGGCCGATCACCGTGCTGCTTCAATATCACTTCACCCAATTCGGCGCGATCCAGCCCTATATTGGCGCGGGCGCTGCCTATATTATCAGTCTGGGCGAACTCAACGACGGCATTCTCCGCAATTTTGGCATCGATCAGGATTGGACTTTGGCCCTTCAGGCGGGCGCCGATATCATGCTGACGCCAAACTGGGGTGTGTTCGCGCAAGTCGTGAAACTGTTTTACCAGACCGACGCGCACGGCTTCCTTCTCAACACCAACATCCCTATTCGCGTCCGCGCGGTCACCGATCCTTGGTTCCCGATGGTCGGCCTTACCTTCAAATATTAAGCTGCAAATGTACGTCTCACGCCAGCGCCGCCGGAGGGTCCGGGGCGGCGCTGGCTGACAGCTCCGGGGGAGAAGCTCATGAGCGGTGCATCGCGTTTCGGTTTTGCCGTGATCGTCGCCACTCTGGCGGTTTCCCCTGCCGCGGCAGCGGATACTCCGTTGGAACCGCTGCCCCCTCCACCTCCGACTTTCTATGTGCATGTCGGCGCCCTCGGAGCATTCGCGCAAACAAATGCTTCGCCAACCGGGGGCGGATTCTTTGTAGGACTGTCGAACGTCGCCATCGCGCCAGTGTACACCCTAGTAGTTGAGACGGGATATTACATCACTCCCAATGTTGCCATCTCTCTTGGCACTGCGGTTCCTCCCGTCAGCCATTTCAAGGCAACGGGCCTCGTCCAGGCGCCGATATTGAGGACCGATCTCCTCGGCAGCGCGCGTTACGGGGAAATATCCCTTATTCTTCAATATTGGTTCACCCAATTCGGCCCCCTTCAGCCTTATATCGGTGCCGGCGGCGGCTTTGCGCTTAATTTCGCCAACATCAGCGACGGGACTTTACAAAAATTCTTTTTTGACCAGAATTTCGCCTTCATCGTTCAAGCCGGGGCTGACTATATGCTCACACCGAATTGGGGCGTGTTTGTCGACGCAAAGAAGGTATGGTTCGCAACCGACGCGGGAGGATTTGCTTTCACAGGGCTTGTCCCAGTTCGCGCGCATGTGAGAATCGATCCTTGGGTCGCCGATGTAGGAATAACATTCAAATATTAGCCAGCGTGCTTCGCCGCAGAGCGAACGATAGACTAACGCGTCGGCGAGCTACACGGACGCGTTTTCATTTGCTGCTTTTGTTGGACCGCCACGCGAGACACCCACCTTGGCGGGCCGAAGCACGCGGTCGCCGATCGCATAGCCTTCCTCGACAATTTGCACAACCGTCCCGCTTGGCGCCATCTCGTCGGGCACCTCGAATAGGGCTTCGTGCAGGTTGGGATCGAATTTGGCGCCAAGCGGATCGAGCTTCTTGACGCCGTATTTGTCGAGCCGCGAAAGAAAATCGCGTTCCGTGACCTCAATCCCTTCGGCAAGGGCCTTACAAGGGCTCTCCGGCTGGTTGCGCTGACTTTCAGGCACGCTCGCAAGCGCGCGGCGCAAATTGTCGGCAAAAATAAGCATGTCCCGGGCAAAGGACGCCACGCCATACGCCTTTGCTTCAGCGACCTCGCGCTCCGTGCGGCGGCGCAGGTTTTCCATCTCGGCGAGCGTGCGCAGAAGCTTGTCCTTTAGCTCCGCGTTTTCAAGCCGGAGGCTCCCAATAGTATCCACGGAATCCGGCATTCCGGATGCGGGTGCCGGGCCGGTTTCTGCGCCCAACTTAGCCGAATCGGGGGTGGATCCTTCCGGATTCGTTGCTGCGGCATTGTTTTCGGCCATCTGTGCTACGTAATCAGTTTTTCTGGAGTCGTTCATGATCGCTCATTGTCGCTATCAAACCTTGGGGATATCAGGCGCCTCGCGGCAAAAATCAAGTTTTCATCTCTCAATTTCGAACCACGAAGCACCGCGCGCGAGCTTACGCAAATCCAATCCGATCTGAGCCCCCGTGCTTTGCGGTTGTAGGGGATGCGTCCTTTGCGGGATCGAATATTTTTAAGACCGCCCGCCGGATCGCCTCCCGCTTCGTCGAGGAGGTGATTTTCTCGCCAGTGAAATCGGTGACATAAAACACGTCCGCCGCCTTTTCGCCGAATGTCGCGATATGGGCCGAAGCGATGTTAAGACCCAGTGCAGACAAGATCGACGTCAATTCATAAAGAAGCCCCGGCCTGTCGAGGCCGGTCACTTCAAGAACGGTAAAGCGGTTGGATAGGGTGTTGTCGACCGAGACTTCTGGAGGGATACGGAAAACATCGTGGTTGGATCTGGTCTGCAGCGACCGGGCCGCGACCAGCTGCCGGAGGCTGATCTGGCCCCTAAGCGCACGTTCGATTGTAAGTACGACATTGCTTGCCCGGCGCATCTCGTCGGCATCGAAAACGAACGCGCGCGACACAAAAATTGTGTCAACCGCCATGCCATCAGCCGTCGTAAATATCTGCGCATCGACAATATTGGCTTCTGTTGCCGCGCAAGCACCCGCAATGACGGACAAAAGCCTCGCGTGGTCCGGAACAATGACGGTGAGTTCGGTTACGCCCCGTTCCCGGTGGACACGGATATCGGTGATCGGCGCGGGCACCTCGACTTCGGTCATATTCAGAAGCTTGGCGTGGCGGATTTTCTGTTCGGGGGTTGCTTTTAGCCAATAGGCTTGCGGGAAGCGGGCCGAATAGGCCTCGAAATCGAGCTCTTGCCAATGCGGTAGAGCGCGGCGCAATTCCTCCCGCGCCTCGGCAATGCGCTGATTGTAACTTACCGTCGAATGCCCGCCGGCGAGCACAAGTTCGGTCTCCCAGTAAAGCGTGCGCAAGAGTGCGGCCTTCCATTCGTTCCAGACGCCAGGCCCCACCGCGCGAATATCGCAAACGGTGAGAATAAACAGCATTTTGAGACGTTCCAGAGTCTGGACGCGGCTGGCGAAACTGGTAATTGTTGTCCGGTCGCCGAGATCGCGCCGCTGTGCCGTGTCCGACATGATGAGGTGGTTCTCGATGAGCCACTCGACCGTCGCGGTTTCGGCGGCCGTGAGGCCGAGACGGGGACACAGCGATCGCGCGACGGAAACCCCGGCCTGGCAATGATCCTCGACCCGGCCTTTGGCGATATCGTGCAAAAATAGCGCGAGAAATAACGCTCTCCGGTTGCCGACCGAGGGCACAAGGTCGCTTGCGAGGGGAAGTTCGGCCAAATGTTTTTGCGACTCTATTGCGGCAAGATTGCCAATTGCCCGCAAGAGATGTTCATCGACCGTGTAGTGGTGATACATGTTGAACTGCATAAAGGCCACGATCCGGCCAAAATCAGGAATGAAGCGGCCAAGGACGCCGGCCTCGTTCATGAGCCGCAGCACGATTTCGGGCTCGTTGCGCGAAGTCAGTATGTCCAAAAACAGTTTGTTGGCTTCAGGATCGGCGCGCAATTTCGCGTCAACGAGTTTGAGCGCGAGTGTCACCTGCCGCGTCGCGTCGGGATGGATGGCAAATCCATTGCGGTCTGCGACCCAGAACAGCCTGATGAGGTTGACCGGGTCGCGGGTGAAAACATCAGGCTTCCTAACCGTCACCCGGCCTTTTTCCACCACAAAATCGCCGGTTCCAAGCGCCGCTTGCCGGCGGCGCAGCAGCGGCGCAAACCGGTCGAGTCTCGCGGATGGTTTGGCTTGCTTTTCCTCGAGCGCCGCGCAAACGATGGCCGTCAGATCGCCGACATCCTTGGCGATCAGAAAATAATGTTTCATGAATCGTTCGACGCTGGCGAGACCGCCTCTCGTCGAATAGCCGAGACGGTCGGCGATCCGGCGCTGGTGGTCAAAGCTCAGTCTTTCCTCCGCCCGGCCGGTCATAAAATGCAGATGGCAACGGACTCGCCAAAGAAACTCCTCGCAGCGGCGGAACAGTTTATACTCAGCTTGGGAAAAAACGCCGGCGGCGACAAGATCCGCCTCGTCATGCAGTTGATAGACATACTTGGCGATCCAGAACAAAGTATTCAGATCCCGCAGGCCGCCTTTTCCGTCCTTGACATGCGGCTCGACGAGATAGCGCGAGCGGCCGGCTTGCGCGATGCGGCTGTCGCGTTCGGCAAGCTTTGCGGCGACGAATTCCGCCGCACTTCCCCTAACGATCTCGCTCGCAAACCGGCGCTGCATCGAATCGAAGAGCGCCCGGTGGCCGAGGATGAAACGCGCCTCAAGAAACGAGGTGCGGATGGTCATGTCGGAACGCGCATCGACGAGACATTCGTCGACCGTTCGGGCTGAATGCCCGATCTTCTGGCCAAGATCCCAAAGCATATAGAGGATAGGCTCGATGGCGAGCTTACTAAGCGCACGGTTGGCCTTAGGGAGAATAAACAAAAGATCAATATCGGAACCCGGTGCAAGCGTTGCCCGGCCGTAGCCGCCAACTGCGGCGATCGCGCAGGGCTCGGCCGTCGAGCCAAATTTGGCGGGATGGACGTAGGCCGTTACATAGCGAACGATCTCCCGGATGAGTTCGTCTTGAAGGTGAGCGAGGCGGCCGGTGCAGGCGAGCCCGCCGCCATCGCGTTCAAAGGTTTGACGGATAAGCCCGCGGGCCTGTTCAAAGGATGCACGGAAGAGGTTGAGTGTTTCGGACTTTGCATCACCGGCGGTTATGCCTCCCGCGTGGACGGCCGCGATTTTCGCCCGCAACTCCGGTCGATAGAGAAAGGTTCCCTGTAGGGAAGGGCTACGCAGAGGCAGGGAAAGAACCGGCAGCGCCGTCTTCTCTAAAGTCTCGTTCATGGATTCCGATGGGCTGGGGACGGGCGCGACTTGCGCGTGTCTTCCGCTAAGCTAACGGATTTGGGTACCCTTTCCGTAAATGGCAAGGCCGAGCCAATCCGCGACTTTGCTTCGATCGCGTCCCAAATCGTGGTGGCGAGATCCGGCCCGCCAAGCCGCTTGATCGCGCGGATTCCGGTCGGCGAGGTCACATTGATTTCCGTCAGATAGCCGTCGATGACGTCGATTCCGGCAAAAAGCAGCCCGCGCCGCTTGAGCTCGGGGCCGACGATTGCGCAAATCTCCCGCTCGCGTAGCGTGAGCTCGGCCAGCTCCGCGCTGCCGCCGCGGGCCAAATTCGCGCGGATGTCATTTTCGGCGGGCACGCGGTTCAGGGCGGCCAAGGGCTCGCCGTCGACGAGGATGACGCGTTTGTCGCCTTGCATGACTTGCGGCAGAAAGCGCTGAATCACCCAAGGTTCGCGAAAGCTTGCCGCAAAAAGATCAAATAGCGAACCAAAATTTCGATCTTGGCGCGAAATCTTGAATACGGCCGCGCCGCCGTGCCCGTGCAAAGGCTTCATCACCGCTTCGCCATGCTCGTCCAAAAAGGCCTCGATGGCCGGTTTGCTCCGGGTAATCAGTGTTGGCGGCATAAGGTTTGGAAAATTCATGACAAAAAGTTTTTCCGGCGCATTGCGCACGCCTGCCGGATCGTTGACGACCAAAACCTTTGGCTGCAACTGCTCAAGGAGATGCGTCGAGGTGATATAGGGAACGTCGAATGGCGGATCCTGGCGCAAAAGCACGACGTCCATGCCGGAGAGGTCATGCCGAGCCGCCTCCCCCAGCGTAAAATGGTCGCCCTCGACGTCGCGGACCTCTATTGGCGCCGCCTCGGCCAGGACCCGGCCATCATGCAGCGAAAGCTTGTCGGGCGTATAGTAATGAAGCCTGTGCCCGCGCGCGCGCGCCTCGAGCAGCAGCGCGAAGGTGGAATCGGCAGCGATATTGATCTTGTCGATCGGATCCATTTGAGCGGCCACGCTCAAGGCCATCGCAATCCTCCGGGGCCGGTGATGCAGATTTCGCTCGGCATGGCGCACGGTGCAAAAGATTCGTCAAGGGCTCCTGTCCCGGCTGTAGTGCCGAGCCCCCTGTCTGCGCCAATTAAGACCGTTCTGCCACATTTATGCTTTTTTACCGGCCAACATGGAAACTGGCGCCGCGGCACTGGTTCCGATAGAACGGTTGCGGACGTGGTTAACTTCTTTGCGACGAACCAGCAGAGCCATGAATAACGGATTAAAGAACACGCAAACGACGTGGCGCAGAGCCGCCGGCGGGCTGTCGATCCTCTTTGCGGCGGCAGTGGCCCCAACCCTTCCGGCCTTGGCGGAGGATTCTTGGCTCGATTCGATCAATCCCTTCAAAATATTCGGCGGCGATAAATACGAAACCAAGATTGTACCTGATGTTCCGGCGGAGGACCTCTACAATCAGGCGCTCGCCAAGCTGCAATCGAAGGATTTTGGCGCTGCTGCAAAAAAGTTCGAGGAGGTCGAGAGGCAATATCCCTATTCGCAGTGGCAGAGGAAGGCGATTTTGATGACGACCTTCAGCCACTATCAAAACGGGAGCTATGACGACGCGATCGCGTCGGCAAAGCGCTACATCGGGCGCTATGCTTCCGGTCCCGAGGTCGACTATGCCTACTATCTTGAGGGGATGTCCTACTATAATCAAATCCCGGACATTACCCGGGATCAGGAGCGTGCCGCGAAGGCCGCGGAAACTTTTAGCGCGATCATCGAAAAATTCCCGAAGTCGGAATATGCCCAGGATGCGCGCTATAAGCTGCAGATTGCCCGTGACCAGCTCGCCGGCAAGGAGATGCTCGTCGGGCGCTACTATCTCGAGCAGCATAATTATCCGGCGGCGATCAACCGTTTCCGCGAGGTTCTGTTCAAATATCAGACGACCCGCCACGCGGAGGAAGCTTTGATGCGGCTGACCGAGGCCTATCTCGCGCTTGGCATTACCAATGAGGCGCAAACCGCGGCGGCCGTCTTGGGGCACAATTTTCCCGAGTCGCAATGGTACAAGGATGCTTTTGCGCTGCTGCAACAAGGCGGGCTGACGCCGCATGAGGACGAGGGCTCCTGGATCTCAAAAGCCTTCAAGAAAATGGGCCTCGGTTAGTTGGGCATGAGCTCGGCTCCCGCGGCGCGGGAGAAGCTGGCCCGCAGCGCCGGATGAGCCTCTGTGAGGCGCGGCTCAACATCGTGCTGGTCGATGGCAACGGCCTTCAAAGTGCATCGTCGCGGCGACCGCTCAAAATGGGGACGTCTTTTTCGGCGGCTTTTCGCTTCTTCATTTCTGACTCGATATCGACGCCGCCAAAAATCCTTGCCAAGCGGGGACCGTGCATCCATGACGGGTCAATTTTTGCAGCGGCTGGATTGAGCACCGCAAAATGACGATCACCAAAGCGCTTGTCTTGTTTTCCGGCGGGCAGGATTCGACGACATGTCTTGCCTTGGCCCTCGATCGCCACGAGCTCGTCGAAACCATCGGCTTCGACTATGGCCAGAGACATCAAGCCGAACTCAGCCAGCGTGAGATTATCCTGAAATCGATCCGGCAAAATTTTCCTACTTGGCGCGACCGCCTCGGCGAGGATCACGTCGTGCGAATCGACGCATTGCGGCAGATCTCGCAAACGGCAATGACGCATGACATCGAGATCAAAACTAGCGCTTCGGGTCTGCCCAATACATTCGTTCCGGGGCGAAATCTTCTGTTCCTGACGTTTGCGGCGGCTCTCGCCTACCGGCGCGGTCTCAAATACATTTTTGGCGGCATGTGCGAAACCGATTATTCGGGCTACCCCGATTGCCGTGACGATACCATCAAGGCCATGCAGCTTGCCGTAAACCTCGGGATGGACAGCCGCTTTGTCATTGAGACCCCGCTCATGTGGATCGACAAGGCAGAAACTTTTCGGCTTGCCGAGGCGCTTGGCGGCAAAGCGCTGATCGATCTCATCCTCGAAGAAACCCATAGCTGCTATCTTGGCGAACGCGCGACCCGCCATGATTGGGGTTTTGGTTGCGGAACCTGCCCCGCATGTAAGCTGCGCGCCGACGGCTGGCGAAAATATAGAGAATCATCCGGGTAAGGCCTGCCGGTGCCAAGCAGGTAGTTATTTTGCAGGCGGCGCGTCCGGCAGAGGCGTGGTGAAATGGCCGCTGGCGTCCATCTGGCAGATCGGTGCTTCGCGCGAGAGATCGAGGCCATACTCCTTGCCGAGGCTTGAGAGGTCATGGTCGGGCAGCCAGGCGCAGGCAATATCGAAGATGCTGCCCTTTGGAATGCCGGATATGTCCCACAGGCGGGCGCTCTTGTCATCTGATCCTGTCAGAACGAGTTTGCCATCGGGGCTGAAAGCGACGGAAGTGACAGAGTCCCCATGTCCTTTAAAGGTGAGGATTTCCTTGCCAGTCTGAATGTCCCACAGGCGGGCGGTGTTGTCCTTTGTTCTCCCGAAGGAGCCCGATCCGGTCAGCACGCGCGCGCCATCGGGGCTGAAGGCAACGGAAGTGACATCGCCCTCATGCCCCTTAAAGGCGCGGATTTCCTTGCCCGTCTCAATGTCCCACAGGCGGGCGGTCGCGTCGTCTGACCCGGTCAGCAGCCGCTCGCCATCGGCGCTGAAGGCGACAGAATTGACAGCAAGCTCATGCCCCTTGAACGCGAGGATTTCCTTGCCCGTCTCAATGTCCCAGAGGCGGGCAGTGTAGTCATCTGATCCGGTAAGCAGGTGAGTGCCATCAGGGCTAAAAGCGACGGAACGAACAGCACCCTTATGCCCTTTGAAGGCGCGGATCTCCTTGCCAGTCTCACGGTCCCACAGGCGGGCGGTTTTGTCCGAAGATCCGGTGAGGACGTGCTCCCCATTGGGGCTGAAGGCGACGGACTCGACAGTGAGCGCATGCCCCTCGAACGCGCGGATTTCCTTGCCAGTCTCAGTGTCCCATAGGCGGGCTGTATTGTCGGCTGATCCTGTCAGCACTCGCGCGGCATCGGGGCTGAAGGCGACGGAAGTAACGGGGCCGCCATGCCCCTCGAACGCGCGGATTTCCTTGCCAATCTGAATGTTCCATAGGCGGGCGGTGTTGTCCTTTGTTGTCCCGAAGGTGCCCGATCCGGTCAGCACGCGCGCGCCATCGGGGCTGAAGGCGACGGAAGTGACATCGCTTTCATGCCCCTCAAAGGCGCGGATTTCCGCTCCCGTGCCGGTGTCCCACAGGCGGACGGTCCTGTCATTCGATCCGGTCAGTACGCCCGTGCCGTCGGGGCTAAAGGCGACGGAATCGACAAATCCCTTATGCCCCTTGAAAACGCGGATTTCCTCTCCCGTCGAGGCATCCCACAGGCGGGCGGTATTATCCTCTGATCCGGTCAGCACGCGCGCGCCGTCGGGGCTAAAGGCGACGGAAGTGACACGATCCCCAGGCCCCTTGAAGGCGCGGATTTCCTTTCCCGTCGCAGCGTCCCACAGGCGGGCGGTCTTGTCAGTCGATCCCGTCAGCACGCGCGCGCCATCGCGGCTGAAAGCAACGGAGGTGACAGGCCAATCGTGCCCCTGGAACGCGCGGATTTCCGTTCCCGTCGCAGTGTCCCACAGGCGGGCTGTATGGTCATATGACCCCGTTAGCACGCGCCGCCCATCGGGGCTGAAGGCGACGGAATCTACAAATCCCTCATGCCCCTTGAAGACGAGGAATTCTTTCCCTGTCGCAGCGTCCCACAGGCGGGCGGTTTTGTCATTTGATCCGGTCAGCACGCGAGCCCCATCGGGGCTGAAAGCGACGGAATAGACACTTTTCTCATGCCCCTTGAAGGCGCGGATTTCCTTTCCCGTCGCAGCGTCCCACAGGCGGGCGGTTTTGTCATTTGATCCGGTCAGCACGCGAGCCCCATCGGGGCTGAAAGCAACGGAGGTGACTTGATCCACATGCCCCATGAAGGCGCGAAGTTCCTTGCCCGTCGCAGCGTCCCACAGGCGGGCAGTGTTGTCTCCTGATCCACTCAACACGCGCGCGCCATCGGAGCTGAAGGCGACGGGATTAATGGAGCTACCTGTAGTAATGCGCATCCGCTCACGCAGGCCAGCGAGGCTGTGAGACAGAGCATTCATGGTAACATCGCGCTTCGGCAGGTCCGTGGCGCTCGGACGTGGCCATGCGGCAAGGGCAAATTTCGCTGTGTTCCAAGGCCGCTGGTCCAATTCGGTCAATGCCAGCGCAGTGAGCGCCGACGAAAGGTTCTCCCGGGCTTGAATAGTTTCTCTCCTGGCTTCTCGCCGGTTTATTTCGGCCCAAACGGCAAGCCCGGCAAAGGTCGCCGTCAAGGTGATGAGTGCGGCGACCCAGTTTCGCACTCGCTTCTGCCGCGCCCGTTCGGCACGGCGGACAATCTCGTCAAGGCCGATTCCGAGCGGCCCCGCCACAACTTTGAGTTTCGCGAGGTCTTTGCCGTCGTGATTGGGCCGTGCGTCAGCAGCAAGCGGTTCTTCGCGCTCACCGGTCAATGTCCCATCCGGGCCAACACGAAAAGTTAGGGCAGGCGGGAAACACTCGCGCACGGGATCGTGCGGCTCGCCATCGACAATGACCGGGATGATGTAATCACTGCGGCCCAGTGCCTTGAAGCGTCGGATTTCTTCATTCACATATTTGCTCTTTGCCGAATTCGGAGAACATATGACGATCAAAAACTGAGAGGCTTCGAGAGCCGCAATTGTTTGCTGGGGAAGAGAAGCCCCGGCTGCAAAATCTTCGCGATCGCGGAAAATGGGACGCAAAGTCTTTGGAATCGGCCCGGCCGAAGTCTTCCGCCCAATCAAATCCTTGTCTATAGAAAAGCCTTCGAGCTCGGCATGAAGCCGCTTACCCGGCGTCGAGTCGCGATGACTGTAGCTGAGGAAAGCCCGATATTTGAAAGGGGCCGTTTCCACCAAGTGTTCCTTTAGAACGGCATGCCGCATGCGTCAGCCCTAACCGATCATCGCATGCGTCAAAGGAAGGCGCAAATCCCATAAAAGCGCTGAGCGAAAACCAGCCGAGCGTCGAAAACTCGATAACAAGCGGAAACTCGATAGCCATCAAATTATCGCGCCAAAGCGGCTCTTCGCTTGTCAAGAGTTTTTGGCGGCAACACACCGCTGCAAAAAAGCCGATCTTACACTGGGGATGCCTTCCGGCACCGAGACCCGGCCATCGATGCGCCCCCGTCGCCCGATTCCGATTGCACCAAAAAATCGCGCGATCTTACAAGATCATGTATCGCGAAGCTGTCTTCGAGATTGTAAGGTTTTCGGGCACTTTCGGACAAAAATGTTTCACGTGAAACATTTTTGGAATTATTCTAAACTACATCCAAATAAGGCCGGGGCCAAGATTGCCCACGCAACTCACGCGCTTTCGTTTGAGCCGCATGGCCTCGTCCTTGCCCGCGGCGCGGATGTTTGTCAGCTGCTTGCCTTTAAGGACATAGATCTCGAGGTCGTTGCCGCGGGTGTGTTCGCCGGAAAAATTTCTAGTAGAATTCTAAAAACTCTATTGTGATCACGAATGCGCAACGCGTGTCATTGAATCGTTCAAGGCCATTCAAGCGCCGCCGCGATTTTCCTCGCAAATTCGTCGAGCACCTCGGGCTTTTCCTGGACCCCGGTGCGCGGGCGCAGCTCGACGCCGCTCCAGCGGGGAAGGATGTGGAAATGCAGATGGAAAATGATCTGGCCGCCCGCGGATTCATTGTATTGCAAAATGGTTATTCCATCGGCGCCAAGAGCCGATTTGACCGCCCGCGCAATTTTTTGGACCCGGGCCACGAGCTTGCCGAGATTTTCGGGTTCCGCGTCGAGGAGATTGCGTGAAGGCGCTTTGGGCAGGACCAGAACATGGCCATCGGCGCGTGGCATGATGTCCATAAAGGCCAGCGCCACATCGTCCTCAAAAACCTTGTGACACGGCAGTTCCCCCCGCAAAATTTTCGCGAAGATATTTTTGTCATCATAAGCTGGGGAAGGCATTGGCAAGTTCCTTCTGAATGAATTGGAATCAAGGCCCCTTTTTAAAGGGCGCAAGTTCGTCGCATTCGCGCACCACCAAATCGTTGTGAATGCGCTCGGTCTCGAGATAATGACCGATTGCCTCGGCAAACCGCCGGTCGCTAATGTCATGCGCCGAATAGGTCGGAACCACGCGGTAGCCGCGGGCAAGCTTATGCTCGCCTTGGGCGCCGGCCTCGACGCGGGCAAAGCCCCGCGCAATCGCAAATTCGATCGCCTGATAATAGCAAACCTCAAAATGCAAAAAGGGATGGTCCTCGATTGCCCCCCAATTGCGGCCGTAGATCGCGTCTTGGCCCAAAAAGTTTAGGGCGCCCGCGATATAGCGACCATTGCGCTTGGCCATGACCAAAAGAATATTGCTGCTCATTGAGGCGCCCACAGCGGAGAAAAATTCGCGCGTGAGATAGGGCGTTCCCCATTTGCGTGCGCCCGTGTCCATATAACAGCGAAAAAACACCTCCCAATGGCGCTCCAGGATGTCCGCGCCCCTCAAAAGCTCGATTGTGATTCCAGGGCCAAGGGCTTCCTTTCGCTCGCGCCGGATCATCTTGCGCTTGCGCGAGGCAAGATCGGACAAGAAGGCGTCGAAACTGTCATAGCCCTTGTTAATGAAATGATATTGCCGGCCCGTGCGTTGCAGAAAGCCGCATGTGCCGAGAAGCTCCCATTCGGCCCGCGCTGGAAAGGTAATGTGCAGCGAAGACGCTTTGGCTTGCTCGCGCAGCGTCCGCAGGCCGGCAATCAGGCTCTTGCGTGCCTCTTCCCCCTGTCCCTTTGCGACCAAAAGTCTGCGGCCCGTGACCGGCGTGAACGGCACCGCGACTTGCAGCTTGGGATAATAGCGCAGCCCCGCAAGTTCATACGCTTCCGCCCAGCCATGATCGAACACATATTCGCCCATGGAATGAGTCTTGAAATACGCAGGTGCGGCGGCCGTCAGCCTGCCGTTTGCATCCTTGACCAGAACATGCGCGGAAATCCAGCCGGATTTTGGCCCGACGGACTTTGAAGCCTCGAGCGCCGTTAGAAACGCATGAGTGATGAAGGGATTATACCGCTCCGAGTCTTTGGCGGCCTCACAGGCGCCGCCCGCATCCTGCGCCGGATTGGCGCAGGCGTCCCACTCTGCGGCATCAACCTCGCGCATCGATTGCGCGGCATGGACCGTATAACTTTGCGGCATCGCGGGCTTCCAGGGTGGAACCGAAAGCTACCCTAGCGTCGCCCGCGCGCGCAATAAGAACGCTCAGGCCGGGATTGCGACTGGTTTGAGGCCGAAAAACCGCCGCCAGAATGTGCGCTTGAACTCGGCCGTAAGTTTCGCCCGCTCGTCGGTCAAAAGCTTGACGGCGCCGGTCTGGTCCTCGATCAATTTTAGGAGCCGGACGCGCTCATCTTGCCAATTTTCGGTGAGCCGATGGCGATCCTCGCGCAGCTGCGCGCGGTCGGCTTCGAGATCGCCGATGCGGCGGTCTTTTTCGGCGATGAGGCTTTTGAGGCCGGCGAGCTGGATTTCGAATCTTGCCGAATAGGGCAAGGTTTCCCCATTGGCGTCATCCTGTCGCCAATCGTTCGACAAGAGTTCATCCGCGTCCGTTTTTTCGGTCTTCGGATAGACGCGGAAAAGTTCTGCCGGATCGATCTTATAACCGTCCGAATTTTTCTCGCGATAGGAAAGCTTGCCGGAAGACAAAGCTTTGGAGATGGTGGATTTGGCAACGCCCGCCTCTTTGGCGGCCTGTCCGAGGGTAAGATACATGCGGTTTCCAATCGTTCTCGTGGGAGTTTGGAAACTATTTCGCTAAAGTTTTAATAAAACTTTAAGCGCGAATCGAAAAATGCGCTGGGCGTGATCTTAAGGTTCATGGAAGACGGCTCCTACAGGATAGCTTCCCAATCAGAGTAAGTCAGTATAAAGCCACCCACGCGGAAGAAGGGTGGCATCAGCCGCACGCGCCAATCGTACCAAAATGGTTGGGCCAATTCGAACTTCGCTTTACAACAACCTAAGTCCTACCCGGCCTCGCCTGGTCCAGCGGTAACAAAGCTGCCCACGTGCGACATCGCTGCAGCCTATTGGTTCGGCGCAACAATTGCGCGATCGCCGACGCTCAAGAGTTCCAACCATTACGAATTGTTAAATTGCCTTTCCAAAGCGTTTTTGCCGTAACTCATCATATCTTCCACTATTTGGAGATACCCCCATGAAAAAGCAGATTCTGATAGCAGCGACCGCTGCGCTTCTGGCTTGGCCCAACCTATCCTCCAGCGTCTTGGCGGCGCCGCCCGAAGCGTCTGACGGTGCGGGAATGCACCAGCCACAGTTTTCGCCTGAAGACTTCGCCGCTTTCACAGATGCACGCATCGCGGCACTGAAAGCTGGGCTCAAACTAACGGCGGCGCAAGAACAGCATTGGCCTGCGCTCGAATCTGCGTTGCGCGAACAGGCAAAAGCGCGCGCCGCGCGCATGGCGGAATGGCGTGAAAAGGCCACGGAACCTCAAGAGCATCGCAGCGTGATCGAAGGTCTCCAGCAAGGTGCGAAACGCCACGCGACTCGCTCTGCGGAGTTGGACAAGCTCGCGGCTGCCGCAAAGCCTCTCTACGACAGTCTCGATGATGCGCAAAAACGCCGCTTCGGGCCGCTTCTACATATGGCCACCGGAAGACATTGGCATCACGGGCACGAAGGCTTTTATCACGGCTAGGATCTCGATGGGTATGGGGGACTAACGAGCTTTCGAGCCGTTCGAATTGTTGAAGAATGTGTCTAAGGGCTCGTGATCGGTCTAAACATCGAGGAATTGAGGCGGGGAAAAACCCCGCCCTTTTTTCAAAGCAGTAGAAAGCACCTCGAACAAACCTTCTGCACGGAAAGAAATACCGCAGTCGAGCGGCCATAGGCGCGGTCCGTGTGCGGGTTGTAGATGTTGGAGACGAAGGATCTCCAAAAGCGCGTCTGCGCGCACTCACCGTCTGCCCATTCAAAGGCAGACGTTTTCAGACCAGCGATTGGAACAAATCGCTTCATCCCCAAACTTTGTTCGCATCAAACTCTAACTTTGCTGCCTTTAGTTCTTTCACCAACTTGAGTTTCCAGCCCTCACCCTCGTCCATGTCTGTGTAGATGACGCCATAAAGGTCCGATGGGATTTCGACCTCTCCTTTACGGAGAAGGCAGGCCCGCCCTCGACCCAGCTTGCCCACCAAATATCCGAGCTCGAAAATCACGTTCTGACGGGCGCGAGAAGCTTGTGATGACTCTGTTCCGACAAGGTCGTCGGGCGTGAGAATGACAACGGCAAAACCAACCTCGCCTGCGTAATCTTCAAACTTCTCGATGATCGTGCGGCCCTGATCCGGCTGTTCACTTAGAACGATGGCCTCTAATTCAAGCTGCTCTAAGAATCTCGCAACGGCCTGGAGTGCAGCCTCGTCATGCCCGTGCACCACGAATATTTTTTGCGATGGTTTCGGGCTGGCCACTTCGCTCAGCGAAGACCCATGAACGGGTTCTGCTAACTCAATCTCTTCTTCCAATCCCCGGACTGCTTGCCGCAACAGACTAAGCGATTGCTGCTTTCCTTCAGTGAGATATAGGCGCGCCTCTAATCTCTCATTGTGGTGGCCGCCGCTTCCTCCCCGAACTTCAATCCACTCATCTGACATGTTCGCGATGATAGGTCCGTGGTCGAGGCACGTGGCTCTGCTGTAACGATCGTATTCGATTGTTCCGTGACCAAATGCAGCTGACAGCGCTTCGTCGACGCTCGCTTCCAAGGCCATCACTTCAGGCACAGAAAATCTCTTCTGCACGGTCTGGGGATCGAAATCTTCAAGCTCTTTGATGCGCCTCTGCAAACGATCAATACATTGCCGCTTCTGTCCAACCGTGAGGATGGGACGTTCGGGCCTGGATGTTGGTGTTGGACGACGGGTCATGCGAATCACGGAGTATTTGATAACGTACATCATTATATGCGCGGCCAAAGACTTTGGGAAAGCCGGGGAACCCCATGACCGGAGAATCGAATTTTCGCGCGCAATATCAAGATTGAGCGGCAGCGCCGTGCCGCGCGAGGGCTTTTTGGACAGCCGCCACTAGCTGATCTTCCGCGAGTGAACTGCGCATTGGCGCAAAGTTCCAAATAATCCGCGCGGTCTTTTGTTGCGGCAGCGAGCTCGGCGCCGAGCGCGAGATCGCGGATCGTTACTTGCGGGCCGTCTTTATGCTCGCGCTCGTTCGAACCTTGTATGATAGCGCAAAGCGCACCGCGCACGTTGGCATATTTTAATTGCGAATTGATGCCGAAAGAGCCAAATTTTGGTTTCGATTTTGGGACAATTTAACTATGTTGATGCGGTCTATTCTCCATGCTCGCCCAGTCAAGGGGGGGAATTTTGTGCGCAAGGTGCAAAGGAGCCGCGCAATGCCGGCGCAAGAGAGTCTTCTGTACATATTGGGCGTGGGCCTCGCCGCCGGATGGCTGGCGGCGAAATTCGTCCACGGGCATGGCCTAGGCCTCGTCGGCGACATCGTCGTCGGAATCGCAGGATCCTACCTGGGACATGAATTGCTGCCCCGCCTCGGCGTGCATCTCGGAACCGGCATAGGCGCAAGCATTGTCGCCGCGGCTATCGGCGCGGCGATCCTGCTCGTCCTTGTGCGGCTGATCCGCAGAATATAAGCGTCGGCCATTACAATCGCTGCTCCGTTAACTCCTTCCGTACTGGTGCGGCGGGATTGCTTTCGAGCTCACGGTTCCCTCGCAATGACGCTCTTCGCACTTTCAAGTTTCCGCTGCCACGCCATGCCGCGCGAGAACCTTGCGGACGGCCTCGACAAGCTGGTCTTCCGCAACGGTGAACTCGGCGTCGGCGCGCAATTCAAGATAGTCCGCGCGGTCTTTTGTTGAGGCGGCGAGCTCGGCTCCGAGCGCGAGATCGCGGATCGTCACTTGCGGGGTCCGCAACCCAGTGTTCGAAGTTTATTGGCCTATTTGCAAATCGCTTTCAACGCCTGCCACTTGCTTTGGGACAGCAAGGGCCCGCCGTTTGCCTTACGATCAAACCTTTCCTTGCTCACCTGTTGCATTGCTTCGTCCTTACCCCTAAATCTCAGCCCTACGCAATTTCAGACGCGTTCGCGCATCCTTATTGGAATGCTGCAACTCATTTGCGCAAAGGCTGCCCGTGACCGGCGATTTTTGTCCAAAATCCGATTTTCTGAACGTGCTGATCGAGCGCGGCTTTCTACATCAATGCTCCGATCTTGCGGGACTCGATCAAAGCGCTACAAGGGGCGAACTTGTCGCCTATATCGGTTTTGATTGCACCGCGCCTTCGCTGCATGCCGGCTCGCTCGTCCAGATCATGCTTTTGCGCTGGCTGCAAAAGACGGGGGCAAAACCGATCGCGCTCATGGGCGGCGGCACGACCCGGGTCGGCGACCCCTCGGGTAAGGACACGAGCCGCCAATTGCTGTCTCTCGAAACAATCGACGCCAACAAGGAGGGCATAAAACGCGTCTTTGCCAAATTCTTGCATTTCGGCGAAGGAAAGCATGACGCGATCATGCCCGACAATGCGCAGTGGCTCGGTGGCCTGAACTACATCGACTTTTTGCGCGACACTGGGCGGTATTTCTCGGTCAATCGCATGCTTGCGATGGATAGCGTAAAACTCCGGCTCGAACGGGACCAGGAATTGTCCTTTCTCGAGTTTAATTACATGTGCCTTCAGGCCTATGACTTTGTCGAGCTTTTTAAGCGTTATGGCTGCGTCCTGCAGATGGGCGGCTCGGATCAATGGGGCAATATCGTCACCGGAATCGATCTTGGCCGAAGGATGGGAGCGAGCCAGCTCTACGGCCTCACGTCGCCGCTGTTGACAACGGCGTCCGGCAGCAAAATGGGCAAGACGGCGCACGGCGCGCTCTGGCTCGATGAAACCATGTTGCCTGTCTTCGAATATTGGCAATATTGGCGCAATTGCGAGGACCGCGACACCGGGCGGTTTCTAAAACTCTTTACCGAATTGCCCCTCGACGAGATCACGCGGCTCGAATCGCTTGGTGGTGCCGAGATCAACGAGGCAAAGAAAATTCTCGCCACCGAAGCAACGGCCATGGTGCATAGCCGCGAAGCGGCGAAGTCCGCAGCCGAGGCCGCGCGCCAGACTTTTGAACAAGATGTTATGGCAGAAAGCTTGCCGAGCATCAAAATTCCCGCCTCCGAGATTGAGTTGGGGTTGGGCGTGCTTTCAGCTTTCGTCAAGGCGGGCCTTGCCGCTTCGACCAGCGCGGCACGGCGTCAGATCAAAGGAGGCGGCCTCAAGGTTAATGATCAGACGGTTACCGACGAACGCGCTACCATTGGCTTGGGAGATGTTACAAACGGCGTTGTAAAGCTTTCACTCGGGAAAAAGCGGCATTTTCTGTTGAAAGTTACCTAGACGCCCGTGAAGAATCCGGAAGAAGAATGATTTGATAATCGCTTCTATACGAAAAGCCCGGTGGCGCTGCCATCACCCTCTGCTCGCCGGAGGTGCGGATGATGAGGTCCGGATCGAGGCTGCTCGAGGGCGAGCCCAAAAGAAAGCGCCCGCCGGGGAGGAGCAGCGGGCGCTTCTGACCGGCGAGGGGGCGTAAGAGCGGCCAGAGCCCCGCCGGCACAACCGTGTTTAGACCGATACCGTGTTCAACCATGTAACCGAGCATTACGCGCAACTTGAGCTTTTATTATGACCGCGGCTTCCTTTGATATTTGTTACTGGAACGAAGCCTTGCTAGCACCGGGTTCCAAATTGCCAAACCTTGTCCGTCACCAAGGTTCGCATGTTAGAACGCGCAGCCAGCGCTTACCCTGACACACCGCAGCAAAATTCTTGCCATTTTGCACCTGCGAAACCTCGCCTCGTTTATTTTGATCCTCTACGGGGCGGATAATACCGATTTTCTATTGCAGCGCAACATAAATTGCTGGGATAAAAAATCCGGGAAACCGAGAGGGTCTGCGCCATCTTGCTTTTGGTTTTACCTTACGCGGGATTACGCCTCTCGGAAGTGCGGTTGCACACAAAACCGGCGTATCGGCGGAAAATGATAGCTTAAGCTTGCCCCAGCCTTGCCTGGCAAAAAAGCGAATAGCGCCAAGAGCCCGTCGTTTATTCGTTGTGCCTGCAACGAGAGCGCCCAGGCGGCGTGCGTGGCCCCGGGCTGGTGTATCGCGCAGCCCCGCAGGCTAAGCGTCCTTGACAATTGCGGCTCATACTCGTGATGACGGCAAGCGCACGCCGCATCCGCGTTTGCCGCGGCGAGTTTTCTGAATGAGACGGTCGATTTACAATCATGGATCATCGTCCAACACGGCCTGCCCTCAAAGACAAAGGCCAGCGAATAGATTTTTTCGTTTCAGGCGGACCCCAGGCATTTGTCAACTCAGCCCGGAAGGCATCGATCAGCCGGCGCCCTGCCGCCATTTCGGCGGCGCTGACCGCCGACCATGTTTCGGTATAGCCGATCAGGTCGCTTAAGCCCCATGTAACCTCGATCGCGAGCGGCGGGGCCACAATCTCGGCAAACGGGAAAGGCAGGCTTCGATAACCGTTCTCGACATGCCGCCGCTCGGGGGGCCAATAGGGGCCAATCGTCTCAAAATAGAAACGTTGCATCACCGTGTTGGCCTCCTCGTCCTCGATATGAAGAACGCCGTAGGCGATGAGGGCTAGTATGGCGTTTGCACGGGCCACGCGGCGAACTTCGGCATAGAAACCGTTCAGGTCGAGCCAGTGGGCTGCCTGCGCAACGGTGACAAGATCAACGCTCCCGGCAGCAAGGCCGCTCTGTTCCGCTGGTGCCGTCGAATACGCGACGGCTTCGTGAGGAGTTGCGTTTGCAATCTGCTGCGCGCTCGCATCCGTCGCAAAGACGCGATTGAAGCGGACTGCAAGGAGCGTCGAAAGCTGCCCCGTGCCACAGCCGCAATCCAGCGCTTGTTCATGCCCCGGGGCAATGTCAGCAAGGAAGTCGATAAGGGCGCGCGGATAGCCCGGGCGATTGGCCGCGTATTTCGCCGAGTTGGCAAAGAAGTGATCCTTGAATGTAGTCGCAGCCATTATTTGTCTTCGCTCCCCGGGACGCTTTTTGGGCGCACGCTTATTAGGATATATGAATTGGAAGCTCGTCGAATAGCCTGCCCTGAAGCTCGCAAGGAGGAGACACAGAACTTTGGCCGTTGGTCATGTTGCAGGGGAAAGTGAGTGATTGAGTCGTAATTTTGGGCTGCAAGAGCAGCAAACACCCATAAACCAAAAGAACGACCGGTGACAAAAGCAACAGCCCGGCTAGCTATTCCGCATTATTTCAACGCTTGCATCCCGGCACAATCACGGAGCAATCGACTCTCAATCCTGCAAGGAGCTCGCTTAGAGTCCCCGGATCAAAGATTTCGGGCGCGAGCCCCGTCATTCCGAAGGCCATGCAACGCGTTCCTCACACGCTCAAAGACCTCCCCCCAATCGCCGCGCTCTTTTTGTCGGAACAGACGCATCGCCGGATACCAAGGAGAATCCTGCCGGTCGAGGAGCCATCGCCAGTCCGGCACATCCCTCAAAAGAACCCACACGGGCCGGCCGAGCGCGCCGGCGAGATGGGCGATCGACGTATCGCAGGTCACAATCAAATCGAGATTTTGCATCATCGCTGCCGTATCGACGAACGCATCTGGACCGGAATCGAAATCCTCGCCGGGCAAGATCAAATCAGGCAAGTGCTCATCCTCCGCGCAAGCGTCCCGTTTCTGCAGGCTCACGAGCCGCACGCCATCGTTAGCAGCGAGTTTCGCAAAGCATGCAAGCGGGATGGACCGCGACGGATCGGCCTTGGGATTTGGATTGCCGCGCCAGCAGATCCCTATTTTGTAATCCTGTGGCCCTAACCGCGCCATCCATTTTTGCGCCAAAACATCCTCGGCGCGCAAATAGGAAGATGGCGCGGGAATGGTCTCAAGCCTTGTCCCAAAGGCGCGCGGCAGGCTCGACAGCGCAATTTGAAAATCGAATGGGCCTTCGCCGTCAAACCTATCCACGAGCCGGATAGGACATTCGAGTCCCCTAAAGAGCCGGTGCAGCCGGGCGCGGCAGAAGTAAGTGACATCGGCGCCCCTCGCGGCCAAAAGGGGCAGATAGCGGGCAAATTGAATGGCATCCCCGTGGCCTTGCTCATCGAATACGGCGATGCGCCGCCCCAAAAGATCCTCGCCGTTCCATACGGGGGCAGGCAGCTTTGCCAAATCCTTTGCCGTGCCGGCTTCGGACCAGCGATATTCATAAAGCTCGAGGCCCGCGGCAAAATCGCCGCGAAGCAGCAAAAGCGCCCCCTTGTTGTTCTTGATGTGAGGCGAGACTGGATCGCACAACAGGGCCCTGTCGAAGAACTCTAGCGCCTCCTCGTAGCGGCGCAGATATTTCAAAGCGACGGCGCGCCCGCAGAGAGCTTCGGCATAGCGCGGCCTAAGTTTGAGCGCTTGGTCATATGCCGCAAGCGCTGCCTCCGGCTGCTGCAGCTTTAAGAACAAATTGCCATTGTTCGACCAGGCTTCGGCAAATCCCGGCGCGATTCTAAGCGCCTCGGCAAAATCCTCGCCAGCATCCTGGCAGCGCCCGAGTGTGAGCAAAGCCGAACCGCGATTGTTCAAAACATCGGCGCGGCCCGGTGCAAGTTCGCGCGCGGCGCTGTAGGAGTTGACGGCTTCCAACGGCCTGCCGAGCTCTTGGAGGACATTTCCGCGATCATTTAGGGCGTCAACGAATTCTGTCCGCAGGCGAATTGCCTCGTTGAGAAATTCGAGTACGCGTTCGAACCGCCCAAGATCATGGAGAGCAAGAGCAGCTGCGCGCAAGGCCTCCGGATAGGCAGGCTCGAGACGTAATGCCATATCGTATGAGGCGATGGCTTCGGCAAGCCGTTCCGTCTCGCGCAAGACGTTGCCGCGATTGTAAAAAAGTTCCGGTTTGACGCATCCCGCCTTCACGGCCGCTTCATAGGCAGCCAGCGCATCGGCAGCGCGGCCGAGCTGTTGCAGCGCCACGCCCCGGTTCGCCAAGGCATCTGGATATCCTGGAAAAAGGGCCAAGGCACTGTCGAACCATGCAAGCGCCAGCGGATATTCGCTCAGCGAGAGAGAGACCAATCCCGCAAGATTGCAAGTTAAGTGACATGTCGTGCCTTGGGCGTAAAATGCGCGTAGGCAAGCGAGGCATTCGCCTTTCCTGCCCGCTTGGAGAAGAGCAATCGCGCTATGGATGTCCACGCCGGACTCCATATTCAACGGCGGGTGCTTAATAGCGGCGTGCTTCTTTCGGAGCATGTGAGCGAGGAACTTCCATTGGCGCCAGAATTTGGACTTCATATTGCGCCGGACGGCCTTGCCCTGAGCTTGCGAACAGAACTTTGCGGACAGTCGCTTGGCACCTAATGACAGAGCGCGCCGCTTCGCGTTATACGCCCTTGATTAATCGTTGTTTTATGCCCGGAGCGGCGAACCGCGCAGCGCTTGCGCGCCTCTTAGCGAAAGTCAATGGCGGATCTTCCTCTCACCCTAAGCCCGCAGACCCCGGCCGATCTTGCGGCAATCGAGAAGCTCGACGAGCGCGCCTTTGGCCCGGGCCGCTTCGCGCGTTCCGCCTACCGTCTGCGCGAAGGAGTCGAGCCGGACTATGCTCTATCCTTCGTGGCGCGGGTTGGTAATTTGCTCGTCGGGGCAAACCGGATGACGCCGATTTTTTGCGGTGACCGGCCGGCGCTGCTTCTCGGGCCGCTGACGGTCGATCCGCCCTTTCGTTCGAGCGGGATTGGTGAAGAGCTCGTGCAGGCGTCGCTCAACGCCGCGCGCGCGGCAGGACATGAACTGGTGCTGCTCGTTGGCGACATGTCCTACTATGGCAAAATGGGTTTTTTGCCGGTGCCGCCGGGAAGACTCATTTTCGCCGGGCCCGTTGATCCGGAGCGCCTGCTTTTCTGCGAGCTCGTCAAAGGCGCATTCGACGGGGTGAATGGAAAGGTGCGCCGGGCGCCACGGCACGGGTAGGTGGCCATCCTTGCTCACGGCGAGTGGCCAGCAATCACTCCCCTGCGCGGCGCGACCAAGCCCGGCGCCGCCCCTCAAACACCCAAGCCGAAAGGACGCTTCCCAACAATGCGGCAAGGCCCAAAAAACCGGCCGCGAGCGGGACCAGGCTCACGCCCTTTAATTCGCTGGCGCCCGAGCGCTTGATCGCGGCGTAACCGGCGCCGCCATAGACGGGACTATTCCCAATTGCGATGATGCGCGGTAAGACGACATCGCCATTCTTCCCAATGCCAATCCGGCGCACCGTGCCTCCCGTCGCCTCGGCGACCGGCCGGAACTTCTCCGGCGTCGAAACCACCTCTTGAAATTCGCGCGGATTTTCCGGTCCCACATTGACGAGCGCGGAGAGATTTCCATCGCTCAAGCGGTAAAGGCCCAATTCCTGTCCGTTTACCGTGGCGCGGGCAATCCCTGGTTCCGCGGCCAAAAGAGCCACGGTTTCCGTGGCGCCTGACGGGGCCGTCACCGTGACCGGGGGAGATTCGCCCTTCAGACTCTGGCGCTCGATTTCGATGCTGCGCCCGCGCGCACTGGCACGCAAGGCCTCCTCCTCCAAATCCGGCTCCTTCATCAGCCAGTGCGCCAATCTGCACAATAGATCGAGATGCGGGCCGCCGCCTTCTAAGCCGCGTGCCCAAAGCCACATCTGATCCGTCAACAGCAGCGCGATCCGGCCCTTTCCCTCGCGCGAAAGGACAAGCAGAGGTTTGCCACCGGCGCCAGACAAAATGCTGGTGCCATGGGTGACCTCGGCGTTGATTTGCCGGAACCATTCGCCCCACGCGGGCGGCGTCTCGGCGGCGCCGGGCAGGCCGCGCGTCACCGGATGTTTGGCGCCATCTTCGGTGATCGCGGCCCTAAAGGGGTGTTCGGTTAGACTTCCATCCGGGCGGGCGGGTGCAATTCTTCCCAGCGGAGAATAATAAAGTCCCTCCGGCCTTGCGAAATCGGGGCCTGCCGCGAGCAACAGCGCGCCGCCGTCGCGCACATAGCGGACGATGTTGTCGAAATAAATGAGCGGCAGAACGCTCTGATTCGAATAGCGGTCGAAGACGATAAGATCGAATTCCTTGATCTTGCGGCCGAAGAGATCGCTTGTTGGAAAGGCAATCAGCGATAATTCATTGATCGGCGTCCCGTCCTGTTTTTCCGGCGGGCGCAAAATCGTGAAATGAACGAGTTCGACATTGGGGTCGGATTTGAGAAGATTGCGCCACATCCGCTCGCCCGCATGCGGTTCGCCCGAAACCAACAAAACTTTCAGCTTGTCGCGCACCCCCTCTATGGTGAGCACCGCCTTGTTGTTGATTGCGGTGAGCTCATCCGGCAGTGCCTCGACTTCGAGCTCTATGACCGCCGGTCCGCCATGTTCGATCTTGACCGGCACGCGTATTCGTTCTCCCGGCACCGCGGCCATCGTCGCGACGGGATTGCCGTCCTGGCGAACGTTTAGGACGACGGGATCGCCATTCTCCGCCGTGTCGTCCACTTTCAGTTCGATCGTTTGCTCCTTGCCGACGATCCCGAAGCGCGGCGCCTCCAAGAGTTCGATTCGCCGGTCGCGCTCTTCCTCATGGCCGGTGATCAAAGCATGGAGCGGCGCCTTGAAACCGAGCGCGCCAGGATCTTTCGGGATATCGTCGACCTCGCCGTCGGTGATCATGAAAACGCCGCCGATTCGCTCCGGAGGCACATCGGCAAGCCCGGCGTTGAGGGCAGAAAACAGCCTCGTTCCATCGGCCTCGCTGTCCCTCTCGTTGCTCTCGATGATTCGGGTCTCGACATTGCCAAGCGTGTTAAGATTTTTTTCGAGCTCCGCACGTGCCTTCTCCGTCTGCACGGGGCGTTCGCCGATCGATTGGCTGCCGCTTTTGTCGGCAACGACGGCAACGACGGTTTTGAGCGGATTGCGCTCCTCTTGCACCAGCGCGGGCCCCATCATGGCCGCGAGCAGCACAAAAAGGCCGAGCGCGCGCAAAAAACTCCCTCTTGCCCGGGTGTAAAGGCTGAGTGCGAAAAGCCCGAGCGCCGCCGCGGCGAAGCCAATCAAAAGCGGCCACGGCAGCAAGGGGGAAAAGGAAATATGAAACTGGCTCATTGAGTTCCAAAAGCTTTGATGAGGTTCGCCTTACCGGCGGTCCCTGCCAAGGATAGCGGTAATTGGCAGTTTGGCGCAAATATTGGCAGCGTCTCGCTATAACGGCAGCGCCAGCGATGTCCCAGGGTGCAAGGGCGAGCCCGAAACTCGCCAAATTGGTAACTCTCGTCTAAATAGGCATCCTCAGGTGGCCGATGTCATTGAACTACTCCGAAACGCGGGCCGATATTCTTGTCGCTGGCGCGGGCGCGGCTGGCCTTTCCACCGCGCTTGCCCTGGCGCATGCGGGGTTTTCGGTTTTTTGCGCTGGCCCCATAGACCGTCGGGCTAATGGGCGCACCGTCGCCCTTTTTGAGGCGTCGCTGCGATTCTACAAGGCCCTTGGCGTCTGGCAGCATTTTCGTGGCAAGACCGCGCCGCTCGCCAAGATCACCATGCTCGACGCCACGGGCGCGCGGATTCCGGTTCCGGCGCTCACCTATGCGGCAGCCGAAATCGGTCTTTCCGCGTTCGGCGAAAACATCGAGAACGATGTGCTCGTCGATGGCCTTGCCGCGATTGCCGCGGCTGCGCCAAACCTCACTTTGCGCGAAGTGATGGTCAGCGGCATACGCTTTGAAGATGAAGCGGTCTCAGCGACTCTCAACGACGGACACAAGGTCACGGCCGTTCTCGCCGTTGCCGCCGACGGGCGCAATTCGCTCGTGCGGACCAAAGCGGGGATCGGCACGCAAAGCTGGACCTATCCGCAAATCGCCTATACCGCGCTGTTGTCGCACGCAAAGCCGCACCGCAATATTTCGACCGAGTTTCACACGCGCTCCGGCCCTTGCACGCTGGTTCCGTTGTGCCCGGTAAATGGCAAGCCGCATAGATCGAGTCTCGTCTGGCTGATGTCGCCTGAAGAAGCGGAGCGCCGCCGCGCGCTTCCCGACGCCGAAATGGCGCAAGAGATCGAGAGCCAAGTGGATTCTTTGCTTGGGCCAATGGAAATCGACGGTCCGGGCGGCTTTTTCCCGATGGTTGGCATGAGCGCCAATCGTCTCGCGTGCCATCGCGTCGCGCTCGTTGGCGAGACAGCGCATATCATTCCGCCGCTTGCTGCCCAAGGCCTGAACCTCAGCCTCCGCGATGCCGCGGCGCTCGCCGAGATTGTCGAGGACGCGCGCGTGCTGGGCGCCGATTTCGGCTCGGCGCAGACATTGAAGGCCTACGAGGACGCGCGCCGGAGCGATGTTTTTATTCGCACCAACGGCATCGACATTCTCAACCGCTCCTTGCTCATGAACAATTTTGCGGTCGATTTCTTGCGCAGCGCCGGGGTGGCGGCTTTCTCGATGATCGGCCCGTTGCGCCGTGCTCTCATGCGCGAGGGGGTGCTGCCGCATGGGACTTTGCCGCGGCTGATGCAAGAGCGGCCTGCCCGACGGTATTCGCCATCCCGTCCCGGAGCAAAGGCTGACGCGGCGCAGCGAGGAATGCAGGCTTGAAAATCGCGACCTGGAACGTCAATTCGGTGCGCCAGCGGACCGAACATCTTTTGCGCTATTTGCGCGAAGTGCGGCCCGACGTGCTGTGCCTCCAGGAGCTCAAATGCGTCGATGAGGCGTTTCCTCATGCCGAGGTAGAAGCCGAAGGCTATAATGCGGCCGTGCACGGGCAAAAAGGTTTTAATGGCGTCGCAATTCTATCCAAGGTGCCAGTCGATGCAGAAAAGGGACTTCCGGGCGATGCCGGCGACGAACAGGCGCGCTATATCGAGGCGATCGTTCCCAATGGCGCCGGGATTGTTCGCGTCGCCTCGATTTATCTGCCGAACGGCAATCCGCCGGAGACCGAAAAATATAGCTATAAGCTTGCCTTTATGGATCGTCTCATTGCGCACGCAAAGCATCTGTTGGCGCTGGAGGAGCCGTTTATTCTTGCCGGCGACTACAATGTGATCCCGGAGCCGCGCGACTGCGCCGATCCCGCGGCCTGGGAAGGCGATGCGCTCTTTTTGCCGCAGACCCGCGCGCGCTATCGATGCCTCTTAAACCTCGGGCTGACGGATGCCCTCCGCGCCACCACGGACGATCCCGGGCTCTACACGTTTTGGGACTATCAAGCGGGCGCCTGGCAGCGCAACATTGGGATTCGCATCGACCATCTTTTGCTTTCGCCGCGCGCAGCCGACCAGTTGACAGAGGTCACCATCGATAAGGAAAGGCGTGGCGAGGATAAGCCGTCGGATCACGTTCCTGTACGAATAGAACTCGCGTGACAGAGCGTGCTGGAGCGATCCCGGCGTTTATGACGGCTTTCCTACAGCGCCCACACGATGTAGGATGCGCCAACCGGATCGAAGTTTAATAAGAGGCCCAAAGGAACAGCGCCGTGGAAGCTGCGCCAAGCGCGCTGCGCACCGCGTGCAATTTGCCCCATTGCTCGATCAATGCCCTGCTTTCCGGACCTGTGTCTTCGGCTTTCATTGCCATGAGGCGGCTGTTCACCGGCATGATGACCACGAGCGTGAACGGCCAGTTGGCGAGAAGGACGAATGCGCCCAAGAGCCAGCGCCAGTCGAATTGGTTATAGGCTGCGAGAATGCCGAAGACAAAGCCGAGGAGCGCCAAGGGCGCCTGCAATGCAAAGCCGCGCTTATAGGCCGGCTTCCATTCCGCAAGCAGGGCGCGGTCGTCGAGGGTGAGCCGCGCCGGCTGCTCGACCGCATTGACGTAGACGGCGGCACCGGTGAAAAGAGACGCGACGATAAGCGCGAGTTCTCCTGCAAGCATGGCGTTTTACTCCCTTGAAACGCGTATGGTGAAAACGTCCGCGGGCAGCCGCGGATTGCTGTCGCGATATTGTATATAGGCGATTTTCTAGCTCCGAATGACATATGATTTTGCAATTGTCGGCGGCGGTATCGTGGGCCTTGCGGCCGCACGGGAAATTTTGCGCGCACGGCCGGGTTCTTCGGTGATCCTGGTTGAAAAGGAAAGCGCAATCGCGCAGCACCAAACCGGCCATAACAGCGGCGTGATCCACGCCGGCATCTACTACGCGCCGGGAAGCTTGAAGGCGCGCTTTTGCCGCGAGGGCGCCGCGGCCACAAAGACTTTTTGCACGGAACAAGGCATAAAATTCGAAACCTGCGGCAAACTCATCGTCGCGACGAACGAGTTGGAACGCGCCCAGATAAAAACTTTGTTCGCGCGCGCCAAGCAAAATGGCGTCGAAGCCGAGCCAATCGACGCTGCCGGGCTGACCCGGCTTGAACCAAATATTCGCGGCGCAGGCGCGCTCTTGATCCCGGAAACGGCCATCGTCGATTACAAATTGGTCGCCTCCGCTTTTGCTAAAACCATTGTGGCGCAGGGAGCGGACATACGATTGTCCGCGGAGGTCATTGCCATTCGCGAAGACTTGGGCGGCGTCGCAATTGCAACTTCAGGGCAAAGTTTTCGAACGCGCTTTCTGATTGTCTGCGGCGGGCTGCAGTCCGATCGCCTCGCGAAATTGGCTGGCCTAAAATTTGCGCACAAAATCGTACCTTTTAGAGGCGAATTTTATAGCTTGCCAAAATCAAAGTCGGGACTGATCACCCGCTTGATTTATCCCGTTCCCGACCCAACGCTCCCTTTCGTAGGGATCCACTTAACTAAGACAATCGATGGAAGAATTATCGCTGGCCCCAATGCGGTGCTTGGACTCTCCCGTGAAGGCTACGAAAAATTTTCCTTCAATCTCAGGGATATCGCAAGCATCTTGACGTATCCGGGATTTTGGCGCGTGGCCGGAAAGCATTTTGGAACCGGCATGGCGGAAATCCGGAATTCCGTCTGGAAACGCGCCTATCTCGCGCAATGCCGCAAATATTGTCCGGGCCTCGCGCTGGCCGATCTCGAGCCGGGAATAACCGGCATACGCGCCCAGGCGGTGCTGCGCGACGGGACCCTGGTGCATGATTTTCTCTTCGAGGAAACCGCCAGGATGCTGCATGTCTGCAACGCCCCTTCTCCGGCAGCAACATCGGCAATTCCCATCGGGCGCATGATCGCGGAGAAAGCCCTGAGGCAATTCAAGGAGCGCTAAAAGGCCGATTGGCAAAGAGCGCACCTTTCAGTACAACGCGGCCGCATGGGCCGGTAATCGGCGAGGAAAGAAACCTATGATTGGGAGTGGCCGCTTTGCTGCAGTCTTGACCTTGGGATTCGCGCTCTGGGGCGCGCAGGCGCGGGCGCAAGATACCAGTCTCATGGACATGAACATGAATATGGGCTGCATGCTCATGGCTGGAATGCATGAGCTGCAAGTCGCGGTTTATCAGTCTGGTGCCCTCGATGATTCTTGCCAGGACCTCCCTGGTCCGGGCCCGGCTGTCGTCACACTTAGCTCGGCGGCGAAGGAACTCCGGAATATGAAAACGGAGGTTCGCATCGTGCGGGGCGACGAAGCAGAGAAGACGGCATCGGCCACAGGTCTCGATCCGGTCACGCTGGCCTATGCCCCGCCAAAAACCTATCCGACCGGGGTCGTCACGCTCAATGTGAATTTCGAAAAGGCCGGCAAATACACGGTCCTTGTCACCGTAGCGGACAACAAGGATATGGTCATGTCCGGCCACCTTGGCGTGACCGTCGGGGCAGGCTCGCGCCAAGTCGTCTATGCTTTCGTCGCATCCGGTATCATTTTGGCGGGCGCGCTCGGATATTATTTTTGGGACCACCGCCGCAAATCGAACGTTTCTATCAAAAGCAGTTAAGGCGGTTTCGCGGCAGAGCGCTCTGTCCGGCCAGAGTGGTCTCTCGCCGTCTGGTTACAAGCGATTTGCGCCGCGCTAACCTGGCGATTTGCCGCTGGCGAGCCAAGCCTGCCAATCCTTGAGCGAGCCGTTGAACGCATTGCGATCGACCTTGCCGCGAATTCCGGCGACGCGTCCTTCGGCGGTATGTTGCCAGAAACGCCAGCGGCGCGTGCCGAATTTGAGCGAGGGGTGGCATTTCACGCTGCGGACCCACACCGGGTAGTCCGTAAACTCCCCTTGCATCACATCGCGATGGAAATCGATCGATGTATAAATCACCGGCTTCATCCGATAGGCTTCTTCCATCGCGGCGAGCATGATTTTCATCTGCGCGAGGGCAACATCGCGCGGCACGCGTTTCGGGCACGTCTTTGAATGCCCGTTCCATTCGACATCAAGCACCGGCGGCAAAGCGGAGGGGTCGTTTGGAACATGCGCCTTAAACCACGCTGCTTGCTCCTGCATCGGCCGGCACCAATAGGCAAAATGATAGGCGCCCCGCGGCACGCCCGCGGCCTTGGCCGCAGCCCAGTTTTGGGCGAATTTTTCGTCAACCCGATCGCCGCCCTCGGTCGCCTTGATCCAGGCAAAGCGCACACCCGCGGCGCGCACGGTATTCCAATCGATATCGCCCTGGTATCTGGAAACATCGATGCCACCAACTTCGTAATCGCTTGGCCGCGGTAAAAGATCGTCACCGGCTATGCTGCCCGCGCATCCCCCGGCGAGCAGCGCGACACCGAGCCACCAATTCGTCGAAACCCCGAAAAGCTTGCGGAAAAAATGTCGCATCGACGGACTAGCCAACTAAAAAGCTCAAATTAATCCGGAATTCGTAATATGTCGTTAAAAAGTCAAAATAATGGCTGCTGCGCAATCCTGCGCTCGATGACGTTCGCTTGCCGCATTTCGCTCCACGGATGGCCGCGTCGCAAAATGCTGTCATCTGAACTTCATATGAGTCAAAGAGGTTGAACCTGGCACGGCTCCGGCCCCGGATAGCAGAAAGTCTACCCATAGTTAATCCAGTCGCGCGACCGTCACGCGCAAGGCTGTCCTGAAAGTTTGCAATGTTATCACGTTTCGTCGCCTTCACCTCGCTCGGACGCACTGCTCTTCCCAATCAATATGATGTTCTTGCATTTGCGCTGATCATCGCGGTTTTTATTGCAATCGCCCACACTTCGCACGGCCTTGTTCTTCCGCTTGCGGCGCCGGAAGCAACAGCGGTTTCGCTCGACTATAAATTCCTACCCTATTACGCGCTGCGCACCGTATTGCGCATGTTCGCCGCCATGGCCGCCGCACTGGTCTTCACATTCGTCTATGCGACGCTAGCTGCCAAGAGCCGCCGCGCCGGGCTTCTTCTCATTCCACTGCTCGACGTTCTGCAATCGGTGCCGATTCTTGGTTTCCTGTCATTCACGGTCACCTTCTTCCTTGGGCTTTTTCCCGGCTCGATCCTTGGCGCCGAATGCGCCGCCGTTTTTGCAATTTTTACCTCGCAGGCCTGGAACATGGCTTTCTCCTTCTACCAGTCGCTGCGCAGCGTGCCGCGCGATTTGATCGAGGTTGCGCGGGGTTTTGGACTTTCGAACTGGCAGCGTTTCTGGCAGCTCGAGACCCCTTTTGCGATGCCGGGCCTCATCTGGAATATGATGATGTCGATGTCTGGCGGCTGGTTTTTCGTCGTCGCTTCCGAAGCCATCTCGGTTGGCGATACAACCATCAAATTGCCGGGCATCGGTTCTTATCTTGCCCTCGCCATCGAGGAAAAGCGCATCGACGGGGTGTTTGCGGCAATCGTCACCATGCTGGCCGTTATTGTTGCCTATGACCAATTGCTGTTCCGGCCGCTTGTGGCCTTTGGGGCGCGTTTTCGCGTCGAGCTGTCAGCCGGTCAAATGCAGGAAAAATCGGTTGTGGCGCAGATATTCGCAAGGACCCGTTGGATGCGGGGGCTGATGCGCGGCCCGGAGCAACTGTTCAAGGCGATTGCGCTTCTGCGGATGGAACTGCCTATTGGCTCTCGCGCACCGACGTCGCGCGCGGGCCTCGCTCTGACCCGGCTGATCGATCTTCTCTGGCTGGCAACCATTGCGCTTGGCACGCTTTGGGCGTTTTGGCTCATCGCAGACTATATCCGCCAGGAGCTCGGCTCGAGCGAAGTCTGGACAAGTGTGCTCTACACGCTCTACACAATGATACGCGTCATCTTGCTCATGGTGCTTGCGAGTCTGATTTGGGTGCCGGTCGGAATCTGGGTTGGGCTGCGGCCGGCGATTGCGGAAAAAGTTCAGCCGCTGGCGCAATTCCTGGCGGCGTTTCCGGCAAATGTCTTGTTCCCCGTTGCCGTTGTTCTCATCGTCAGATTTTCCCTCAATCCCGATATCTGGCTTAGCTTTCTGATTATTTTTGGCACGCAATGGTATATTCTTTTCAATGTTGTTGCAGGTGCCTCGGCCTTTCCAAACGATCTCAAGGAAGCCGTGGCGAATTTTCGCATCCGCGGGATTGACTGGTGGAAGAGTGTCATAATTCCTGGCATCTTCCCCTATTATGTGACTGGTGCGCTCACCGCCTCTGGGGGATCATGGAATGCCGCGATCGTCGCGGAATATGTGAAATGGGGCAGCAACACGGTGTCGGCACATGGCATCGGCGCCTATATCGCAAAGGCGACCGCGGATGGCGACTATCCTCGAATCGTGCTTGGCGTTGCGGTGATGTCGGTCTTCGTCATTTTATTCAACCGCCTGCTTTGGCGCCCGCTTTACGGGCTGGCGGAGAGGCGCTTGCGGCTTGATTGAGGAGACTTCATGCAAGTCAATAACAGACAATATTCGGGCGCAGGCAAAAAATCCCTGCTCGAGGTAAGAAGCATCTCCCAGTGTTACCAGACGGGTGCGGGCGAACAAGGCCCGGCGGTCCTCGACAGTATATCGCTCGATTTAAAAGAGGACGAGATTGTCGGTCTATTGGGGCGCTCCGGCTGCGGCAAGTCCTCGCTTCTGCGCATCGTATCGGGCCTCATTTTTCCCTCCGCCGGCGAGGTGCGCTATCTCGGTGAGACCGTACATGGTCCCGTCGATGGCATCGCAATGGTCTTTCAGAGCTTCGCTCTCTTTCCCTGGCTAACCGTGCTTGCCAATGTCGAACTTGGTCTCAGGGCTAAGCAAATGGCCAAGAACGAAGCGCGCAAGCGTGCGCTCAACGCAATCGACCTCATAGGGCTCGACGGTTTCGAGTCCGCCTTTCCGAAGGAACTCTCGGGCGGCATGCGCCAGCGCGTCGGCTTCGCGCGGGCGCTTGTTGTCCAACCCAACATACTTTTGATGGACGAGCCCTTTTCCGCGCTCGACGTGTTGACCGCGGAAACTTTACGCACCGACCTTCTCGATCTCTGGGTCGAAGGGCGCATGCCGATCAAAAGCATTCTCATGGTCACCCACAATATCGAGGAAGCGGTATTGATGTGCGACCGCATCATTGTGCTGGCGAGCAATCCGGGGCGGATCGCCGCCGAAATCCCGGTAAAATTGCAGCATCCCCGCAACCGGCTCGATCCGGAATTCCGCCAATTGGTCGAGAAGATCTACGCGCTGATGACAAAGCGCTTGGAAGCGCCGGCGTTGCCGAGCCGCGACGGCGCCTTCCCGGGTCTTGGTTTGGGAATGGCATTGCCGCGTGTTTCGACCAATACGCTCGCGGGCATGATAGAGGAAATCGCCGCCGAGCCCTATTTGGGCCGCGCCGACCTCCCAGCACTCGCCGACAGCTTGCAGATGGAGGTCGACGAACTGTTCCCTGTTGCCGAAACCTTGCAGCTTTTGCGCTTCGCGGAACTCGAGGAGGGAGATATAAAGCTGACTGTTTCCGGGCGCCGGTTCGCCGAGGCGGACGTCGATATCCGCAAAAAGCTCTTCGGCGATCACCTGCTTGCCTATCTGCCGCTCGCCGCGCGCATCAAACTGGTTCTCGATGAGCGGCCGAGCCACACGGCCCGGGCGGTGCGCTTCCTGGAGGAGCTCGAGGACTATATGTCCGAGGACTATGCCGACCGCACATTAAGGAGCGTCGTGAACTGGGGCCGGTATGGCGAGCTCTTCGCCTATGACGAAACCTCCGAAACCTTTAGTTTGGAGAATCCGCAATAAGGCCGCTATGGCTTAGGACAAATGGGAAGGCATGGCTCTACCGCTGCCAATTGCGGGGGCTCCTTTGCGGGCAGGCTATGGGCTCCAAAATGGCTCATTATACCGGGCTCTGTGAGCGAGCACCCAAAGTTTTTGGCGCCCGGAATAAGCCATTCGCGCCAAATGCTTCTTTGCGGTAATGTCGCGCCAACGGGCGCCCGGTGATTTGGGGCTGCCGTCCGGAGCCTCGCGGATTGGCTGGCCTATTCCCGCCAATCTCACCGCGTTTGCGACGCGATCCTTGGCCGCGGCGGGCAAGGCGGGCGCAGACCTAAAATTGTACCCGGCGCCCGCCGACAACTGCGCAAGGCGCGGGGGAAGGAGACCATGCAGAGTTCTGGTGGCAGTATTTTCGATTTCTTGGGAATAACTGCCATTCTTATTCTTGTCTTTACGAACGGATTTTTCGTCGCCGCCGAATTTTCGCTTGTTGCCGTCCGCCGCAGCCGCGTCGCGGAACTTGTCGCCGAAGGGCGGATGAACGCGGCGGCTTTGCAGCGCGCGATTAACCATCTCGATTCCTATATCGCCGCCACCCAGTTAGGAGTGACGATATGCTCTCTGGCGCTCGGCTGGATCGGCGAGCCTGCGCTGGCTCATTTGATTGAGCCTCATTTGAGCGCACTGCCTGGCGCACTCGGCGCCGCCACCGCACATGCCATCGCGGTCGCCGTCGCCTTCACGGCGATCACGGTGCTGCTCGTCGTGCTCGGCGAGCTCGCGCCAAAAAATCTCGCCCTCCAGCGCAGCGAAGGCATGGCCCTTTGGATGGTGCGCCCGCTCGCGCTTTTTCTTTTCCTGTTCCGTCCGGCAATTATCGTACTTAACGGGCTCGGCAGGCTCGTACTCAAGGCCGCCGGATTGCGGCCGGGCGGGGCTACAGTCTCGTTGCATTCGCCGGAGGAGCTGAAGCTCCTGGTCCAGGCAAGCCAGGAAGGGGGGATCCTGCATCAGGTACAGCACGAAGTTGTCGTCCGGGCCCTCAACATCGGTGAGCGCCCCATTGCCGACATCATGACTCCGCGCCCCGAAGTGGAGTGGATCGATACGAACGATGGGCGCGACGAGATCTTGCGGGTCATCCGGGATTGCCGCCATCAGCAGCTTCTCGCCGGCCGGGGCGGCATCGACGAGCCGCTGGGCGTGGTCTCAAAGAAAGACCTTCTCGACCAGCTTCTCGACGGCAAGGTGCTCGATCCGATGGCGGTTATCCGCGAGCCGCTGGTCGTTCTCGAATCGACGCCGACATTCAAAGTTCTGGACCGTTTCAAACAAGGCCCGGTCCGGCTGGCGATTATTGTCGATGAATATGGGAGCCTGCAGGGCATTGTGACGCAAACCGATCTGCTCGAAGCCATTGCCGGCGATTTGCCGGACGCCGAGGGTGAAGAACCGGATATTATTGAACGGGAGAATGGCGCGCTTTTGATCGATGGCATGATGCCAGCCCATAATGCTTTCGACCGCCTCGGCGTGAAAACGAGGCCGGAGGAAGGCGATTTCCACACAATTGCGGGGTTTGCTTTGTTTCAGCTTGGCCATCTGCCCGAGGCCGGCGAGGCATTTAGTTACGAAGGCTGGCGGTTTGAGATTGCCGGCATGGACGGCTTGCGGATCGACAAGCTGCTCGCCCAAAGGGTGCCCGCCAATGAAGCGGAAGGCACGCCATAGGCTCAGCCAAACCGCCCTTGCACGGGTCAGCCGGTTCAGGCTAGAAGCTCGCGCGTATAGGAGTGTAGCTCAATTGGTTAGAGCACCGGTCTCCAAAACCGGGGGTTGGGGGTTCGAGTCCCTCCTCTCCTGCCAACTATGGCGCGCGTGCGACGGGCCGATGAGCTCGGCGGCCGCCGTGATGAAACCCGCGAGAAAATTTTGCACCGCTGGACGAAAACGCTGACTGTGCTATACTTTCGCAATGGCTAGTAGAAAACGGACAATTTTGCTGGGAATTGCTCTGGCGGTTGCGATTCTTGCCGCAATTGTGAGCGCCGCTTGGCTTTCCGTGTTACTGTTCTTGCTCGCGGCATTCCTGATTGCATGGGCACTGGCAACCAAGCGCACAGAGGCATTTGTTGGGCGGTTGCCCTACGGCAGTTACCTCCTCAAGGCACTGGCTAGATTAGATTCTATAATCTCCGGCTGGAGTTGAATCCGCCAAGTCATTCGCGGGCAAAGTCGTTAGCGGCTTTCCTCACCTCATGCCCAATCTCTTTCAACAGATAAATGGCGTGCATCAGCCAATGATGAGGGGGAAGATGGGCACGCGCGCTATCGCCGCCGCTCTCTTAATCTTTCCTCGAATAAGGCGCGCGCCTGGCGGGCGGGCCGGCCTCAAATGCGAAAGTTTCTCCGTCGCCCCGCCTCACTTTTATCGATAGCTCGGCATCCCATAGGTTGGGGACCAAATAGAGCGCACGGTGACCCCACGTCTGCCACAACGCTTGCACGAAACGCCACCGGCTAGACTGCTTCAACTTCCGCAAGGTCCGGTTGCGAGCGCCAATTTGACACGCAAGGGATCTTGGAGACATCGCAGCGGTGGGCATATTTCTTCGCGATCTCTGCGACCTCGTTCATGAGGCCATCGGCGAGCTTGGTCGGGTTCAATCCCAATGCCAGGAACTGCGCATTCTCGGCCTGGAGGTCGTTCTGACCCGCCTCAACCCGGGGATTGTCGACGAACTGGAAAGGAATGCCGGTGAGGCCAGAGATCCTTTTCGCCAGATCGATGAGCCGGTGCGTCTCGGTCATCTGGTTAAAAATCTTGACTCTTTCGCCTGTTTTGGGCGGGTTCTGCAGCGCAATTTCGATGCACTGCATGGAGTCGCGGATGTGAATGAAGGCTCGCGTCTGCCCGCCGGTGCCATGCACCGTGAGCGGATGGCCGAGGGCAGCCTGCATGATAAAGCGGTTTAGCACCGTGCCATAATCGCCGTCGTAATCGAAACGGTTGATCAGCGCCTCGTGCAAGCAGGTCTGATCCGTCTGGGTTCCCCAGATGATACCCTGATGCAGGTCGGTGATCCGCACGCCATAGTTCTTATTGTAATAGAAGAAGAACAGTTGATCCTGTGTCTTTGTCATATGATAGATGCTGCCGGGATTCGCCGGGTAGAGGATCTCGATCGTTTTGGGGTCGTGTTTGGGGCCAATCATGACCTCCAGATAACCTTCGGGAATCTTAAGGCCGGCGGTGCCATAGCCATAGACGCCCATGGTACCTAGATGCACAAGATGTGCGTCGAGACCGGCGTCCACCATCGCGCAGAGAACGTCGTGTGTCGCGCAAAGGTTGTTTCGTACCGTGTAGCGCTTCGCCTCCGAAGACTTCATGGAGTAGGGCGCGGCGCGCTGTTCCGCGAAATGCACGATCGAAGCCGGCCTTACTTCGGACAACAAAGCAACGAGCTCGGCAAACTGCTCGCCAATCGTCAGCCGCTCGAATCGGATTGTCCTACCGGTTATCTGCTTCCATGTCTTGAGACGCGTTTCGAGCGTTGCGATCGGGGTCAGCGAACTGACACCGAGCTCCACGTCGATCTTGCGGCGCGAGAAATTGTCCACGATGACGACATCGTATCCCGCGCTCGACAGGTAAAGAGACGTTGGCCAGCCGCAAAAACCGTCACCTCCCAGCACCATAATTGAGCCTTTGGAACTTGAATCTGAGCCAATATGCCTATGCATGTTAGCGCTCCAAAATTGGTAGTGATTCTCAAAACTGAAACGGATGTAGGGGTCGATTTGCTATATATATTACCAGAAGTTTGACAATTTTATCTCGCCGGAAGTGAAATAACAATATTCCAGCATTAGAAGCATAACAATGTTCTGTACAAATTGATACGGCCAAATTGAAACTCTGTTAGGCTTAAACTGACAATGTTCCGCATTCCTCAAGGCGCGCACGCGAATTCCGTTCTGAGATTGGGCGTGGCCCTAATCTGCACTCGATATGAAGAGTTCCGATTTTACTGACAAAGCAGCGTCTTTCCAGTCGCTTGGTGGATCGGCATCCACTTGCCCGTGGTGACAGAACGATGTGTTCCAGTCGAAGCATGCGAAATTGGCGAGGACGGTTTGGCTGAAACAGTCCCGCTTCGCGGGTCCATTTCAATCGTGAGGCCCGTCCACGTTACATAATCTTTTTTGCCCGTCTTGCTGAAACCAGGCCCAGGTTTCCGCGAGGCCATCATGAAGATTCGTCTTAGGCTCAAAGCCTAGATCTCTGCGTGCCTTTGACACCTCGCAATAGGTCGCATAGACCTCGCCCCTGCGGAACGGCTCGTGCCGGACTTTGATCTTTCTCGGTTGAACGACCTCGCCGATCGCCGCCAAAAGTTCATTTAGCGTCAATGGCCGCCCCGATCCGAGTTGGATCACACCAGCGATGTCCGAGCACATGGCATTGATGATACCGTCACATATGTCGGCGACAAAGACATAGTCACGCAGCTGCGTGCCATCGCCGTAGACAGTAACGGGCTTGTCCTCGAGAACGCGCTTAAAAAAGGCGGCGACCACGCTGCCCTTGTGGAAGGAACGGGGGCCGTACACATTCGAGAACCGCAGCGAGAGCGACCGCAGGCCGTAGCTTCCGGAGAAAGCTGAGCAATAACCCTCGGCTGCGAGCTTCGAGGCCCCGTAAGGCGAAAGCGGGCGCGGCACCATCTCTTCGTGCACCGGTCCCTCGGCTTTGCCAATGATCGCACCGCCGGTCGAGGCATTGACGATCCGTTCGATTTGCCTCTCGCGCATTGCTTGCAACAGGTTGAACGTGCCGGCGGCGTTGACTTCGAAGTTCTTTGCCGGATCCCGGATCGATTCGACCACGCGCGTGTCGGCCGCGAGGTGGACGACCGCGTCGACGCCAACGAGCGCTCGCCAAAGGGCCGCGCGATCGCGAAGGTCGCCGCAAACGAATTCCTCAATGGGCGTATCGAGATATTCTTTTTTCCCGGACGACTCATTGTCAAACACGCGCACAGCAATGTCCGGCCGCCCGCGCAGGCGCGCGATAAGGTTGGTGCCGATGAAGCCGCAGCCTCCGGTAATCAGGACCCGCATGGACTGTTCCACTCCAATTAGCGTGCTAGCGAAGCCCATTACCGATGAGGGTCAGCTTGCCTCGGCTCAGTCTGATTCCCAGGTCTGCAACGGCCGCGTCGATCCGGTGGACGGCCCCATTGCGACGGGCCTTGGGAATCGACACCACCAATCCGTACCGCCGCTCTCCGGCGGCCGCGGCGAGAAAATCGTTGCGCGCTTTATTACATGTAGGCCGCGTATCATCACCGGCGAAATGGGGATTCCCTTTCCCATAACTGATGACGCAGGAAGCCGGATCGCGATGATGCCGCCCATGCAGCATTTGCTGTTGATACAGGCTGTAACTCCTTGCACCTTTCCTAAAGAAATTAGAGCTTTCTAATTTGCCTCACACCCTCGAGCAGCGCCGACACGATGAGCTTCTTCTCGCTCTCGGACGCGCTTTCTCGCAAATATTCGATCACTTGACGGACCGTCGCCGGGAACGACAACGCTGCCGCCTGCCGGCGTGCATCCTCAGCACGCTTGTAGGTCGCGATCGCGCCCTTCAGTTCAGCGGTTTCATCAGGCCCAAGCCGTTTCAGATCCTCGTTTGGTTCCAGAGTATTCTTCGAAATGACCCCGAGTCGTTTCCGTATGGTTGGCCCGGTCTCGGTCGCGGTTACCCGAAGGACCTTGATGGACTTCTCTTGATCAACGAACATCAGCATTAGAAAATCTCCCGGCAAAGGGCATAAGAAATGGGGCTTTAGCTTATTTATCGAAATTTTCCCGTCAAGAAAGAAAGAGGCGAGTCCAGGTGTCGCTGCTATCACGCCGCGTGAAGCACGGAAACCGGCGATGGTTATCGGCGCCCCCGTTTGCAGCGTCATCCGAGCCTTGCAGTTTAAGATAAACGTAAAAGTGATTGTAGCGCGTGACGAAGTCGTGTTCGTCCTTTGTCGCTTTGAATGCGGACAAGGAGGCGCGGCGGCTCCGCCCTTCTCATATTTGGGCTGGAGATCGACTCCGCATTCAATCAATTGGGGAGCCTGGCGCAACAGCTGTCACTTTGACGGCAAATGGGCGTGAATTGGGCAAAATGTTTCTCGTGAGAAACATTTTTCAAATGATTCTAAACTGTAGGCAGCGCCCGTTGGCGGGATTGCGGCCGAACTTCACGCCGCGCAGCTATTCGGGGGCGAGGACAGTGCCTCGAAATCCATAGTCTTGCCCGGGATTTTTTCAGTTGCGGGCTCCGTCCTTCCCGATTGTAATGCAAGTGGAATTGTGACCTATACCATTCACGCGATTGCGACTGGCGGACAGCGCGTCGCGGCCCGGCGAAACCAATGTTGCGGGCCCCGGCGTTCGAATGCCCGGGCATGGGCGATTTCAAAATGGCAGCAGCGATGAAAATCTTGGCAGGTAACTCGAACCGGGCGCTGACGGAAGCGATCGCGGCCTATCTCGGCCTGCCGTTGACCAAAGCCCAAGTTCGCCGCTTTGCCGACATGGAGATTTTTGTCGAGATACTCGAAAATGTACGCGGCCAGGACACTTTCATCATTCAGTCGACGTCCTATCCGGCAAATGATCATTTGATGGAAGCTCTCATCATGACCGACGCGTTGCGGCGTGCGTCCGCGCAGCGCATTACCGTGGTCATACCTTACTTTGGCTATGCGCGGCAGGACCGCAAACCCGGTCCGCGCACGCCGATTTCGGCCAAGCTCGTCGCCAATCTCATCACCAGGGCGGGCGCAGACCGTGTCCTGACCGTGGACCTCCATGCCGGTCAAATTCAAGGCTTCTTTGATATTCCCACCGATAATCTCTATGCCGCGCCTGTCCTGGTGCGGGACATTAAGGAACGGCTGGAGCTTGGAAATTTGATGGTCGTGTCGCCGGATGTCGGCGGCGTCGTGCGCGCCCGCGCCTTAGCGAAACGTATCGACGCGCCGCTTGCCATTGTCGACAAGCGCCGCGACCGGGCGGGCGACTCGGAAGTCATGCATATTATCGGCGAAGTGTCAGGCAAGAGCTGCATTCTTGTCGACGACATTGTCGATTCGGGCGGCACGCTGTGCAACGCCGCCGATGCCTTGCTGCGCGAAGGCGCAAGGGAAGTCTATGCATATATCACGCACGGCGTTCTCTCCGGCGGGGCAGTTGCGCGCATTGCCGCCTCGACGCTCAAGGAAATGGTCATCACCGACACGATCCAGGCGACCGAGGCGGTCCGTGTTTCCAACAACATCAGGGTGGTTTCGATTGCCCCGTTAGTAGGCGAGGCAATCGCGCGGATCGCAAAGGAAGAAAGCGTCTCGAGCCTCTTTGACTGAGCCTTAAAATTGGCACGGTGCATGCTTAGATAAAAGCGTCTTTATTCCCCGGCAAAATATTCTACCCGCTTTCAGTATAGGGTCCTGGCTGCCGGGAGGCTGAGTTACAGCCGCAAAAACCCGCTATGAGGAACATTCATGTCCGACGCCTATATCATCCAGGTCTCCGGCTGCACCGCGGGAATCGTCGCCCGGGAAAGGGAGGGCTGCGGCTTCAATTTCTTTTCCGCCGCGCCTCGCTTCAACGCCATGGAAGGCCAGCATTTTCCCGATCCCTTGGCCGCCGAACGCGCGGCGCGAAAACTTGCCGAATATGGCAGCCTGCCGCGGCGGCGCGGCAGCTCATATTCCCGTAAGGGAGCGGCTCCCGGGCGGCGTTGATTGCGGCGCTCAAATTTTCGCGAAAAAAGTATATCCGAGCCTAATTCATACCCGGCAATTGTCGCGGCAATAAAACGAATTCAATGGCCGTGCGGGCTCCGGCATCATCGAATTAAACACGAACTCAAATTGGCAATTTTTTTTTGTGGGCTTTGATAACGCGCTCATCGCATTTTTTATGGCTTAAGCACTTCGCGCGGGTTGACACCGCATAGCGCCGCCTTACTGTAATTCTTCACATGAAAATTCACATGTGAAGCGAGGCCTCTGTGGGCGCGGTTGATGTCTGGAGCCAGATCACGACAGACCGGTTCATGCAGGCGCCCTGGCTGGATACGCTCTTTAGATGGACCGGGCAAACGGAGCGGCGCCCGGTTTCGGTAGAGACGACCCTCGCGGCGATGGACGCTGCTGAAGTGGATGTCGCCATGCTTTCTGCATGGTGTGGCCCCTGCGGCTGGCTGATCTCCAACGGCGAGGTAGCCGAAAACATCGCGCATTGCCCGGCGCGGTTCGCGGGGCTTGCGAGTGCGGACCTCAACGACCCGATGCGTGGAGTGCGCGAAATCCGGCGATGCGCGGCCAATGGATTTGTTGGTGTCAGGATCGTGCCTTGGCTTTGGGATTTGCCTCCAAATGACCGCCGCTATTACCCCATATATGCGACTTGCGTCGATTTGAACCTGCCGTTCTGCACGCAAATCGGCCATACGGGGCCGCTGCGCAGGTCGGAGCCTGGACGGCCTATTCCTTATCTTGAAGACGTGTTGCTCGACTTTCCGGAGCTGCGGGTTATCGGCGGGCATGTGGGAGTGCCATGGATCGAGGAGGTGCTTTCACTCGCGCGGAAATTTCCCAACTTCTATATCGATACGTCTGCTTATGCGGTCCACCGGCTGCCGCGGCAGCTGATCGATTTCATGCGCGGCGACGGTCGCGGCCGCGTGATGTTCGGCAGCAATTGGCCGATGCTGCCGCCCTCTCGATGCCTCGAGCGCCTTGACGAATTGGGATTGGACGCGGACGCCCGCGCTCAGTTCCTGGGCGCGGCGGCCCGCCGGGTGTTCCGGTTGGACCAGAAAGAAGGCAGTCGCGCAGCCTAACCGCCGACGGTAGAGTAGGGGTCTAAGCAAGACCGAAGGCAAGGGTTTTGGTGCGTTGTTAACGCTGGCCGGTTCTAACCGCCGGGCGGGTTCGCCATGCAGATGCCCGTTATCGCGAGGAGCGAGCGAAGCGGCGTCGACGTCGAAAGCGGAGCGTCCGCGTCAACCGGTTCGACGTAGCCGCGAAGGCGAGAGGGAGCGGCAAGCCATGCTTGCTGCCTCGCCCGGAGTGATTTCGCGTCACTCCCCGGGGAAATTAGAACTCGAATCCCTCCTTAGCTTCGGATTGATGATCGTCGTTATCTCCGGATCCATGATGATGATGCCCA
>JACXTT010000622.1_pt1 | contig 60836 bp, 54 predicted proteins | sample 9270951 | NCBI WGS metagenome assembly JACXTT01 (sample SAMN15532306, study PRJNA645909) | rock metagenome | isolation source: weathered quartz diorite | place: Puerto Rico | collected 2017-06-21
CCCGGGACGACCGCCTGCCCACCCAACTTGCCTTCCGTGCCGACTTCTCTGGCGACGCGGGTCACTTCCGCCCCGAAGCTCCGCAACTGGTCCACCATCGTATTGATGGCTTCTTTGAGCTGGAGGATTTCCCCGCGCACATCGGCCGTGATCTTTTTCGACAGGTCGCCGTTCGCCACCGCGATCGTCACGTCGGCAATATTCCGCACTTGATTGGTGAGGTTGCTCGCCATGGAATTGACGTTTTCCGTCAAGTCCTTCCAGGTCCCGGCGACGCCCGGGACGACCGCCTGTCCACCCAACTTGCCTTCCGTGCCGACTTCCCGCGCCACCCGCGTGACTTCCGCCGCGAAGGCATCGAGCTGACGGACCATTTCATTGACGGTTCTGGCGGTCTTGAGGAATTCTCCTTTGAGATGATGATCTTCCGTCTCTAATGCGACGGTTTGCGTCAGGTCCCCCTTCGCCACACCGCCGATGACACGCGCCATTTCATTCATGGGGCGAACGAGATCGTTAATCAGCCCGTTGAATGCTTCGATTTCCGACTTCCAGGCTCCAGTTGCGTCCGGGATGGATACACGTTCCGAAAGCCGCCCTTTCTTGCCGACCACGTGACTGACACGCTTGATCTCCTCAACGATTTTTCCGTTATGCTCAATAATTGCGTTCAGTTCATCGGCTATCTTGCCGCCGATCCCCGTCCATTCAACGGGCACTTGCGTCGTGAAGTCCCCTCTTCTGACAGACTTCAAGACCTGCAGAAGGACTTTCGGGTCCAGGACCTCTTTATCGAGTGACGGTTTCATCAAGGACATCCTGCTCCTCCTCTATGGAGAGGTGGTGACGAATGAAGGCTAGAAATGAGCACAGGTCTGGTTCCCAACTCGCGGCATTGGCGTTGTAGTGGATCAAGAGTCGGAATAATACTAGTGGTATCCCCAGGTCTCGTGGATCTCTTAGAGGTCCTCGAGTGAAGATCCCGGGCATCTCCCAGCATGAATCCTGCCTTGGCAGACTAGGAAGAGGACAATAGGACTTACGAGAGAAACGTTGTACACACATAGCGGAAACGTTATCACCCGCAATGTCAAAGTTGTAAGTCCTGAGAGGCTCCGCGTTCGAAAGAGAGCGGGGCCTCTTAGCTATGAAGCAATATACGCCCGATGGATGGCGTCATACAGTTGATCGACGGCCGCCTCTTTCGTCAGCAGGGTATGGGCTCCTGCCGTGACAACGGCACTGTGTGCTTCCCGTTCTGTATTGACCGAAAAGCCGACTATCTGAATCTGAGCATGGGATGCTTTGATGAGCCGCGTTGCTTCGACACCGCTCATCTCCGGCATATTGAGATCCATCACCACGACATCGGGATGAAGCCGATTGACCAACGTGATGGCCTCTCCCCCATTGGTCGCTTCGCCGACCACATGGATATCGGCATATCCGTCCAGGATGGTTCTCAACCCCTGACGCACCATCATATGGTCATCTACGAGGAGCACCCGAATGCATAGCCTCTCCTGACGCGGCGAATCAGGTGAAGTCTGCTTTTGCCGCTCGTTCGACTGTTGTCTGCTTGCTTCGGCACTCGGAACCAGACGTTTCTCAGCGTCCTGGTAAAATAGGGGAAGCACGAGAGTCGCTTTGGTGCCCTGCCCTGAAGCCGAGAGGACCTCAAAGCTTCCACCAAGTGCTTTCATACGCTCTCGGATACTGAACAGTCCGAACTTTGACGAGACCGTTCCACTCGATGTACCAGCAAGAGCCGTGGCAAGATCGAAGCCCGCGCCATGGTCGCTGACCATAATCCTGAGCACTCCGTCGCCGCTTTCGAGTGAAACGGTCACTTTTCCCGTTCCGGCATATTTCCAGGAATTGAACAGCAGTTCGCGCACTGACTGGAACATCAGTAGGGGTCTGCTCTTCCGGAAGTCGCAGGAGACGGTCTTCGGACACAGTCACGGTCACCACTAGACCGTGCTTCTCTTGCATGGATTTGCCCAGCCACTTCAGGCCGGCCACAAATCCATTATCGCACAGCACCGGGGGCTTAGTTTCACCACGAGAGTCCGGGTGTATTGCAGCGCGTCCGAGAAGACGGCGTCCGCTTCTTCCAGAATCTTCGCTACAGCCGGTATCCCGACCGCAACCCGTTTGCCTTGCCGCACTTTCAATTTCCCCAGCACCAGCGTCTGCTGCAAATGGTCGTGGAGTTCCGCCGCCACCCGTTTCCGCTCTCGTTGTTCGGTACGGTTCAATTCCGTGGCCAACGCCCGCAGCCGTTCTTGCGAGGCTTGCAGCTCCTGCGCCCGTTCCCGCACGCGAACCTCCAGCTCGTCGTTCAATCGATAGAACTCCTCTTCGGCCAGCTTCCGTTCCGTGATGTCCATCACCGAGCCGACGTAGCCGAGAAACGTACCCAGACTATCGAATCGCGGCCGGCCGGTGTCGATGCACCATCGGTATTCACCATCGGCGCGGCGCAGCCGATAATCCAGGGCGAACGGCTCATGTGTACGATTCGCGTCCAGAAAGATGCGCCCGGAGTGTTCACGATCATCGGGATGTATGGCTTTCAACCAGCCGCTACCGAGTGCCTCCGCTTCAGTCTGTCCCGTAAATTCGTACCACACGCGCGAGAGAAACGAGCAAGACCCATCGGACTCGGTGACCCACAGCATAGCCGGCACGGTATCGGCGCAATTGCGAAAACGAACTTCGCTTTCGTGCCGCCAGGCCATGGCTTGCCGCCGCATGCGAGCCATTTTCACATGCGTCTCGACGCGCGCCAGTAATTCGCGGGCGCTGAAAGGCTTGATGAGATAATCGTCGGCGCCCTGCTCCAACCCCTCAACGCGGGTTTCCTTCCCGGCTCTTGCCGACAACAGAATGACCGGAATGGTCTTGGTTGCCGGGTGTTCCCGCACGGCGTGGAGCAGACCGAAACCATCCAGCCGCGGCATCATCACGTCGGTCAGCACCAATTCGGGAGGACGCGCGAGGACGGCGTCCAAGGCGGCCTGCCCATCCGGCACGGCTTCAACTTCGAACCGTTCCCGTAACACCCGGCTCACATACTCCCGCATGTCGGCATTGTCGTCGGCGAGAAGGACGCGCGAACGAGCGGTGCGTGGTGAGTGCCAGGAATCCGAACCGATCGGTACCTCAGCACTCAGAACTTCCGAATCAGAACCTTCTTCCGATGAGAACCAACGCGCCGCTTCTTCCACATACGGCGTGACGCCTAATACCATCGACGTCTTACTTCGGGCGTCGCCAATGTGTGGATGTGGCAAATGGCCCTTGCCTACGGGAATAGCCACCCGGAACGTGCTCCCCTTGCCATACGCACTGTCGACCGAGATAGAACCGCCATGAAGCCGAACCAATTCCTGAACGAGGGAAAGGCCAATACCTGTTCCTTCATACGTGCGACCTTGCGAGCCGGCAACGCGATGGAACCGCTCAAAGATCTTTTCAAGTTGGTCGTCTGGAATACCTGTTCCTGTATCGCAGATGGAAAGTTCTACATGTCTTGTGTTGGGGCGCAGCGCCACTTCAATTTTTCCCTCGAAGGTGAACTTGAAGGCATTGGACAACAGATTCAGAACGATTGTTTCCCGCATATCTCGATCTACAAAACGCGGGCTCGAGTAAGGAAGGGCAATCGATAATCAGGGATACGCCAGCCTTCTCGATGGTGGAGCGAAATGCGCTCGCCAGCTCGGCTGTGAACGCGGCGAGGTCCGTCTCTGCATAGACAGCCTGCGTCCGGCCGGCCTCGATTCGAGAAAACTCCAACAGGGTGTTCACCAGGTTGAGGAGACGCAGCCCGTTGCGATGGACCAAATCGATCTGTTGATACTGCGCGGCCTCGAGCGAGGACATTGAGCGGCCGAACGTCGCTTTCAAATCCTCCAGAGGGCCGAGCATCAGCGTGAGAGGCGTACGAAATTCGTGACTGACGTTCGAGAAGGATGTGGTGTTGGCACGGTCGATCTCGGCCATGGCATCGGCACGTTTCCTCTCTTCTTCATAGGCTTGTGCACTCGCGATCGTCGCAGCGATCCGCCCGGCTATCAGTTCGTAGAAACTGCGGTACAACTCATCGAGCTTCTGTCGCGCGCTTACACCGGCGATGAGCACTCCGGCGAGCTGATTGGCCATATTCGATCGAATGGGTACCAATACCGCTTCTTGCGGCGGGTCAGACCACGGACCGGACGGCACAGCCGCACCGAAACGGATGTGCAGGTTGCCGACGACCTGCACACCCCTGTGCACATCACTGCGTCAATCGGCCAGAGCAACTCCTCCTCGACGTGAATATCAAGGATGATGCGACAGGCTTCCTCCGCACTCTTGGGCTCGGCCGCTTGAGCATCGAGGTCGTGGAGCACCGCCAAGCGACGCTCACCAATCACTTTCTCAGTGATCTCATGCACGGTCGCGAGCACACCCCCAATGCCGTTTGAAGCAGTGTCGCCCGGAACGGGACTGTAGGCGATGGTGACATGCGTCTCTTCGACGAAACCGTAGCGATTGATCTCACGGGACATATCATCGTTCCACGTCGAAGGCCCTCCGTGGAACGGCGTATCGATCAGGGGCCGAAGAATGTGCCAGATCTCCTGCCAGCACTCGCTGACCGGTTGACCGAGAGCCCACGGATGCTTCGCGCCGAGTACGGGACGATACGGGTCGTTATAGATCGACATATACTGCGGCCCCACCAGAGCAGTAACGGAAACCGGTTGGCGATTATCAGGCCAACGGTATTTCGCAGGGCGGGCGACCAGGATGAGAGCGGACCCAGTGATGTCTTCGACCAGTCAAATGCCCGGATGCGCTCGTCCATCTCGCCGCCGGCAAGAACACTGACATGCTGAGAGTCAGCTCGTCGGTGTCGCATCGTCACTCACACGCCGAAAGAACATTCCGCTTGGAGCCTGCAGAAGAGAGCGACCGCTGATCGAACAAGGCTACCCTCTTAAAGGCATGCAGCTTACTGCCCATACAAGGTTGAGTAAAGTCCAAAACTGCGAACCTAAGGGGGCCTAAGCAACGCTCACGCGGTGGTGATCGAGGCCTCAGGCGTCTCATGCAGCCAAGAGGCCGTTGTTTGAAGCAAGTGCGATTGAAATGAAGAGGTTTGCGGATACGGGCCAACTCCCCAATAAACCTTCACGCCCGACATCCTGACAGAGCTTATGGACGTGTTCACGCTGTCTTACGCCGAGATCGAACCGTGTGCTCCCTCGCTCGTTGATGGCCGGAGGAAAACCGGCGTCCTTTCGCCCTATGCTGCACGCTCCGTTTGAGCAACGCCATCAAGTCAACGATGTCTCCGCGCGTAGGCTCCTCCTCCGTTTCTTCGCCTTCTGGAGCAGTGACGACTTCGGTTTGTCCGGCTTTGATCCGTTTATCGATCAGTCTGAGCAGATCTTCATGATAGGTATTGTGATAGTCGGCCGGATTCCAATCACCGGTCATTTCTTCGACGAGCTTCATAGCCATATCGGTTTCTTTGGCCGTCACCCCGACGGCCTTGAGATTTTTCGGCAGCGCGTCCAATTTCTGAGCGGGTGTTACCTCATTGATATAGCGAAGCGTATTCAACACAATCACGTCGTCCACCGGAAGCAGCGCCGCTACGTATTGGCGCGTACGGATCACGACATTGGCGATCCCGACCTTGCGCGTCTGCTTCAACGTTTGCCGCAGCAGCGCGTAGCCCTTTTCTCCGCGCCGTTCAGGCGCCAGGTAGTAGGGCGTCTCGAAGTACATCGGAGCGATCTCCTTCTCGTCGACAAATCGCAAGATGTCCACGGTCTGCGTGGCTTCGACGTTGGCTTGCCTGAAATCTTCGTCCGTCAAGATGACATATCGGTCTTTGTCATACTCATAGCCTTTCACGAGTTGATCCCAGGATACCTCCTCTCCCGTCTCTTTGTTGTATCGCTTGAATCCTACTGGTTTCATATCCCGACGATCCAACAGGGTCAGATCGAAGCTGTTTCGGTTTTCGGCGGAGTACAGTCCGACGGGAATATGGACCAGCCCGAAACTGATTGCGCCCTTCCACAGAACTCGTGACATCATTGGCCTCGCTGGCCTATCGGCGGGATCCCCGAGACCTCGGCTGCAGTGACCCAAGGAGCGCCGGGACGATTTGTTTGCTCACATCCCGGGCGAATTCACGAAGGCTGTACAGGATGGCATGTTGTGAGTGCCGGATCTCAGTTCGAACACTATTCTTGATGTCACTCCAAGCACCGGCTGGAAATGAAGATTGTGCCCTTCGCTCAGGGAAATACGGATAGACGCCGGACTTCGGCTTGTGGCCTTCTTCCGATTCCGAGGGCATAATCGGTACTCCCTGCGTTCTTGGCGGATAATAGGGGTACACTTTCTGCCTGCGCAATCTCCTTTCCAGCCTACTCATGGCATAACCGAACAGAATCAGTCCCGAGAGCACAGCCAAGGGCCGTTGATCCAGCCGCCGCGCAGGATTCAACAACCTCGTGGCGGTCAATCCGACGTCTTTGGCGATGTCCGCGGCGAGCATCGCGATCTCCGACGACGTGACACGTATCCCTTGCAGCTGCGCCTGTATTTCCTCATCGAGCGAATGGAGCTTGCGGCTGATCTCGGCGCGTGTTTGGGCGATGTCCTTCAGATCTTGTTCGATGGCATATGATCTTTGATCCATTGAGCGTCTTCCTTCATTGAATCGAGGGTTCGGCGCGGGATGACAGTGAAATCCTGCAAGGCTTGCGTGGCCCTGATCACGAGCGCTGAGCCGACGGCCAAGAGAATGATCCCGGTCGCTCCATAGCTGGCCCACAGTGGCAGCTTGGCAAACTGATGCAGCATCTGAACGATCATCATGAGAGCGAATACACCGCCGATGACGACCAACCCGATTCCAACTCCGATCGAGACTGCCGCTTGCCAGGCCTTTCTGGTCTCCGCGTAGAACTCGTCGCGCATGAGCTGGAACTCTTGGCGAAACAAGGTCCGCACATCGCCCACCAGACCCATGAGAAGTCCCATCACTCCGTTCCTCGACGAGCGTGTCTCTTCTTGAGCCCTCACGCGTTCCTCCAACTCCCATGTGATCGCGATTCTAGCACGCGTACTCCGACGGCCTACTCGGTAACGCCCTAGTCATGGGGCAATGCGGATTGTTCACCACTGCTGGCCGGATTGGATGGTACCGCCAGGTCTCCCTCCAGTAACCCTATAGGACAGATGGCGAACACATCCGCGACGCGCACCACGTAACGCTCTCCTTTACGGATGGGGACGATCGAACGCCCGGTCAGCAGTTCTTGAAACTGCTGTGGCCCCCACTCTGGAGGCAGCACGATGCCGGACTCACCCCACACTGGACTCGCAGATTCGGCCAGTCGCATGGCGATGAGCCGCGGCACAACCGCCATCACCATCTTCGTTCCATGGCAACGTACAAACGCCACGAGGCGATTTGCGGCCGGGCCTTCCGACTCCAGCGGGATATATTGGCCATGCACAAATACCTCCGGATGAATCCGCCGGCACTGAAGACCCGTGAAGATGAGATACAGCTTGATATGCCCGTCGTTGGCATGGTCCATGAGGCCGCGCACCAGTGCTGCACGGTCGTTCCGGAGACGAATGGCTTGCAGCTCCTCCATCACTTTTCCTCGAAGCGCATAGTCGACGGGCCGCCGATTGTCCGGATCGACTAGATTCCAATCCCATAGTTCGCTTCCCTGGTAAAAATCCGGAGTGCCTGGTGCCGCGAGTTTGATCGTCGTCTGCGCAAGCGAATTGATGAACCCCGCGCGCGCCACCCGCTCTTTGAACCCCAGAAAATCAGGAACAAATTTGTTGGTGGGTCTGGGTGCCAATGCGGCTTGCACAAATCGGCGCAGGCCTTCCTCATAGGCCTTGTTCGGATTGATCCAGCTGGTGTGAACTTTCGCCTCACGTGTGGCCTTCTCCATATACTGTTCGATCCGGCGACACAGATCGCCGTGCTCATGTTCCGTGATTTCGCCGGGCGGCCAGACGCCCAAACAGGTTTGATAAAACAGATATTCGTCGTTGGCATCCGGGACTGCCTCGCCGTCGACATCGACGCGATGCTTGGCGTTCCATCTGGCCCACCGGTTCACTTTCGCCTTCCATTGGTCTGGAATCTCGGACAGGACATTCAGCCGTGCGCGCGCATCTTCGCCCCGCTTGGTATCATGCGTGGCGGTGGCGGACAGTCCTTGGGGCCACCGGGCCTGTCGCTCACTCATCCGGCGGTGGAAGATTTCCGGAGAAAGGCCGAATTGCTTCGGCTCGCCTCCCACCTCATTGAGAGACAGAAAGCGATTGTACCGATAGAACGCCGTATCCTCGATACCTTTGGCCGTCACCGGACTGGTCGTCTGCTGAAATTTCATGACGAACCGGGTGACTTCGTCACTGTCCCGCACGCAGAGGTCATGCTGCTTCAGCAGCAACTCGCGAATGAAGTTGAAGACCTCGCTTCCAATAGCGGGATTGCGGCGCTTGGCTTGAGCAACGGCCTTCTGAATGAACACGCGATCCCGTTCGCTGACCGGCTCGGAGCCTCCCCTGACATAGGTACGATAGACCGGAAAGCTGGCGATGATTTCGCGGATCGCGTTCGTCAAACTGTTGAGCGTGAAGTCCCGTGAGCCCCGATCCCGCTCCGAGATCACGTTGAGTTGATGGCCGAGCACGTTGATCTCGCTCGCCATGGACACCCGCATAATCAGTTGTTTTGCTTCATACGTCACCTCGCCATAACTCGGCCGCCGCCCGATCATCCGGTCATAGAGGTCGGTGAACGCCCGCTCATGTACGTGGTCGACGAACAGTCCGTTGACGGCATTGAGAAACTCGTACCCGGTCGTACCTTCCACGGGCCACGTCTCAGACAGTGTTTCATCATTCGCGAGGATTTTTTCGACGACGATAAAGAGCGGAAGGCGCGTCGCATCCTGCCCCCATTCGCGGCGGGCCCACGATTGGAGTTGCTCCAAATATACCTGCGGATCATAGAGCCCATCGACATGGTCGATGCGCAGGCCCACCACGATTCCATCTCGAAGAAGTTGAAACACCATCTGATGCGAATCATGGAAAACCGATGCTTCCTCCATGCGAATGGCAGCCAATTCATTGATGTCGAAGAACCGCCGATAGTTGATCTCTTCAGACGCGACTTCCCACGAAGCCAATCGGTAGGCCTGGTCGTTCAACAGTTCATCGAGCAGGTCAAAGCTCTGGGGGATTCCCCGGGTGCCATTGAAGAGCCGGATGTTATCCCCCACGAACGCGGCGACCGCCGGACTCTCCCGCATCAATGTGGCCAGACGTTTACGGATAACCCCCGTCTCGCGTTCACGCTCTTCACGCGTCGGCTCGCTGGTGTCGTCCAGTCCCGGAAGATTGCGAATCGCCGTCAAAATGCTCTGCAACTCCATGACTGCTTCACCATGCTCGGTTTGGCCGTAGTCCTGCACCCATCGGTCGAGTCGGTATGCCAGCACTTTCCCCCAGGTTCTGGGCGCCAAGGGCAGCCGGCATTCTCCACATCGGACCACCAGGTGGTCGTCTTCATAGGCCAACACAATATGCTCCCGTTCAAGCACCTTTCCGTATTGGTCCGGCAGGATCGGCAGCAAGACTTTGTTCTTGAGCTCTTTCTTGAGCGGCTGCCAATTGATATCGAACACGCGCGCATAACGGGACGCCGGCCCATATTCCAGCACGTCGTACCATTTTCGATTCAAGGCTTGGGCGATACCCATGTGATTCGGTACGACATCCAGGATCAGTCCCATGCCCAGCGCCCGGAGGTTGTCGCTCCAACGATGAAACTCTTCTTCAGTCCCGAGTTCGGGATTTAATCGCGACGAGTCGATGATGTCATACCCGTGCGTGCTGCCGGGCAGCGCGGCCAATACCGAGGAACTGTAGCAATGGGTAATCCCGAGATCGTTCAGGTACGGCGTCACGGCTTGGGCGTGACGGAATGCGAATTCACCGTTGAGCTGGAGTCGATACGTAGCGAGCACGTGAAGGTCGGGCATCATGACCCTCGTCGTGTCACGTGAGAGGCTGCATCACTCGTGCCGGCACGGTCGTGTTGCGCGGAATGACGACGAGGCCTGTCGGCGAGACATGACAACCCGGAACATGAGAGGTCTCGCGATAGCCGATCTCGCTTTCGGCAGGGATGCGGCTGAATCGATCCGCAATCACCCGGGACAGCTTTGCCTGCGCTCCGATATGAACGCCGTCCATGATCACGCATTCGTCCAAACACGCCCCGGCCTCAATGCGGACACCACGTCCGATGACAGACCGTCTGATTTCGGCATCCACGATATGGCTCCCCTCTCCAATCATCGATTCGTCGGCACGCGTTTGCACCATCGACGCCGACGGACCGTCGTACCCCGCCGCGAGAATCGGCCACTCTTTGTTCCGCAAATCAAACGACGGCGTCTGCCCCAAGAGATCCATGTTCGCTTGCCAGAAGGCATCGATGGTCCCGACATCACGCCAATACCCTTTTTCTTCGTAGGACCGCAGGCCCGGCACTTCGTTCCGCAGAAAATCATAGACGTAGACGTGCTGATTTCCGATCAGATCGGGGATGATATTCCGGCCGAAGTCATGTCCTCCGGGTTGAGCGGCATCTCGTTCAAGTGTGCGTAACAAGACTGCGGTGTCGAAGATATAGTTTCCCATGGAAGACAGCGCCATCGTCGGGTGCCCCGGGAGAGGCTTTGCGCGATGGGGTTTTTCGTCGAACCCAATCATTCGGTCATTCGCGTCGACCTCGATGATTCCAAATTGGGAAGCTTGTCCGATCGGCACAGGCAGCGCCGCCACCGTGACCTCCGCTCCGCAGTCCCGGTGAAATTGGATCATTTGCGAAACATCCATCCGATAGATATGGTCCGCCCCGAACACCGCCACCACGTCTGGGCGAAAATCCGCGATCAAGTTGAGATTGTGATAGACCGCATCGGCGGTGCCCTCGTACCAGCCTCCACGTGCGCGCATTTGAGGCGGCACGACGGTAATAAAATGATCTCTGATCCGTCCGGCGATGCGCCACGACTCACGGAGATGTTCGATCAGCGACTGCGAACGGTACTGCACTAGGACATAGTTCGCGGTGATCCCGGAATTGAGCATGTTGCTGAGGACAAAGTCGATGATTCGATATTTCCCCCCAAAGGGAATGGCCGGCTTCGTGCGTACCGAGGTGAGCGGCATGAGGCGCTCGCCCTTGCCGCCCGCCATAATCATCGCCAGCGTCCGAACTTGTCTCATGACGACGTCAATCTAGGCTTCCCACCATCCTTTCGATACTGGGAGAATCCCGAGTTCGCATCAACGAACTAGGCTGAGCCCTAGTCCCCTTTCCCTCGACAAGACCGTACCTTCGATGCAGGCCGAATAGGGCCAGCCCCCATCACGTGACAAGGATTCAGGAATCTGCATGAACACGGCCGAACTCTTGGTACGGTGTCTCGAGAATGAAGGGGTCCAATTTGTGTTCACGCTTCCGGGCGAAGAGACACTCGGGCTGATGGATGCGCTTGCTGATTCGTCGATTCGGGTGATTGCAACACGGCATGAACAAGGAGCCGCATTAATGGCAGACGTGTATGGGCGGCTTAGCGGGAAGGCCGGAGTCTGCCTCTCTACGCTGGGACCAGGCGCCACAAATCTCACGACCGGGATTGGGGATGCCTTCCTGGATCGAGCACCCTTGGTAGCCATCACCGGACAGGCGTCACTGAACCGGCGCCACAAGGAATCCCATCAGTACATCGACGTGATGTCGATGTTCAAGCCCGTGACCAAATGGAACACCTCTATCTCAAAACCCGAGGTCACTCCCGAAGCCGTTCGTAAGGCATTCAAGATCGCCCAAACCGAAAAGCCGGGCTCGACCCATCTCGAGTTGCCGGAAGATGTGGCCGACGAACACCTTGCGAACACCGGAGCCGTCTCTCCGCTTCTCGTGCAAGCGCCGGTCATGCCTGAGCCTACTCCCGCTCAAGTTGCGCGAGCCACGCGGATTATCGCCGAGGCCAAGCGCCCGATTATCCTTGCCGGCAACGGGGTCATCCGTGGAGGAGCATCCGACGCGGTCTGCCGGTTCGCGCGCGGACTTCAGATTCCCGTTCTGCACACCTTCATGGCCAAGGGCGTTTTGCCGGACAGTGATCCCCTTTCACTCTATACCCTCGGCCTTCAAATACGGGACTATGCCGCGATCGTGATGAAGCAGGCCGACGTCGTTCTCGCCCTTGGCTATGACTTCGTAGAATACGCCCCGTGCTTCTGGAACCCGCATCGGGACAAGCGGATTGTGCACATGGATGTGTCGCCTGCGGAAGTGGATGAACATTATATTCCCGAAGTCGGCGTCATGGGAGATCTGCGCCTGTCATTGGAGTTGCTCGGCTCAAAGCTGGCGACGTTTGATCCCTCGTGGGTCCGCAGTGCCCGTGCCATCGTTCTCGACGGCTTCGAAGCGGAACTTTCGGGAGCCATGTCATGGCCCATCCGACCACAGCATCTTATCCGGGAGCTCCGGGCAGTGCTTGGACCGGACGATGTCGTGATATGCGACGTCGGCGCCCATAAACTCTGGATGGCTCGGATGTTTCCGTGCGACACGCCCAACTCCTGTATCATCTCAAACGGGTTTGCCGCCATGGGAATCGGACTGCCGGGAGCCATCGCCGCCAAATTACTTTTCCCCCAGCGCCGCATCGTGGCGGTCACCGGCGACGGAGGTTTTCTTATGAATTCGCAAGAACTGGAAACCGCCGTGCGTCTCGCATTGCCGATCGTCATCCTTGTATGGCGGGACAACGGATACGGCGTGATCCGCTGGAAACAGCAGCTTCGGTATGGCCGAACGTCGGGCGTCGAGTTCGATAATCCTGACCTCGTACGCTTCGCGAAGAGCTTCGGCGCAGCCGGGTATCGAGTCACTGATCCTTCGGAACTGCCATCGATTATTCGCGAAGCCCTAGAAACAAACGCGCCGGCCGTGATCGATTGTCCCATCGACTATCAGGAAAATCTCAGGCTGGCTGAACGCCTCAACCGACTTGTGTAGCACCGACTTTTGACCATGAGGCGACGAGCTGCATGGAACATCGGCCGACCGGACGACTTTTTGACTTTTGTGTTTTTTCGTGTTCCCACCTGGCTAGGGATCTGCCTAGGACTATTTCAGGAGCAAGCCCGCTAGAGTGCGTGGTTGATGAGGTAACAGGGAGTTGGAACACGTAGTGGACCTCCAAACTCGGGAACATGTACTCGCGCAGGACCGATTGCCGGTTCCGCATGACCATCTCACTCAATCACTCATCGTGATGCGTATGAAGCTCCGCCAGGCTGTGCCGTTGGTGCTTGACCTGAAAGCCGCAGGGCTTCTGAACGATCTCGATCAGGTTTTGACACAAGCACTAAACTACACCCGGTCCTTGGTCCCGGTGCATGCCCAAGGCAAGGGCGATGAGATGGAAGACCAACCGAACAATACGGACCCACCTACTCAGTCCACCATGCCGCCGAGCAACTCGGAATTGAGCGTTGAAGATTCCGTGCCCCATCAGAAACCACGCATCCGTGTTCTGTTGGTGGACGATCACTCGATGGTGCGGCAAGGGTTACGCAGCCTTTTGGAGGGCTATTCCGACATCGAAGTGGTGGGTGAGGCAGCCGATGGACAGGAATCGCTTGACTCTGTCGAACACTTGCGGCCTTCGGTTGTCGTTATGGATCTGAATATGCCGAACATGAACGGGGTCGATGCGACCGCCGCAATTAAATCGCGACATCCCCAGACGATCGTTCTTGGATTGTCGGTGAACGCGGATCACGACAACCGCGCTGCGATGACTCGGGCAGGCGCCTCGGCTCTGTTGACGAAGGAAGCCGCAGTAGATCAGTTGTACTACTGGATTCATCAAGCCCTGGCCGCCAAACCATGATAGTCCTCATTCGACGGGCCGTCGTTGGTCCCTGATCATCCAGTGGTCTTGACGGGCGACGTCTCAGGAGCAAGAGGATGCTCGTCTATTCGCCCTGCCAGGATGCAGGAAGTAATTGTCGACGTTATGCGACACGGCTGGGCGTGGTTCACAAGTATCGCAGGTCGTCCTCCCTTCAACAACGGTGCACAACACGGTATGATGTATGTTGTTCCGATACCATCTATCTTGTTTACCGATGTCGGTCACCGTCCGTATTTCAGGGATTGGGGGGCGAACCGGCGGTGAAGGTTGAGGAGCTGGAGGCGGCAGAGGAGGCTGTGGTGATGGAAACGGATTGGGATCCGGAGGCAAAGGATCAGGATCAGGATCAGGTCCTGGTTTCTGCCCGGGCTGTGGATCCGTGATTTGACAGTCAATTGCTGTCATGAGTGCACTGTAGCAGTCGTTTCGTTTCCATTCATCTGGGAGACTCCCTTGAAAATCGACCGCAGATCTTCCATTGAACATCAAACCACCATTGGTGAGGTACAGCAATGAAGACACGACCAACCATCTTGCTGGCGGATGATCATGTCCTTGTCGCGGAGGGGATTCAGAAATTATTGGAGCCTGAATTCACGCTGTTGGGCATCTTTTCGGACGGCCGCGCGCTGCTGAAAGCTGTCGAGGAATGTCCGCCGGACATCGCGGTCGTCGATATTTCTCTACCGCTGCTCAATGGATTGGATGCTTCTCGTCAAATTCTGAAGTACAACCCCTCAATTAAGGTCATTGTCCTCACGATGCACTCGGAATCGAATTATGTGCTGGAAGCCATACGCATCGGAGTGTCAGGCTACGTACTCAAGCAGTCAGTCGGAGATGAGCTGGTGCAGGCGATCAAGGAAGTCCTCAAAGGCCACACATACATCTCTCCCATCATCCCACGAAGTTTAGTCGAACAGGCGATGCATCCCACGGATAGTGATGCGAAAGAAGAAGGGTTCGCCCACACGCTGAGTCTGCGACAGCGGGAAGTGCTGCAACTCGTGGCCGAAGGCAAGTCCATCAAGGAAGTGGCGGCAGTACTGAACCTGTCAACCAAGACCGTTGAGTTTCACAAAACACGGATCATGAGACAACTCGGCATGCGATCTGCTGCTCAGCTGACGAAGTATGCCATCGCAAACGGTCTCATCACCATTCACTAACGCGTGTACTCCCGTCACTCGTGTGAGATAGTCCCGGACCTCGAGAACCTGATCTTGATGGGCGGCGTCTTACAGTGCGGTCATGCCCGAAGCGAGAGCGAAGCGAATCAAATCGGATGTGGTACGGACACCCAGTTTGCGGGTGATGTTGGCCTTGTGAAATTCGACGGTCTTCATCGAAATATTAAGGTCCTTGGCGATACTTTTAGTCGAAGACCCGTTGGCAAGCATGACCAGGATTTGACGTTGCCGCTGGGTGAGGTCGCTCGTATAGCCTTCAGGTTTCGACCATTCGCATTCCATGGCTTCGCGAACCTCTGTGTTGAGTTGAGAGGAGACGTATCGCCGATTTATCATGGCACTCTTGACCGCCTCGTGTAGCTCATCCGAAGCAGCCTGCTTCAGCACATAGCCCGTCGCTCCCGCACGAAATGCCTCGCTCACGTACACCGCTTCGGTCAGCATCGTCACAAAAATAATCTTGACCATAGGCAGCAGACTTTTGAGCTTTCGCGCCGCTTCAAATCCGCTCATTCCCGGCATATTTCCGTCAAGGAGCACGATATCCGGTCGTAACGCTTTGGCGGCATCAAGCACCTCTTGTCCCGTCCGCGCCGTCCCCACCACTGAAAAGGTCGGTTCGAGCAATTGCTTCATGCTTTCAAGAACGAGCGGGTGATCGTCAGCGAGCAAAATGTGTGCACTATACATCCCACCTCCTTCGGTCCCCGCCCGACCTCCCGTGCCACTCAGGGGACTCTTCATCCATCATCATATATTTGAAGTTCTTATTCAACGGCGACGGTCCAGCCAGGCACTTCAATGGGTCCTAGAGGGATTATGACATCGTTGATGGAATCATCAGACTAGAGATGTCCCTAGTTCGGTCAATCGGCTCGAGCCGTTGGTTCAGCGCGTCCGCCCTCACACCTCGGTCGCTCAGGACATCGAACTGACACAAGCTTTTCGACGCATTCCATCGTCGTCGAAAGAACTGCATTTGATAGATCTGCTCGCGCATGGATTTCCTCCTATTCAATGGTTTCCACTATCATTTTGGATCCGCCTTCATCGTCTTATCGGTTTCTCTCTGGGGAACAACCTAGTCGCTCCGAGTCATGTCCTACATTATGAGATGGAGAGAAGCGCGCCAGGAGCGGAGGGAATGGTTTCGGTTCAATCCATCTACAGCCAAGGAGCACCACGCATGTATGCACGTTCGGTTAACGCATTCGCAGCTACAATCATACTCGTCAGCTTTACGGTCTTCCCATTCATCGGTGTGACGCAGGCCGCGGACGGCAATGAGAATTGGGCCGGCATGCCCCAGGTCGATATCGGTTTGTTCTCAGTAGGTGGCCGCGCAACCTATTTCGATCCCAAGGAAGGCGAGGCGAAGTGGTTCGGCGGTGCGCAACTCCGTATTCATCCCTTGCGCTACCTCGCGATCGAGGGCTCAGCCGATTATCGGCGGGAGGAATTCGCCGGGGGAACAAAGTCCCATACGTATCCCGTGCAAGGGTCGTTGCTGATTTATCCTTTGGGCACGACGCGTATCGCTCCTTTCATCCTCGGAGGCGGCGGTTGGTACTATTCGACAATCGACGGCCCTGGAGGTTTCTCCGACACACAAAATCGCTTTGGAGGTCATGTGGGTGGCGGCGTACAGTTCTTTATTACCAACCACCTCTCGATCGACAGCAGCTATCGCCACATCTGGCTGGAACGAGTCGAATCTAAGGGAACGAACCTCGAAGACAAGAAATTCAACGATAATGGTCACATGATCACGATCGGCTTTAACGTTCACTTTTAGCATTCATGTCGGCATTAGCGGCGGCCGGACAATGTCCGGCCGGCCTGCTCCCTCCCCATCTGGCAACACACCGCCACACGGCTTCGGATTCCCATCCGTGCCAATGGAGTCCTATGCCGATCGTGTCGAGAAGTCTTGCGTTGATGCGCTGTCTTTCCTCTCCCCTGCATTCCATCCGAAGTGAAACCGCTGAGCTCGTAAGTACTGGGGTGCGCACAAGGGGTCTTCCGAGTTCCTGCTTTCTCAGAAGAACGCTACCGTACAATCATGATTCGCATCTTGTTCTCATTACCATTCGGGGCGATGATTCTGCTGTTGAACAGCAGTGCGAGCTGGGGTCAAGTCACGCTCTGGGAAACCTATCAGCTGGCCGGCAATCAAGCGATTCAGGAGCAGAGAGCCGCGGATGCCGAACGGTTATTGCTTGCCGCCGTCAGGCATATTGAGGTGGTAAACCCCGAAGACCCCCGATTGGCGAAGACACTGAACAACCTGGCTGTCCTCTATGGCACACAAAACCGGGAAGTAGAGGCCGAGCCGCTGCTGCATCGCGCGCTGGCCATCAATGAAAAGGCTTTCGGACCGCAGCATCCCGCCGTGGCATTGACGCTTCAGAATCTCGGGATTATCTATGCCGCCCAAGGCGATTTCTCGGACGCACATGATGCCTTGAGCGAAAGTCTGGGAATTTCGTTCCTCATCTTTGGCAGCACTCATCCGCGCATCGGTTCAACCTTGCGAACGTTGGCAACGGTGTATGCCTTGGAGGGGAACTTTCAAGAGGCCAAGCGATTCGCAAGCGGCTCCATCTCCATATTCGAGCGGACGCTTGGAGAACGGCATCCAGAAACAGCCCTCAGCATGGAAATGATGATCAAGCTCTTGTGGATTATGCATCGCGAACCCGAGGCCGAACAACTGAAGACGCGCCTGGAGGGGATCCGCCAAAAGCCGACTTCTCCAACCCAATTGCCTGGAGAGGCCGATTCGAACCGTGACAGTGCCCTGTTGAAATGACATTCCACCACTGACCTGAAGGAGGTCTACCATGCTGAGTTGGGCCGTGACTTTTCTCGTCATCGCTATCATAGCGGGAGTCTTGGGACTTTCAGGGGTCGCAGGAACGGCAACCTCTATCGCCTATGTCCTCTTCGTCGTTTTTCTGATTTTTGCCGTAATTGGTTTGATCATGGGACGAAGACCACCCGTCACGTAGTCGGTGTTGTTCGCACCGGAGGGGGACGATTCCCCTCCGGCATGCCGATCGTAGTTTCGCCCACAGAGTCGTAGGCCTGTATCCAACACACCGACTTCGCAATAGCTGCTATGGTCCTCCGGAAGATGACGGTGGATTCGGCAGTTCGACCGGTGGAATCTCGATGACCTTGACAGCTTGCCCCTGTTCGTTTATCCCAATGGTTACGCGTTGACCGACCGAGAAACGCCTAAATAATTCGGGCCGTACTATTTCAAAAAATACCGGCTTGCCCAGTTCGGTTTTCAGTAGCCCTTTCTTCGTCGCGAAATCCAGCTGATCCAACGTTCCCGACACGACATGGTCCACCAGCGGATCAGCATTATCTCGTGACACTTCCGCTGTCTCTGCGGCAAGGGTATAGCCCGCATGACCTATGTTTCCCGCGAGAAAGGCGAAACAGACGCAAATGACTTCCCATGATGCCTTCAACCCCTTGCTCACATTCATTGTTACCTTCTCCCTCGAGGGACGCCCGACCCAAAGAGCGACACACTGTAGTGAATCTGCAGCATTCTGATACTAGGAAGGACTCTAGGCATCCACATGTGCGGAAACACGATGGCAAATGCTCACGTGCCGCCATTTTTGAAATATCCACCATTCGCTTTCGGGGTAACCCTCATGTGCCCCGTTGAGCAGAACACTCTCTCCGATAGCTCGACACACTGATGATGGCAGCGCCCCCGGAGATGACGTGTTGGGGGTCACCGTCGAAGAGCGAATCGTGAAAGGGTGTTGGCCGATTGACGACGGGACTCGCCACATGAATGGGAGATCCATCATTCAGTAATGCCGCATGGCGTGAGGTGTAGTCCCGCACACTGCCGAGCTGCAAACCACGCCGGCAACTTTTCTAGGGAATTCACCAGTAGGCGTTCGTTATGTCTTCGATCACACTGTTGCGTAATCGCAGTGAGCCGACAATGAGGCATGCAATGCGGGTATATCAGGGCACGACATTGGGCTCGTGGTTACTGATGACCGGTGTGCTCGTCCCCTGGTGCCGCCACCACCCGGTCAGGCATAAGGCCGTCATGATGGTGAGCGATACCTATTTGCGCGCACTCGCACGAGCGCGCAAATAGATACCCGGGACACATATGGTTATACCCTTGCATTGGTATACCGTGCCCGCTTTGTCGCTTGCCTGGCGCTGGGCTCGCTGGCATTTATGGGATTTATCTTGGTAATCGCCCCACAATTGACACAGCGCAGGCCATAGCATTGCCAGGCAAAGTACTCCGTGGCGCCATAGAAATAATCATGAACCTTAAATCCACCGCATCGTTCGCATACCATGGGGGTATCCCTTCGTTTAATTGTGAGAAGACCGGGTTTGCAATCTCCCCGATGATGAATCCATACCTCTCGCTAAGCATAAAAACTGCCACGCAGTCTACCGGAGTAAACTCATTGAAAATTCAGCACTCCCGCAGTGGAGTGTGTCTACATAGGCAGACGGACAGAATGGACAACCTGTCCTTCGCGAGATAGAGAGGAATCGCAGAGGTCACACAATGGAGGGATTAACACGCTATGGGCATCCATCATGAGCTGATCTCTGGGCGACTGTGCAGAGAGATGATGCGTGGTTACTCGATGCCTCTGACTTTTACAGGGAGGTCGCTGACATGCACAATCCTAATATCCTGATCGTCGACGACGATACCGACACCCAGACTCAGCTTCGCGGAATACTGTCAAAAGAAGGGTACGATGTCGATACCGCTTCTAACGGACAAGCTGCCCTGGGTGCTGTCAGCAGACAGACGCCGGATCTGGTGCTGTCCGACATCAACATGCCAAAACTCGATGGTCTCTCTCTGCTTGGGGAGTTGCGCTCTCGCGGACTTCATATGCCGTTCATCCTTATGACGGCGTATGGCAGCCTCAAAACGGCCGTGGACGGCATTCGAGCGGGCGCGTTCGACTACATCAGCAAACCGTTTATCCAGGACGATGTGCGGCTGGTGGTCCGCCGGGCGCTCGAGCATACGCAACTATCCAGCCAAGACCATGAGTTGAAGGAGCAACTTCACAATCGATACCGCTCCGATCATCTGGTGGGCAGCAGCTCGGCCGTCGTCTCCGTCTATAAATCCATTGCTCGAGTGGCACAAACAGAGAGCACCGTATTGCTCGAAGGAGAGAGCGGTACCGGCAAAGAGCTCATTGCCCGCGCCATTCATTCCAACAGCACACGCAGTGCCGGCCCCTTCGTCACGGTGGATGGAGGAGCATTGACCGAAACCCTGCTCGAATCCGAACTGTTTGGTCACGAACGTGGGTCGTTCACCGGCGCAGTCGGAGTGAAGAAAGGGTTGCTGGAGAAAGCCCATCTCGGCACATGCTTTCTCGATGAAGTCGCCGATCTCTCTCCGGCACTGCAAGGCAAGCTGCTTCGCGTGATCCAGGAACGCGAATTCCGGCGCGTCGGGGGTACCACGACGCTGACGGTCGATGTACGTATCATCGCCGCATCCAAAAAGAACTTGAGCTCCCTTGTTCAGGCGGGAACGTTTCGCGAGGACCTGTACTACCGGCTGAACGTGGTGGCGATCCGCATTCCTCCCTTGCGGGAACGTATGGAAGACGTTCCACTCCTGGCAGAATACTTTGTGCAATTGTACGGGGGGTCCAAGCCGAAGCCGGTCACCGGGTTTTCACACGAGGCCATGAACGTGCTGACTCGCTACTGGTGGCCCGGAAACGTGCGTGAACTGGAGAATGCCATCGAACGGGCTGTGGCCCTCACTCCACATCCTATTATCTGTCCTGAAGATCTGCCTCAGGCGGTCCAGACGGCTCCCGTGCAAGCCGTGGCTCATGCACGAGGATGGGTAACGTTGGCAGAACTGGAACGAGAGCATATCGTGCGCGTCTTGAAACACCATGATCAGGATCTCGGCCGGTCTGCTGCAATTTTGGGAATCCACCGTAAGACACTCCTTCGGAAGCTCAGGCAATTCGGTCTGGCCGATGGGCCGCGGACAACCTATCTACCTCCGGACATGTTGTCTGAGCCTTTATCCGGGGACCCGTTGTCGACGAATCTCAATTCGCGGGAATTGGATTATTCACCTTGATAAGCGGATGGGCCGTTCTTTGCTATGTTCGTGACCATGCACAAGGCGAGGAATGGTGGCCAAACCTCAACCTGAGGACTGCGACATGAATGGATACGGCAAACGAGTGCTGATCATCGATGACGATCAAGATATTCTCTGTCTGACAGGAACGGCGTTGGTCGATGCCGGATACAATGTGTACTCGGCATCCGATGGCTTCGAAGGATCCGAGGAAATGAGAAAACGCCGCTATGATGTGGTGCTGGTGGATTACCACATGCCACGATTGAACGGTCTGCAGTTCATCGACATCTGCCGCGCCATGTGGCCGGCGACGCCTATCATTCTCATGTCCGGCGATATCTATTCGACCGAGCACTTGGGTGAGGTGGAAGGCGCGTACACATGTGTGGCCAAGCCGTTTCAATTATCCGAGCTGCTTGCACTCGTCAACCAAGCCTGCCGAGACCCGCAGCCCGTCGTCGGCACGGCATAGCCACGCCTGAAAAGCACGGATCTGCGAACCATGCCATCCTCGCTCGAGCTGGCGATCGCGTGACGATCCGGCGCACAAGCGTGCGGCCCGAGCCCCACGTCCGAAACGACGACGCATTCGGCTATTCGATCTTGAGGAGCTTTCCGGAAACTGCATCGATGTACACTTTTCGCCTTTTCTGAGCCAAGTCGATCATTTCTACTTCGTAGACCGCCCGTCCATCTTCCCCCTCCAGTTCAGCTTCGATGGTCCTTCCATCTGCTACAATGACTTCGGCCGTGCGCACCGCGTCGATGATCGACACATTCGTCTGCTTGAGCAAATCCGCCTTCGACTCATGATGCATCGCGCAGCCCCCGGCCATCCCCATCATCGCCAGTCCGATGATCCAATACGCCTTAGCCATGACGTCTCCTCCTTGTGAAGAGCTTATTGGAACAAGTTGATGTGCTTGTACGATGGCCTCCACGAGCACCTTGTTCAATTTCCCCCGACCTGTTGCCTCGCACACTTCGGCCATCAGAGGCCCGATGCAGGAATGGTGTACCGTTCCTCGATCACCGACCGTATCAATTGACGGCTGCGGACAGCGCTGAGGGACGGCTGTTGTTCAATCCCCCGAACGGCATCGGCCAACTGTGGATCCTTAATGCCGTCCGACATCCATCGGCTGTAATCTCCCCGTCGAAGATGAAACAGCCACGTCTCCGCATCGACACCCTCTGCCAGCTGCATGAATAGAATCAGGTTGTGCGCGCGCAGGTTCAGCGCATTTTCAGGGCCCCGAAAGTAAAAGCTCCGGTCGACAGGCAGTTCGCCTTCGGCATATTTCCGACGATGACGTTGACGGTCCGCTTCACAGGGAGTAATGCGTACCCGATAGGGCGGCTCTGTGGATCGTCGATCCCAAAACACTGCCTCACCATGATCCAGCGCGGTACGTTCCAGCGGAGGCGCCGGCAGCCCGAGCACTTCACAAAACTTCGTGATCGTCCCCGCCGGATCCTCTCCCAACGACACCATGACATCCACCGTATGAAGCACCGATATCGCAACATGGTCCGGATGCACCGTGACATAGACCATACCGGTCAAGTCTTGCGCCAAGACAGCCTGAACCGGTTGCCATTCACGCGGCAGCAAATGGTGCGATTCGTCGACGAGCACCCAATGAGGGCGGCCGAACTTGGCCCGGCGTTCTTGAAGGGCGGGCAAGAGAGCCAAGAAAAATGCCGGGCGATCTTGCAACGGTACGCCCACAAGATTGACGACTAAATTCGTGTCCGGACCTTCCAGGGCGGTGAGAATTTCCGCCATACCTGGACCTCGTTGGGCAGTTCCAAACATGACCGCTCCGGCAAATCCCTCATAGTCTCCCTCCGGATCGATGATACAAAACTGATATTTCTGCTCGATGATCCGCTCAAGAATCCCCGCGGCCAAGGTTGATTTTCCGCTTCCGGAAGAGCCCGCCAGTAATAGATTAAGTCCGGTAGCGGGAATGGCGACTTCTGCGCCATTTTTCCGGGTTCCGATGAGGACATTGCGGCGGCTCGTGTTGAACGGGGATACCCGCATGTCATGTTCCACGAGCTCACCGATAATCTCGGACACTCCGCACCCTTCCGCACCGCTAGTGACCCAATCGGCGCTTTCCTTGAGCATCGGCACGGCATTGGCCACTGCCACTGCATACTCACACTGATTCAGCAAGGCATGATCGTTTTCAGCATCCCCGATCGCGACAACGTTGCGCGGCGACAGGCCCATTTCTTTCAGAGCAGCCACGAGACCGGTGGCCTTGTTGATCCCAGCCGGCACGACCATGACCGCATCTCGATTGAAGATGACTTGCAGCTCAAGCCCCAAATCGCGAATAGCCGCAAGCAGTGTCAGCTCATGCGGCCGAACCGTGCTCACGATCGACTCTGCAACCGAGAGTCCCGGTACCTTCCGGCGGTACAGCTCATCGACGAACGTGGCAGGAATCGGAGGAGCCAACGATATCTGTTCGCGTGTAGCGGGCCGATAGAGCACGGCGCCGTTGTCTGCGACGACTCGCTCGCACAGCCCGATTTCCGGGAAAATGCTCAGAATGTCCGGCAGCAGACGCCCGGTGACCAGCACGATTTTCCGTCCCGATTGAAGGAGGCGTTCGAGCGCCGTAATCGTCTTGAGTTCGACCCGACCGGCGCTTGCCAGCGTGTTGTCATAGTCCGTTGCCAGGGCCACATATTTCATAGGACTCCCCTCGGATACGCTTTTGTCTCCACCGCATCTCCATAATCGTGACGGAATATCGATGCGGGACACCTGCGGAAGTCGGATCGCCTCTCAGAACGTCCGTCGTGGTAGGCAATCCGTCACCGTGATAGGAGTGGAAATCGCGCGTCGGTTTGTGAAGGTCTTGAATCCCTCAGAGTCATGTTCCGATGGGCACCGAGAACTCAGCTCCCTGAAACACGAGTTCCCTCCCAAAACGTATAGGGCCGATGTCCATAGTAGCCATATCCGTAATAACTGTAATAGCCGGCGAATGGATAGTTCGACCTGGTACGTCCATCCCAAACGGTCATGTCACGTATCACGACGACCGGATAGTCATAGGCCGCCTTTTCACGTGTTTCCGTCCGAAAGCCTACAATCTCTCCAATGATCGTAATCCTAGAACCTTCTTCAAAGATGGCGGGGTCGATGATTTCTCCTCGGCTGTCCACCGCGAGAAAGCGTCCGCGTGAAGATGCCCGATTGTCGAGCGGAATATGATCCTTGTTCAGAGGCAACTGGAGCACTTCCACTTTTGTACGATCCGTGTCACGTGCCGCACTGAGTACTTCTCCGCCCCACACCACAATCTGCCCTTTATACGCATCAGGAGACGCTTTCACTTCCTCATACGACAACTTTTGGTTGACCTGAGTTGCCAAGCGATCCGGAATTACCTGATACCGGTTACATCCACCAAGGAAGACCGAAAGGACCGCATAGGCGACACACAATCCAGGTGTGACTTTCATAAATCACCTTTACCGCTTATGACTCGGTTGATCACCATCATGCCCTGGGGCACCACCGGTCGGAAGTGCCGACGACCATTCATCACTTCAGTACTTTGTTGATCTGCAAAACGCAGACCCACTTTTCCGTACAGAGTTCACTCTGGGGTCTCAGCAACACGAAACAAGGGGCCGCGTATCGGCGGACAAAATGTCTGATCCAAGACAACTCATCCTACGAATAGATTCACCATCACCATCACCCTCTCTGTCTTATGTCTATGATGTGTATTGGCTCATATGCGGGCACTGTGTTTGCACACACGTAGTTGCGCAGAATCGGAGTAGAGTGAATGTTATGGATTACATTGCCTTCCCAGGAGTCGGAGACGCCGTGGCTCCATGAGTTCTCTTCATCCCGCACCGACACCTCGAACCCCTCCGGCAACATCTCCGCCTCAGAATGAATCCTCACCACACAAATCCGGCATTGACAGACACCTGTGGGAAATCCGCCCGATTCGCGACCTGTTCATCCTCGGCGCTCTGGTTGGACTGCTCTGGTTTCTTTTTGAATTACATCATGTCTTTTTACCCGTATTTATAGCGTTCCTCTTAGCTTATTTGGTCAATCCGTTTGTCGACTACGCATTCACGCACTGGACGACTCCACGTCCCGTCACGGTCGGAATCCTGATGTTGTTCCTGGCTCTTGCCGGTGTTGGTATCGGACTTTGGCTCATCCCTCTTTTGATGGAGCAAACCGAGACGCTGATCCAGAAAATTCCCATCTATACCAGAAGTCTTTCGCAACGCTATGAGACCTTGTTCGGCAGCTGGTCGATCAGTCTGGGGGATCTGCTGGGTCGTCTACACGAGGATCCCTTGGCGACGATCCAGCCGCTTCTGTTGGGAACCGGTCAGGCATTCGGGTTCCTGGGCCAGCTGCTGGGGCTCACCGCCAATGTCGCCCTGTATACGATCTTGATTCCGGTCTACTTTTTCTTTTTTTCCTGGCATTTCGAAAGCATGAGCCGAACCATCGTTCGTCTTATTCCTGTCTCACGTCGGCCACAGATACTGCAGCTCTCACATCGAATGGACACGGTCGTGCGAGGCTTCTTTTTTGAACGGCTCCTCATTGCGGCGATCACCGGTGTGTTGTATGCGGGAGGCTGGTCGCTCGTCGGTGTCCCCTATTGGTTCCTTCTCGGTGTTGTCACAGGCTTGGCGTCCCTCGTGCCATACCTCTCCGCCATCGGATGGCCGGTTGCCGTGGCACTCAAGTATGCCGATGCTCTCACGAGCGGCCACTGGGCTACGACCGAGTGGATGACGATCGTGTTATGGCCGAGCGTGGCCTATCTGATCGTGCAATTCGTTGAAGGCTGGGTCTTGACCCCATGGTTACAGCGCCACTCCACGGACATGAGCGCGGTGACCATTCTGATCGTCGTCTTCATGGGGGGCGCCATCGGCGGACTGTTCGGACTGATCTTTGCCATTCCCGTCGCTGCATGTCTCAAGATTCTGATCGAGGAATTCGTCAGACCGCGGTGGATTCGATGGGTCCGTGAGTCCTAATGCAATGCTGGCCACAGCCGGTTCATCTCTCTAGGGACTATCCGAGTACGGTGACGTAGGAATCGAGGTAGAGTTATGAATACGAGGTTGTCGTATTCGGTGAATCGAAGAAAGGAGCTCATCATGGCATCCACAAACGCTCGTCTTCCACTTTTACTTGCATTCGCTTTCTCCTTTGTTGGATGCGACGCGACGACCGAATTGATCAAAGCGCCTTTTGACGCGACAACTGACCTGACTGACGGGACGACCCAGGCTTCGAAGGATATCCTCCAGCCGCTCAAAGAGTTCACATCCAGCACGACTCCTGGTTCGATGTTCGGCGACAAGTCCTTAAAGGCGAAGTATCGGTTGCAGGCGTTTGTCGCCTACAGTTTCAATAATGTCCAGCGGGACGTTGCTCAGGGACAAGGGGAATATCTGACTTCCCTCGCCACCCTTGCCGGGATTCCACAAGAACGGCGCCCTCAGTTTTTTGGTCTGCTGCAGGATCGCTATAGCACCATCTATTCCACCGACGCCGCGCCGATCGAATCCATGCATCGCTTAGTCAGCATGGCCTGGCCCGAGCCTGAATCTGATCACAGTGCGGCAAACCGATAAAGGGGCGTCACAACGGGTGCATCTCTACTGCTTCGCATAAGCTGACAGCCGCGATGCTTGCTGAAAGATGATTGCCGTAGAGATGAGACCCCTTTCACAAAATGGAGAGGATGCTATGCAAAGGAAACCACTATCTCAGCAACACCAAGACTGCATCACTGCCTGTTTCTCGTGCGCTCAACTCTGCGAGACATGCGCGGACGATATGATCGGCATGGATCATCACGGCCACGATGATTTGATGACACGTTGCGTCCGGCTTTGCCGCGATTGCGCAGACATCTGTCTTCTTGCCGCCCAATGGATCAGCCGATCCTCTCAGCGGTCCGAGTCTCTCTGCCGGCTCTGCGCGGAGATCTGCGATCAATGCGCGGACGTATGCGAACGCCATGCGCCTGATCATCCATTGTGCGGTCCTTGCGCGGAGGAATGCCGGCGTTGCGCGGAAAGCTGCCGAGAAATGACAGGAAGCGGGGTTCACACAACATGATGATCTCTCGTCGTAAAGGACGGCAACCCATTGAAGCCGTGGTCTTTCCGTCCAAGTGGATGCAAACGTTCTTTTTGGTTCTCGTTTTGCTCGCGATCGTTGTCGGAACCTTGCCGACCGGCACCGCGGCAATTGGTTCGTTCCAGATTGCTCTATCAACAGATGCCCCTGCCGGACAAGCAGATCCAGGCCCGAAACCGTCCGGACCGATGCCGGTACCACCGACGGATCCGAGTCCGGGGCCGACGGATCCGACTCCGAAGCCCTCCGGCCCAATCCCAGTTCCTCCTCCACCAGTTCCGACACCAAATCCATCGCATCCACCGCCATCCTCGGACCATGGTTTCCCGTAAAGACCATGACTGGAGAACTTTGGTGACACTAATTGGGAACCAATTCAGATCTGGAGGACTCCTATTCGACGCGAGGTGGGAACGCCCTGTTTCGCCTCTTACGTGTCAGAGACTCAGCTGCGATGTGGTTCTCGGTTTCAATATCAACCTTATCAACGGAGCTTCCCCATGTATGCACCACTGCCGGAACGAATATATGAACCTCGATCCTATGACCTTCATGGTCTCCACGGCATCTCGGACCGCACGCTTGACGCACATTTCAATCTCTACGAGGGCTACGTCAAAGAAACGAATACGTTGACCGCACAAATACGGGACATCCTTGATGGCGGCAAAGCGGACCATGAGGCCATGCCCTTATATTCTGAACTCAAGCGTCGATGCGGCTTTGAGTACAACGGCATGGTGCTGCACGAGCACTACTTCGATAATCTCACGGTCGAGGGATCGCCCTATCCCGGCGCGCATTCACCCTTCCAGGAAGCAACGGAAGAAAGTTTCGGGACCTACGACGCATGGAAACTCGACTTCGTGACCGTAGGAAAGATGCGTGGGGTCGGCTGGGCGATATGCTACTTGAATCCGCATAACGGCAGACTCTCGAACCAATGGGTTACCCTGCATGAGACCGGCCATATCGCCGGCTTCGTTCCCGTTGTAGTCATGGACGTCTGGGAGCATGCCTTCTTGCTGGACTACAAATCTTCTGAGCGCGCCCTATATATCGACGCGTTCTTTTCCAATATCGACTGGAGAACGGTGGAGCAACGGCTGAATCGCGCCCCTGTACCGACGTCTCGTTCACACTGACACGTTCAAACCGCCGGCTCCTGCACTTTTGCGAGGTCGTCCTCCCGTAGGGCGTTAGACCGCCGCGTTCCTCGGCACACATTGCGATCCGACGAATGCGCTTGCATTCCCAATTCAACCACGCATCAGTCCTCGCCTCAGCCAGCGGGGGAATGGCATGCGAGGCCCCGGATGGGCAAAGCAAGAGGATGACATCGACCCCTCGCCCCGTCAGCGTGAACGGAATTCAGATCGATCAACCGCGAGAACGCGTCGCCTCTCGTGCCGTCTCCGTCATCGAATCCTGAGCCTGCTTGGCGAATTCCTTCGCCGTACGCCCGGCCTCTTGCACAGCATCCTGACCCTTATCGTAATATTCCTTTCCCCGCTCCACCGCCGTATCCCAGGCTTCTTGACCTCGCTCAACAAGATCATCCTTTGTGCGATTGGCATAGTTGCGTAACTGGCCGCGGAGTTCGGTCCCCGTCTGCGGCGCGAATAACAGCGCGACACCGGCCCCGATCAAAGCTCCGGCCATGAAGGCCGACCACCCGGTTGCTTCACCCATTCCATCATCGTAGTAATTCTTGCTGTTCATAGTCACATCCTCCTCTGGTGAATAAATGTCTTCCATTCGTTTCATGGTCATTGCACTCTCACTTCGCGTTCCGCCTCAAACCAATGCTCCAAGTCGTTGCCGTGCTGGCATCCGCTTTCCAGGTACAACACAAAGGCGCGTTCGGCGATACGGCCATATATCCAAACATCGTTGCTCTCGCTTGGCTCATCCTCAGCGCGTTGCCCGGTATCCGTTGGTGCCTGAGACGATCGCGTGTCCAGCTCTGCGGTGTCACCGGCGGCAGGATCCTCTGTTGCAGCCTCCCGAGGTCGACTGCTTGCCGTTCGACCTTTGGGTGCCGAGGGCTTCTTGGTTGTCATCTTACTTGATCGAGTGCGTGCCATGGCCTCTACCTGCCTCTATTATGTTTGACAGTCCGTTCCGGCGTTTGGGCGTTTCCACCGCTCGGGTGTTTTGCCGTTCATTCCTTCACCCTATCCTAGTGGTCGAGTTTTTCAGAACTAGGAGACAACCTAGCTTAGATCGCTGGCGTATCTCGGGAAAGTACGAGTTATCTCTTCTCGCTATCGAAGGCATGCTAAAGGAAGGATAAAAGAAGGAATCGCCGATATGACGCGATACATGAGGGGAACGACGATGTTGGTGTTGGTCATCGCAGCATGCCAGACTCTCCCCAGCATGACGCGCACTGGTGGCATCAAAGATGTCCTCATCGAAGACGGACGCTCGACCGCCACGTATTTGCAGGCTGATGTCGGAGATGAAATCCGTTGGACCAACAAGCGCACGGCACCGGTTCGGATCACCTTTCTGGACCGGATTTCTGACCAGTTGTCATGTCGTCATAATTTTGAGGGATACTTTACCGGTGGCGCCGATGCGATCTTGAAACCCGATCAAAGCGCCAGTCTGTGCTTTGGAGATCCCGGAACGATCCCCTTTATCGTCAGAATCTATTCGGCGTTGACCTGCGGAGAGATCTCACGATCCGGGCAGGTTCAGATCGAAGCAGCTTCCGGACATCCAGCACTGCTTGAAGAATCTGCGCCGTGAAGATTACGAACCAGGGTATTACCTCGTTTAATCCTGTACTGGATTCGCACATAAGTATCCCAGCATGCTGGGAGAATGTTCGCACCCTAGACATCCACACGCTTCCGGACACACAAGTCGCTCGTGTCATTCACGCCGACAACTCTTCCGAGCATAACCGTCGCGAGAAAGGGAAGGTCCGATATGAAGATTGCTCAAGTTGCGCCGTTGTGGGAAAGCATCCCTCCTCGTCGATACGGAGGCACCGAACGTATCGTATCGTATTTGACGGAGGAACTCGTCCGACGAGGCCATGAGGTCACACTGTTCGCCGCGGGAAATTCGTCTACCTCGGCTACGTTGCATGCAATCTGGCCGTCATCCTTGCGGTCTCACCGGATATCGTTTCCTGATGCCGTCGTGTCTCTTCTCTTGGAGCGTGTATTCGGGACTCACGCGCGAGATTTTGATCTGATCCACTCGCATATCGAGCTCTTGGGTTTTCCGCTCGCGCGTCGCTGCCCCACGCCGGTGCTTACGACGATGTATGGCCGGCTCGACCTACCGGAACTGGTTCCCGCACTTCAACAGTTCTCCGAATTACCCTTGGTCTCGGTATCGGATGCGCAACGGCATCCTACGTCGTGGGGCAATTGGCAGGAGACCATCCATCACGGACTACCCCGGGATCTCTATTCCATGCATGCGCGGCCAGGCGCGTACCTCGCATTCTTAGGCCGCATCTCGCCTGGGAGAGGACTGGAGCAAGCTATTCAATTGGCCAAACGATCCAATATGCCGATTCGGATCGCAGCCAAGGTGGATCCATCTGATCGCGATTATTTTCAGCACATCACGCCTCTCCTGGAACATCCCTTAGTGGAGTATGACGGTGAGATCACCGATGAGGAGAAGGATGATTTTCTCGGCGAGGCCTATGCGTTGCTCTGCCCGTATGACGTGCCAGAGCCCTTCGGTTTGGTCATGATCGAAGCGCTCGCTTGTGGCACGCCTGTCCTAGCCTATCGACGGGGAGCCCCTTCAGAAATCGTGGAGGACGGACACACCGGTTATTTGTGCGAGACACTTGCGGAGATGACCCATGCCGTTGCGCGCATATCCACCCTCGATCGGCACCAATGCCGCGCAGCCTTTGAGAAGCGGTTTACAGCCGAATGCATGACCGACAAGTATCTCGCGCTGTATCAGCTCTTGACACTCAGACAGGAGGAGCCGTTGATCAATCAAGCCTCCCTCCCGACATTCGATGCCCTCGCGATATCTGATGTCTCGTGAGCAGATTGACCCGTGGCGAGACTCTGCCGACACGACAACTGCAACTTACAGTCGGCGCTGAATGCCGAGAGCAGCCATCATACTCACCGTCAGGTGCTGCTGAACCTTCTCATACTCACCCCACGGGTCTTTGGCAAGTTCTAACAGCCGTTCCTCGATGTTCTGTAGGGTGAACTGGTCCGCACGCAGCGATGGGGTTAACTCATCCCACGCCAAGGGAACAGAAAGCGGAGCCCGAGGTTTGGCGCGTGTCGAATAGGCCGCCACGATGGTCGCCCCCCGACCGTTCCTGAGATAATCGATATAGACCTTGCCTTCGCGCACTCGTTTCGACATGTTATCGGTAAATCGGGCAGGAATCGCTCGTACCATGTGCACGGCCACTGACTTCGCAAAGTCCTTCACCTCGTCCCATGAGTGCCGTCGCTGTAATGGCACCACGACATGCAATCCTTTTCCACCCGTGGTTTTGACAAATGATTTCAAGCTCAATTCTTCGAGTAGCGTTTTGATAAGAAACGCGGCTTCGACGACCTCACGCCACGGCACATCCAGAGCCGGGTCCAAATCCAGGACCATACGATCGGGATGATCCAGCCGATCCTGCTTGGCTCCCCAGGTATGGAACTCAAGAACGCCCAGTTGCACGAACGCGACCACGGCGGCAATGGTATTCGCCACCATATAAGAGGCGCGCCCATCCGATTCCTCGACCTCGACGCGATCGATCGCGTCATGGATCTGTTCCGTCGCGTGTCTCTGATAGAAACATCCGGTTTCGAACCCTTCAGGGCAACGGAGCAACGTCAACGGACGCCCACGAACCTGAGGCAGGATCGTGTCTCCGATGCGCTCATAGTACTGCGCCAACTCGAGTTTTGTAATGCCGTCATGTGGGAACAACACCTTATAAGGATTCGTGATCTCGATACCCGCCACCATCGCCGCATGCGTCGACTTCCGATCTTGACGAGGAGGGCTCGATCGAGGCACGCGTGCAACAGCACGCTTCGACTTGTGGACCGGTTTGTCGGCCAATCGGTCAACTGTACGCTGAGCCGCCGCCCCATGGACGGCCGACTCACGCACGATGGTCTTGGCCGGCTTGTCGTCGCGCAGCCCCAGGAACGCGGCTTGGCGGAGGAGTCCTTCCTGTGTCCATTCCGCAAAACGTACTTCAGCGACCAATTCCGGTTTGACCCAGTGGACTCCGTTCTCATTCCCCCCCGTTGGCGGATCGACGAACGCCGGCCGGGATCGTTCATGTCGCTGTAAGATCCGATGGAGCTGAAACAACCGATCCTCTGAAAATCCCGTCCCGACTCGCCCGACATATACCAGATGCCCTGGTTTCTCATACACGCCGAGCAAGAGCGCACCGAAGCCGCGTCGAGAACCCGACGGCTCGGTGTAGCCGCCGATCACGAATTCCTGGCGACGGTGGCACTTTACTTTGATCCAGTTCCGATTTCGTCCGGCGGCGTATTGCCCGTCCACTCGCTTGGCGATCAGACCCTCCAGTCCACGACGACAAGCCGTCTCGAAGACGATAGGACCCTGTCCAACGATATGGGCACTGTACTGCAACGGACCGGCCTCTGCCTGCCCGCGAAGAAGCGATGCCAAGAGCCGCTTGCGTTCATGCAAGGGAGACGGCCTGAGATCCCTTCCATTGAAAAACAGGAGATCGAAGACATAGTAAACAAGCCGGCCGTTCCAGCCACGGTCAAAAGCATTTTGCAATGCCTGAAAGCTCATCGATCCATCCGGGCGCAGGGCCACGAGTTCACCATCCAACCACGCATTTGCAAGGGACAATCGGCCAGCGGCCTTCACCTGCTCGGGGAGCTTCTTGGTCCATTCTCGACCGGTTCTCGAGAACAGTTGTACCCCGCCTTGCTCAATTCTGCACAGCATGCGATACCCGTCGTACTTCAGTTCGTGAACCCAACCTTCGCCTTCTGGAATCTCATCGATGAGCGTTGCCAGCTGAGGCGATATCCGTTCGGGGCACTTGACCGTATCCTTACTCGTGCTTGCTCCTCGTTTCGTGTTGAGGTTCCGGGAGATCTTGATGTGCTCTGCGTCACCGGAGGTCCGACGAGAGTGCCATACGTCGGCCTTGGCCTTCGTAATCTCATCCATGCTTCTTCCGCTTTTTACGCTGCGGGACGACGTGAGATTTGAATTCGCCCTCGTCGCTGTCCGCGCATACTGGTCTCGTTCTTTGATCAGAAGCCAGTTCTTCCCATCTGCGTTTTGTGTTCCGCTCATCCGCACCAATGCCCAGCGGCCCTGTAACTTCTTTCCGAACAGGGAAAATTTCATCCGCCCCTTGTGATACGCCGTTCGGGGGTCTCCGTCGGGTTCCCACTGCCCCTGATCCCACACCATGACTGTACCGGCACCATACTGTTTTGGCGGAATGATACCTTCGAAGGCGGCATATTCCATCGGATGATCTTCGACATGAACGGCGAGCCGTTTGTCGGCGGGATTCAGGCTGGGGCCCTTGGGAACCGCCCAGCTTTTGAGCGTCCCATCCAATTCGAGCCGAAAATCATAATGCAGCCGGCTCGCTGCATGCTGTTGGACGACATACATCAGCGCTGAAGCGGACTTCTCCTTCAATCGGGAACCGCGTGGCTCGGGTGTTCGAGAGAAGTTTCTCTTTTTCCGGTATCGTTTCAAACTCATGAAATGTTCGGAGGACCAGTGCAGATTATTGTTCGTTCGACTGAAACGTTTTCAACAGCCGCCCGCTTCTCTTAGACTTCGACAGGAACAATGAGGACCATAGAAAGGGCTTGCCGAACCATCTGGCTTGCATACCCCCACTCATTGTCATACCAACTCATGACCTTGACGAGATTACCGTCTACAACCTGAGTCATGTCCACATCAACGATCGAGGCCCGCGGATCCTGAATGATGTCGGAAGACACAATAGGGTCTTCCGTCACTCCCACGACTCCCGCGTACCGCTCGCTGCGCGCCTCCTCCAAGAACATAGTGTTCACCTCGGCGACATTCGTTTCCCGTTCCGTCACCATCACGATGTCGGAGAGCGAACAGATCGGGACGGGAACTCGAATGGCCGCGCCCTGAAATCGTTCTTTGAAAATTGGCAAGGCGCGGATTGTCGCAAGTGCCGCCCCCGTTGTGGACGGAACAAGATTGACCGCAGCCGCTCGCCCGCGGCGTTTACGTTCGTGCTGCCCATCGACCAATGTCTGGCTGGCGGTATAGGCATGCGTCGTCGTCATGACCGCCTTCTTCACCCCCAAGTGACGGTGAATGATTTCCACGATCGGAGCCACACAATTCGTCGTGCAATCGGCGCACGACACAATCGGTCCATCCTTCTCGTCATACACATTGACGCCGTAGATGACGGTCGGGATGTCCTCGTCCTTGGCCGGGGCCGAAAGGATGACCCGCTTGGCTCCGGCTTCGAGATGTGTTGAGAGTGCGGCCTTCGTATTGAATTGCCCTGAACACTCGAACACCACATCGATCCCCAACTCCTTCCAAGGAAGTGTGAGCGGGTCACGCTCTGCAAACGTGGCATAGGTACGGTCGGCCATCGTGATGCCATCTCGATCGGCCGTTACGCGATTGGGATAGCGGCCGTACACTGTGTCGTGATTGAGCAGGTAGGCCAAATTGTCCGGGGAAACCACATCGTTGATCGCCGCCAGCTCGAGCTCCGGTGTGGTCGCGAGAATCTTGAATGTGGCGCGTCCTATTCGCCCTAGCCCGTTGATGGCGACCCGCATCACCTCGTCCTCCTTTCCCCCGACAGCGCTCCTGCCTGGTCCCGACGTTGATCGTGCCAGACACCTTTGCAGTCCAATCCCGTCCTTTGATTGAGGACTTGTGCAAAAGGCGCACCGCGATGGAATGGCATTTGGTGGCGACGAAGAATCAGCGCAGGTGCAGGTAACCGGCTTCGTGGTGGTCGTATTGAGCAACAGTTCCTCGGTTAAGGGCTGAAGGCGCTGGCCAGAGATCATCTGTCCCTTGAAGGACGTATTATCTGCATCAACCCCTGGCACTTAATCTGCACTCTATACAACAAGTTACCGCGCGCACCTACTCGGAGCTGTGCACATGGCCGCCAGACAATCGTTCGGTCAGTGTCTGTACTCATCCAGCACAAGGGCCCTCCTGCTTGGAATTTCCATTGTCGGATGCCACGAATCGCCCGTCAGTCAAGGATCGCACTATGCCTCTCTACGGCGACAGACCATGTTCTGGTGGTGGGTAATCGACCGAGTGCGGTGTCTGCGACCGTGAATTGGCTACACAACCGGGGCGTGAGCGTCGTTGAAATGCCCGGCACTTGGCCCATGCCCACCAAACAAGAAATGACTGATATGGCCAACAGACTCCAAGCACGGACGATTGTATGGGTCGAGCAGACAGGAGACCTTCGTGCTCCCACCGTAGCCGTACGCGGCATCGAAACTGATTCCAACGTCGTGTTGTGGAGCGGCCAAGCCAGCGCGACATCCTACCGGTCGAGCCCGACCGGCTCACGAATAACCTGGCTCACCTGTCATGCGCTACGCGCCGCTTGGGGGGAAAAACCAGACGGAGATCGCTGCGAATGATGTCTCACCATCGCAGCGACCGCTTGGTTTTCTGTTTACTGACCGGAATAGCCTTGATGGGCGTCGGCGGGTGTAACACCACCACAGGTGTGGTTAGTAGTCCTAGAGCACCATACGAGCAACTGTTGCTGACACAGTCGCTCCTACGCAGCCTTGAGGAAGCAGCCATTCCTCTTCGGCCCGGCGACTCTGTTGCGGTGGAGGTCGCCCGGCCGGTGTCTCATGCCGATTTTTCGGGGGACCGACTTTATGCCGAAGCCTTCCTCCGATCATGGCTTGCGCAACGAGGCGTGATTATCGGACACGGATCTCCGACCTACCGAATCCATATGCTCATGCATGCATTCGGCGTCGACAAGCGCGAAGTGTTTTTTGGCGTACCACCGATCCAAAGCGGTTTCTGGCCCATTGCCCTGCCAGAATTAACGATGTACCGCAATGTGCGCAATCGCGGCTATTCGCGCCTGACCATCGACGTCTATGATGAGCAGGCCGGCCGACTGGTCGCTTCGTCATCCACGGTCGATGCGACGGTTTCTTTGGATGAATACACTTTTCTGTTTATCATTTCGTGGTCAACGACCGATATCGTGCCGCCTCCGCTCTAAGAAGAGATGCGTGCCGTCCGTCTCATCTTCCCAAGGAACCGCTGGGACTACCTGGTCCTGAATGTCCCGAATCGCGCGTAGCTCATCGAGCCCTACACTGACTCTTTACCGTAGTGCTTAAAGAGCTCTATTTCATAGTCCGGCGTAATGAGTTTCGATGGATCATAGTCCGGCGCCGACTGGATTGCATACCGGGTGAGCGGCATTATCACCGATCGGCTCTGCCAATCGATTCGTTCTATCCGTCCGGTCTGCACCAATACCTTCTTGCCCGGCAGCCAGTTTCTCGTGTCGATCTCCGCATACCGCACAATCCAGTCCTCATCGTCTACCACCAGGTCCTCGATATGTCCGATTTCCCCGTCCCGCGCATGGATTGCATAACCGGTCACCTCGGCACTGCTGCGCAGATGAATGTGTTCGGAAGATTCGGAAAGCAGAGGCTCAGCCACACCCGCCGCAGGTATCTCGGAATGAAGGACCGGCTCCCCCCACGCCGTCATGCCGGGTAGCCAGTACGGAGCCCAGCGAAAATGCCGATGGTACGCTTCCTCATACTGCCGTGATATCGGTTTCACTTCGTCGATCGGCGGAGCATGCTCAATCTGTTCTTTTCGAAGATTGAATTTCATGCATGCATCGGTATCGTCGATATCCGCTACTGCGACCGGCGCAATAAGCACGTTCCGTCCTAGAAGCCAATTGCCCGTCTTGACAATGAGATACCGGACAGCCCAACTGCGATCGTCAAAATAGAGTTCTTGCACGCTTCCCACTTGGCCATCTATCGCGCACAGCGTCAATTCGGTGATTTCCCGCACACGTCTGAATTGTTTCATGTTCCTACTTCCGAAATTGACTGACCCCAACCGGACGTCCTGCTTTGACATCTCCCGGTCGGCCACTCTTAAACGGGGGAATGCGCGACGGATTTATTATCCGATGGACGAGACAATTTCGCAAAGACCATACCGGAGACAAGATGTCTGTATGAGGATTATTTGCACGGGAATAGTAGCCAATTCCCTCCATTATTCCGGCACTAATATTGCTCCTGAACATACTTCGTAAGGCAACTGAACGGCTGCAATCCCCTGGGCTACCTGTGTTCTTCGCGCAAAGCTGCCGTGGGATCTTCTGTACATTCCGATTCGCTAAACGTACGGTCTTCGCTCCCTAGAGGACGATCTTGTCTTCAGAGAGACAGTTAGTCCGGTCGGTTTCCGGTGCTTATTCTTTGGAACACCATCTTATTTCTCTGATTTCTGATCCCCGAAATCCTTCTGATGAGCAGTGGGTATGATGTCGGACCTTCTTGCCGCTCGATCTCAGATGGCCATGTCCCTGGGATTTCACATCGTCTTTGCGGCGCTGGGCATCGCCATGCCGGTATTGACGGCTGCGGCCGAGTGGCGCTGGCTGACCACGAAAGATGAGCAATACCTCGAACTGGCGAAGCGATGGTCGAAGGGAACCGCGATTCTGTTCGCTGTCGGTGCTGTGTCGGGAACCGTGCTCTCGTTCGAGTTGGGCTTGCTCTGGCCGTCGTTCATGGAGCGGGCAGGTCCAGTCATCGGACCTCTCTTCGGGCTTGAGGGATTTGCATTTTTCACAGAAGCGATCTTTCTGGGTATCTATCTTTATGGATGGTCCCGCATCTCGCCTCGCGCACACTTTGTCGCCGGATTGATCGTCGCGGCGAGTGGAACCGCTTCCGCCATCTTCGTCGTCACGGTCAATGCGTGGATGAACGCGCCCACCGGATTTGACCTCATCGACGGGAAGATCACGAATGTCAGGCCTTTACTTCCCTTATCGCACTCACTTGCCCTTCACGAAACGCTGCATATGCTGCTCGCAGCGTTCGCGGCGACCGGATTTCTCGTGGCGGGCATTCATGCATTTCTCCTCCTGCGCCATCCTTTGAACCGATTCCACCGGAACGCTCTCATCATCGCGCTTGTCGTCGGGGGTATTCCAGCCGTCCTTCAACCCTTGAGCGGGCATGTCATCGCTCGGACAGTCGCTGATCACCAGCCCGCTAAACTGGCTGCGATGGAATCGCTGTACACCACGAAGGCGGGAGCGGATTTCGTTCTCTTCGGACTACCGGATGTTCCCGCACAAACCGTCGACTATGCGGTGTTCATTCCGAATGGGTTGAGTCTCCTTCTGCGCGGAGATCCTCAGGCGGTGGTTTCCGGACTCGATCAGATCCCTCGTCAAGATTGGCCGCCGATCGCCGTGGTCCATGTCGCCTTTCAACTCATGGTTGCCTGTGGGTTGGTGATGGCTGGAACGGCCTGTTGGGGAGCCTGGCGTTGGTGGAAAGGACATTTGGAGGAAGACCGGCTGCTCTCGCACACATTGGTCATCATATCTCCACTTGGATTCATCGCCATCGAAGCCGGTTGGGCGGTGACTGAAGTGGGTCGGCAACCTTGGATCATACAGGGACTCCTGCGCACCTCGCAGGCCGTAACTCCCATGCCCGGCCTCTGGATTCCCTTGGTGACCTTCTCCGTCCTGTATGTCGTCCTCACCGGAATTGTCATTTGGGCTATCTGGCGCCACATCGCAGCTACAGCTGTCGGCCCTCTTGGGCGGAACGCAGACAGGAACGCGGCCTAACCGATGTTCTCTTATGAGCTCATCATCGCCGTCGCACTGATCGGTGCCCTAACCTTCTACCTGGTGTTCGGTGGAGCGGATTTCGGGGCAGGGATCTGGACTCTCTTTTCGCTGGGGCGTCGTGGACAACCCCAGCGCGCACTGATCGACCAAGCCATCGGTCCTATTTGGGAGGCCAATCATGTCTGGCTGATCATTGCCGTCGTGATTCTCTTTACGGCATTTCCATCCGCATTTGCCCTGATCTCCGTAAGGTTGCACATCCCCCTAACTTTGATGTTGATCGGGATCGTGCTCCGAGGCACCGCGTTCGCGATCCGAACGCACGATATCACATCGCGTCCGGACGGATTCACGAATACACCATCGATTTGGCATGGGGTATTCGCCTGGTCCAGCTTGATCACACCTACCATGCTGGGTATCGTTCTCGGAGCGATCGCATCGGGACGCGTTGCCGGACCGACCGACACAATCAAAGAAAGGTTCATCGATCCGTGGCTGGCGCCATTTCCCATCGCGGTCGGCCTCCTCGCGACGGTCTTGGTGGCGTATCTCGCCGCCGCATACCTCATCATGGAGAGTCGAGACCCGTCCTTGCGTCATATCTTTCGATTCCGAGCCATAATGAGCGGACTACTCGTCATCATGATGGCGGCCATCACCCTGATCCTTCTCCGCGATGGCGCTCCGGAAATCTATCGAGGCTTGGCGAAAACCGAGGTCGGCCGCGCGACCGTCGTGGCCACAGCTCTGGTCCATTTGACGGCACTGTGGGCGTTGATCACTCAACGCGACCTTCTGGCTCGATTCCTCGCAGGGACCGGAGCCGTCTCCATCCTGTGGGGCTGGGCACTGTCGCAGTATCCGTATCTTGTCGAACCTTCCGTCACCATCTACGACGCCGCCCCGCAAGGCACATTGGATATTTTACTGGCGAGTCTTCTTGTAGGATCCGTAATCCTCTTCCCCTTTCTGTTTTACTTGTACAACCTGTTCAAGGGAGATGTGCTCTCACACCCGGCACAATTCAGGTCCTGAAATAATCAACTCGTAGCCAGGGGGCTTCGGGATTACGCTTTGTGGTGACACAGATCGCCGGAAGTTTGTTCCTGGGACTCATCCTCGTGGCGCGCTACCTTCAACGGCGATTGCTCAGGTAAGGTTGCAGGCCGATACGCCGACTTCGTAAACAATCGCATTGTGAAGCTGGTCGACGGCCTTGTCCTTTGTAAGGACAATGGTGGCGCCGGCCCGCTTCATCGCCTCGCTGTTGTCATCTCCGGCGTTGACCGAGATGCCGATCACGATGATCCCGGGCCACCTGGTTTTGATGCGCGCCGTGGCGTCAATTCCGTTCATTTTCGGCATGTTGATATCCATCACGATCACTCGAGGCCGCAGCTCGTCGGCAAGCTTCACAGCTTCCTCCCCATCCCGTGCCTCGCCCACCACTTGAATATCGTCGTAACTATCCAGCACGGAGCGCAACCCCTGCCGCACCATCGCATGATCATCTACCAGAAGAATATGAATCGCTGCAGTGTGCCGCGCGGTGCGTGCAGCGTGATCCTCCTTCGACGGTCCGGCTGTCCAAGCCACATGCGCGCCATCCACCACATTCCGTCCCTCTCTTGCCGCCGAGCTGCTTAGTGGCAGGGTGAGCGTCGCGGTTGTTCCCCGGCCTGGCTCCGATTGGATAACGAAAGATCCTCCCAGCGCCCTCATACGCTCTCGTATACTGAAGAGCCCGAACTTGGAGGAGAGTCCGCCACCAGGAGTTCCCGCAGCTGTAAGATCGAAGCCTTTGCCCTCGTCGCGTACTGTAATTTCCAAACGGTCATCCAATTGGACAAGCCTCACCGTCGCATGGCCAATCCCGGCATGTTTGGAGGAGTTGATCAACAGTTCCCGCACTGATTGGAACACAAGGATCTCTTGATCTTCCGGCAGCCTGAGTCCGTTGTCCTCCGACACCGTGACGGTCACGGATTGCTCATGTTTCTTCATGGACTCGCCTAGCCACTTCAGTCCAGCCATGAGCCCATGATCGCGCAGCACTTGCGGACTGAGTTCCGAAACGAGCGTACGCGTGTAGCTCAGAGCATCGGACAACATGTCGCCGACTGTATTGAGCGCCTGTTCGCAGGCTGGGATCCCCAACGCGGCCCGCTTCCCCTGTCCAACGGTCAACTTACCGAAGACAAGCATCTGTTGCAGATGGTCGTGCAGCTCGGTCGCCAGGCGTTTGCGCTCACGTTGCTCAGCCAGATTGAGTTCCGTCGCCATGGCTCGCAGCCGGTTCTGCGACTGCACAAGTTCCTTCGTGCGTGCCTCGACCTCTCGTTCCAACTCCTCAGTGGACCGTTCAAGGCGCAACTGAGCTTCCTTTCTGTCCGTGATATCCATGTTGACGCCCACCATGCGAATCGACCGACCTTCCGTATCACACAAGGTCTTGGCCTTCGCATAAATCCATCGGATAGCTCCATCCGGGCGCACAATGCGATACTCGTATTCCTGAGCCTGTGAAGGATCTTCCATGGATCGCAGGGCTCCCGCCTCAGCGGCCGCGAGATCCTCCGGATACACCAAGCCGCGCCAAGCGGCATAACTTCCGTCGAAGCTTCCGGGCGGCAACCCCCATATTCGTTCCAGCTCGGGTGACCACACTCCACGTTGCTCCACGATATCCCAATCGAAGGTGCCAACGCTCCCTGCCGCTTGCGCCAATTGCAGCCTGGCCTCTCCGGCACGGATCGAGGCTTCCATGTTCAGACGATCGGTGATGTCCAGGGCAATTCCGCATAATGCGTAAGGATTTCCATCGGAATCGCGCAGCAAGAACTTCTGAACCAGCGAGGTATGTCGCCCGTCCATTTGAGGAACATATTCTTCGATGGTCAGCAACGTCCCGGATTCCCACACTCGTCTGTCGTTTGCGGCAAATTGGTCAGCCAACCCGGCAGGCAGCATCTCTTTATCCGTCTTGCCATAGGCTTGTTCTCTCTCAAGGCGGAATAGCCGGGCAAACTGGTCGTTGAAAAACAGATAGCGCCCTGCGCGATCCTTCAGAAAAATCGTCGTCGGTGCGCGATCCAGGATGGAGCGCAGCTGCTCCCCGCTGCTCCGCGCTGCCACTTCCGTCCGCTTTCGGAATTCTTCGAGCAGTTCTTTTTCTCGTGCTCTGATCAGAGCCGCTTCCACCTCTAATCGGTGCCGTGCCCTCCCGGTCCAATCCGCAATGACGATCATGAGTCCATTGACTGCGAGAAACACACCGAATGCCGCCGCATGCTCAGCGTTACTGAACGGGGTAATAAACAACAGCACCGACAAGAGCGCCGCGGCCACGGCCGCGGCGAGTCCGTACCGCCAGCCGGCGATGACGGTGATGAACATCGTGGCGGGATAGAACGTGATAAAGGTGTACCCGCTCCCAAACACAGGCGTGAGCGCGATACGCAGCATCGTCGCTATCGCGAGCACCCCTGCCGTGAGCAGGAGCGGATGGATCGCGACCACTGTTTGGAAAATAGAATCACGGGGTCGATTTTTAAAAACGGCGGCCGGTTGTTCGCCATCCGGGCCGGGATGGAGAGCGGTGGGCTCTTGATCGGTACCGCCATCGCTGAAAAAGTCTTTGGTGCTCATAGGCGAGCTTCTCTCGGCATCTCGCTGCTCTCTGACTTTCCCCGGCAGTGTTGAATCCAACACCGAATAGTTCGGTGAGTAGCCCTAGCGGCATCTTACGCTCCCGCTTCGCGTGGCACAATCGGTCCACGTTGAACTCGTGGTCCCCTAGGGCATGACCACCTCGGGACAGTCCCAGTGCATGAGCCCGTCTTATCCGGATATGGTACGGGAAGGTTACGATCACTCATGAGGAGGTCTTGATGAAACTATTAATGGGCTTTGCCATTGCGCTGATTTCATTTCTGGGCCTTGCCACGATCGGCGATACCGGTGAAACGAGAGCCAAGATGGAAGACGCCAAAGGCGAAATCAAGGGCGAGATGGAAGAGGCCAAAGGCGAGGCCAGAGCGCTGAAAGAAGAGGCCAAGGGTCATGACGTGAAAGCCGCTGCGGAACGAGCCAAGGGCAATACCAAAGGAGCGGTGGAAAAGGGAAAAGGTAAAACCAAGGCGTTGAAGGAAAGGATGAAGGATTAGGTTACCGAGTCTCCATCGTGGCAGATGATTCCTACCCTCCAGAACTTGGAAACTCACCCTAAGTGTCAAGGACGGGGGGACGAAACACCAAATGGAAGCACGTGCTCTTTGGCAAGTGGCGTTGTCTTAGGATGCGCTGATACTATAATTTTGCTGAGGTTGCCGACATGCGTACATGGTCAGGAGCTCCATTCCCATTGGGCGCCAATTGGGACGGTCAGGGAATCAATTTCGCCTTGTTTTCCGAGAATGCGACGAAGGTCGAACTCTGTCTATTCGATCGTGCTGATGATCCCAAACCCTCCGTGTGTATCCCGATCGAAGAGCAAACGAATCAAGTGTGGCACATTTACTTGCCGGAAATTTTCCCCGGGCAGCATTATGGGTACCGTGTTCATGGCCCCTACGATCCGGAACAAGGACATCGCTTCAATCCCTCGAAACTGCTCATCGACCCGTATGCCAAAGCGGTGGCGGGTAACGTGCACTGGTCCGAAGGACACATGTTCGGCTATCGAATCGGCGACCCGCAAGCCGATCTGTCGATGGACGATCGCGATGATGCCGAGTATATCCCCAAAAGCGTCGCCGTCGATTCCTCGTTCACATGGGGCGCCGACAAACTGCTCTGCACTCCCTGGGATGAGACGGTGATCTATGAGGTGCATGTCAAGGGACTGACCGCCCGTCATCCCGAGGTCCCGGAGGCTCTGCGCGGGACATATCTGGGCATGACCTCGCCTGCCATTCTGGATCATTTAAAAACTCTCGGCGTGACCGCCGTCGAGTTATTGCCGGTGCATCACTTTGTTCGCGATCAACACTTACACGATCGAGGGCTCACGAACTATTGGGGCTACAATTCGATCGGGTTTTTTGCGCCTGACATCCGGTACGCGCATTCACAGAAACGCGGTGAGCAAGTGCGGGAATTCAAGACGATGGTGAAGACGCTGCACAGCGAGGGCATCGAGGTTATTCTCGACGTGGTCTATAACCATACCGCGGAGGGCAACCATCTGGGCCCGACGCTGTGCTTTCGGGGCATCGATAATGCCGCCTACTATCGCTTGGTGGACGGCAACAAACGCTATTACATGGACTACACCGGATGCGGCAACACCCTCAATATGAACCACCCGCGTGTGCTTCAGCTGATCATGGACAGCCTACGCTACTGGGTCGAAGAGATGCACGTAGACGGGTTCCGGTTCGATCTGGCATCCACTCTCGCGCGAGAGCTGCATGACGTGAACCGCCTTGGCGCATTCTTCGACATCATTCATCAGGATCCGATCCTGTCCCGAGTCAAACTCATCGCTGAGCCATGGGATTTGGCATCGGGCGGGTACCAGGTGGGGAACTTCCCCTTGGGCTGGGCCGAATGGAACGACAAGTACCGCGATACCATCAGGCGCTATTGGAAGGGCGACGGTGGACAAGTTTCTGAGTTGGGCTACCGGCTTTCGGGCAGCAGCGATCTGTACGAGCGGAGCGGGAAACGGCCGTACGCGAGCATCAACTTCGTGACGGCTCATGACGGCTTCACGCTCAACGATCTTGTGTCATACAACGAAAAGCACAATGAGGCGAATGGGGAAGAGAATCGAGACGGGAACGACAACAATCAGAGCTGGAACTGCGGCGTCGAAGGTCCGACCAACGACCCAGCTCTCGTGGCCTTGCGCGAACAACAGAAGCGCAACTTCCTCACGACGTTGCTCTTTTCCCAGGGAGTTCCCATGCTGTGCGGCGGAGATGAACTCGGCCGCACTCAGGGAGGGAACAATAACGCCTACTGTCAGGACAATGACACGAGTTGGTTCGACTGGGATCTGAAGGACCGCGATCGCCAGCTGTTGGCTTTTGTGCAGCGACTGATTCGATTACGGAGCGAGCAGCCTGTGCTGCGCCGGCGTCAGTTTTTCCAAGGACGGCGTATCCGTGGATCTGAAATCAAGGACATTGCTTGGTTCCGGCCGGATGGCCATGAGATGACCGATCAAGATTGGCAGGATGCGCATGCCCGCTCGCTTGGCGTACGTCTCGCCGGGGATGCTATCCAGGAGAAGGACTATCGCGGACGGCCTATCCGAGGCGATACCCTGTTGCTGCTGTTCAATGCCCATCACGAACAGCTCCCCTTCGTCCTCCCTGCGCATCAGCGCGGCGTGCGGTGGGAAAGGATTCTGGACACGAGTGACATGAAATCACTGGATGATCACAAGCAGATACGAGGCGGCACCGCCTATGACCTCAATGCTCGTTCGATTGCCGTGCTACGACTTCACAGAACGCGCTAGCCTTTTCATGTGACCAGACTGTATCGCTCGTGGATCTCTCGGCCGGTCTATCCCCCTTCACCGGGCAACTTCTTGCTCGGCACCGTGCCGCCGGGGACAGTGCCACCTGGCAGTGTCCCACTCGGGACGGTCCCGCCGGGCACCGTCCCGCCTGACAAGGTCCCACCAGGTAGTGTCCCACCCGGAACTGTCCCACCCGGAAGTGTGCCGCCTGGTACGGTCCCGCCGGGCACCGTCCCACCGGGCAAGGTGCCTCCCGCCGGCGTATTCGTTAGACCAGAGCGTTCGGTCTGTTTGCCGGACATAGAGGGCGAGTTCTCCACCGCGCCGACAGAATCTTCGAATACCACCAAGCAAGCAGATAATCCTAGTGCAAGAATGGCTGGAATCATGATGATCATACGTCACCGGTCGACAGGTCTCAGCCGCGCGTCAGAGTGCTCGCAGAAAAGCCACCAACGCCTTCTTCTCCTCTTGGTCGAGTTGAAGCCCCCCGACAACGTTGAAGAATTCCACCGTGTCTTCCAAAGTCGGCAACCGGCCGTCATGCAAGTAGGGCGGTGAGTCCTTGATCCCACGCAGCACGAAGGTTTTGATCGGCCCATCGGCAGAAGCACCGAACCGTTCAAGATGCAGATCGTGCATTTGGTGATCGGTATAGGAAGGCGGCATGTGGCACGCCGCGCACTTGGCCTTTCCAAAGAACACCTCCTCGCCGCGGGCTTCTAGCGGAGTGGCCTGAGTTCGATCCAACCGCCCGGTCATGGGATCTAGATGCGGCGCCGGCGGAAAATCGATGATGCTCTGCATCTGGCCCATGTGAGCAACCTGCAGACGATCGATCATGTTGATCCCTTTTTTCATGGCGCGAATCGGATCCCCATTGAAATAGGCCGTCCGCTGCTCGAATTCGGTAAAGTCTTCTAGAGATCGGATGGCTCGTTTCGAGCCGTGAATCTGTTGATTGAACAGTCCGCGCAAGCTTGTGGTGTCGAGCCGAAACCGCTGCATCTGCGGTCGCGTGTCCGGATTCAGGTGGAACTGTCCAGTTGTGTGGAAGTTGACGTGGCAATCCAAGCAAGCGACCCCAAGGCTTGGGTGAGCCGTCTTGCGGTCGTGCGTCAGATTGAATTCTTCCTGTGCGAACTGGGTGACGAGCAGGCGCAGTCCATCCAGCTGCGTATGCGTGAGGAGGCCTCGAAATAGACGGTCGAAATTGTCGGCCTGCAGAACCTCACCCTGCGAGACGTCGCCCAGTTCAGGGTGCGTCGTCAGAAAAATCGGCGGCGGAAATTCGGGGAGCCAACAGTCGGGCAGATCGAAATCCACGTCGAACCGATCCAGCCTCGGAAATTGCCTGAGTTGTATCTGTGGAAACACCTGCCCGCCTACCGCATGCTTTGGATGCGGTAACCGATCGAATCCAGACGGAAAAAGATGCCGACGCTTGATGTCCTCTGCCGATGAACGGCCTAAGGATTCCCACGTGACACTTGACGGCAGTTTCACAGTGGGCCCGATGGGCTGCGGTTTTCCTTTCGTCATCGTCTGGCCGGACATCCGTTTACAGGAGAGATCGTATCGGTCCTCCAGGACTTTCCGGTGCTTGGCCATGATCTCGGGCTTTTCCGCGACATCTTTCTTCATCACCAGTTCAGACATCTTTTGCGGATCCTGTCCAGGCGGTGCACCGAATACGTCATAATAAAAGTCCACCCCTTCAAAACCCTTGGCTTTTGTCTGTTCGATGGAGGTGTCTTGGCCCATCTGCTGTCGCCCTTCGGGCGAGATCTGTGCATGGCCGGACCGGACGAGTAGCGCCGCCACGGCAGCCGTCAGGATTAAGGCCGCTCCCAATGACACCGTTGTATGAGTGGATCCTCGTTTCATACGTTCCTCTTCACGTGTTGGACAATCAAGGATTGGTCTGCAGTGAGTATTTCACTTGCCGCGCCTTTTCGCGGTGAGCCTCCAGAATCGGCAAGGTCGAGATGATCCACTGTTTGATGTCTTGGTCTTGCACCCTCTTCGCCTCCCGCTGAAACTCTTCAACAGTGCTTTCGTGGTTCTGCAGGATGTAATTCATATATGCGCGATCGAAGGCATGGCCGGAGAGTTGGGACAGCTCATTCACCCGCTCCTTGTGGTCCTGGTTGGCCCCGGCGGAGAGTCGCACGCCTTCCTTCATGGCCAGTTCTTCGACTTGCTGCCCGGCCTTCTTGTGATCGTCGACCATTTGCTGCCCAAACTCTTTCACACGCTCGTTCGTCGCACGCTGGGTGGCGAGTTGGCCCAGGGATATTTCGATCTGATGCTCCTCTGCCGCTTTGTTAAGGAAGGTCTGAGCATTCCCATTGGCTTCCGGTGTTGCCCCGGCCGTCCCAGTTAACGAAAGAATCGCCGCTCCGGCAACTATGGTGAGACACAACGGAAGTATGCGTGACATACAATGGCCCTTCCTTCCATATGACGTACTAATCCTGTCATCAACGCACATCACTCCTGAAGCGGTTCGATTGGCACCGTGCGCCCTGAGCGGTCGTCATCACGGCCCAAGACCGGATCGTCGAACGACCCGTTCAGATCCTTCGCAACCAATCGCACGGCCCTGTTCGCGTCGCCGACCACCGCTCCCATCCCGAAAAACTCGTGCGTCACCCCTTCGAAATTTCGATAGGTCACGGGAACGCCGGCCCCAAGCAGTCGCGCGGCATACCGCTCCCCCTCTGAGCGCAATGGATCGATTTCCGCCGTGATAATGGTTGCCGGCGGCAGCCCTTTCAAATCATGGACATTCACCAGATCAATCCAAGGGTTTTTCCCATCCACTGGATTGTTCAAATATTTTTCGAAGAACCACGCCATCATCGGCTTGTCCAATGGTGTGACTTGAGCATTTTCACGGTAGGACGTGGTGTTCAGGTCATATCCGGCTACAGGATAAATAAGGGCCTGGTGCACCGGCAGCAATTCACCGCGCCCTCGCGCCATCAGACAGACCGCAGCCGCCAGATTACCGCCGGCGCTTTCACCGGCCACAGCGACCATGGCCGGATCCCCACCGAAGTTTTCGGCGTGGCGCAGCACCCATTGAAAGGCGGCGTACGCATCCTCATGGGCCGCTGGAAACTTATGCTCTGGGGCTTTGCGGTATTCGACGGAGACCACAATGGCGCGGGCGGCTTTCGCAAGGGCCCATGCTGACGAATCGTAGGTATCGATCGTCGCCATGACCCACCCTCCCCCATGAAAATACACAATGACGGGGAAGGGGCCTCGTCCTTCGGGTGTGTAGATCCGGATCGGCAGCGTACCGCCGGGCCCCGGAATGGCTCGATTTTTGGTCTTTCCCACCGATACAGATGCCGCATTCGGATTTTTTTCCCGCAATAACGCCGCTACGGCATCGGCCGGCGTCGGTTGCGCTCGGGCTTCCTCAGCAGAAAGCGAGGCGATGTGTTTGGGATTCATCTCCTGAAATTCGGTGAGTACCGCGGCCATATCCTTATCAGCCCGTGAGATCGTAGCCGCCATCGCTTGCCTCACTTCCTTGGCAGGTGGGGTCTCGACTTTGCGATAACCGCCGCCGTAGGTTTCAGTGTGTGATGTTTGGCAACCAGGGAGGATCTGCAGGCTCAACAGAACGGCCATAGAAAGAATTGATCGTGCGATACGTCTCATATCCTTTCCCTTCTCGTTTACCTTCCTCTTGGGTTGCTGGTCCGCCTCACACCATCAATTGCTTGTTTATCTATCCCTCAAGAGCGTGTCGCAGACGACTAGCATCTTCCCCAGATAGATAACCGGAAACGTGTCATTATCGGGGCGGTCGATGCTTGAATACTTGGACTCGACACGAATGTGGTCCTCGATCGGCGGAGCGACTCGTTGACGGAATCTGTCTAGCGATCGCCTGCAACGACGATGATGTATTGAGTCGAGCCGATGGTGAGGTGTGTTGCTCGAAACGGTTGGAGCACGGCGGTGAGTGTGATCGGCTGGAGCACGGCATCGACATCATCGCGACCGACCGATGTATGTCTCGTGGGGCGCGGCTCTGGTTGGCACGCGCCCCCGCTGGACTCAAAACTATTCTCTGCGGCCCGCCGTTGCCTGCGGAAAGATTGTTGTTTCAGTCGTTCTTCGACGGTCATGGCTTTTGCCGCGTCCCATCACGATTTCGCTTTGACTTTTTGCGCCTGTCCGGGCACCTCATCGCTGAAATACAATCGCTGTGGACTTTGGTTCGTATCCGGTTGCACGGCAAACAGCAGATCAGCCATTTCATCCGCATGCTCCTCTTCTTTGGCCAGAATACCCTCCATCATGACTCGCGAAGTGGGATCCTTGTCGCCGAAGTACCGCACCATCTCCCGATACGTCTCAATGGCGATGCGCTCGGCGATCAGATCCTCACGGATCATATCGGCCAATGAAGTGCCTTCCCGATATTCGCTGTGGCTGCGTTCCGCAATAACGGAAGGATGAAGTTCCGGTTTTCCTCCCAATTGCTTGATTCGTTCCGCGAGTTCATCGGCATGGCCCTGCTCTTCCCGGGCATGCTCCATGAACTCTTCCTTCACCGCAGCTGAATTGATGCCTGTGGCCATAAAATAGTGGAACCGGTAACGAAGCACGCACATATACTCCGTGGCCAACGCGTCGTTCAACACCTTGATCGCCTGCTCTCGATCCAGTCCATACCCTTCGGTCATGGACCCCTCTTCGATATGCTTACGGGCCCGCTCTCTGATAGCCTGAATGTTGGCGGCAAATTTCATAGAGTTTCCTCACCTTCTTCCCTCAGCAGAGGGACGTTGTAGGCCCAATTGCACAAAGCCTGCCGATCAGCTTCAGTTCACTCAGGTTGTATTTCCTCAGGACAATGCCCCGCTCGGTAAGCCAACCGTCCGCACCTCTCCCCGTGACCTCGGACATTCTGTCTGAGGAAGGACATTTCGTGTCTCCAATGCATGGCACGACTTCACGGATCTAGTTCTCGATCAGCGACTTCACAATTTCCAAACCATCCAACTGTCCACGTCAGGGCTTACCCCGTTCTGTTTAGCCGCTGCTTATGCTGCTCGCTATCACCTCTTTCGAACCCAATCTGCAGTTCCCTATCGTGATTTCACCCGAGCTGAAACCGTTGTCGTCTCTGTTACGCAGGCTCATGCGCGTGCCTTCAAGAACGCGTTCTCCGGAGCAGACTTCGTGGCATGGTAGGCTCGCAGTATTTCCGCCACACTCCAAGCCTGCGCCACGCATCCGCGCGGGGCGAAGGGCGCCTCGGCGTCGAATATTTCGCTGATGGTTCCAATTCCGTCTTCGGCCAAGTGACCATCAAACGCGTCCAAGAGCCGTCGGCACGCTGCTCGATCCACACCTGCCCTCAACGATGCATCAATGAAATGGCCGATCAACCACGCCCATACAGTACCCTGATGATAGGCCGCGTCACGCGCGCGCAGATCTCCGAAGTACATCGGCTTGTAGTCGCGGTGACCCGGCGCCAGACTGCGGAGTCCGAACGGCGTCAGCAATTTCTCGCGCACGACCGTCAACACCGGGATCCATCGTGCCTTCTGCAAAATGGGATAGCGAAGGGACATGGTAAAAATCTGATTGGGCCGAAGACTCGCATCCTCGCCGGCTTCACCGTCCACGACATCGTACAGATACCCTCCCGCGGGGTACCAAAAGCGCTCGTTGAAAGAGTCCTCGATGTGTTTCGCCAACCCATCCCATCGGTCCGATCGCTCTCTCAGATCCTCGGCCCACCGCCCCATGAGCCGAATCGCGTTGTACCACAGCGCCTGTATCTCCACCGGCTTGCCACGCCGTGGTGTGACGACCCAGTCCTCCACTTTGGCGTCCATCCAGGTCAACGCGTAGCCCGGCGCTCCGGTCGTCAAGAGGCTGTCGTGCTCATCGACGCCGATTCCAAAATGTGTTCCCCTCAAATGATGCTCGACCACTTCTTTCAACGCCGGATACAACACCATCAGGGTGTCACGGTCACCCGTCACCTCGTAATACCGATCGAGTGCGTGAAAGAACCACAAGGTCGCATCCGCCGTATGATAGAGTCCGGTGCGCTCCCCTTCGGGGAACAGATTGGGGATGAGGCCGTCCTTGATGTACCGCGCAAAGGTACGCAGAATCGCGCGGCCTTCTCGATACCGACCGGTGCACAGAGTGAGCCCTTCCAGACTGATCATCGTATCCCGTCCCCAATCCGTGAACCAGTAATACCCTGCAATGACCGTCCGCGCGTCATCCCCCGAGGCCTGCGCCAAGGCATGCTCCTCCATCCGACTTCCAGGAAAGACGATGAACTGATCCGCCGCCAAGGTCAGCAGCGTTTCGCAGCGATCGGCGGAAAGCCGGTCTGCGTCTGACACGAGTTTGTGCAGCCGCGCGCGTTCGGCGGTGAAGATGGCGTCGGCATCGTATTGAAGATTTTCCCAAGCCTCCATGCTTGCCACAAAGGACACCGGATGGTCTCGATCCAGCTGCACAGTGAAATATCCGGGACTCTCCAGATCTTCGACATGCGGTGAACCTCGATCGCGATCCACGCGATAGGACACCGCGGTGCTGATGGAGGCATCGGCCACGAATACGCCCGCCTGTGGCCTCAAGCAAAGCTTCAACGGAGACACTCCATCACAGACCGGCATTTCATACCGTCCTCTGACCATGGTCAGGAGAAACGGTGGCTTACGCGCCTCGCTCAGGGGTGCGTCGGGCATGCGAAAGGTGACGAACGGCCGGAGACGAAGGATGACCGGCTCCCCCGCTTCCAACCGATATTCCACATACACGGTATTCTGCCCATAGGGCATGACGATTCGCTTGGCCAAATCCCGGCCCTGACAAGAAAACCGCCACATCGGCGTTTGCCACTCTCGACGAAAGCTTGTGAAATGGTCGACCACGTCGGCATCCAAGCGACCGTCCGCATACTCGGCTCCGCTCAACCGCACCGTGGTCGTTCCAATTTGCAGCTCCTCATCCAGGCGAGGAATGACGATGGTGCGGCCTCTTGGGGAAGGCAAATCCGGAACAAATATGCCGTGATATCGGCGTGTCGCGACCTGCATGACGGTCGCAGAGGAATATCCTCCCAGACCATTGGTCACGAGCCACTCGCGGGACAGCAGAGTGTTGATATCCCCGTTTCGCGTCCACGGCAGGGTGAGAACGGGCATGGAGGGTTCGAGAACGTCACCCATGGTTCTGCTCGCGAGCCGCCTCGCCGACATCGTCTTCAATTCGAAACACCGTCGCGGACTCCGCCGGTAAGTGCCACCCCTTGTCCGTCAGCGGAATCACCGTACCGGGCCCACCGTACTGAGGGTGATCGCTCGACCACACCAGGTTCCAATTCCCGGTCTGCTGAGGCGCCAGGAGCGGCTCCGGGGCTGGAACGAGATGAAGATCGACGCCAAGATTGACGATGAGGAGGCGATCGCGCCCCGTCTCTTCGAAATATCTGATTGCAAATGCATCCGGACCCAACACCGCGCCGTCAAGTTGATCCCGCGCCTGCGCTGAGAACACTGCGTCTTCGCGGCGCAAGCGCAAGAGATCGCAATGGAACTGGTACAGCGGCGCGTGCGCTTGCCGCTCGGCCCAGTCCAGTTTCGATCGTTCAAAAGCCGAGGGATCACTAGGATCCACCATGGAAGCTTGAGCATCCTCAGTCGCGTAGCTGGGGAACTGGCTTAAGAACTCCTGCCTCCCGTTTCGAACCTTTGGGCCGAGCTCGTGTCCCGCAAAATCCACGAAGTAAAGAAAGTTGCTCGAGGCGGCAAATTCCTGCCCCATGAATAACATGGGCGTCTGAGGAGCGAGCAGCCAGAAGGCCGTCATCGCCCGATACCGGCCCGGACTGGTCATCTGGTGGAGTCGGTCGCCCATCAACGTATTCCCGATTTGATCATGATTTTCTAGATAAAAGACAAAATGGCCCGCCGGTTCCCGGCCGACGACTGTTCCCCGCGGCTTGTCTTGCCAGTGATACCGCTGCCCTTGATACAAGAACCCTCGCTTGACGGCGGACACCAATTCTTGTGGCGCGCCGAAATAGTCGGTGTAGTAAGCCTCCCGCCGACCCGTGAGGGCGACACGACAGGCGTGATGAAAGTCATCGCTCCATATGGCATCGAGTCCCCACCCACCTTCATCGACCGGTCGAAGGGCCCGCATGTCTTGCTGTTCGCTTTCGGCAATCAGCACGATCGGCCGTTGCCCCGCTGCACGCCTAGCCTCCAGGGATAGCTCTCCCAGGACATGTGTCGCGTTGGCATCATGAATCGCGTGGGTTGCATCGAGCCGAAGACCGTCCAGTCGGAACTCTTTGATCCAATAGCACGCGTTCTGAACAACCAGGTCGCGCATACCCTCTGACCTGGGACCATCGAAATTGAGGGCTTGGCCCCACTCATTTGGATACCGGTCGGTCACATAGTCGTCGCTGAATGCGGATAAATAATTTCCATCCGGTCCGAAATGGTTATAGACGACGTCCAGAATGACACCGAGTCCTCTCTTGTGGGCGGCCTCCACGAAGCGTTTCAGACCATCATAGTCTCCATACATGTGCGACGGAGCGAACAGACACACGCCGTCATATCCCCAATTCCAACGACCGGGAAATTCGGCAATGGGCATAAGTTCGAGCAGGGTGACCCCAAGATGCTTGAGGCCGTCCAATTCCTGAATCGCAGCCTCGAACGTGCCTTCCTTCGTAAATGCGCCGATATGCAATTCGTAAATAACTTGTCCCGCCATCTTGACGCCGGGCCAATCCTCATCTCGCCAGCGATAGGCGGATGAATCGACGATCTGCGAAGACCCGTGAGGCCCCTCAGGCTGAAAACGCGAACACGGGTCCGGGAAATCTCTTCCACCGTCCAATCGATAGCGATATGTCATCCCGGGGATGGCCGATGAGGTTACTCCGCTGAAGTAACCACCCGCATCCTTGTCTAACGAGAACGTGCGACCGTTCCCCAACAGAACGTCCACACCCTCCGCCTTTGGAGCCCAAACCCTAAACTCTACGCCCTGGTCCGTTACATAGGCTCCGAGCGGATTCCTTCGAGTCTTTGACTCGGACATGGACTTCGGCGTCACACCCTTGAGAACACCGGACATGGAGCCGCGCTTAGCCATCATCGAATGCTGTGAACCCTGCATCGGATTAATATGTGTCTCGTGACGGAAGGCCCATCGCTTTTCAACGCTATCGGGTTCGGCGTCCGACTCGAACTAGTCAAAACCCTTGGCCTAGCGCATCAAGCCCTGGGATCTTTTCCAGGTCTCTCCCCGGCCGACAAATGACATGATTGCGTAGGCCATCAGGCTGAACCACCACCAGTCACTAGGTTAGCTGGTTACGCGCGTAAGGTGGAAACCATGAATTATGCTTTCCCATACGATGAATCCAAAGCGATCCGTGTACAACCAATCATGCTTGGTACCATCACCATTATCATTCTCCTAGGTACATTCTTCGTCGATATCGGCACGCCGGACGGAGTGGCAACATGGGTGCCCTACTGCATTGCCGTTGTCCTCGCGATGCAATGGAGAGGAGCGGCCACCATCGTGCCCGTTACGGCAGCGGCCTTGATCCTGATGGTGTTAGGATTGTTATTGAGACCGCCTGGAGATTTTCAGACCGAGACAACCAATCGCGCGATCGGCGCTGCCACACTGACGGCCCTTGCCTTGGCATGCTTGTACATCGACTGGCGTCGACACAAACATCGGAAAACATTTGCGACGACCGCTTCGCGGCTCAACCGGCTACGGCGCTTTGTCAATCGCCTAAAGAGGACGGCTGTTGTCCTGAGTGACAAACGGGGACGAGTGACCGAATGGAATCATGCAGCGCAACGACTAACCGGCTATTCCATTGAACAGATGATCGGACGGCGGGTTTTTCGCATCTTCCACCGTCTAGAAACCTCAACGGTCAGTTGGGCACAGGCTTACCGAAATGCGCGCACCGAAGAGCGAGCTACCTACGAAGCCATGTGTCACCGTTGCAATGGATCGCGGTGGCACATACGCATCGTGATCACACCGATGTGGAATCAAGCCGGGAACCTACAAGGGTATTCTCTCGTCCTTCAGAAGCTTCGATGGAGCGCACGGCGACCATCCTGACGAATATTCGTCACCGTTGAGTTCTCCCCAATGCGTGACCGCGCTACGTCTCCCTGTCAAAGAGAAGTCGGTCCAAAGGAACCTGCCGGGTAGGATTGGAGCGGAACAAGATCTTTCCTCCACGCGGCCACGATTGGGTCTATGACCTTCCATGCTTCCTCGGCCTCATCGTCTCTGATAAAAAACATCGAGTTTCCTAAGAGTACATCCCTGATAAGGCTTGCATAAGGAGACATCGGCTCCGGCGCAAGGTCCGTATGAAGTTCGACCGGCTCCGCTTCCAAAGGATTGCCTGGGCCATTCACGTTGATGACCAATCCGACTTGATCGGGCTTGAGGCCCAATCGTAACTGATTCGATCGCAGCGCCTGAGACGAGACAAACGTTGAATACCGGGGCGGCTTGAACAACACCGACATTTCCTGCCGATCTTCCTTCAGTGCCTTCCCGGTTCGTAGTACGAATGGGACATCCTTCCATCGCTGATTGTCGATGAAGAATCGAACTTCCGCAAATGTTTCTGTACGACGCTTCGGATCGACTCCTGCCTCATCGACATATCCCTTCACCGCGCGCCCAGCTATCTCGCCGCTCGTATACCGCCCTCGGGTCGTATGCGCGACGATTTCATCTTCGGTGAATGGCCGGACCGCTTTAAGGAGTTCTGTTTTTCGAGTACGCAGCTCGGATTCTGTGAGGTCCGAAGGAGGTTCCATCGCCAACAAGCACATCAACTGTAGTAGGTGGTTTTGGATCATATCTTTTAGAGCACCGGCCGTATCGTAGTATCCAATTCTTCCTTCCAAAGCATTCGTCTCTTCCCAGACAATTTCGACCTTCGCCACATGATGATGATCCCATACCGAGTCCAAAACCCGGTTGGCAAACCGGATGCCCAAAATATTCTGCACCGTCTGTTTGGCCAAGAAATGGTCAACGCGAAAAATATTGTCTTCGGGAAAGCTCCTATGCAGCCCGCGATTGAGCTCCTGAGCCGACTGCACATTATGACCGAACGGCTTCTCTATCATGATCCGGCTTTCAGGGGACAAACGAAGTTCATCGAGATGTCCCACGATTCCTTCTGATATTGCCGGCGGGAGTCCCACATAGAGCACGACAGGACCCCGTATCGTTCCGATCACCTTCTTAAACCGATGAATGTCGGAGAGATCCACGGTGACCTGGTTCACTCGCGTCAACAATCTCGGCAAGGCGCTCAGATTCGGGGTGCTCCCGCATTCTTTGACACGCGCCTCAATGTGACGACGGAAGGTTCCGTCATTCTGCCAGACCTTTCTCGTGACCCCCAAGATAACGAGCTTCTCAGGCAACTGAGCGGCCGCTTCAAGCTCAGCCAGGGCGGGAAACACATAGCGACAGGCCACATCCGAACCGGCGCCAAGGAGGATGAAATGATGAAAGTCCACCGCGATCCCACGATGATTGTCTGTAGGGCACAGTATGACGTCGTCGAGGCCACCAGAGTATACGGTTTGTCCTCTTCCCCCTACTGGCTGAATCCCTTGAACACTCCCGCAACCCGTGTAATAAATGGGGGCTTATCGTCTCTCTATCCGACCCGATGGCACTCGGCGATCTATACAGTACCCAGGCAGCATGCTATAGTGCTGTGTCTCATTTTGGCGCAACCAAGGGAATTCAGATCTAGGATCACCTGCGAGTGGTGGGACCTCCAGGTACTCAAATTCTTTAAGAAGAATACGCGCGTGGCGGTGTAGCTCAGTTGGCAGAGCAGCGGACTCATAAGCCGAACAGATACTAAATGCCCCTTGTAATCTTCAATGGTTACAAGGGGTTTTATTTTGCCTTCTTGGTTGCTGGGGGGTGGAGAATGGTGCTATAGAGTCGCTCACGGGCACAATTACGGGCACAGAATACATATAGCTCACCGTACATTCGATAGTCCCAGATCCTGCATTTCTATGAGCACCCAGGACCTATGAGTTGCGCAGATTCAGACGTTCCGACATTCGCACTTTACGGCGCGGACACATTAACATTTGATGAATCGATTCAGCCAACACTGGACCTTCGTAGCTGGAGTGATGTCCCGAAGGAAGAACTGGCTACAGCTCTACGACAGATCTCTAACAGCGGATGGGCGAAAAAAGATGAAGAAATTGTAGGCGCAATATACCACCTCAACCACACATATCTTCGACTGTGCCCAGGAAGGAATCTTCACAGCACTCCGCCGACGAGGGACTATTACTCCGTTGGTAGTAGCAGCGCCACAAGGGAGGCGGCGACAAGGGATTTTATTCGGATCTTCTTGGAAGAGGCGGAACCGCTTGTCTTGAGAATGTTGAGCAAGTTTGCGCAACTACTTATCGACCAACATTCTTTGGAGCGAGCTAAGCAGGAAGTCGACTCAGACAAACGCACAAAGTATCTTAGTGACGCGTTCCAGACGTTAGATCGCTTCGCCAACTGCATTAACCACATCTTTGAACAGTTCGCTGTCAATCAATTGATGACACGCAATGGGTTCATACCTCGGCAGGACGAGACCATTGAGCAGGAATTGTACAAGCCAACGCTTAAAGCGCTATCAGATCCGAAGTGGGGGTCCGTAAATAAGATTCTGGCCTTGATGTTCGAGGATTTTCGTGAAGGTAAGTATCCTGAAACGATAACGAAGGCTCACAGCGCTATTCATTGTTTTTTGCAAATCCTTGTGGGGAAACCCGGGACGAACGCGAAGGGCGAACTTGGGAGGCTAGTGAAGGATGGCAAAAAGGCTGGTTTGATCCCGACAAATCAATTTACTGAACCGTTCTTAGTAAATATCCAAAGCTTCATAACCTCAGAGAGGGCTACTAACAGCACGGCGAAACCGGCACAACTAACCGCCTCAAGCTCCGACGCCTTGCTGATGATGAACATGACGCTTTTGTTCTTGCAACATTGTCTTCAGCGCAAATAGGAAATGCGCCAAATAACATCTCGTTGAAGCGTTGGAATGGATGAGTCAAAAAAGAGTTGGTAATACCTTCGCGGACTAGATGACGAATGATTGGATGAAACCCCTGGAGTCAAACGGCTTCAGGGGTTTTTGTTACCTCAGTCCATTTGATCGACTGCGCCTCAGCACATCCGTCCAGTCGCGTGCCCATAAGTGGGAACCACTGCGGCGATAGGGCTCATCCATTAGGCTGAGACGTTAATGTTGTTGCCCGTATTCGAAGTCGAATTGGTTAGTGGAGATCCGGTTGCTGACGGGTCTGACTGCGATGCCCCCTGGTGATGATGTTTATGGTGCCCCGCCTTTAACGTGGCGAAGGCATTTTGAGCTGCCGAAAGATCGTCCGATTGGAGTGCTTGGCCGATTTGTGCAAGAGGACTATTTGGCGGAGGAGTGCCGCCCGGATTGCTTTGAATGAGAGCGGAGTATGCCTGCTTCGCGCCAGTCAGGTCATTTGACTGGAGCGCTTGAGCTAAGGCGTCAAAGTTTTGCCGTCGTTGCTGATATGGATTCATTCCATCTACCTGGCAGGAAGATACAGACCCAATTGCTGTGCTCATCGAAGTCCCCCTTGTCTTTGATTGAGATGTTTCGAGTGCACAAACTTAGTCGGTTGATTCCTGAAACATCTTGAGTGCCAGCACCACAGGATCTTAGGGTGTCCGTAGGCTAGAAATGAAAAGATGCTTGCCCTGTGAAGACTCATCCCTCTCAGTGACTGAGGGACTGGCCATGTACAAAGTTCGACCAATTGTTACGGAGCGACTCGGTCAAAGCCCATGAGAGGATGCGCCGAAGAAGATTGAGGGGCTTGCGGAGATGCTATAACTTGCTATCATGTGACCTCATATATGTAGATTTGCTGGCGATGTACCAATTGGAGGCATCACATGCCGCATTCCAATGCCGAGCTCCTGAGAAATCTCGCCAAGAACCTTCCGGCAACCCAAGAGCTCAACGAGCCATCGATGAAAGCCCTCTGGAGCATCCTCATCGACATGGCACAACGAATCGAAAAGCTTGAAGCACAATCGAGCTCCTGATTACTCGTTGCACTTCCCCATTTAGTCGTCCTGCCCCAAACGTTGCTCGACATTTTTGAGTCTGTCGGCTAGGTCAATGAGAACGTTCCACAAGGCTTCGGTCTTCGTGTCCATGAACTGCTCATTTTCAGCGGTGGTGAACATATCGCGGAGTTGTTCAGATGGGTGCATCGGATCCTCCTGGCTAGGTGTGAATGGAAGAGGATATAAAAATCCTAACGGCCAGGCGATTTGAAGTCAACCGACTGCTATCAGATGTCACGGGTTTTAACTGACACTAAGCATTATGTACTAGCATTATATATGCTTGAGATAACTGAAGCTTGATACTTGACCAGCTTACTTTCCTTTTAGCTTCGCACAGCTAAATTAATTGTTGCAGATCTAGGATCGCTGCCGAGGCGGCCGGCGACTGACTTTCCCCTTTGCATTCCCGACTTTTTTCATAACTTGTTTCGCGAAATTCTGCTTTTCCCCTCTCTCACGGTGGGCCTTTGCAGCTGCGCGAGCCTGACAAAGTCGGCTACAGTACTGTGCATTCCGCCTTGGACGGAGAAACGTCTTCTTGCACTCAGGACGAGGACAGCGCCGAATTGCGAGTCCTACTTGACTAAGCAAGTTTGACATTAGCAGGAGAAGTCCTTGTCCGCTCCATGGCTCAACATAGTCACCTGTGGCAATCTCTGTACCGTG
>JACXTT010000623.1_pt1 | contig 60818 bp, 56 predicted proteins | sample 9270951 | NCBI WGS metagenome assembly JACXTT01 (sample SAMN15532306, study PRJNA645909) | rock metagenome | isolation source: weathered quartz diorite | place: Puerto Rico | collected 2017-06-21
TGCCTCCGCGTACCCTCCCCGGATGGCCTCCTGCTGTTACACGGTCGTCTCTTACCTGTGCTTCCACTTGAACTCCTCGGGCTGCCCCGGCTGCGCTCCATCGACGGGCAGCTCGCTCGGCGCGCCGTACATCTGGCGGGTCCCGGCATAGACCCCGCGCACTCCGGGCGCAGCCAGGCGCACGACGTTCAGAAAGCGTAGCTGCGCCAGGACGTTGAGCTCCAGGTCGCGCTCGGGAAACTCCATGCTGTGAAGATGGCTGATCTCGCCCGCCAGGTTGAAGATGACCTCCGAGGATCGGATCTCTTCGACGAACTCGTCAGCCTGGCCGATGTCCAGGGGGACCACTTTGACGCGGTCCCGCGCCGGTTCAATGTTCAAGGGATTGGCGCCGCAGCCATCAACCGACGAATCGACGATGACGACCCGCGCTCCTTCGGCGGAGGCGCGAAGGGCCAGATTGCTGCCAATAAATCCCAAGCCGCCCGTGATCAGGACGGACTTGTTCCTATACCGCATATCACCCGTTACCTCATTATCGCGCGGCCTTCGACCGCGTTCGGCAGCCTGAAGGCTGCCCACCTGTGCGCTGAAAGCTGCCTCACCCAAAGGCGGCCTCACCCAGGACAGATGGGAGAAGTTCTAACACATGCCGGCTTGAAACCGCAAGCTATACTGGTGGCCATGAGCTCAGCACCCGCTCCCAACCTGTTTTTGCGAGCCATGGCCCAGCGCCCGGACGCCGCTGAGGCTTTCCCTCCGTTTTACAAGGCCATCATGGGCCGCGGCACCGTGGACCGGCGTACCAAGGAGCTGTCTTACCTGGCCGTCTCCTTCGTCAACCAATGTCCCTACTGCCTTGCCGATCACCGCGTGGGCGGGCGGAAGGCGGGCATTAGCGAGGCGGAGATGTCGGCGGTGGAACAGGAAGAAGACGCCGGCTTCACGCGCGCCGAGCAGGCCGCGCTGGCGTATGCGCGCGAGTTGACGCGCAAGGCGATGGCTCCGCAGGCCCGTCCCTTACTGGACGGGCACTTCACGCAGGAGCAGATCGTGGAGCTGACGCTGGTGGTCTCGATGGCGAATTTCACGAACCGGTTCAACAACGGCCTGGGCATTCTGCCGGAATGATTCTGTCCGGCATTCACCCGGTGCTGGAAGCGCTGCGCGCGGGGCGTCCGCTGGAGCGGATCGTGATCGCGAAGGGCGCGGGCGGCACCCGGCTGCAGGAGATCATCGACGCGGCACGGTCGCGGTCGACGCCGATTCGCTTTGAGCCGCGCTCGGCGATCGACCGGCTGGCGGGCACGGCGGCGCACCAGGGAGTGGTCGCGCTGGGAGCGGCCGGCAAGTACGGGTCGCTCGACGATCTGGCGGCGGACGCGCGGCTGGTGGTGGTGCTGGACGGCGTGGAAGATCCGCACAACCTGGGCGCGATCATCCGTACGGCGCACGCTGCAGGCGCGGCCGCGGTGGTGATTCCGGAGCGGCGTGCGGCGGGCCTCACCGATACTGTGGCCAAAGCGGCCGCGGGAGCGCTGGAATACCTGCCGCTGCTGCGGGTGGGCAACATCAACCGGGCGCTGGAGATTCTCAAAGAGCGCGGCTATTGGATCTACGGAGTGGACGAGCGGGGGGACCAGATCTACTCCGCGGCCGAATATGCGTCGCCGACTGTGTTCGTGCTGGGCGGCGAAGGCAAGGGCGTGCATGAACTGGTCCGGCGCCACTGCGATTCGATTGTGCGGATACCGATGGCGGGGCAGATCTCGTCGCTTAACGTGTCGGTGGCGGCGGGTGTGGTGCTGTTCGACTGGCAACGCCGGCAAGCCTCTGGCGGATAGCGGTAGCGGCGTACCACGCTGGCCGAATCGAGCCCAGACGGAGAAATCGTGCGTCATTTTCTCACCCCGGCTGCAATCGGCGTCATCCGGCGGCATGTGCGCCCGGATGGATCACGCCACGCGCAGTCCGGCCGCAACATCTTTTGAATTTGAGCCGGGAACCGCAGGGGCAAGGCGCATTGCGGGCGTAGGAATCGGTTTCGGAAGGCACCGCGGCGGTCGAGATTTTGGCTTCGTTCGGCACTTTTTCAGATTTCGCGCTTTCCGGATGCGCGATTTCAGGTTCGACGGAGTCCGTCCGGAAGTTGGTTTCGACCTGGGCCGGTTCGGGGAGAACCCAATGGTTGTCGGCGGAAGCGGGCCGTTCGAGAATGGCGAGGGCGGTTTTGAGGACGACGGCGTGCGGCGTTTTGGGATCTTCGAGGAGAACGTCGAGCCGGGATATCGCCTTCTGGCTGAGGCGGTTGAGGCGTTCGCGCACGAGCTGGGTGTAGTCGGCCTGGGCCTCGCGGATGGCAGCGACGAAGGGCGGCTGGGATTTGTACCAATTATAGAAGGTAGCGCGGGAAATGCCGGCGAGGTTGGCTGCGGCGGAGACCGTGGAGCCCCTGGCGAGGGCGTCGATGATTTTCAATTGCGCTTCCGAGGGTGTCAAATGTGTCAAATTCTGTCTAATTGTGTCTAATTCGACGATATTGGGCATGTGAGGCCCCTTTCTGCTTTGACGGTAGCATCGGGGTCAAGGGATTTCGGGCGAAAGGGATGGGGGAGGCTGGAAGGGGGCACGTGTTTTCAGCGGGTTGCGGGGGAAAAGAAATCGCGGAAGGCTGTGAACGGGTTTGGGGAGGGGTGCGGGTTTAGAGTGTTGGGCGGGTAACCCGCTTGGGGTGAGTATGTTAGAGTCACCTGACGCCGGCATCCCCGGATCGTCTTGCGCCGGGCAGTCTCCAATGAATGCGGATTCGAGTACGTGCCGTTGCGGCTTGGCGGCTTTGCGTGAGACTCGGTCATGGCGGTGCTCTTTGTTTCTCGCCAAGACGCAAAGAACCAAAACCGAGAGCGGGGTGCGTTCAGTGGCGGGCGTTGATTCAGCCGGTCGTGGAGGATGATCCGGTTTTGACGAACCACGACGCCCTTCCGGGCGGTGCCGCCGTTCCAGGGCACTTACATTTTGCGTGCGTGTTACGTGGGTGGACGTTTTTGGGTAAAAGCGGAGTTCAATACTGTTTCGGGGCGCTGATCCACTACCCTATGTTGATTCGAGAACCAGGTGGTCGGTCAACTTCAAATTGACGCACTAGTTAGCGGTCTGCCACCGAGAGACACAAAGGTCAACCGATCCCGCACTTCCTGAACAAAAAGCTGACCTGCACCGGGCAGAAGAATGGGCTTCACAGGGAGAGGCGTCATGACGGCGAGGAGTCCGTAAGCGTGTGCATCGAGCAAGCCGACCGCTTCCTGATGGCAGCGCCCAACCCTGATGATCACCGAGCGATCGCCGGGGACACCCAAAACGTGGCTACCAGCCCGTATGTATCCGCAACTATTTTAGGAACTGTCAATTGTAAATACGCCGATGGCCGCCGACCTGTCAGGGAGAGTTGGCGTCGCCGCTCATCGGTCGAAGTCATCGAGCGGCGTATCTACCTCACCAGAAGATATTGCTCGATAGCGACATGGCAGAGCTGTACGCCGTAACGACGTTCAATCTCAACAAGGCGGTCAAGCAGAACCTGGAGCGGTTCCCGGCTGACTTCATGTTCCAACTCTCCAAGGACGAGGCCGCGGCTTTGAGATTCCAAAATGGAATGTCAAAGCCCGCAGGAAGGGGCGGCCGGCGATACCCACCGTACGCGTTCACGGAGCAGGGCGTTGCCATGCTTTCCAGCGTACTCCGGAGCCAACGGGCGATCCAAGCACGATGGCAAAATCTCAGCTACTGCATGCAGCCTTCACCGAGCTGGAGGTTCGCGGCATCAACGGTACTTGAAGACCCGGCTGCAACTGGCGCACCTGCCGTTTGTGAAGACCTTTGAACAGTTTTACTTCACGTTTCAACCCTCGATCGATGAACGGCAGATCCGTGATCTGCGCACGCTGAGGTTCGTCCATGACGCCAGCAACGTGATTCTGCCCGGGCCGCCGGGTGTGGGCAAGACACAACTGGCGGTGGCGCTGGCCGAGTCGTCGGTCCGTGCCGGCAGCCGGCGTACTTTATGACCGCCCATGGCCCATCAAGCGGATCTAGACGTGGCACCGGCTTATGGAAAGGCTGGTCGTCTACCGATAATGGCAATTATCGGGGCATCTGACGTGCCGTTAAAGGATCGGTCACGTCACCTACAAGCGAACAGGCTCTGAACTCCCGACTGTCCGCCCTTTGCCTTGTCACGAGACGACCCACACGATAAGGTTGCAGGAGGCAGCCAAGATCATGCGGTCGAGGCGGGGTAAATCCCGAACACGGTAGTCTACACTTTGATTGGTAATCCGACGCCCCTAATCAACTCGATATATCGTGAGTCGAGTCGCAAACGATCAAAAAGGGGGTCAAGCAGCGCGCGCATTCTCGTGACTCGCTGGTCGTAAGCCTTTTGCAACCACTCAATCGCGGCATTCGTGTCTTCCAGTCCGATGTGAACCACAGCAATTTCCAATGGTGACACGTACCTCAACGCCGACAATTTCAGCAGCTTGTCGAGGGCGCCAAGTGCTTCCTGTTTTCTACCTGCCCGGGCGCAGGCGTGACCCAGAGCCGCCACAAAGAGCGGCTGTCCCATGGACAGTCTCACTGCTTCTGCATGGGCCTGAATAGCGCTTCCGAATTCCTCCTGTTGTTCGAGCACAAGCCCCCGGTACCACTGAATGGTAGGAAGATGCGGGTCCATTTCAAGCGCCTTGCCGATTTGCTCGTTGGCACGCTCGTATTGACGAGCGCGATAGCAGATATACCCGCCAAAGGCGAGAGTAGACACAGACAATGGGTCGATCTCCCTTGCGATTGCAATCTGACTAAGCGCCTCTTCAAAATGCCCAATCTCAGACAAGACACCAGCGTAGAAGAATCGCGCGGCCGCATAACTTGGGTTCAGCTCGATGGCCCGCCGGAACAGGGGTTCGGCGGTTGTCCAATTCCAATGATAAAGGCCTTGAATGCATGCCAGCGAGCAGAGGGCGTCGGCCAGCGAATTGTCAACTGCCAAGGCTTTCAGAGCCGCCGCCTCCGCCTTCGGGTATGTGTCGGCCGGAAGCCGAATTCCTTGGATGCCCTGAAATACATACACGTCTGCGAGGCCGGCGTGGGCCGGTGCAAAGAGAGGGTCCAGTCTGATCGACTCTTCGAAGTGTTCGACGCTTTTAACCGCCCCCGGTCCCGTCCTCTTGTTCCAGAAATATCGGCCCTTAAGATAGGCTTCGTAGGCGTCCCTGCTGACGCGGAGGCCAGCGTATGACGGAGTTGGCGGATCGACTTTGAGCCGCAAACTGATCTGGCATGCGATTTCGTGAGCAAGCCGGTCTTGCAGCCTGAAAACGTCATCGAGCTCACGCTCGTAGCTTTCGGCCCAGATATGAGTCTGCCCTTCTGTCTCGATCAATCGCACGGCAACTCGGACTTTCCCGGCGCGTCGACGCACGCTCCCTTCTAGTACATAGGCCGCGCCGAGTTCCTGGCCAATCCGACGGATAGATTTTCGTGTACTCTTGTATGGCATCACTGAAGTTCGAGCGATTACGCCAAGATGGGGATTGAGACGACCCAACTGAGTGAGAATTCCCTCGGTCATTCCTTCGCTGAAATAATCCTCCGAATCGTCGCTCGAATCCTCGAGGGGCAATACGGCGATTATTAGCCCGGCAGAGATTGAGTCTCTCACGGGGCCGTTCAAACGCTGTGAGACGGCTATGAACTTGTAGCCTTTGGTAGGCACGGTTTCGATGTACTTTGGCTCGGCCGGGTCGTCGCCTAAAGCATGACGAATCTTGCGCACTGCCGTGCTCACCGCGCTGTCCACATCAAGAAAAAAGTCCTTTCCCCAGACCTTTTCCACGATTTCATCGCGCGTCACCAACTGGCCATTTCTTTCCACCAACATCAGCAGCAGTTCCAGAGGGATTTTCTGCAATTGCACCCGCTGGCCCGAACGACGCAACTCGAAGTTGCCCGCATCGAGTTCAAACCCGTTGAACCGGAAAAGTGAGCCTGGCATCGCTAGGGATGCTATCACGAACCGAGCAGTTAACAGTACAGCATTTGTACAGCCGCAGTCCATTCACACCGCGAGTTGGCCGTCTTAACATCTTTCAGGACGCATTGCACAACGTGCGAGTTGCCAGGAATTCCACCAGTCAAGTTCGGGGAGGCCCCACCGTGAAGTTTGTTCTGAAGGCGGTTATGGTACTGGTCGCAGGTAGCGTATCACTGCCCGGCGGCGATTCGGGTGTTGATTGGAGGGCCGCCATAGAACAGGCCGACCGTCTCCGACGAAGCGGAGCGCTTGATAAGGCATTAAGGCACTATACCGTCGCGCTCGAACTGGCCCGCACATTCGGCGAAGAGAGTTCATACGTCGGAGTTACGCTCGACCTGATTGCCAGTGTCTATCTCGAAAGCGGGCGATACGGTGAGGCCGAGGCGACCCTTGCCCGCGCTCTCCCGATCCTTGAAAGCTCTTTGGGGCCGGACCACCCAAAGGTGGCAATTTGCCTCGTTGATCTCGGGCAAAATCAACGTCACCAAGGGCGTTATGTTGCGGCCCAGGTCACACTTGGCCGGGCCGTAGCAATTTCGGATAAGCGTAGCGGTCCGAACAGCATCGAGACTGGTACCGCGCTGCTCGCTTTGGGCGTGCTTTACTTGGAAATGGGCCGTTTTGCCGAGGCGGTCGTTTCGTTCCGGCGCACCCTGACGATTGCCGAAATGCTGGAAGCCGGTCAGGAGCCATTGCTCGGTCCGGTCCTGAGGTATCTAGGTGAGGCGTATATACAACAAGGGAGGATTCAACAGGCAGAACCCCTATTGCGCCGAGCCCTACGTGTCGCTATCAGCCTTTACGGGGCCTCACATTCCCAGGTTGCATCAGTCGAATGCGCTTTGGCGCTCCTGGAAATCCGAAGAGGGCAGACGCGCAACGCAGAGCAGCGGTGGCGGAGTGCGCTCGCGATTTACGAAACCGTGATGGGTCCGCGGAATCGCGAGGTCGCAGGGGTGTTGCTCCAACTTGCGGACGTGCTCCGTATTGAGAAACGCTATCGCGAAGGTGCAACCCTAGCGCTGCGGAGCGTGACGATCGCGCAAACCACGCTTGGCGAGAACCACTTGTTTACCTCGCAGGGCCTAGGGCTCCTCGCGAATATCTATGTGGAGCAGGGTCAATATTCGGAAGCCGAACCACTTTGCCGGCGAGGTCTAGCCAGCGCGTTGCAATCTGTCGGCGAGGACCACATCGCGACCGCATACCTGTTAACAGCTTTGGCAACCGTACGACGGAATCAGAAAGACTTCGTCGAAGCCTCAGCGCTTTGCCAGCGCGCCTTGCGCGTCGAGGAGGTGATGGTTCCGGGTGGCATGCAGCACGCCGCAACCTTGGCCGAATATGCGAGGGTGCTCCGGTGTCTGAACCACAAGCGTCAGGCAGCGGAATTGGAGAAACGGGCCAACGACATAATGACTCGATCCCACGCGAACGTAATCACTGGAACTGTGGATGTGAGCGACTTTAGGTAAGAAAGTGTTCCGACTTAGCTTGAATGAGAGGGCGCTCCTCGCTTCCGCCGCCGGGAGGAAACTTCTTCGCTGTTAATGTCCCTTATCAGGCACCCACCACTGACGTATCGGCCAGAAGCCACTGAACATCGCACTGCGGCACGTTGGCCGGGATCGCGTTGCTGGATTACCACTCCCGCACGGGCAGCGACACTCAGGTGCTGACTGCCCTGCATTTGCCAATCGCCCTATTGGCCGCCGGCTTCGCGTACGTACGAAGCCGATGGTTCGCCGACGGTGGGCGCATGGACTTCGTGCGGTTCTCCGGCGAGCTGGCAATCTACTACGTGCTCATCGCGCTCGGCGGGGGCGTCCTCGCTTTACGATCATGATGTTCAAGGCGGGATGAACGCTCAGTGGTTCGCAGGGCTGGTTGATCCCCTGCGGGGCAATGGGGGCCGTCGTGAACATCGCCATCAGGCGCGCGTTCGTCCGGCTCCGTGAGATCCTGGCCGCACACAAAGATTTGGCCCGCAAGCTGGATGCAATGGAGAAGAGGTACGACCGGCAGTTCAAGATTGGTTCGAATCGATCCGCGAACTCATGGAGCCTCAGAACGTACCGCCCCCCCAGCGCCGGATTGGATTTCTACCGGGCGATAAGGCCGCCGGCAAGTCACGCTGAGTTTAGTGGTCCCGTGAAATACTGGCGCTACACACCCACCGAGCGGCGAATTGACTCGACGCTGCGTAGGGAGGGGTGTTCTGGGGTAGCGCATGGGCGGGCCTTGCTTGATATGATACCAATATCCCATCGGAATTAACTCGACCTAAACCGGCGGCGCAATGGTCGGTTAACCCCCTTGTGATCCGCTCCTTAGAGTAAGGCGGCCAAGTATCCGGAACGCGGTTCGGCCCACCAACTCCGCCGCTCACGGGTCTCAGTAAAAGACGCCCAGCAAGAAACGATCTTCCCGTCGTCCGCACTATATCTTCTCGACAGGAGACAAAGATCATGCTCTTGGCCGCTTTTGATCCACCCGGAAATGTCGACGATCTGCCGCCCGGATCGCCGGCTTACAACGCCTGGAGCGCCCACGTCGCGGACACCATCGACGGGGAGATTGCCGGCGTGGAAGCGCGAATAGGGGCCGGACACTGCCAGCTTTACAATCCTTCTCGCATCGAAACGACTGCGCCCGCCGCGGAGCTGACGGTCACCTGGGAAGGCTTCCCGATGAAGTTTCTGCGCCAGTTCCGGGACAGCCGGGTGGACGCCTGGAAGGCAGCGGATGTCTTTGATGCGGGCGTCGCCCGCAATCAGGACGAATACCTGGAATGGTTCGTTTATAAGAACGACGCGGGCAAGATACGGCGGATCGACTTCACCTGCGAGCCCTACGACTATTGGACCTTCCTCGGTGAGCACGCCCCGGACAAGGTGCTGGAACTCTACCGGACGCACATCGATCCTTCGATTACGCGGGCGGACCTTTTTCCCGCAGGCGGCCCTTACAACATGCTGAATCCCTTTAACACCGGCAAAGGCGCCATGCACTTGACGCACGGCGCGAACTCGCTGGGCGCGGAGATCAACCTGGTGGCCGGAGCCACGGTGCTGTGGCAAAAGGACGGACAGCCGGTGACCGATCCGTTGCAGTTCATCCGGTGCGGCGAGTTTGGCGGCGAGGTGAGGTCAAGCGATCCACGCATCGGGTGGGACATCGGGAACCTGGCGCGCATGGGATTTGCGATTACGCTGCGGAATCCGGTGGGATTGCTGATCGACGGCCTCGACGACACAGGCTTTCTGAACCCCGACGGCACGCCGGCGGGCGACTACTGGAGGGTGCTCCGCGGGTTCAGCGGCGGGACGGTGCGCGCCAGCTACGAGGTTCCGGCGGCAGAGGGATTCGTGGTTGGAGATCTCACCATCGGCGGACGCAAAGTGGAGTACGGAGGGCAAGTGGCCGAGCACGTCACCATGAAAGTCGTCGGCGTAGCCTGCCGTCCGGGAAGCTTCGCGAATGTACCGCAGACCTGCGGCGAGGCGGGGCCGGCGGGCTTTGGCATAGTGGCGCGGGCGCCCCGCGGGTTCAGCCGCCGATCGGAGGATGCGCGATGATTCGCACTTCAGCGCTGGCGATCCCGCCATTGGCCGCCCGGGCCGCCGCTCCGGGCGAGCCGGTGCTCAATATCAACGACATTCAGGGCAACATCGTCGCCGGCTTCAACAAAGACTTCCAGACCTTCCTGTTCCTGCGCCTCGGGACGTCGCAACGGGATGTGAAGCGGGCCCGGCGATGGATTCGCGAGACCCTGGCTCCGCAACTGGCTTCCACGGACCACGTGCTGGCCTTCAACCGCCTGTTTCGAGCCACAAGGGGCGGCGGCCCGGGCGGGGAGGCGGCGGTGAAGGCGACCTGGATCAATGCGGCATTCTCGGCCGAAGCCATTCGCACGCTGGTGTCGAAGACGGAAGCCTCGCAGTTCGGGGACGAAGCTTTTCAGGCCGGCCTTGCGGCGAGGTCGGAGTTTCTCGGCGATCCCACGGATACGCGGTCCACGGGCAACAAGAGCCGCTGGAAGTTCGGCGGACGCCCGGAGAATACGGCCGACCTGGTGGTGATCGTCGCCAGCGACGACCTGGCGTGGCGAAACGGCGCGGTGGCGCGATTACTTTTGACGCTGGCCGGCGCCGGACTGTCGTTGATCTACCGGCAGGATGGACAGACGCTGCCCGGTCCGTGGAGGGGACACGAGCATTTCGGATTCAAAGACGGCGTGTCGCAGCCCGGAATCCGCGGCATGGCGTCTTCCGCGCCGGGCGATTTCATTACGCGCCGTTTTATCGATCCCGCCGATCCGCGGTCGCAGTTCTTCGGTAAGCCGGGCCAGCCGCTGATCTGGCCGGGAGAGTTCCTGCTGGGCCTGCCCAGGCAGTCGCCGCTGACTACGGGGACCGAACCGGCGCCGGCGTCGGCCGGGTTTCCGGCTTGGGGCCGCGACGGCTCCTATCTCGTGGTTCGCCGACTGCGCCAGGATTTCGGCGCCTTCTGGAGCTTTGTCAAAAGCCAGGCCAGGAGCCTGCGGATGAGTCCGGATGCCCTGGCCTCCCTCTTCGTGGGACGCTGGCAGAGTGGCGCGCCCATCATGCGCACCCCCGCGGCGGACGATCCGAGCCTGGGCGCGGACGATCTCGCCAACAACCATTTCGCGTTCAATCGCGACACCGCGGCGGCGCCGCTGGTTCCGCTGCCCGGGTATCCGGGGGACGGCTTTCCGCAGGCCCATGGCGACTTTCTCGGCCAGGTGTGCCCGCACTTCGCCCACATTCGCAAAGTGAATCCGCGCGACGGCGCAACAGACTTGGGCGCGGCGGAGGATACCTCTACGCGGTTCCTGCTGCGACGTGGGATTCCTTACGGCAAGACTGTTCTCGGAGTCCGCAATCCGACGGCCGCGCAGTTGAAGGCCGACCGGGGCCTTGTGTTCGCCGCGTACCAGTCCTCTATCGTGAATCAGTTCGAGACCGTCATCCGCCGATGGAGCAACACGCCCAACCTGCCCGCGCCGGGCGGACACGACCCGGTAATTGGCCAGGAGGAAGTGCACGGCAGCCGCCGGAGGTTCGTCGATCTTCCGGGCGGGACGCGCTGTGTGCTGGACAAGGAGTGGGTGATTCCGACGGGCGGCGGATACTTCTTTGCGCCGTCCATCAGCGCCGTGCGGGAGATATTGGGCGCGGCCTGATGGGCGGTGGGCGATATGCTGCGAGACTAATTTTAGAGAGAAAGGAACTACATCGAGATGCCGATCAACTTCATTCCCAACGACCCGCGGGCCGGCGCGACCGCTCCACAGGCCCGTACGCAGGCGCCGCACGCCAACCGGCCTGCAACCAGATCCGGTTTCACCTTTTCCGGCGCGGCCCCGGAGGGCGTTGCCTCGCCGGACACTCCACAATTCCTTTTCTGGCAATGCAGGGAAGCTGCCTTGTCCGCGCTGGATGCCTGGGAGGCGTCCGCAGGCCCTCACAAGAAATGGCAGGGCAATCGAAGCAAACTCCCCCTTCTGCAGAACGTTGGGCAGGACCTGAACGCGTTCTACGATCGGGCCAGCTTTTCGTTCTTCCACCAGACGGTGGGGAACGACACGTTCTTGTCCGGAGCAAGCACCGACGTAGTCGCTCACGAAGTGGGTCACGGCCTGCTCGATTCGGTGCGTCCGGACTTCTTCTCGGTTAACTTCCTCGAGGTGGGTGCGTTTCACGAAGGCTTCGGCGACTGCATGGCGATGCTCACCGCGCTCAACGACCGCGAAACCAGGCAGAAACTGCTGGCGGCGGCGGCGAACCTGCGAAAGAAGAATTTCGTGGAAGGCACGGCGGAAGATCTCTCGGAAGGAATTCGCAGACTGCAGCCCACGCACAACGCGGCCACACCCCGCCGGGCGTTCAACACGTTTCAGTTCCAGCTTCCACAGACTCTGCCGAGTAATGGCGGTCCGGGCGCGCTGATCAACGAGGTGCACAGTTTCGGCATGATTCTCACCGGTTGCTTCTGGGATCTGCTGGCCAACATCTTTGCAACGGCGGCGCAAACCGAGGCCGGGCTGCTCAGCGCCGCAAAGACGACGGGACAGATTCTGATCGCCGGCGCAAAAGGCGCGGTGATTACGCCTCGTTTCATGCAATCGGCCGGGCGAGCGATGGTGCTGGCGGACCAGGCGCTCAACGGCGCCGCGAATCGCGATCACATACGCAATGCTTTTCAGGCCCACAACATTCTGCTCGGCACGAACACGATGGTCGCCCCGTCAATGGGCCTGGCGGGTCCGGCTCCGAAGAAAGCGACGTTGGCGGCGGCGACGCGCAAGGACCTGGCGCTGCGCCTGGCCTCCCCGCGAGGCGCGAAAATGAAAACTACCGCGGTGGATGTTTTCGGCACTCCGATGGTGGAGGTGACGCACCAGCGAGAGATTTCCCTTGGCGCTGTGGACAAGCGGCTCAAAGGCGTGGTCGGGTTGGCGCAAGAGCCGGTGATGGTGGGAGAATCCGGCGGTCGCGCGGCGGTTATGGGGATCATGCCGCATGCCCTGGATACCGACAGCGAGGTTCACGAGTTCGTGAAAACGCTACTGGAGCATGACCGGATCGACTGGGGCGGCAAGAAGAGAGCGCCCAGGAAGCGCGGCCTGATGGCTGGGCTTTCCAACAACACCCACACGACGCACGCCATCCAGAGCGCCGGCGGCAAGAAGGTGCTGGTCCGGGTCCGGTACCTGTGCCGGAACGGCTGCCGCTGCGCGCTTCACTCAGATCGCTGAGAAGCGTTTTCGAACCAGCCGGCGGGTGCCCTTCTCATCGGTTTCGATCTGGTGGGTGGCGCCTCCGGTTGGTTTCCCCCCGGGTCCGGCGATCTGGCCGTGCGTCGCGAGGCTTCTGACAAACGAAGCGGCTTCAGCGACCTGTTCCGCCGAAGGTTGTGGGATTCCGCCAGCGTTTTTTTTTCCTTTCGTGCGCTTACGAGGCATGTTCCCCTCCACGGGAATAGCGATATGCACGCCTTGAAGCTCCGCGAAGCCGGGGATCGACACAGGGCGCCACACTTGCCCGCGGACGCGCACGGAGCCGGCATCCTCCCCGGGTTCGGCGCTCACCATCTCGACGCCATGCGCGGCCAGGCGCGCCTGAATCAGCGCCGCCGTGTTGGTAAACAGGTGGGGCGCCACAAGGTTCGCGATCAGCTCCGGCGCTTCCGCCCAGTCGTCAAAGTCCGCTTTGAACTGCAGCGCCTGCATATGTAGTTTCGTTCGTGCCTTCTGAATGTGTCCGGAATCCTCGGTAATCAGGAGACAGTCCTGGAGCGGAATCGCGGACGCGCCGAGGCGCTGCAACGCTTTCTCGAAAATCTTGCGATCCGGCTTGGGCGCGTTGGCATGAGTGGATAGCGTGATCCGCTTCTTCACGGGTTCGAAGAACGGACGGAGTCCGGTTCCGTCGAGTATCGCCAGGTACTGGTTGAACAAGGCGGTTACCTTGGCCGCGGTTACCGGCGGAGCCGCCATGGTGAAATCTGAAACGAGGCAGGAACGTAGAGGGGTCCCGTCCGCGGCGACCAGACTGGATATTGCGGTAAGGGCTTCCTTGACGTGAGGAAACGGCTGGTTGGCGCCGTCGATGAGGGTTTGGCCGAGATCGAAGATAACGACTCTGAGCATGCTGCGCTCTGTGTCTCTGACTATTGTATCAGCCGCGGCTTTCCGCTATTCGGTTGGCATAGCCAGCGTCCGGTTCGCCACAGCTTTTCCCCGAAACGGATGTGATGTCATGACATGCCCAAGACGCTGGCTAGCCGAGATTGCAGCGCTCCCCGGCGTGACGACGTACGTACGCACGAAGAAGCGGGCCACCGCGGCCGTACAGGCTGGCACTTCGCATGATTGCCGACCGTCTGGAGCACGGCGAAACCCTGCCCGGTCCCATGAACGTATCCTTCATTGCCGCTTAGGAATCCGTCTGAGCACTGGCCATCCGTCAAGCGCCGAAGGCGCTGGCCGCGTTGCTACGGATAGAGTGGAGAATCAAGCGTCAGGGACGCACCGAATCTTGGTACGTCCCGGGTGGCCCGATATCCTTTTTGCCTGTCATGGCCGAGTCACTCTTGGGCGCACGGCCACGAAGGTCCTCGCAAAGAAGTCCGGCCTGACACCAAAGACCTATAGCTGGCGGCTACGCATCAACATAGCAACCTGTCGGCGCTGTGGCCTTTTCCTATGTCATATCTTTCCGTTTTGATCTGGCAATACAAGTGTCGAGGCTTCATGCGCAGGCGAGAACGCCTGGGTCACTCAGGGCATCCCAGGGCGGCGAGGATGCGGGCGGCGGTCTGCTTGCCGCGGTCGCCGATCTCGCCGATGGGGCCGACGCAGGAGGGACAACCGGATTCGCAGGGGCAAGTGACGAGAAGCTTTGTGGCGTGCTCCAGGAGCCTGGGTGTCAGCTTGTAGAGTGGAGCGCTCTGGCCGATGCCGCCGGGGTAGTTGTCGTACAAGTACAGATTGGGCTCGAAGACCGGCACGCCGGCGACTTCTTCGCTCATGGCTACGCCGAGGTCGCGCGGGTCGCACATTAGCAGCAGCGCGCCGACGGTGCGCAGGACGTTGCCAAGGCCGGAGATGCCGTTCTGTTTTTCCGTCGGCGTCAGGTCCGGGAATTGCGCGAGGAAATCGGCGGGGAAGTGCAGCCAGAAGGCGGTGGTGTGCATTTCCTGTTCGGGCATGGAGAGTTTGCCGGCGCCGACGTTTTCATTGGTGTAGAACTTGATTTTTTTGAAGCCGACGATCTGGCGGTTGACGCGGACTTCGCCGTGGATGCGGCGGGGGGGCGGCGAGATGAGTCTCGACGCGGCAGGCTGGAAGTTGGATCCAGGGAGGCCTGAGCCACGTTCGAGGGATTCCGGACAGGCGAAAACGCCTGTCCCACCTGGACCCAGCGCCGAGGAGTCGAATTCTTCGAGGACTTTGACCTGGGTGTAGTCGATGGCGTCGGTGTAATAGTCGCAGTCGACGCGTTTGACGTAGGCTTTGCGCTCGTCGTAGTCGAAGCGCTCGACGTGGAACTGGCGGGCTTCGTGGAGGTAGATGGCTTTCTCATGAAGCTCGGTGAGGGCGGCGGGGAAAGAGACTTCGGCGATCACCTGGGCTTCGCCGGTGATGTCGATGACGACGAAGTTATCGCTCGAGACGGAGCGCAGGCTGGTGGCGTCGGCGGGGTAGGTGTCGGAGGTCCAGTGCCAGAGAGTGGCTGAGTGGTGGAGGAATCCAGCTTCGGCGAGGAAGCGGCAGGGTTCGGTGGTATCGTGTGGGCCGAACTTTTCGCCGTCGCGAATGGGCAGCTCGAACGCCGCGCACTTCAGGTGCGCGAGCAGGATTTCCAGGTTGTCGGGATTGATGCAGGCGTGCTCGGGCGGACGTCCGAAGAAGTAGTCGGGGTTCTCGACGATGTACTGGTCGAGCGGCGCGGAGGAGGCCACCAGCACGGCGGCGGACGTGGATTGGCGCCGGCCGGCGCGGCCGGCGCGCTGCCAGGTGGAAGCGATGGTTCCGGGATAACCCGCCATCACGACGGCGTCGAGCGAGCCGATGTCGATGCCGAGCTCGAGGGCGTTGGTGGCGACGACGGCGCGGATCTCGCCGTCGCGGAGCTTGCGCTCGATTTCGCGGCGCTCCCGGGGGAGGTAGCCGCCGCGGTAGCCGCGCACGGTGTCGGGCGGGAGAGGGCCGCGGTCGCAGGCGTCCTTCAGATAGGTCACCAGAATCTCGGTGGCGAGGCGGTTGTTGGCGAAGACCAGAGTCTGCTGGCCGCGCTCGATGAATTCGAGGGCGATGCGCCGGGTTTCGTTGATATAGCTGCGGCGGATGCCGAGCTGGCGGTTGATGACGGGCGGATTATAGAAGATGAAATACTTCTCGCCAGAGGGCGCGCCGTTGCGCTCCACCAATTCGAAGGGCTGTTCGGCGGCGGCTTCGGCAAGCTCCTTGGGATTGGCGATGGTGGCCGAAGAGCAGATGAACTGGGGCTTCGAGCCGTAGAATTCGCAGATGCGTTTCAGGCGGCGGAGGAGATTGGCCAGGTGGCTGCCGTAGACACCGCGATAGTAGTGCAGCTCATCGATCACCAGGAAGCGGAGATTTTCGAAAAGCTTGGCCCACTTGGTGTGGTGCGGCAGGATGCCGGAGTGCAGCATCTCGGGGTTGGTCATGACTACGTTGGCGCGCTGGCGGATGGCTTTACGGGCGTCCTGCGGCGTGTCGCCGTCGTAAGTGAAGACCTTGAGATCGGCGCCCATTTCCTCGACGGCAGAGTGGAATTCGTGGAGCTGATCCTCGGCCAGCGCTTTGGTGGGATAGAGATAGAGGGCGCGCGCGCCGGGGTCGCGGAGCAGCAGGTCCATCACAGGGAGGTTGTAACAGAGCGTCTTGCCACTGGCGGTAGGCGTAACGACGACGACGTTTTTGCCGGAGCGGACCAGGGACAGGGTGTCGGCCTGGTGCGTGTAAAGTTGATGGACTCCGCGGCGGTCGAGCGCGGACCTTAGGGCGGGATGGACATCTTCGGGGAGGGGCGCAAAGTTTCCTTCCCGGGCGGGCTGATGGCGGATCTCGCGGATGGGTGAATTCTCGCGTTCCCTAAGTAAGCGGAAGTGCTGAAGCGCTGCCTCCAGGTCTAACGGCCGGGAAATCTCAGATTCATCAGAAGAAAAGAGGGTGAGATTCATTGCAAGTTTCGCCTTTTCTTTGCTTGTTTTTCTACACTACACCATTAGTACTGGGACGGCAACAGGCGAAATCTGTAGGGGCCAACAGGGAACAGCCTGAGTAAGGGAAGCACCGGAAAAGGCTACAGTTGGAAGGGGACATCGTTTGCCAGTGGCGGGCAGGGCTTCTCAAAATCGGAGCGCCGAGTGGCGTCGCAGGGCCACAGACAGGATTGTCTGTGTCACGATGCTGATGCTGGCCAGTTCCGCCGCGTGGGCGCGAGGCGGCGAGGTTTCCGGAATTGTGGTGGATGCGGTCACGGGGCGGCCTCTTCCCGGGGCGGCGGTTGCGCTGGGCCAGACGCGGGAGCCGGCCGGAGAGCGCATTGTTCCTTATCTTTACTCCTCCAACTTACCTGCAGGCGGGTTGCGGACCGACGGTCAGGGTCGGTTTGCGTTCCGGAACGTGGAAGCAGGAGCCTATCTTCTGCAGGCGGCGCATGAAGGGTATGCGAGCCCGAAGTTTCTCTCCGACGATGCCGTGAGGTTGGACACACCTTTTCGCGTGGAGGACGGCAAGCCGGTGAAAGGCATCCGGGTCCGGCTGGTTCCAGCCTCGGAAATCCGGGGGCATGTCACCGATGTGGCGGGAGTCCCGGTTCCAGGAGCGAAGGTCTACCTGATCTCGAAGTCGCGCGGGCTGGGTACGGATTCCGACGAAACCGATACGGAAGGCCGCTACACGTTCTCGCATCTGTTCTCCGACGAATACGTGATCCAGGTGCTGGCGCCTCCGGAGGCGGCGGTACCGCCGGGGACGGCGTATCCCCTGACTTCATACGGGCCGGGCAAGGTCGTGGCAATCGGGGAAGGAGACCGGCTGGAAGACATCGACGTGGTGCTGCGGCCGGCCGCCGCTGAGAAAGTGCGGGGGCGGATTCATGCGCCGGGAAAACTGCGCGGGGCAAAGGTGGAGATACGCCCGCTTTTGGAGGATGCGGCCGAGGTGGTGCGGCATCGCAGCGTCCTGCCCGAAGCCGACGGCTCCTTTATGTTCAACACGGTGCCTCCCGGAAAATACGTGGTGCGGGCGAAGGGCACGGAAACCTTGTGGACCATGGCTGGGGAGCGGGAGTCGGCAGTTTCGGGTGAGGCGCTGATCCAAGTTCGCCCGGGAGCCGCGGAGCCGGTGATGGTGGAATTACGACCGCCGATCCATGTTCGCGGGCGGGTGCGGCTGGAGGACGGCGTGTCGCTGGCGCGGGCCGAGGTATCGGTCAGCTTCCGCAGCCGGGAGATGCCGTGGCGGGTGTATGGAGTTTCGGCCAAACCGGGGACCGTGTTCGACCTGAGCCTGCCGGCGGACGGCAGCTATGCGGTGTCGGTGGTGCTGGGGAAGGGGAATCACTACCTGAAGTCGGTGCGCGTGGGGGAGGGCGTGCAAGCCGCCTCCGAAGTGCGGCTTCCGGGCGGCGTGGCCGGGGTGGATGCGGAACTGGTGGTGAGCCCGAAGGGCGCTCAGATCGAGATTGAGCGGCCGGCGGGCGTGTCGGTGTATGACTTGAATGCGGCTGTGTTCGTGCACGGGAGGCAGGGGGAATTTGAGCGGTCGCTGCACGCGCTGATTGACGGCGACGGCGGCGTGCGGGTGCATGCGGTGCCGCCGGGGCATCATCGGGTGCTGGTTTGGGTGGGAGAGGATCCGCCGTGCGCGGTGGATGGGGCTACGGGTTGCGCAGGGCTCGGCGAGTGGGTCACGGTGACCGAAGCGGCGAGACTTCGAGTGGGGCGCGGGCCGGGCGCGCGGGTCCGGAAGCCCGGAGTTGAAGAGGTCAGAGTCTGGGTGAGCGGTGGGGATTCGGCGGAGAGGCCGTAGTCTTTCACTGACGGATCTGGGTGGGCTGCACTGTGCGCCGCTCTCCTTCTGAAAGCTCGATCCGCTCCGACTTCGATTCCAAGGTCTTCAGGAACTCCGGATTCGTCATTTCGGACGCATCCACTTCGTCGAAGGCGTAGAGCCGGTACTTGCCGGGGCGCAGATTCCTGAACTCGAAATGGCCGTTCTGATCCACTAGCGCGAAGTTCCGGGTAAATGGATTGGAGCCTTCGCCGGCGCGGAAAGGATCCGGCAGAAGGAAAACCATTCCGGGAGGATCTTCCGGTTTCTCCCGGCGCACGGCGCCCTCGACCGCAGCCACGCCCTGACTGAGCACCACCTCCAGAGCCGGCGCCGCTTCACCGGCGCTGAGATCGAGCGCCGACTCCGTGATGTCCAGGTCGCCCGCGCGTACGCTCTTTACGTAGCATCCGGGCGGCGGCGACACGGCCAGGACAAATCTGTCGCGTGACACGTTCTGCAGAAGGAACGTCCCGTCCTCTTTTGGCGTCACGGGCTGGGAGGTCCCCAATCCGTCCGGCGACCAAAGTTGGACGCGCGACCGCTGGACGTCCACTTTCCCCTGGCCTTCGACGCGGATCGATCCGCGCAGCTCCAACAGCGATCCGGCCGGGACCACCAGATCTTCCACATTCCGGTTGGTGACTTCAACCGGCGTCTTTCCCAAAACCTGGAAGAAGCCGCTGATGCGGCCCACTGCGACGAAATAGGAACCGGGGAGGACGTTCTGCAACTCAAACTCGCCATCCGGCTCTTTCACCATCCCGCTGCCGATCCCGGAGCGAATCGTGGTGATCAGGCTGGCGTCGCGCGGCGCCAGGAAAACGCGAAGCCCGCGCGCCCCAGCCGCCGGAGTCACTTTCCCGCGGAGACGGTAGACACGCGATTTGCGGAGTTGAAGAGTAATACCGGTGACTTCCGCGCCGGGCGCCACCTCGATTGTAGCGGCGGCAGCGGCATCGGCTGCGCCGGGGTAGAAGGTGGTGACGTAGCTCTCCTCCGGCTTGCCTGGGCCGGGGGACACGAGCTGAACCGAGTTGTCGTGCCCTTCAGGCGAGGCGCTGAGGTAGTATTTTCCCGGCGTCAGGGCCGCCAGGCGGAATTCGCCTTTATCGTTGGTGGACTCGCTGGCGATGGTGGACAACTGGCGGCGGCCGCGAATGAATCCCCAGCGCAGCGCGGTCACGTTCACGTGGTCCATCGCGTCGCCGTCTTCGTCCTGCACCTTGCCGCCGATTACTCCTTGAGGCATCAGCTTGAACGTCAGGCCGGTGAGGGTCTGGCCCGCAAGAACGGTGAGCTGGGTGCCGGGCGAGGCGGGCCTACGCGCGCCGTACGGCTGCTGGAGGAATCCGGTCCGCGAGGCTATCAGCAGGTGACCGCCAGGCTCCACGCTCTCGAAGGCGAAGCGCCCATCGTCGTCCGACACGGCCGCCAGGGCGCTGGAGGCCGTCCCGCCGGAGGCCGCCCCACCGAACGGCCGCAGAGTCACCGTGACCTTGCGGAGGGGTTCGCCTGAGAGGGCGTGGAGAGTTCGTCCTTCCAGCCGTCCCTTCTTTTTCTCCGCATCCCGGTTCTCAGCCGGCGGCGCCGGCTGCTGTGCGGCGGACACAATTGAAAGCAGGGCTGCGAGCGCCAGGTATCGCGGCATAAGAAGCTCGCTCCTTTCTGACGGCGGCTGCGGCGCGGCGGTTACCGGAATCGGCGATCAGCGGCGGATCGCGTACTTTCCGGGTCCCAGCAGGCCGATCGCGGTAAGCACAACGGCCAGGGTTAAAGTGTACTCCATGCCATTATGATCGGCGTCGAAGGCATGGCGGTGCGCACCGAAGCTGGCCACCAGCATCGTGAACACTATCGGAATCACCGCCAGGCGAACGCGGTAACCGAGGATCAGCGCCACCGCGCCTCCCAGTTCGGCCGCGGTGGCGAGACAGGCGGCGGCGAAGGAGTAATGAATCCCCATACCGGCGAGGTAACAGCTGAATCCGGACATGCCGCCTCCGCCAAACCAGCCGAATAGCTTCTGCGTGCCGTGAAACAGGAACACAGCGGCCAGCATCAGGCGGAGAAGCAGGAGCGCGAGGCTATGAGCGAAGGATCCGGACATCTGAAGTCGATTGTAACTGGCCGCGCCAATTGTAACTAGCCGCGGCGCTTCAGGCTGCTTTGCTACCATGAAATCGATGGAGAGTTTTCGCGAGTTTGAGGCGGGCCCGGACCCGTTCGGGCGTAAATGGCGCGTCCTTTTCAAGTGGATGCAGGCGGCGATTTCCCTGCGGCATAGCGATTCGATGGACGTGAAGTTCATCCTTGAGGCGGACGGCGAGAAGCAGGAGAAGGTCGTCGCGCTAATGAATCCGGACCTGCTGGACCTCAGTGAAAAGACCGGCCACGCTCTGACGGACCCCTGGTGCTCGCGCTTGGCCGCGTGTCACCTGAAGCACCTCATCGAGAGCGGCGAGGATATGGAGAAGGACCTGGTGACGCCGACCGCCGATCAGCTTGCGGCCTGCGCGGCCCACGTTCAGTAGGGCCACCCGGACTCGCGCCTGTCCGCTGGCCGCTTTTGGAGGCCGGCTCTCCCGCGCGGAACGATCCGCCCGGCCGCTCGGCTTCGGGAAGACGCTCAGCTTCCATCTGCCGTAGAATCTCGTCGGCCAGCGTGGCCGCCGCTTTCATCTCGGCCACATCGTGAACGCGCACCAGGTGCGCCCCGCCAAGGATCGAAGCCGTGACGGCGGCGGCGGTGGCGAAGATCGTCCCCAGGGTGCTGGTCTGCGCCAGGAACGACTTGCGGGACGGTCCAACCATGATTGGTAGTTCGAGTGCGGCAAGCTCCGGCAGGCGGGCGATGATCTCTGAATTCTGCTCCTTGCGCTTTCCGAAACCGAGGCCGGGATCGAGGACCAGGTGGCTGCGGTCGACGCCGGCGAGGCGGGCGCGGTGCGCGGTGGCTTCCAGGTCGCGCCCCACGGCGCCCATCACGTCGGGTAGCGGTCCGAGGCGCGCCCATGTTTCGGGACGTCCACGCATGTGATTCAGGACGAGGGCAGCGCCATTTTGCGCGGCGACCTTGGCCAAGTGCGGGTCGAAGGTGAGGCCGCTGGGATCGTTGATGATGTCGGCGCCGTGCGCCAGGGCCGCTTCCGCGACCTCGGCTTTGTAGGTGTCCACGCTGATGGCTATGCGGACGGCGCCTTTCAGCCGTTTCAGCACTGGGATCAGGCGGCGCAGCTCTTCTGCTGCGGAGATGGCTTTGGCGCCTGGGCGCGTGGATTCTGCGCCCACGTCGAGGATGTCGGCGCCCTGCTCCTCGATCTGGATGGCGCGGGCGAAGGCGTTGTCGGGCTCCTGGTAGCGGCCGCCGTCGGAGAAGGAGTCGGGCGTCACGTTCAGCACGCCCATGATCAGCGTGCGCTGGCCCAGGTGCAGCTCGCCGGATCTGGTTTTGAGGTAGAAAAGTTTTCGAGTCATTCGGTCGGTTGGCGGGCCTGCCTGCGCGCGCAACGCGGTCTTGCCTCTTTAGTGTCGCGCGATTCGCGGGCTGTGTGCATGCCGGAATTGCCAAAACGGGAGGAATCGTTGAAGTTGGAACCGGTTTCCAATGCAAGATGAGCATGAGAATGGAAGCAGGGGCGCCACTCCCGCCACAACCGCGATAAGATCCAACTATGAAGCTTCTAGTGACTCTGGAGCCAGATGAAACCGGCATGCTCGTAGTCGAGTGCCCGGCGATTCCGGGCTGCGTGTCCCAAGGGCGGACGGAAGCCGAGGCCCTCGAAAATATTCGTGAAGCAATCGTTGGTTGCCTTGCGACGCGTGCGGCACATGGGATGCCTCCGACCATTGAAGTCCGCGAAATCGAGGTTCCCGCCTACAATGGCGTCCTTGCCCGCCGTCTCGGGCGAGCGGGCCGTACGGGCTTTCCGGAAGGCGGGGTGGATCAAAGATCGCCAGCACGGAAGCCACGTCATTTTGATCAAGCCAGGGAATCTGTCGAGTCTATCCGTGCCGCAGCACCGTGAAATAGCCCCAGGCACGCTACTGCCCTGATCCGCGCGGCGGGAATGTCGGTGGACCAATGCGTTGATCTGCTTTGATGCGGGGAAGTGACTCGGCGTGAAGCTGAACCCGACCAGAAGATTCGCAATTGGCGAACTGCAAGCGATGCTGATGTGCTGGTAGAAGTAGCTAGCGCTTTAAAGGGCTATAGCCTTTAATTCGTGAGCCACCTAAAGATGGTCAAGGTCAGCCGATCAGCCGAGGCTCACGCCGCGAATTCGGCGCACCGCACCGTGTAGCGCTCCAGCTTCGCCGGACTCACCTCGACAGTACGCGGCTGCAAGAATCCATCGGCGTCGATCAAAATCGGCGGATCGGTCAGATCGTCCGTGAACCACCGCGCTGAAGCTTCCACATCGGTCGGATAGCCGAAGTTCGGAAGCGTGGCCAGGTGCACCGCTTCGGCGGACGCGATGGCGAGCTCCGGCATGGTGCCCATCCAGCAGGCAAGCCCGGCTTCGGTAGCGCGATCATACATCCGCTTCGCGTTGCGGATCCCGCCCACTCGCTGGATTTTGATGTTGATAATCGCGGCGCCCTTGAGCTCGATCAACTTCTCCAGCATCTCGATCGATTCGGCAGACTCGTCGGCGCAGACCGGCGTTTTGACCGAGCGCGAAAGCTCGGCCATGCCCTCCAGGTCGTGCCGGCCAAGCGGCTGTTCAAACATCATCAGGCCGAAACGGTCCAGCTCGCGGAAAACCGGCAGGTGCTCGATCGTGTAGGCGGCGTTGGCGTCCACCATTAGCGGCGTATGCGGAAAGCGCTCGCGGACCCTGGACACGGGCTCGACGTCCCACCCCGGCTGGATCTTGATTTTGACGCGCCGGTATCCTTCCCGGACGTAGCGGGCGACTCGGTCCAGCAACTCCTCCACCGTGTCGTAGATGCCGATCGCCACGCCCGAAGGCACCGGACGCAGCGTCGAGCCGAGCCACTGCCACAGCGGAATGCCGCGGGAGCGAATCTCCCAATCCACCAGCGCGCCTACCACGCCGGCTTTCGCGAAGGCTTCGCCCTCCACGACCTCGTCAAGCGCCACTCCCGGGTCCCGCAGCACCGCGGGAAGCAGCAACTGGAGCGCGGCCCAGGTGGATTCCGGCGTTTCCTTGGAATAAAAAGCTCCGCCCATGGGAGAGGCCTCGCCCCAGCCGGTGACGCCGTCCCGGCGGTACTCCACCACCAGAGCGTCCTTCAGCGCAACCGCTCCGCTCGAGATGCGGAACGGCTCGTGCAGCGGGATCTGGACCCAGTGGAGGGAGATCGAAGACATTTTTCTATCCTGTCACATGAAAGGGCGGCGACGCCCGCGGCATTCCCGTTGCGTACTCGGATGCGCAGAACCGAAACAGAAAAGGAGTCGATATGAGGGCAACGGGAACAAGGGCAATCGGAATGACCCTTCTGGCCGCCGCCGCGTTTGCGGGCGCCACCAAGGTTAATGAACGGAACGACCCGGACGCCGCGGCGGGAACGGCCGCCGTGGAGAAAGGAGTCCGCTGGCTGGTCTCAGTACAGGGACGCGACGGCGGATGGGGGCAGGACGGCGGAGAAACCTCCTACGTCCGCAGCGGCGAGCGGCTGGAGACGCAGGGGAACGACGTTGCGAATACCGCCGTGGCGGTGCAGGCGCTGGTCCGCGCCGGGCATACGGCGACTCAAGGGCAGCACCGCGACAGCGTGCGTCGCGGCGTCGAGTTCCTGCTGCAGCGCGTGGAGGCCAGTCCGGAGGAAGGTCTGTCGGTGACGTCCGTCAACGGGACGCAGATCCAGCGCAAGCTGGGTCCCTTCATCGACACGTTTCTCACGTCGCAGCTTCTGGCCGAGCTGGACGGCGAGATGGGGGATCGGCAGGCCAATGCGCGTGTGCGCCGGGCGCTGGAGAAATGCGTGCGCAAGATCGAGCGCAACCAGCAGGGCGACGGGAGCTGGAACATCTCCGGCGGATGGGCGCCCATTCTCGGCACTTCGATCGCGTCGCGCAGTCTGGACGCGGCCAAGCAAAAGGGCGTCGAAGTGCGTCGAGACGTGATGGCCAGGGTGGACAACTACACGCAGAAAAGCGCCGAAGCGGCGGCCAAACCGGTCGCGTCGCCTGCCTCGGGCGGGCGCGTGTACACCGCCGACGCGGCGTCGGCGGGCGTGCCGCTGTACAGCCGCGGGCAGGTAATGGAGCAGCTCTCGCGAACCGAAGCCGACCGCAAGAAGAACGCGCCGGTGCTCAAGGAGCTGGCCCAACAGATGAAGGATGAGCGCGTGGTGTCGGGCTTCGGGTCCATGGGCGGCGAGGAATTCTTCTCTTACCTCAACGTCAGCGACAGCCTGCGCCGCGCGGGCGGGCCGGAATGGCAGGAGTGGAACGGGAAGATGCGCACGCGCCTGGTGTCGCTACAGAATAACGACGGCACCTGGGCCGGCCACCACTGCATCACCGGGCGCGTCGCGGTGACCAGCGCGGCGATCCTGACGTTGTACGCCGAAAGAGCGCCGATCGGAAGGAAGAACTGACGATGTCGATAGACCGGAGGACGGTTCTTCTCCTGGCGCTGGGGTCCGGCTGTTCGCGGCCGGACCCGCTCCAGCGCGGCGCCGGGTACCTGTGGAGCGCGCAGCATTCTGACGGCGGATGGCACAGCCAGACCTACGGGCTGCTGCGGTCCGGCCAGTCGCTCACCGGTTTCGTTTTGAATGCGATGCTGGATGCGGGCGCGCCGGCCAATGATCCGCGTGTGGGGAGTGCTCTGGCGTTTCTCGACCGGCACACCGACGTGGAAGGCGGCGTAGGACGTACGGACCCGGTGGTGCTCGACTATCCGAACTATGCGACGGCGCTGGCGGCACGAGCCTTCTCACGGTGCGGGCGGAAGGCGGACGCTCAGATCGGATTCCTGCGCCGGCAGCAGTTGAGCGAAGATCTGGGCTGGAAACCGGCGGATGCCGCCTACGGAGCCTGGGGAGTTGGCGGAGAGCGCCGCTATGCGCCGTATTCCGGCCACATCGACCTTTCGATGACGCGCCACGTGATTCAGGCTCTGGTCGCGGCGGGCGCCAGGCCCGAAGATCCGGCGATGCTCAAGGCGCGGAGCTTCGTGGAGCGCTGCCAGAATCCGGACGGCGGGTTTCTCTTTTCCACCGTGGTGCTGGACGCAAACAAAGCGGGCGCGGAAGGGAAGGGTTACCGCAGCTACGGGACGGCAACGGCAGACGGGTTGCTGTCGATGCTGGCGCTAGGTTATGGAGAGAGTGACCCGCGGGTGCAGTCGGCCTGGCGATGGCTGAAGACGAATCACAGCGCCAGCGGAGCGCCAGGCTTCACCGGCGAGGCGTACCAGCGTTGGACGGCGGGATTGCGTTATTACTATGCCGCTTCATCGGCTGAGGCCTTCCGGCGCATGTCGGCGAAGGCCGGCGTGTCGGAGTCGCTGCGCGCCAGCCAGCGCCGCGACGGCAGTTGGGCGAATCCAGAGCCGCTGGTGAAGGAGGACGATCCGCTGATCGCCACCGCATTTGCGGTCCGCGCCCTGCGCGCGGAGGCTTGACGGGAGATTCATGTGCGGGCTAATGCGTCATTGCGTAGACAAGATAGTTGAGGCCATAGCGGTACGCCAGCGTGGTCATCGCCTCCGGATACTCCGGCGAGTCCGCGTACTCCCAGGCATCCCCGACATCCGTGTTGAAATTGACCGCGACTACCATGCGATTCTTGTCGTCGTACATGGCGCGCCAGGTAGGCGCGGTGCCGGCCGGCTGGTAAACCTGCACCCCGCCCGCGCCTATCCGCAGGTGCCGCGTCCCGGGAATAAACGTGCGGTCCTTCTCCAGGATGTCGTACAGCACGTGCATCACCTCGTCGGACTCGCCGATATCGAGGATGGGATGCTCCGGCAGCGCGCGTCCCATGGTGCGGCGGAACACCTCCCACTGCTCGGGGCCCCAGAAATCGTCGACTACCAGGAAGCCGCCGCGCAGCAAGTACTCGCCGAGCCGCGCCGTTTCGGCATCGGTCAAACCCCACCAGCCCACCTGCGTGGCATAAATCCAGGGATGGTCGAACAGCGCGTCGTCGGTGAGACGCAGATGGTGCGGCTCGCCGGTGTCGATGCGGGTCAGCCGCCGCACTCCCATCGAGAAGTGATCGTCGGCCTCGGGCCAATCCACCATCCACCATCCCTGCCCCCGGCCGCCTCGCGATGCGAATCCCCAGCTTCGGTGGTACTCCGGAAGATCGGTGTACTCCAGGCGGACGAAGTGAAACTCGGCGCTCGAAGCAAAAGGCGGCCTTGGTCCACTGTCCTCGCGCTGAAAAGGGAACCGCTGCGCCGCCATCGAGAGCGCCAGCCCAAGAAGCGCCGCCATCCAACCGATTCGCCTCGGACCGCTTCTCATAACCTGGCTCGCCTGCGTAATTTGCCCGGCGCCTTGGACTCCGGCTACTTCCTGGTGGGGGCAGACTTAATATTAACGTTCATTCCATTTATACGCCCTCCTTCTTCCCACCATTCTGACCTCTTCGGTGCCGACGCTATTGCTTCGGAAAGTTCGCAGCCGCCTTCATTTCCAGCACCTGCTTCGTGTGGCTCTCGCTGTGCGCGGAGATGAACAGCAGCCACTGATATGCGTCAAGCGGCTGGCCGAGCGGCGAATCCACGACATTGGTCCGCTCGCGGCTCTTCAGGAAGGGCTCGAGCGACCTGTGGATCGAATTCTTAACGGTTAACTTCCGCTTGCTGTTCGCGACTCTCTTCGGTCAGAAGATCGGCGATGAGTAAGGCGTCCCGCCAGACGTCGCGGTCTACGAGGGTGGCGAGCACGCCCAGCAGGCGGAGGTGGTAGCGGGAATCGCCCGGTTCCTGTGTCAATTGATGCTCCGCGTCTCGACGATTATTTCTCATGCCTTACTTCTTGGGATTGCGACGTACAACTACCAGTGAAGTGTCGTCTTCAAGATCCCGCGCGGCGAAATCCTGGACGGCGCCTAACACAGAAAACAGCACGCTATCAACGGCGCCCATTGATGCGCGGCGGAGTTGCGCCTCAAGCCGCGCGTGGCCGAATTCCTCATCGGCGTGATTGCGCGCCTCAACGATGCCGTCGGAGTAAATGAGCAGTATGTCGCCGGCGAGCAGGTCCGCGCGCCCGGTCGCAAACGAGGAAGTGGGGAAGGCGCCAAGAAGAGGGCCTCCATCGGAAAGCAATTCCAACTGCCCGGAGGTGCGCAACAACAACGCCGGAGGATGGCCCGCGCTGGAGTACTCAAGCTTCCCGGTGGCCGGATCGAGCCTTGCCAGGAACAAGCTGGCCAGCGGCGCCACGGGTGACAGCCTGCAAAGGTCGCGGTTCACGCCGGTAACGATCGCCTGCGGGTCGGCGTTCTCGGCGGTTTGCATGCCAACCAGCCCGACCAGCAGCGTCGTCCACATCCCGGCTGCCACACCCTTGCCGGTGATGTCACCGAGAGCAAGGACCACACCGTCGCACGCCTCCGCTACGGTGAAAAAATCTCCGGGCAAGTGGCGAACGGCAAAAACTTCGCTGGCAATCTCGAAGTCGCCGTGCCGGACCAAACTAGGGGCACACAAACGGCGGTACACCTGCGCTGCTTCAAAAAGTGCGGAGAGCAGATCGGCGTAATTAACGCGAAGCTCCGCGAGCTTTAGTTCCAGTTCCTGGACGGTTGCCTGATTCCGAAAGCTGTTGACGCCGGCCACTTCTGTCCCAAACGCACCAGTGAATTCTGCCTTGCCCATAAAGACTCATCCGACGAATTTGTAGCCAGTGCCGTGCACGGTCAGAATGAAACGCGGCTCCTCGGGATTCGGTTCCAGCTTTTGCCTGAGATGAAGGATGTGGGTGTCAACCGTGCGCGTGTTGGGATAGTTCTCATAGCCCCACACCGCATTCAGCAGTTGATCGCGGCTGAGTGTTTCCGCGGGATGCGAGATGAAATAAGCCAGCAGCGCAAACTCCTTTGCCGAAAACTCCAGCGGTTCCCCGGCCCTCCGGACCTCGTTGCTGCGGATATTGATCTCGACATCACCGAAGCGATAGACCTCGAATGCCTTCGATGAGGCTCTCCGCAGGACTGCTTTCGCCCGCGCCATCAGCTCGCGGACGGAGAACGGCTTGGTGACGTAATCATCGGCGCCCAGTTCAAGACCGACAACCTTGTCGATCTCCTGGCCGCGCGCGGTGAGCATAATGATGGGTACCGACGGGCGTTTCGCCTTTAACTGCTTGCAAACGTCCAGGCCACTCATCCGCGGCATCATCACGTCCAAGACCACCAGGTCGGGATCATCCGCCAACGCGCGCTCGAGACCCGCTACTCCGTCGGCGGCGCTGATCACTTCGTAGCCCTCGTATTCAAAGTTGTCGCGGAGACCGGCGACCATGGCGGGCTCGTCCTCCACAATCAGAATGCGTGTTTTCCGGCCGGCGCCCGGTTGCGCAGTGAATTCCGTTTTGTTTTTCATGACGCCGTCACCCCTCACGCGTTGACACTCGCCAGCTGTTGTGTTGCTTTTATCAGCGGCAGCGATAGTGTGAACTTACTGCCTTTCCCTGGAGTGCTTTCCACCGCGACCTCGCCTCCGTGCGCGAGTGTGATGTGGCGAACCAGCGCCAAGCCCAGTCCACTTCCCTTCGTGTTGTGCACCAGCGCATCGCCCGTCCGATAAAATTTCTCGAAAATCTTCGACTGCTCGCGGCGCGTGATGCCGATGCCGCGATCGATCACCTCGAGCTTCAGAGCGCCATTCTCGCGGTATAGCTTGACGCACAGGAACTTCTCGTCCGTTGAGTATTTCAGAGAGTTGTTGACAAGGTTGACGAGAGCGCGCGCGATGGCTTCGCGGTCCACATGTACCGGTGGGATATCGGACTCAATGCTCTGCTCAAACGCGAAACCCTGCTGCTCGATCTGGAAGCGATAGGTGTCCAGCGTATTGCGGACCAGATCCGCAATGTCCGTTTCACGGAAATCATACTCCTTGGCGCCGGCCTCTATGCGGGAGAAATCCAGGATGTTGTTGATCAGCGAGGTCAACCGCTCGCTTTCCTTGCGGATAATGCGGTAGTAGTCTTGCGTCTTTTCCTGGGTCTTGATGCGGCCCAGCTCGAGCGTTTCCGCGTACAGGCGGATCAGCGCCAGCGGCGTACGCAGCTCGTGCGACACATTGGACACAAAATCAGACTTCAGTCGCGCCAGCGCGAGTTCCTTGTTGACGATGTGGTAAGTCAGCGTCAGGCCGCCGATCATCGCCAACGAAAGCACGCCCAGGATCAAAAAGCCCCGAATAGCCCAGCGGTGCGCGATGGCCTCCACGCTCGTGCCCTGGAACTTGATGCCCAACGCCAGCCCACGGAAAACCTCGTCCAGCTTGCGCGAGACCTCCGGCTTTCCCTCGCTCCAACCAGCCGACGCGGCGAGCACTTTGTCCGTATCCCCGCCTTCGGATTCCACGGGATAGACCATCATGGCCAGCCGATTTCCGCCTTCCTCCGTCGACTTTCGGGCGACCAGCTCCTGGAGCACTTCCGGAAAGAAGGTTTGCTTCAGGTAATCAGGGTCGAAGCTGAGTCCCCCCAAAACGAAACGGTCCTTGGAGAGCTGAGGTAAGGAGAAGAAGGCATGCGTCATGAAAGCCTCGCCGCCGGCCCACTTTGCGTAACCGGAGTAGCAATAGAAGGGCCGGTTCCTCTTGTGCATGCCTTCGAGCATCATTCTGCCTTCCAAGCGCATCCACCCCTCAAAGACCTGGCTGAGTTTCTCGTTCTCCTTGCGGGACATAACCTGCTGCGGTTGCGTGCGGAATAGAAAACCTCTTTCACTGTCGAACAGGAACACGTGCGGCAACCAGGGGTTCTTTGACAAGATGACGTCGAGCCTCATCTTTTTCGCTGCATCCGAATCGTTGTCCGGCGATGGGAAAAGGTCCCTCACCTCTTCCGTCATCGCATACGCCTTTTCGTTGATCCTTTTCTCGGAGATCGCGAGCATCTGGAGGAAGTCTCGATGGATGGTGGCTTCCACGTTTTTTCCCCGCTTGATGACATGCAACTGGCGGAAGTTGACGTAGAGAAGTACGGCCGCCGGCAGCATGACCGCCAGTTCCAAGGTGAGTATCAGCCGGAAACGGTTACAGTCGCTCGAGAGTGCTTTCTTCTTCATCGTCATTCGCCCCAACAAGCAAAGGATAACCAAGTGCGTGTCAAACTTTGCAAAGGCAAAGTAATGAAATGTCAAAAGTTGTGAAGTCGCTAACCTGTTGACGCCGGGCGTCTCAAGCGCCGGTTATTTCCGTAAGCCTGTCGTATTCCCAGCCTGTCGTATTGATGGACCTTCTGCCTTCACACTATAGACGTTCGAGGAAGTCCCAAATCGACATCTGGCATCCCGGCGCGAGCGTTTTTTTTTGGCGCCTGTCATAGGTAAAGGGGCCATGGAAGCTGAGTAGCGGCGTCCGGCCGGCGACCGGCGGCTACCGCAAGCGTAAGTATTTAAAAGAATAGGGATCAGTGCGCATGGGATCATCGCCGGGCGCAGAACACCGCCGGTCGGCCATCTCGAACACCCGGGGAACCACTTGGCCAAGACGAGGTGTTCGTCGCCAAACGACCGGACCAAAAAGGGCGTTCACGGCCGTCGACCCGCGCGCCTCCAATTCTGGGCGTGATTCCCACGAAGAGACAGGCGGTTGCCGTCCTGAACCGCCATTGACACTTCAGGTTCCAGGTCGAACGAACCAGCAAGCCCCGGCCGCAACCGAATCGGCCCACTGCTGCTCTACGGACTATCTCGCTCCAGGTTCGTCACCTCGTCTGCGAGCACGAAGGGAAACCCGAAGGATCACCTGTCGCCTCATGTGGTGAAGAACCGGCCGGCTCTACGAAACTGGCCAACCCTTCCGGTACACCGGTTTAAGGTATTTGTTGGCCTCGGCGTTATTGGTGAATCGCATCCGGGCCTGGTCCCATTCCAGCTTGCCTTCCACGCGGAGCGCGATCACACCCAGCAGCATCCACTCCACAAACGGAGAAGCGACGTTGAAATTGGAACAGGCCGCATCGCCTCCCTTGCAGGCGCGGATCCAGTCGCGGTAATGCCCCGGAGACCGCGTGAGCAACTGCGGTGGAAATTTGTAGTCCCGCATCTTCTCTACCGGCAGCAGGCGCGTCTGTTCGCCGTAAGTCCCCGTGGTGAGGATGCCCTTGTCGCCGATGAAAACGCTGCCATCTGGAGTGGGAATCACCTTGTCCGGGTCATCTCTCACCGCGTGGAAGGCGTCCCAGTTGAATATTTGGCCAATATAGCCGGAAGTACGGCGCGGCATGTCCGGGCCGCCGCCTTGACCTTGCGGGCGCGGCCGGTGTCTCGGCAGATCGCCCAGCACCTCGCCCGCGGGGATGCCTTCGATCGTGGGTGTCTCCTTCAGCCCGTCGTACCAGAAGATTTTCACCGCGGGCATATTGCCGCGAGCGGGGAAATCGAACCTGATGGTCGACTTCTTCGGGAACATGAACGGGCTGGTCCCTTCCTTCTTCAGGCACTCCACGCTCGTGGGAGCGCCGAGGTGCAAGGCCAGGTTCGGCGCGCCCAGAATGTGGCAGGCCATGTCGCCCAAGGCACCGCAGCCGAAGTCGTAAAAGCCGCGCCAGTTGAAAGGCTGATAGAAATTGCCGTATTTCGTCGGATAACCTTCTCCGCCGGTAGTGAACGGGCGTTTCTCCGCCACGCCCAGCCAGAGGTCCCAGTCAAGCGTGGAGGGAGCCGCGTCGGGGGCCGGGATGGCCGTCAAGCCCTGCGGCCACAACGGGCGGTCGGTCCAGGCGTGGACTTCGGAAACGTTGCCGATTTCTCCGGCCCAGATGATTTCGGCGACCTGGCGGGTTCCTTCGTTCGAGTAGCCCTGGTTGCCCATCTGGGTGGCGACCTTGTACTTATTGGCCGCTTCCATCAGGCGCCGGGCTTCCCACACGGTGCGGGTGAGAGGCTTCTGCACGTACACGTGTTTGCCTCGCTCTATGCAAGCCAGCGCCGCCGGGGCGTGCATGAAATCGGGCACGCTGACGATCACTGCGTCGATATCCTTGCCCTGCTCGTCCAGCATGCGGCGGTAATCTTTGAACTTCGGGGCCTTTTCGTACTCTTTGAATTTGCGCTCGGCCTGCTTCTCGTCGACGTCGCACAGCGCCACGATGTTCTCCGAGGCGCAGCCGTCGATGTCGCTCGACGCCTTGCCTCCGGCGCCGATCGAAGCGATGTTGAGTTTCTCGTTGGGCGATTTGTAGCCCAGGGAACGCAACGACGCCGCGCTTCCGAATCCCGCGGCGGGAACCGCGCCGGCCAGCAGCGGTCCGAAGAAGAAATGTCGTCTGGTGCAATCGTAAGCCATGCCGAAACCTCTGTCGTTTATCATATGCCCGCGCGAAGGCGAAAGTGGGGCGGGCGTTTCCCGGCTGTGCCGACACAGGCCAGAACGCCTGTGTCACGCTTCCCAGTGATAGAGTGTGACTCAGGGCTATGCGCTTCTCCGCTTTCTTTTTTCTCACTCTCGCCGCCATCGCCGGCGACGCTGGTTTCAACGGCCGCTGGGACATCAAGGCCATCAACGAACCGCGCGGCCGCGTGTGGTGGCTGGAAGTGTCCGGCGCGGGCTCCGGCGGACCGCTTCAAGGCAAGTTTGTCAGCGCGCTCAACGGCGATCTCAACGTCATCCAGAACCTGGCCATCCGGAACGGCGAGCTGAGCTTCTCCTTCGTCAACGCGCAGGGCAAAACGCTGGCTTATAACGCCCGCCTGGACGGCAACCGGCTGAAAGGCGTTTTCGAAGGCCCGGCCGGGAAGCTTGAATTCACCGGTGTGCGGGCGCCTATGATCCACGACAAGGACGACGGCTCGTGGAAGCCCGGTAAGACGGTGAAGCTGTTCAACGGCAAAGATCTGAGCGGCTGGAGCGCCATGATCGCGGGCAAGGAGCTCGGCTGGTCGGTGAAGGACGGCGTGCTGGCCAACAGCGCGGCGGCGAACAACCTGATGTCCGCGCAAAAGTTCTGGAACTTCGAGCTGCACGCCGAATTCAAGCTGCGGGAACACTCCAATAGCGGAATCGGACTGCGCGGCCGCTATGAGATCCAGATCCAGGACGACTATGGCAAGCCCTGCGACACTCACTGCAATGGCGCGCTGTACAGCCGCATCGCGCCGGCGATCAATGCCAGCCGGAAGCCAGGTGAGTGGCAGACCATGGACGTGCGGCTGGTGGGCCGGACGCTGACGGTGACGCTGAACGGCCAGAAGATCTTAGACCATGTGGAAGTGGAGGGCTTGACGGCTATGGCGAACGACGCCGACGAGGCGCTGCCGGGACCGATCACCGTGCAAGGCGATCATCGCGAAGTGGAGTTCCGCAGCCTGACCGTAACCCCGCTGAGTCATTGAGTGGCGCGGCGCGGTTCAGCCGTGAGCCGGCAGGATAAATCCTGCCCCACCTTCGCTTGGAAACGCCCGCGGCCGACTTCAGGATGGCCACGAGGCTTGACCTAGTTTCCGCTCTTCGTCAGGTCGGGGAAAAGCAGCTTCATCACTTCCGGCTTGTCGAGATCGGCTTTCACCAGCACACGGGCGCTCAGGTCGATCCGCTTGGGCACTTTCTTCCCGTTCAAATGATCGACCAGCGTGCGCACCGCTTCATAGCCGATGCGATAGGGGTCCTGTACGACCATGGCATGGATCACGCCGTTCTTCAAATCCTCCACCATGCCCTCACTGGAGTCGAAGGCCACTAGCTTCACTTTTCCGGCCAGATCGCGCGCCTTCACCGCCAGCGACGCGCCCACCGAGCTCGGCTCGGCGGAGGCGAACATACCATCGAGATCCGGATGCGCCGCCAGCATGTTTTCGGCGGCCGCGCGCGCCTTGGCGCGGTCGGACATGCCGAACTGCTCGGCTACAATCTGAATGCCCGGAAACTCCTTGGCGATCACCTCCTTGAAGCCGCGCTCGCGCTCCATGGTGGAAAAGCTCCCCGGCGCGTGCAGCACTACCGCCACCTTGCCTTTTCTGTCCAGCAGCTCGGCCAGTTTGCGCGCGGCCATCTGGCCGGCCTCGAAATTATTGGTGGCGACGAAGGTGAGGTAGTTTTCCGACTCCAGCCCGGAATCGAAAATCGTGACTGGGATTTTCGCGGCGGCGGCGCGGTCCACCGGTTGGACCACCGCGGTGCGGTCGGTGGCCGCGATGGCCAGGCCGTCCACGTGACGCGCGATCAGGGAATCAATGATCTGAATCTGGCGGCTGTACTCGGTTTCCTGCGACGGCCCGTTCCACACCACGTCCACGCCCAGCTCGCGCCCGGCGGCGAATGAGCCGGCCTGGACGCTCAGCCAGAACAGGTGGGACGTGGCCTTCGGAACCACGCCGATGACCTTTTTCTTGGAGCCCTGGCACCCGGCCAGGGCGAGACAAACCAGGGCCGGAACAAGGCCGCGTCGGAGCATGCTCAACAGGATATCGCGAGCAGGATATCGCGGGCGCGTTAGAATTCGTGTATGCCCCTGGTACCTCCGTACATCGAAGCGCTGCGGCCGTACGAAGCGGGCCGGCGCATCGAGGACATCCAGCGGGAATACGGCCTGGAAAAAGTAATCAAGCTGGCGTCGAACGAGAATCCCTTGGGCAGCTCGCCGCTGGCGATGGAGGCGATCGCGCGGGCCTCGCGCGACCTTCACCGCTACCCCGACGGCGGCTACGCCTTGCGCGCCGAGCTAGCGGACCGCTTCGAGGTCAAGCTGGAAAACGTCATCGCCGGCAGCGGCTCCGAAGGCATCATTTCGAACATCATCCGCACTTTCCTCTGCGACGAGGACGAAGTGCTGACCACCGAATCGGCGTTCATCGGATTCCAGGTAATCGCGCGCTCGCGCGGCGTGGCCTACCGCACCGCGCCCTACCAGGACTGGCGCTACGACCTGGCGGCGCTGGCCGCGGCCGTCACCGATCGCACCAAGATCGTCTATCTCGCCAACCCCAACAACCCGACCGGCACCATCTTCACCCGCCAGGAATTCGACGCCTTCTACAAACACGTACCGGAGCGCGTGCTGATCATCCTGGATGAAGCGTATTTCGAGTATGCCAAGGACAACGCGCGCTATCCGGATTCGATGCACTACCGCTACGACAATGTCATCACGCTGCGCACGTTCTCCAAGATCCACGGCCTGGCCGGGCTCCGCATCGGCTACGGGTTCGCGCATCAGGACCTGATCGCCAACCTGCTGAAGGTCAAGCTGCCGTTCGAGCCGTCGACGCTGGCCCAGGCGGCCGCGATCGGCGCGATGGCCGACCGGGAATTCGCTCACCGGTCGCTCGAACTGAATGCCCACGGCCTGCGCTTCCTTACCGAATCGCTGCGCGGGATCGGCCTGAAGGTGGCGCCGTCCGAAGCGAACTTCGTCATGCTGGAGATGCAAAGCGAAGCCGCCGCGCAGTCTCTCTTCGAATCGCTGCTGCGGAAGGGCGTGATCATCCGGCCGCTGGGCGCCTTCGGCCTGCCGCGGTGTCTGCGGATTTCCACCGGCCTGGCCGGCGAGAACGAACAGTGCGTGGAAGCGATCCGCGAGGTCCTGGCGCGCGGTTGCGCAGCTTAAATGCGCAGCGTAATTGTCGTCGGTGGGGGCATCGTGGGCCTGGCCACCGCCCTGCGGATCACCCAGCGTTACCCGGATTGCCGCGTGACGGTGCTGGAAAAGGAGCCGCGCGCCGGCGTCCACCAGACCGGACACAACAGCGGCGTTCTGCACTGCGGGCTCTATTACAAACCAGGCTCGGCGAAAGCGCGGCTCGCCGTGGAAGGGATCCGGCAGATGACGGCGTTCTGCGCGGAAAACGGAATCCTGCACGAGATCTGCGGCAAGCTGGTGGTGGCGGCCGATGAAGATGAAGTCCCGCGCCTGCGCGACCTCGAGGAGCGCGGCCGCCGCAACGGCCTGGAAGGGCTGGAGTGGCTGGACCGCGACCGGATGCGCGAGATCGAGCCGCACGCCGGCGGCGTGGCGGCGCTGCGGGTTCCGCAGGAAGGCATCGTCGACTACGGACAGGTTTGCGCGGCGATGGTGCGCGCGATTGAAGCGGCGGGTTCGCTTGTCGTGCTTAGCGCGCGGGTCACCCGGCTCACCGATCGCGGAGGCAAATGGATCGCCGAGACCACCAACGGCGGCTTCGAGGCCGAATGGCTGGTCAACTGCGCCGGGCTTCATTGCGACCGCGTAAGCGAAATGGCCGGCGAACGCCGCCGCACCCGCATCGTGCCGTTCCGCGGCGAATACTACAAAATCAAACCGCGGCGGCAATACCTGGTGCGCAACCTCATCTACCCGGTCCCCGACCCGGCGTTTCCGTTCCTGGGAGTGCACTTCACGCGGCTCATCCAGGGCGGCGTGGAAGCCGGGCCGAACGCCGTGCTGGCCTTCGCGCGCGAGGGCTACCGCAAGTCCGACATCCGGCTCGGCGACGTGGCTGACGCGCTGACGTTTTCCGGAACGTGGCGGTTCCTGGCGCGCTATCCGCGCATGTGCTGGGCCGAGCTGCGGCGCTCCTTCAGCCGCGAGCTTTTCTGCCGGTCGCTGCAGCGGCTGGTGCCGGAGATCCAGCCCGACGATCTGGAGGCCGGCGGCGCGGGGGTACGCGCCCAGGCGCTCACGCCGGAGGGCGACCTGGTGCAGGACTTCCATTTCGTCTTCGGCCGGCGGGCGGTGCATGTGCTGAACGCGCCCAGCCCGGGGGCGACGGCGTCGTTGGCGATCGGGGAGGAGATCGTGAACCAGATGGGGGAAACGGAGCCACAGGCCGCTCGTACCTCCGTTTGAGTGCGAAGCCGGATGGCGCCCGCACGAGCTCACAGTTGAGAGGCTGGCGCAGGCTCGTGTTTTTTTGGCGCCTGGAATCACCGGTCCGAGCCGCGACATTCCTACGCGTCGTGTCCTATGATTTCGGGGCGTCGGTGGGTGTTGGTCGCGGCTTAGAGCGCGGCTTCTCGTTCTGCTTGCGCTCTCTACTTGGCATCATAGAGATCAGGTAATCCCGAGCCACTAGTTCGTGGCGGATAATACTCCAGCTTTTGAAGGCGTCGGCGATACTTTCGAGGAGAAGCGAAACCTGGGTGGGCTGCCACTCTCTAAGTAGGTTATAGTCGGCCTCATTGCGATTGTGCTGCGCCTGCGAAAAGACTTCAGCGAACGTTATAGAGGTGATATTTCATCGTGCGCTCCGGGCCTTCCGGTGGCCGCTGATCGAAGAAATCATTCAACTCTGAGAGCTTCTTGTCAGACGCTTGCTTCATCGGGCCGTGGTCGAAGGCTCGGGCGAGCGTTGCTCGAAATCGGGGATCGGTACAGTTAGCCGTAGCGTCGGAGATCAGCTGATGAAAAAGCGCATAGTATGCAGTTGAGAGGGCACGGCGCAAACTGGGTTGGTGCGCTTCGTCTAAATGGAGATTAGCCAACTCCTGAGCGAATTGAAGCAGGTCATCCGGGTAGGCCATTCGCTCATGCCCAAGCCGGTTCCTTTTTTCTGGCGTACTCGCTCTGTGTGAGGAAATTGAAATAGGGAAGAACGCCCCATTCTTCCAAAGGCCGAATCTGCTGGATGATGGCATGTGAGATTTGTTTTGTAAGGGCGAGGAGCTGAGTTCTTGGCACGGAATTGTCGGCAAGTATCACCTGAAAGAAAACGGCGGATTCGCCGTTCCAGTCCGTTCCCAGCGTCGGCGTAACGCCTAGCACCTGAGGCGGCAACGAAACTTGGGCGATAGCGCCAAAGAAATCTGCCTGATGAGCAAACCCTCGTGGGATGTACACCTCTCTATTCTCTCTGAACAGAAAGCCAGGGGCGTGGCAGTACTGCACTACCAGGCGGGCTATCCGCATCCCAATGTGCACGCGACTTTGTGGTCATGCTCGCCTTTCGCAGCAAAAAACACATCGTCGCTGCATAGGCAACTGATTGCGGCGACCCAGGCCCCGTTCATTTCGCTGTCTGGTACCGTTTTGGGGAGAAGTGGCGGTTCCTGGCTGGCGCCCCAATTTGACTGTGGATGCCCGGAATCAAGCCCATAAATGCCCGTCCGGCGCAATCGCAGCTACGAGCCCTTCAGCGCCGCATCGATCTGATCAAGGTGATGCTCATTATGTACAGCAACCTTGTAGAACTCGTCCTTCAGCGTTCGGATGCCGGTTTCACTGTGGACGAATTCAAGGTGGCCGCTTGAGTCGTAGCGCAGACGGGCCTGATAAACGATGCCGGAGCGGACCGAATCGTAGATCCGGCGGGACAAGTCGAGCGGCATCCCGGAATAGTCGAGTCCCTTGGCCCACGAATCCTGATCGAAGGCCCAGAGCACTTGCCTGGGCTCACTGATAATCCGGCGGATGCGATCGTAGAGAACCGTCTCGGCATCGGCCAGGTGATGCAGGAGGAACCTCACCGTCCACTTCCCCGGGGCGTAACTCCGCTCGAGTTGCTCGTCGCTCAGCTCAAAGTGCTTCAGCGTCCGCGCTCTCGCTGCTTCCAGTCGCGTGACAATGTCCATGTCAATTTTCTAGCACCTAACTGCTTCGCGTGGCTTCACATGTCGAGGCGCTTGCCGTCCGGGCCCCAGCCCTTGGCGCAGAAGTGCGAGGCGTCGGGGGTTTGGTAGCGGACCTTGGCGAGTTCAGCCGTATCCAGCTTCTTGTACCCCTGAATGCGGGACTCCAATGCGAAATCGAGGATGCCGCTGGTGAGCATGGTCCGCTCCACCGGATAGGGCGCCTTGCCGGTTTCGAACATCGCCTCGATATTTCTAACAAGACAGCCGAAGTGGTGGTGGGGCCGCCGTTCCTGAAGATACATCAGCGTGGAGACGGGCTCGGACTGGCCTTCGACGTCGACCGCGACGGTGAAATCCTCCACCAGGCCCGTCATGAGAAACGCCGCCCCGCGCAGACCGTCGTTGTACTCGAGCACAAACACCGCGGGCTCCGGCACCAGATTCCTGAGCACGCCGGGCTTGCGCGTCTTGCTACGCGTGAGCGCCTCTTCGAACAGGCGCTTCACCCAGCCGTTACGTTCGATGAAGTTCCAGCAGTCCTGCTTTTCGAAACACTGCACGGAGCGGACGCCCGATTCGCCGCCCTTGCGCCGTTCGACGACGCACTGAAGAGCTTCGAGTACGTGGAAGCCGTAGATATCGAGTCCGCTATAGGAGATGGCGACGGCGTACTTCTGGACCGCGCCAAACGGCGTGTCAATGGACGGCACACGGTGGGCGACGGGCACCGACGAGCCCGCCAGCATGGGAAAATTCAGCTCCTTCGAGATCTCCACCATGCGCCGCGCCTGCCGCCAACTGTAGGAGAGATGCTTGTCGTTGAACACCGGCACAGAGCGCCCGCTCTGGCGGAACACGTCCGTGATTTTGAGGAACATCTCGAAGCGCGGATAGAGCGTCTGCGCCTTCTCGTTGACGGGATAGTCGCCGTGCTCGCCAATCAGGATCACGCCGTCGACGGCGAGCTTGTCGCCGCCCAGCGTGAGCGCCTCCTGCACGGTGCGGAAGACCGGCACCCCGTACTTCTTTGCCATGGGCCGGCTCATGTCGTTTTTGGGCACATGCTCGGTGAACATGGCGACGATCTTCGAGCGCGGATAGGGCGGATGGTCGTCCTGGTTGTAGCCTTCCAGGTATTTGCCGATCACCACGTCGGCATGGGAGCCTAGCCAGTATTCGGTGATGATTGCGGCGATTCTCTTCGGCGGTCCGGCAGCGGAGGGAGCAGCCAGCAGCGCAGTGGAAGAGGAAGCCAGAAATGTGCGGCGGTTCATGGTGGAATTCCGGAGGAACAGATAGGCTATCAAAGTCGTGCACGGGCCGATATGAGAGGGGCCGGACGGCTCTGATCCGTTTGTGCTCAATTCCAAGCGGAACTAGTCACCCCACGTGATACGATCAGGGCCGACTTGCGAGGTGTTCCCTACGGACCGGACGCACATGATCAGTGAGGCTCTCTCCCCAGGGGCCGAAGCGGGAAGACCGCGGTTTTACGTGGGCATGGCTGCGACGTTTGTGACGGTAGCTGTCATAGGATTCGCCCCTACCTATTGGATCCCACTGGCACGCGGTACGCTCGACGTCCCACCGATCACGCATCTCCACGCCTTGTTCTTCTATGGCTGGACGCTGTTATTCCTGACGCAGACATCGCTGGCGGCGTCCGGCAAGTTAACCCGGCATCGGGAACTCGGCGTTCTGGGCGTGGCAGTGGCGACAGGGATGTGCTTTCTGGGTCTGGGCGCCGCGATCAATAGCATCAAGAGGCTCGAGAGCGCCGGATTTGGCGACGCGGCCCGCGCTTTCTCGATCTTACCGGTGACGGCGGCCGCATTGTTCGCCGTGCTGTTCGCGATCGCGATCCTCCATGTGAAGAAGCCGCAGATTCATAAGCGCCTGTTACTTGTCGCAACGGCGTCGCTGCTTCAGGCGGCGGTGGGGCGCTGGTTCTTACTCTTTCTGGCGCCGGCGCGAGCGGCGGGAGAGACGGGCCTAAGGAGTCCGCCACCCGTGTTCGTGACAGTGGCGCCCGGTCTCGTGGTGGATCTGCTGATCGTGGCCGGCATGATTTACGACGGGAAGACGCTAGGGTGTGTACATCCGGTTTACTGGATCGCGGGAGCGTCCGTGCTCGCGGTTCAACTCCTCCGCGTGCCGCTAAGTTCCACCAGCGCATGGATGCACGTCACAGACTGGTTGGTCGCTCTTTCCCCCTAATGCAAGCCCGCCCGCCGGAAACGCCAGCGCTGCCTTGGACATGCGGCAAGCCCAAACCTCCCCACACCCCATCCGGCAAACACCCTACCCGCCAATCTCGCAAAAGTCTGAGCCGCCATCGGGCCCCGCCCCGCGTTTCTAAGAGGGAAGCACGGTAGTAGAAAAAAGCATGATTCGTCAAGATCCGCCCCAGAGCGATGATCCCATTCCAGCTTGTCGAATGGCCCAGATCATCGCCGGTTTCTGGCTCTCACGAGCCGTTTATGTTGCCGCTAAGTTAAAGTTGGCAGACGCTTTAGCCACTGGCCCCAAGACCGCCGAGGACATCGGCTGGACCCTCGGGACCCAACCCGCTTCGCTGTACCGGCTGATGAGAGCCTTGTCGTCGGGAGGTATCCTCCAGGAGGATTCGGAGCGGCGCTTCACCCTTACCAACTTCGGGCACAGGCTGCGTAGCGATGTTCCCGGATCGCTCCATTCCCTGGTGATGATGGAACTGGGCGACGACCATTACGAAGCCTTTGAGGATCTGGACCGCAGCATCCGCACGAATAAAGCCGCCTTTGAAGGCAAGTTCGAAATGTCGCTCTGGCAGCACTATGCCTGCGACGAGCGCGCCGGGCGGAACTTCGACCGCGCCATGACCGAGTTGAGTAACGTCGTGGTGCCATCCGTTGTGGCGGCCTACGATGCGTCGCCTTTCCGCACTGCGGTCGACGTGGCCGGCGGCCAGGGCACACTCCTTTATTCCTTCCTTGAGGCAAATCCCACGCTCGAAGGCATCCTGTTCGACCTGCCCGCGGTGATCAAAGGCGGGACCGCCGTTTCGCCGACCGCCCGAGTGAACGGCCGCTGCCGGCGCGAGGCCGGAGACATGTTCGCCGAGGTCCCCCACGGTGGTGATGTTTATTTCCTGAAATGGATTCTCCACGATTGGGACGACGCCCAGGCAATCAAAATCCTCACCAACATCCGCCGCGCCATCGCGCCGGGAGGGAAGCTGCTTGCGGTGGAGTCGATGATTCCCTGCGACGGCCGGCCCTCGTTTGCAAAGCTGATGGATCTGAAGATGCTCGTGATGTCCGGCGGCCGCGAGCGAACGGAGAAGGAGTTCTCCGAGCTGTTCCGCCGCGGCGGCTTCCGTCTAACGCGGACGCTGCCGGTGGAAGCCGGAATGTTCGCCATCGAAGGCGTGCCGGTTTAGCTAGCTGTTACCTCCGCTCACAAACCCGTTCCCCTCGATCAGAAATCGCAGTGGCAGCTCCGCGCCGTGGCGGATACCGATGCGCGGCGTCGTCCGGATGCGGAATTTTCGCGGCGCCTCCGGACGCCGCACCACCAGGTCCCCGCGCGTGACATCGCGGCCGTTGTGCGCGCGGGTGATGCCCATGGCCAGCGTCAGCTTGCCCGGTCCGGACGCCAGGTCCTCCACTGACTTCGCCCGCGGCCGGCGCTCCTTCATTCGCTCGATGCCGGCGACCGGCTCCAGCGCCCGGATCAGGACGCAGCCGGCGCGGCCATCCGGCTCCGTCACCAGGTTCAGGCACTCATACATTCCGTAGATGAAATAAACGTAGGCGTGCCCCGGCGGTCCGAAGATCACCTGCGTACGCGGGGTCAGGCCCCGATGCGAGTGGGCGGCGCGGTCGCCACTACCTAGATACGCCTCGGTCTCCACGATCACGCCGGCGCAGTCCGCGTGAACCAGCACGCTGCCCAGCAACTCCCGCGCCACCTTCACCGGATCGCGCGCGTAAAAACTGCGCGCTAAGATTTCGCCCGCCATACTGACTACCATTAACTTTATGCGATTGTTCGCGGCGATCGAGTTGCCGGACGAGATTCGAGGCAACCTGGAACGTCTCGTCGAAAAGCTCAAGCCCACCGCGTCGCTCGCCTGGAGCCGCCCGGCGAATTTCCACATCACCACGAAATTCATCGGGGAATGGCCCGCGGAGCGGCTGGACGAGTTGAAGCGGGCGCTGGATTCACTGGGCCGGCGCGCGCCGATTCCGATCGCAGTGCGCGGCCTGGCGTTCTACCCGAACCGCCGGCATCCGCGCGTCTTCTCGGCCGCCGTCGAAGCGCCGCCGGATCTCGCGACGCTCGCGGCCGAGACCGATGCCGCGGCGGCCTCGCTCGGCGTGGAACGGGAAACGCGCCGCTACTCGCCGCACCTCACCTTGGCGCGCAACCGCGACGGCCGGCCCACCAGCCGGCTGCTGCACGCCGTGGACGAAATCGGCACGCCGGAGTTTGGCGCCTTCACCGCCGCCGGCTTCTGTTTGTACCAAAGCGAACTCCGGAGCAGCGGCAGCGTGTACACTAAGCTTTCCGAGCATAAATTCTCACAATGATTCCTCTCGCCGTCCTCGCTGGCGCCTATCTCCTCGGCGCGATTCCCTTCGGCTACCTGCTGGTCAAAATGACCACCGGACGCGACGTGCGCGACGCGGGAAGCGGCAACATCGGGGCCACTAACGTCCTGCGCACCACTGGACGCGCCGCGGGCGTCGCCACTCTGCTGCTGGATATCGCCAAGGGTTACTTCGCGGTCTGGCTGGCCGGCAGGCTTACCGATCAGGACTCGCTCTGGATGTCGCTGGCTGCTCTCGCGGTAATGGCCGGGCACGCCTTTCCCGTCTTCCTCGGATTCAAAGGCGGGAAGGCCGTGGCCAGTTTCGTCGGAGCTTACCTCTGTCTTACGCCGCTGCCCCTGGCGGCCGTGCTCGTCGTGTTCGTCATCATTGTCGCAGTCACGCGCTACATCTCGCTGGGGTCGGTGCTGGCGGCCGGCGCTTTTCCGTTTGCGGTCTGGATCATTTCGCATCCTCCATGGGCCGTAGTCGCCGCGGCGGCCGTCAGTTCGATCTTCATCATCTACCGCCACCGCTCCAACCTGGAGCGTCTGCGCGCCGGCACCGAGAACGTCTTCTCCTTCGGGAGCCGTAAGCGGTGACGCGCCTCGCGATCGTTGGCGGGGGCAGTTGGGGCACGGCGCTCGCGGTCGTGCTGGCTCCGCGATTCGTCGACGTCCGTTTGTGGGTTTATGAGACGGATCTCGCCGAACGCATGCGGGCGTCGCGCGTGAACGACGTTTTTTTGCCAGACTGCCCGCTGCCGGGCAACGTGCAGGTCCACAGCCATCTCGCCGGTGCGGTGGAGTCGGCGGAAATCGTTCTGGGAGTGATGCCGTCCGGGCACGCGCGGACTCTCTACCGCCGGATGCTGCCTTACGTCACGCCCGAGATGATTTTTCTAAGCGCGACCAAGGGCCTGGAGAACGGCACCTTGCTCCGAATGTCTGAAGTCGTCGCGGAGGTTCTGGGCGAAGCTTTTGCGCCGCGCGTCGGAGTGATCTCCGGGCCGACTTTCGCGCGGGAAGTGGCTCGGGGCGATCCCACCGCGCTCGTCGTCGCTTCATCCGACCCGGACCTTGCGGCCGCCGTTCAGCGGGCGTTCTCGGGCCCCACGTTCCGGCTATACACAAATCCCGATCCGGCGGGCGTGGAGATCGGCGGAGCGGTGAAAAATGCGGTTGCCATCGCCGCTGGAGTCTGCGACGGCCTGGGGCTGGGCAGCAATCCCCGTGCTGCCCTGATCACACGAGGGTTAGCGGAGATCACCAGGCTTGCCGAGGCTCTTGGCGGCGACCGCCGGACGCTGGCCGGCCTCGCCGGAATGGGCGACCTGGTGCTCACCTGCACCGGCTCGTTGAGCCGTAACCGGATGGTGGGAATGGAGTTAGCGAAGGGCCGCACGCTCGCAGAAATCACCGGCTCGATGCGCATGGTGGCGGAAGGGGTGGAAACCACGCGCGCCACAGTAGATTTAGCCCTGCGGCATGGGGTGGAAATGCCGATCGTCCAGCAGATGCATGCGATGCTACATCTGGGGAGGCCGCCGCGCGAAGCCATCCGCCAGTTGATGGAGCGGACGCTGAAAGGCGAGTGGGCTTAGGCTTCACCTCGCTTACTGACGTGCGCGGCTCAGTACGGTAAATAGGCGAAACCTTCCGTGGACGAACGTGTTAGAGAAGACATGAGCGCAGCTATGGCCATCGAATACGATGCCCAGTTGATGCTCCGGGTCAAAGAGGGGGACGCCGCTAGCTTTGGACTCCTGTTGGGGAAATATAGGGGTCCGGTGATTCACTTTCTCTACCGGATGGTGCAGGAACAAAGTATCGCCGAAGAACTGGCGCAGGAGGTGTTTCTGCGGGTGTACCGCTCGCGGCAGACCTACGAGCCAACCGCGCGCTTTACCACCTGGCTGTTCCGCATTGCCACACATCTCGCGTTAAATCATTTACGGGACGGGAAACATGAGAAGGGCCAGCAGCGTCTTGACTTGGAAGACGGCTCGGGCTCGTCCCGCGAAGTAGTGGACGGTAGTCTTTCGGCGGAGCAGCGGATGGTAAGGGAGGCGCGGCTCGACGAGATCCGCCGGGCGGTCGCCGGGCTGCCGGAAAAGCAGCGGGCCGCCGTGCTGATGCACAAATATCAGGAATTGGAATACTCCCAGATCGCCCGAACCTTGAATTGCTCGGAATCGGCGGTAAAATCGTTGCTGTTCCGGGCGTATGAGACTTTGCGGGCGCGGCTCGCGCATATGGCTTAGGTTGATTTGGAAACGGGGGATCAGAGGTTGGCAATGAATTGCCCGATAGAGTCTAGTGAGAACGCGGAGTTGCTGCTGGATTACTGTGCACGCCGCCTGGATGCGGAGAGGGCCGCAATCCTGGATGCCCACATGGACGTCTGCGAAGCCTGCCGCCGCTTGCGCGACGGGCAGCAAGCACTGTGGGCGTCGCTGGATCAGTGGGAATCGGCGGAGGTTTCGGCGGATTTCGACCGGCGTCTGTATCGGCGGATCGAAGCCGAAGAGGCGGGGCAACGCTGGTGGCAGCGATTGTTCGTGCGTCCGGCTATACCGCTCACCGCCACCGCCGGCCTGGTCCTGGCCGTAGGCTTCCTTCTGCATCAACCATCCAGGCCCCCGGTCTCGCCCGATCCAGCCCCTGCGGCCGCCGACGTGGAACAGGTGGAACGGACTTTGGAGGACCTTGAGATGCTGCGCCAGCTTAACCTGGTTCGCACCGGCGTCGAGGAAAGCGCACCGGTTCCTCGGATGTAGTTTACTTCGAGGTCGTATTTTGAGATAGGCTCAATATGTTTCGTCCCTGGTTGGCGGGTATTCTGTTGATTTTTATGGTGGGTGTTGGCCTTGGCCAGCAGCCCCATGCCGGCAATCCGTCTTTCCCCCGGGGGCGTGGCGGTATGAACCCGAACCGCGAAATGATGCTGGAGCGCTGGAGCCGCATGACTCCCGAAGAACGCCAGCGGGCTCTCGAAAAGCTCCCTCCGGAGCGGCGCGAACGTATCGAACAGCAGTTGAAGCGCTACCAGTCGTTAAGTCCGGAGGAGCGCCAGCGCCTCCGGGCCCGCATGGAGGCCTGGGACCGGCTTCCCCCTGAAGAACGCGACCAGCGAAGAGAGCTCTTCCGCCGTTTCAGCTCCCTCCCTGACGATCGCCGGCCCGTGGTTCGCCGGGAATTCAACTACTTGCGGAATCTGCCGGAGGCCGACCGGCAAGCCCGGATCGCCAGCGAGGCGTTCAGGAGCCGCTACTCCGCCGACGAACAGCGCCTGCTCCGCGAGATCACAGAGAAGCTCGCTGATCCCTCCGACCACTGAAATTCATTTACAGCCGTTCCCAGTTCTCTCTAAGGATGAAACTGGATATTTGCCGCTATCTCCCACCCCTGGGTGGAGAAACTTCAAGTTCGGTAGAGACCTTAGCTTCCAAAGTACGGAAACTAAAACCGTTGACCGCTAGTACGGCATGGTGTTACTCTATCCATCTGCGGGGAATGCCCATAGCACAATAGGGGGATGAAATCGGATCCGCCTTCACCAGGTCGCCGTCGTTGCCGTAATCGAACAACGCCGCGCCCGAACCTACAATCTCCGGCATGTACATTCCGCCCGACGCTCCGTTGAAATGATGAAACCGGAGACCGGTCTCCGCCGCGGCATCGCGGAACAGTGCGCCGGGCGGCGTTGGCGGCGCCTCCCGGCACGCCGGGCTGCAGGATGCCAGCAGGACACAGCCGGCACAGAACGGAATTCGTCGCACGAAGCTTTATGTTAGTGGGCCGCGGTTTTCCGGTCAACCCGAATAAAACAGAAAGGGCCGGAAATGTTGCCGGATCGGGGCGCTCCTGCTACATTTGACCCAACCGATGGCACTCGGGAAACGCCGAATTCGGAGGTTCGCGTTGATCGCCGTCGCGTCCGCGGCCGCGCTGGCGGCCGCTGGCGGCGTGGCGAAGGCCGTCTATCGCCAAAAACTCTACGCCTCGCTGCCGCCTCTGCCGCGCCCACCCATGGCCGACATTCCGCCGGAGTCGCGCCCGCAGGTTGAGGCGGCTCTCAAGGAAGCGCAGGCCAACCCGTAAGATGCCGGCGCGTCGGGACGCCTCGGCATGGTGTTGCAAGCCTACCGCCAGGTGGAAGGCGCCGCGCATCGCTAAATTCCTTGGCGCGGAGACCGTCCTCGACCGCGAAGCCATGGTCTCCGCCGTCCGCCCCGCGCTCTACCGCAACCGGGCCTGATCCGCCCGGCCGCGATTCATCGCGTCATAGAGTATGAGCGACGCGGTAACCCCCGCGATGCTGGAATTACTCACCTGGGTAGCGGAGCGCCCGCGCACGTACGCGGAAGCCATGCAGGCATGGCGCAGCAATTGCCCCCGCGAGTCTCCATGGGAGGATTCCTCGCTCCAAGGGTTCATCGGAGTCGTCGATACGGGCGGCACCATGGACCTCAGCGCCGTGGTCCTCACGCCGCAGGGCCGCGCCGCACTGGAGTTCAACCGCTCGCCGGCCGTACAGGCTCCTTCGGCGAAATCCCATCCACATCGTTGACCACCGCCCCGCCGGAGCTTTCACCACGCCGCCCTTCAACAGCGGATCGTCCGTCGAGCGCATCCAGCGATCCAGACGCGCGCGCATGTCGGCCAACTTAACCGGTCCATCTACGCCAACGTGTCAACTTGCTCTCCGCAGCACATCCTCCACAACCTCGGGATGCTTGGCAATGACCGCCAGCAGGACACGCGTGGGCGCGTCCGGCCGCGACCGGCCCTGCTCCCAGTTGCGCAACGTGGCAGGCGGGAAACCGAACTTGTTGGCGAACTGCGCCTGACTGAGTCCCATCTTCGTCCGGACCTTACGCACATCGACTTCGGGCACGTGCACCAGCGTCACGCGAACGCTTTCATTCTCGCCGCGCGTCCATGCGATCGCTTGTTTCGATCCCTCGATAATGCTCTCGCCCACGGTTTGACTCTTCCTCGGGCGCGCCACCTTTCTCGCCTTCGGTTTCGACGCTTTCTTTGTAGCCATGTCTTTCTTACGCCTCTCTCGGATATCCCGCCACCAGCACATCGGTACCAAGCGTTTCATCGCCTGGCGCTCTGCATTGCTGAGGTTTGCCTTCCGGTTCTTCGCGTACGCAGAGAGCACCGGCAACCGCTCGTTGTGGTAGTAGTAGACCACCCGCGCGCCGCCACGCTTGCCCATACCCTGGCGAGCCCACCGAATCTTCCTTACGCCGCCGGTCCCGGGGATGATCTCGCCGGTCTCCGGATTCGCTCCCACGAACGTCACGAGTTCCTCGCGCTCCGATTCATGCATCAGTGGCCCCGCGTGCTTCAGGAACTCCGCAGTCTCCACCACGCTCATGGGAGCGCCAGTCATACTTGTTCAGTGTACGCAATTAACGCATAGCGGACAAGGATGGCCCACTCGGGAGTGTCATCCGGGAATTTTCTTACACCTTATGAACAGCGCGATGGCGAGAACTGACCCGAATCAGTCGAAAACCTAACCGAGTGAGCAGTTCAGAAGGCTAATGAGGGCATACGGGCAGCACTGGAGTTCAACCGCTCGCCGGCCGTACAGGCTCCTTCGGCGAAATCCCATCCACATCGTTGACCACCGCCCCCGCCGGAGCTTTCACCACGCCGCCCTTCAGCAGCGGATCGTCGGTCGAGCGCATCCAGCGATCCAACCGCGCGCGCATGTCGGCCAGCGCCTCCCGGCTCGCCGCCTCGCCTGCTACGTTACGGGTCTCGTTCGGATCGAAGACCAGATCGTAGAGCTGCTCCGCGTCTACCGGACGCTGCCGCCAGCCGTAGTCCAGCCAGATGTCCTTGCTCAACCCGTCGTCGCAGTTGGGAAGCACGGGCGTCCGCCTGCCGCCGAAGAAGCGGATGTACTTCCAGCGTCCGGTCCGCACCGCGCGTTTCGGCTCGTACGATGCGTGGTAGTTCACCTCGGCAAACAGCTCGTCGCGGATCTCCTGCTTCTCTCCCCGAATCAGTGGCATCATCGACCGCCCTTGCAGCCAGTCCGGGTGAGCCACCCCGGCCGCGTCGCACCAGGTTGGAAACAGATCGAGATGCGAAACCATCGCGTCGCACACTTTGCCCCCGGTGAATCCGCCCGGACCGCGCACGATTAGCGATACGCCGATGCCGTGGTCCGTGAGGTTGCATTTCATCGCGGGGAAAGCGATCCCGTGGTCGGTCGTGTACACCACCAGCGTGTTTTCGCCGAGACCTGCCGATTCCAGCGCCTCCAACACCTGCCCGACTGCCGCGTCCATCACCCGCGCGCTGGCCTTGAATCCCGCCATGTCGCGGCGCGATTGCGGCATGTCGGGCACCGTCGCCGGAGGCTGGCAGTAGCGCGCGTCTTCGGCCGGGCCCGGCGGCTCGAACTCGCGATGCGTCTCGAAGAAGCCGACATCGAGGAAGAAGGGCTGTTTGGGCGCGCTCCGGATCCACCGCGCCGCCGCCGGGGCCACGTCCGCCGCACGGTTGCCCTGGAACTGCTCCACGTGCTCGTAACCGATCGGCTGCGGCGTGCGCGCGATGTGCTGGATGCCGAACAGCGCCGAGGTGTATCCGGCGGGACGGAGGGTATGCAGGATGTGCATCGAGTAGTCGTTCATGGCGAATCCGCGGTGCGCCAGCCCGAGCATCCCGTTGGAGTGCGGGCACGTCCCGGTGAGCAGCGACGCGCGGCTCGGCGAGCAGGTTGGCGCCGCATCGAATGCCCGGCGGAACAGGACGCCGCCGTCCGCCAGCTTCTGCAGATTCGGCGCGGGCACAGCGTGGCCGTAGGGCTGGAGGTAGCGTCCTGTGTCGTGCGAATGCAGGTAGAGAATGTTTGGCGGGCGTTTCGATTGAGCCAGCGAAGTGCCGGCGGCCGCTGCTCCGGTTAGAAAAGTTCGTCGGATCATAACGCGCCTCCCTGCCATTTCAAACTGACTCTATCATTGTGCCGTGGGCACGCGGCTTTCCGCTGCGATAATCGAATCTTGATCTTCTTTCAGAATGCGACCCTAGTCGACGGCTCCGGCGCGCCGCCGTCCAGCGGTTCTGTCCTGGTGCGCGACGCGTCCATCGAATCGGTCGGCAGCACGACTCCTCCGGCTGACGCTGAAGTCGTCGACTGCGCCGGCCTGGCTCTGGCCCCCGGCTTCATCGACATCCACAGCCACTCCGACCTTCAAGTCCTGCGGGGCGACCGCGCCAAGGCCGACCAGGGCGTCACCGCCGAGGTGGTCGGCAACTGCGGATTCTCCGCCTTCCCCTGCGGCCGTCACGCCGCCGGCGTTCGCACCTTTGCCGACTCCATCCTGTATGGAGCCGGCGAGGAATGGCAGTGGCCGGACGCGCGCGGCTATTTTCGCGACGCTCACGCCCGCGCCCGATTTTGTCACGTCGAATCACTGGTCGGACACGGCACCCTGCGCACCGCAGTCGCCGGGCCGCGCCAGGGCCCGCTCGACCCTTCCGATGTCGACTCCATGGAAGGGCTGCTCGCCGATTCCTTGGCAGGCGGCGCTGCCGGCTTCTCCACCGGTTTGATGTACGCGCCAGGTTCCAGCGCGCCGCAGGACGAGCTGCTGCGCCTTTGCCGCGTGGTGGCCCGCGCCGGGAAAATCTACACCACGCACATGCGCAGCTACGGCGACCAGTTACTGGAGGCCATTGAGGAGCAATTGGACCTCGCGCGACAGGCGGGCTGCCGCCTGCAGTTATCCCACCTGCAAGCCGTCGGCCGGCGTAATTGGGACAAGCAGCGGCGCGCGCTCGACAGGCTTGACGCCGCCCGCCGGGAGGGCATCGACGTGGCCTTCGATTCTTATCCCTACCTCGCTGGAAGCACCGTGCTGACGCAATTGCTGCCTCAATCGGCTCTGGATGGCGGTACGGGTGCGCTCATCGGGCGGCTCACGGACCCGGCCACCCGCGCGCGCCTGCTCCAGGAAACTCGCGAAGGAATGCCGCAGCAGTGGTCCGATATCGTCGTTTCTTCCGTCGCCTCAGCCGAGCGCCAGGATTACGTCGGCCAGACCATCGCCGGCCTCGCTGAGACAGCTCGGCGCGACCCCGCTGAGTTCGTCTTCGACCTGCTGATTGAGGAGCGCGCCCAGGTCACCATGATCTCCTTCAACCAGAGCGAGCAGAACCTTCGGGAGCTGCTTACGCATCCGCTGTGCACCGTGATCAGCGACGGGTTCTACGTGCAGGGCCGCCCGCATCCGCGTCTTTACGGCACGTTCCCTTCGCTGCTCGGCGACGTCAGCCGGGACCGCGGCTGGCTGTCGCTTGCGGATGCCGTCCACCGGGTGACGAACCGCCCCGCAACCCGCTTTTCGCTCGCGCGACGCGGTCTGCTGGCTCCCGGCTATTTGGCTGACTTGGTCCTGTTCGATCCCGCGACCGTAGCGGGCAAAGCCAGTTATGACGAGCCGACGACGCCTCCTGCCGGCATCCGCCGCGTCTACCTGGAAGGCCGCCGCATCACCTGAGGGAAATTAGCGCCTGGCCGCGCGCGCAGCTTGAAAACAACTTTACCTTGGGCCAGATCGGCAGGCTGAAGCCCGCCCCACCTGCGCGATCCAGCGGCGGTCCACTTCCACCGCCACCGAGCGCTGGAGAATCTCCACGTTCACTACCACGCGCGTTGAATCTTTGCATCCAGCCAGGGTTCCCACCAGGCCCGCCAGACACCCTTCTTCGATCCGCACGCGGTCTCCCTCGCGCAGGAATGGCCACGGCTGCACCGGCAAACCCGATGACACAATCGCGCGCACCGCCTCCACTTCCTGTTCCGGCACCTCCGCGAGCGTCCGCCCGAATGCGACGATCGACGTCACGCCCGGCGTCGACAAAATGCGGCTTCGCTCCTCGGCGCCAAAACGGCAGAAGACGTAGCCCGGAAACAAATTCAGTTCGATCTGTTTGATCCGGTCCGACCAGCGGCGGCGGGTGCGGTACGTAGGTAAAAACTCCTCGAAGCCTTTTTGTTCAAGAAGCCGCGCGGCGGCCCGCTCATGCCGCGGCCGGATCGTGAGGGCGTACCAGTTCACCGGCTCTTGCTGCCCTTAAGGGCGAATGGAATGGCCGCGGCCGCGCCGGCCCCCACCACCACCAGCGCGATGATCGCGCCGTGGGACGTGGACTTCGGCGCCGTGCCCGGCGTGGGCCTCGTTGTCTGCGCTCCCGCCGGTTCCGCCGCGCATGCGCCTTCCACCTGTTTGATCGCGGTGACGCGGATCACTTGAGAGGCTCCCGCCGCGCCCGTGGCCGAACGGAATGGCGTGCCCAAAGCCTCCACCCGCTTGCCGACGTATTGGTCCAGGCCCTCGCCGCGAAGTTCCACGGTGATGCTGGCGACGGGGTCGTTCAACAGATAAGCTCCGTCGCGCCTGACGACGCAGCCGGTCAGCGCGGAGGAGCCGGCCTGCGCCGGATCGGGAGTCAGGCTCAGCGCCATCCCGGCGTTCACTTTGGCCATCAGCAGGCCGTCCGGACTGAAGATCTGCACCGGCCCGTTCAGCGCCGCCACCAGCACGGTCTTCTCGCCGTCGTACTTCACGCTGGCTACCGACTTCGCGTCCGGCGCGATGAGCATCCGCAGAGCTTCCAGCCGGTAGCCGCCCGGCGAAGTAAGGTCGCTGGCGCCGGCTTCCAGCGCCACGCGGTCCTCCAGCACTTTGGCCCGCGAGCCCGGGGCCAGTTCCACCCGGGTCTGCTTGTGGATTTGAAGCCGCGACGACGACTGCCCGGTTTCTATCAGAGAACCGTCGAACACCGTAGCGCTGCCGCTCACCGGATGCCCGTCCAGCTTCACGCTGCCGCCGGCGGTCAGCACTCCCAGCGCCGGCGCCGCGCCCATCGTTGTCCCTACGCATCCGAGCGTGATCAGCGCCGTTATTACCCTGGTGTTCGGTCCGAGCATTTCCGTCCTCCGGAACTCGCAACGTAACATACGCCGGGAGGGCGACGCAAGATACTATACATAAGGATGCGAGCTTGCTTCCGGCCGCAATTTCTACTCGCGTGCCTTCGCGGACTGGTAAGACCGTGAGGACGCGGCCTTTGCACATCGCCTTCGCCGCCACTTCGCTCGCTCTGGCCTGGCAGGCTGCCACCGCGAAGTACAACTATGGCGGCGACTGGACCGCTTTCTTCCATACTGCCGCCTATTTCCAGATGCCGTCAGCGCTCCAGACCGAGACCGTCTACCGCTTTCCAGGCCAGGACGCGTACGACGGGCAGTTCTATCATGTGATCGCCCACGATCCCTGGTTGCGCGGCGGCTCACAGCCCTTCGTCGACAATCCGCGGTTGCGCTGGCGGCGGATACTGCTGCCGGCGGCGGCATGGCTGGCGGCGGGCGGTGACGGTGAGCGCCTCGACAACGCGTACTTCGCCGTCACGCTGGCGTGGGTATTCCTGGGCGCCTGGTGGCTGGCGCGACTGGCGCCGCATCCGGCGTGGGGCTTCGCGTTCCCATTGCTGCCGGCGACGCTGGTTTCGCTCGACCGCATGACGGTCGACGTGGCGCTGGCGGCTTTGTGCGTCGCGTTCGCGCTGTTTGAAGGTCAGCCGCGCAAGCTTTTTGCCGTACTGGCGCTGGCGCCGCTGGCGCGCGAGACCGGAGTGGTGCTGATCGCGGCGGTTTGCCTGGCGAAGCGGAGTTGGAAGCCGGGTCTGGCGCTGACGCCGTTCGCCGCCTGGGCCGCCTACGTTCAAGCCGTCACCGCGGCCGATCAGACGCGATGGCTGTCGTGGCCGTTCGCGGGAATCGTCACGCGGACGCTGCATCCCATGCCGGCATCCGCCGCGACGTCCTGGCTGCGAACCGCGGCGCTGCTCGACTTCGTGGCTCTGGCCGGTGTCTGGCTGGCGCTCGCGTTCACGGCGCGCGCGGCTTGGCGGCGCGAAGTTACTTCTCTTCATCTAGCCGCGTACGGATTTGCCGCGCTGGCGGCAATGCTAGGAAAAGCCGACATCTGGACCGACGCCTACAGTTTTGCGCGGACGCAGACGCCGCTGCTGCTCTGCGTCGCACTGACGCGGCCGGCCGGGGCGGCGATCCCCACTGCGCTTGCGCTGCCGAGATTGCTCTTCCAGCTAGGGCCGCAGTGGCGCGGGATCCTGCGCGGGCTTCTCGGGTGATTCGTCAAGCCTAACGACGAACGCGTCCTTGAATCCGAAGTCGCCGCGAATCCTCTCGGCCAGGGCGGCGGCGCCCTCCTCGGTTTCTTCGCGGCCCGCCAGTACGCGCCATTGCACGCGGCCGCCTTCGCGCGCCACCATCCGGGCCGAGCCGTACTTCTGTTCCATCTGGACGCGGACACGGCCGGCGTTGGCGCGGCCGGAGAAGACGCCGACCTGCACGGCGTAGAATTCCGGCGCGGCCGAGGCGTCAGCCGGCGGAGTCGCACCCTCGTTTGGCGTCGCGGAGGCGAGAGGCTTTACCGCCGGCGGATTGACGTCACGCGCCGCACTTGCGACGGTCGTTTTTCCGCTGCCGGACTCCGCGACAACTGCCGGATTGGCCGCGGCCGGCGCGATGATAACCCCAGCGTTACCGGCTCCCGGCGTGACTCGAGCTGCCGGATCGCCTGCGCTCGAGGAATCCGGAGCGGCTGCGCCCCGCGGCGCGGCGGCCGCCACCACTGGGACCGCGCCAGGCGCCGATACGCGCGGAGCGCCGGCGACAATCACGAGAGGCTTAGGGGCGGGCCTCGCGGCAACCACCGGCTCGGGCGGACGCTCCGGCGGGCGAATTACTTCTATCCGGACTTTGGCCAGGCCGGGGCCGATCATGTCGATCTCCCGCGCCGCCGCGCGCGACAAGTCGAGAATGCGCCCGCCGATGAACGGGCCGCGATCGGTGATCCGCACTACGACGCTCTTGCCGTTGTCCAGATTGTGCACGCGCAGCCAGGTGTTGAAGGCCAGGGTGCGGTGCGCGGCGGTGAGCTTCTCCATGTCGAAGATCTCGCCGTTCGCCGCATGCCGGCCGTGATAGGGGTCGCCGTACCAGCTCGCGACGCCGGTTTCGCGCCAGCCCACCGGCCTCGCCACTGCTTTCACCGGCTTCTTCCGGCCGCTACAGCCCGCCAGGATCAAAGCTGCAGCCGCCAGAATCAGTACCGCGCGCGTCTTTTCACTCAACTGGCACTCCACCGGCACTCCACGTGCGCGCCGCGCGGCGCCGTCCACCGCTACGCGCTTCCTTGATGCTACCAGATGCGTTTCAAACATTTTCTGTCACCCATGTTTTGGCGCGGATGACCCCCTCAGAGGCGGCGGAATGCATTTTTTTCTTGACTTCTTTCCGGAAGACCTTTATATATGAATCACATTGCGATTTTCCAATCGCAAAATTTGATGTTAGGGAGATTCAATCGATGAAGAACGCAACCAAGAAGGCCGCTCCGAAGAAGAAGGCTGCTCCGAAGAAAAAGGGGAAGTAGCTCAGCGGCGTCCCGAAAAGGGACAGGTACTCCAAAGGCCCCGCCAAGGCGGGGCCTTTTTTCTTTGGTGCCCTCCGCCAAGGCGGGGCCTTTTTTCTTTTGGCCTCCGCATTCAAGGCATCGCGCTCACTCCTTCCTCTGCACAAGCACGCGGAACGTCTCTCCCATCCCAAACAACAGCGTCTTCAACTGCATCCTCTCCTTAGCGTCCATCCGCTCCACGTCCGCTACTTCCAGCAGCGAATTCTGAAGAGTGGAGAAGCGCGTCCGGATAAGCCCGCAACTTGCGCCATGCGTTTCCAGGGCCGTAAAACAAGGGTGTGCGGTGATGTCCTTCTCTCCTGGATCGGCCAGCACATCCTCCGTCGCGGCATGCCGGCGATAGCTCATCAGCGTTCCCGCCGGGAATCTCTTGGACTCCGCCCGCGTGTATCCATAGTCCACCGTCACCACCCATCCGCGCTCCAGCGCTCGCGCGATCCGCTCCATCCAGCGCAGAGCTTCGAGATTCACCTCCGCGCTCTCGCGGTTCTCGTTGTCGAGGTAGCGCTCCACGTAGTCGGCGACTTCCGCGCCCGCCCGCTCCCCCGTCACCCACTCGAACCGGCTGCCGTTCCACCCCACCAGCGACTCGCGCGGCTCCCCGCCCGCCCAGACGACGCGGTGGACCGGCAGCGCATCGAAGAACTCGTTCGAGAACACCGCACCCCTGAAGCGCTCCGGCATTTCGCCAAGGCCGAAGTCCACCACGCGATAGTCGAAGTCCGAGAGCGCCGCCGCCATCTCGCCACGTCCCGCGCCCAGCTCCACGACCGTGCCCTCCACCCCGAGCCGGAGGAGCAGCGCCGCGACCAGCTTGCCGTAGGCCGGCTGCACCTGCTCCGCGGTAAAGAAATCGCCGTGCTTGCCGAAAGGGTCGCGCGGCCGCCGGTAGTAGCCAAGCAGTGGATGGTACAGCGCCGCGTCCATGAAGTCGCGAAAAGAAATCGGCCCGCCGAGGCGGATGCGGTCGCGCAGGATTTCGGCCAGCGGCGTCACGCCTATATGCTAGCTTGAAGGCGAAGATGGCATCCCGGTGAAAGAGATCGTTCGCGTGAAACTCAGCTCGGAGGCCGCCGGCGCCATCTCGCTGACGCCCGTTGTGGCCCGCGACATGCCAGTGCGGGAGCTGATCGGTCTGATGCTGGCCGTCACCGGCAAGGACTCGGCGCGCGTCCGCGAGCTGCTGCTGCGCGGGACGCTGGTGAGCGGGGCGTCGCGATTCCGCTGGACGGGGTGGGAAGCCGACACCGCTTCTCTGCTGGCGATGTTGGAATCCTTCCCCGACCCTGATCCGAGCCGGCCTTTCGCGGCCGAGCGATGCGTTCTGACGGTGCTGCACGGAGCGGGGCGCGTGATCGAGCTGCCCAAAGAGATCGCCGGGCGGCGCGGGCTGCTGCGCCGGTCCAGTTTCTGGGGAGAGCTGATGAAGATCGCGTCCGCCGCCGCGCCGCGCTACCTGGACTATTCCTACAAGGAGCAGGCCGACCGCTACCGGTTCGACAGCACAGGCGAGGCATCCACGACTATCCGCCACGCCGCCCGGCTACTGCGTTATTCGGCGCTGGAACAGCAGGTGCGCGCCACCGCCATCGACGCGGTGGACCTGTTCGTCAGGAGAGCTGAACCCTGACCGTGGCGATGGCCAATGGCGGCAGCGTCAGGCTCAGGCTCTGACATCCTGAGGTCGGCGCGCCAATTCGGTCTCTTCGGGAATCACCGTAATCGTGGCGTGGACTCTCAGTCCGCCGCGCCCCGACTCATCGGGACGTCCTTCGCGGAGTACCCGCCGGGGTCCTCCGTTGTAGCCTCTGTAGCGGGTTTTGCCTCGATTCGAAAAGTGCCGAGACGAGTCTTTAGTCTCGTGTCAGATGCTTCGCTTGCGCAATTCATCAACTGTCACCGCCAAGATGATCACCGCGCCGATGATGGCCTGCTGAAGATAAGGCGAAACGCCAAGCAGGTCGCTTCCGTTCGAAAGCAGGCCCATGATGAACGCGCCGATCAAGGTGCCGACCACGCTGCCTTCTCCGCCGTGCAGGCTGCCGCCGCCGATCACCACAGCGGCGATCGCCTGCAGCTCATAGCCCTGGCCTGCGGTCGGCTGGCCCGTCATCAGCCGCGACGCTTCGATCATTCCCGAGAGGCCGGTCAGCATCCCGCCGATGGCGTAGACCGCTGTGGTGTGAAAGGCCACCGGAATGCCTGCGTAGACCGCCGCGTCCGTATTCGATCCGATGGCGAAGGCGTAACGTCCCAGCCGCGTGTGTTCCAGCGTGATATGCGTCAGCACCGCGCAGATCACCAGAATCCAGAGCACGAACGGCACTCCAAGGACAGTGCCTTCACCCAGGAAGGAGAACTGCTGCGGGATCTTGTGGACCGGCAGCCCGTTCGAGATGATCAGCGTGAGACCGCGGATGATCCCCAGCGTACCCAGTGTGACGATGAATGGAGCGATGCGCAGCTTTGTTGTAAGAATGCCGTTGGCCAGGCCGCAGAGCAATCCGGTGAGGACGCCGATCAGAATTCCGGCCGGGATGGAGAGGCCTTTCTCCATGGCCATGGTGCCCAGCAGGCCTCCCATGGCCAGGATGGCGCCAACTGAAAGGTCGATGCCCCCGGCGATGATGATCATGGTCATTCCGAGCGCCATGATGTTGATGACCGCCGTCTGGCGGACCACGCTCGACAGGTTGGTGCTGGTCAAGAAGTGCGGAGAAGCGATGGAAAGGCCAACGAAAAGAATGATGAGGCTGAGAAACGGCAGAAGCCGTTGAATCATGGGGCGGTCTCCGACGGGGAGTTGCGGGCGGGCTCTTTCAAGGTGGCCAGGCGCATGATTTCTTCTTGCGTGGTTTGGCGCGGCAATTCGCCGGTGAGCTCGCCCTGGCGCATCACCAGGATGCGATCGGCCACTTGCAGCAGCTCCGGCAGCTCACTACTGACCATCAGCAGTCCAGCGCCGGAGCGCGCCAGGGAATCCATCAGCTCGAAGACCTCTGCCTTCGCTCCGACGTCGATACCGCGCGTGGGCTCGTCGAACAGGAAGATCTTCGCGTCGCGGAAGAGCCACTTTGCGATCACGACTTTCTGCTGGTTGCCGCCGCTGAGACGTCCGGCAAGCTGCTTTGCCGAGGATGCCCGGATACGCAGCTTAGCGATGAAGCTATCGGCCACGCGGTTCTCTTCGGCCCCATTGACGAAACCGAAGCGGCTCACCGCGCGGGTATTGGCCAGAATCGTGTTGCAGGAGATGGGCAGCCGCAGGGCGAGGCCGGTCTTCTGGCGATCTTCGGTGACCAGGGCGGCGCTTTGCGCCACTGCCTGGCGCGGGGAGCGGATCGCGATCTCGCGCCCGCGGACAAAGACCCGGCCCGAGTCGATGGGGTCCACCCCGAACAGGGCGCGGCACAGCTCGGTGCGTCCCGCGCCCACCAGACCGGCCAGGCCGACAATTTCGCCGGCGCGGATCGAAAAGCTGATGTTCTTCAGCTCCGCGCCGCGGGTGAGGTTCTCCACCCGCAGCAATTCGTCGCCCGGCGGAAACGCGCCGCGCTGGTAGATCGCCTCCACTTCGCGCCCCACCATGTTGGTGATGATCTGGTGGGTAGTGAGCTCCTGAAGCGGGCCGGTGTGAACGGTGCGGCCGTCACGGAGGATGGTGACGCGGTCGCCGACTTCGCGCAGTTCTTCCAGGCGGTGGGTGATGTAGATGACGCCCATCTTCCGGCCGCGCAGGGTCCGGACGATGCGAAAGACTTCCTTGGTTTCCGATTCCGAAAGCGACGAAGTAGGCTCGTCAAAGATCAAAAGGCTGGAGCCGTTCTGGATGGCGCGGCAGATCTCCACCAGTTGCTTGCCCGCCGGGCTCAGCTTCTCTACGCGCCAGTCGGCCTGAAGAGGGAAATTGTTGTCCGCGATCAGGCGGGCCGCGCGATCGGTCATCCGGCGGCGGTTCACCCAGCCCAGCGGTTTGCGGTCTTCGCGGCCGAGAAAGATGTTCTCGGCGACCGAAAGGTGCGGCGCCAACAGCGACTCCTGATGGACCATGGCCACGCCGATCGCCGCCGCGTCCGCGGGCCGCGCCAGGTTTACTTCCCGCCCCTGCCACAGCATCTGCCCGGCGTCCCGCTGATGCATTCCGGCGACGATCTTCATGAGCGTCGACTTGCCGGCGCCGTTCTCGCCCAGCAGAAGATGCACTTCGCCCGCTTCAACAGAGAGGTTGCCGTCCGAGAGAGCCGTGACGCCGCCAAAGCGCTTCTGGATCCCCGCAAGTTCTAGCAGCATGCGGAAACAGTTAGTGTAACGGATGCGGGCCGCCGGGTGTTGGCCGAGGATCGGCGTC